>Ga0302323_100000731_pt1 | contig 26442 bp, 18 predicted proteins | sample Fen_T0_3_FD_201950 | JGI IMG/M metagenome (GOLD analysis project Ga0302323, IMG submission 201950) | Peat permafrost microbial communities from Stordalen Mire near Abisko, Sweden - Fen_T0_3 | ecosystem: Environmental > Terrestrial > Soil > Wetlands > Permafrost | place: Sweden: Abisko...
CGGCCCCCGTCGCAAAGACAGTCGCAGAGGCACCCAAGGCGGCCCCCGTCGCAAAGACAGTCGCCGAGGCACCCAAGGCGGCCCCCGTCGCAAAAACGGTGGCCGAGGCCCCCAGGCCAGCCCCCGCCCCCACCGTGGCAGCACGGTCACGATCGGTCACCCTGCGTGCGCTGAGCCGGGTTCGCAGCATCGATTTCATCGATGAACCCGCACGGGCGTCGGTCATCATCGACATTGACGACAACGCCAGCTTCACCGTCGAACGCTTGGCCGGCCGTCGCCTCAGCCTGCGCCTGGACCACAGCGACCTGCCCGACAGCCTGGCGCGCAACTTGGACGCCACCGAGTACTTGGGGCCGGTGAAGATCATCAGCTCGTATCGCGACCCCGCCACACGAACCACCGTTCGCATCGACGTGGACCTGGCCGAGGACGTCCCGAACCGCGTCCACCTCGACGGCAATCGCATCTATTGGGACTTCCAGAAAGGACAGGGCAAGAGCCCGAGCTTGCCCGCCAACGTGGTTCGTCCTCCCACGGTGCTGTTCGTCTCGGCTCGCAAGGTCGCCGGCTTCTTCGCCACCGTCACCGATGCCGCTTGGCTTGGACAGGTGACACCGCCGCCTTACCTGGTGCCGCCCGGAGCCACCCCGGCCGCCGGATCCGCGTCGGCGCCCGCTGCAGCTCCGACTGCAGGCGCCGCAAGCAATCCAAATCCGGCTGGCGGCGGCGGCCGCTACGCCACTTTGGGTAAGAAGCGATACACCGGCCGCCGCATCGATCTGGATTTCAAGGGCGCGGACATCCACAACATCTTGCGCTTGCTGGCCGACGTCGGACAGGTCAACGTGGTGGTGGCCGACGACGTGCGTGGCGATGTCACCATCAAGATGCGCGACGTGCCATGGGATCAGGCACTCGACGTCGTCTTGCGCTCGAAGGGCTTGGGGTCGGTCCGCGAAGGCAACCTGCTGCGCGTGGCGCCGCTCTCGTTGCTAGAAAAAGAGCTAGAAGCCGAGATCGCGCGACAGAAGCAGATCGCCGAGGTCGTGCCCGTCGAGACGCGGCTGATTGGCGTGTCTTACGCCGAAGCCAGCGACCTCGTGGAAAAAGCGCGTGACCTGCTCTCGGCGCGGGGAAAGATTTCGCAGGATCATCGCACCAACACCATGATTGTTTCCGATGTGAGCAAGAACCTGCAGCTCATCGAGGACTTGGTCCGCAACCTCGACACCCAGACGTCGCAGGTCACCATCGAGGCCCGCATCGTCGAAGCCAACTCGAATTTCGCCCGTCAGATCGGTGTGCAGTGGGGCGGCACCGGGTACGCGGACAGCGCGCACGGCAACCCGACCGGCCTGACGTTCCCGTACAACGTCGGCATCGGCGGCGGTGCGGACGACGGCTCCTCGCCGCTCGGCGGTATCGTTCCCGGGCCCCGCACAGGCACCGGCACCACGGGTAGCCCGAACTTCCTCGTCAACATGCCCGCCCCGGCCGGTCTCGGAACTGGTTCGGCCATCGGCCTTACGCTGGGCTCGGTCGCAGGCGCATTCAACCTGAACCTTCGCCTCTCGGCCATGGAAAGCACAGGCCAGGTGCGAATCCTTTCCTCGCCGCGCATCACCACCATGGACAACGTGGAAGCGCAGATCTCGCAAGGCGTGTCCATCCCGGTGTCGGTCGTCAGCGCGATGGGCGCGCAGACCCAGTTCGTGGATGCGCGGCTGACCCTCTCGGTCAAACCGCACGTCACCAACGAAGGCACCATCGCGATGGTGATCAACGTGACCCGCAACGAGCCCGACTTCGTCAACACGGGCGCCCGGGGCGATCCCTCCATTCAGAAGAAGGAAGCCCGGACCTCCATGCTGGTTCGCGATGGCGACACCGCGGTGATCGGCGGCATCTATACCCGCAACACGGGTCTTTCCAACGCTCGGGTTCCTTTCTTCTCCGACATCCCGGTGCTGGGCTGGTTCTTCCGCAACAAGAAGGAAAACGACAACCGCTCCGAGTTCCTGGTCTTCATCACCCCCCGCATTGCCAACCGCGCACGGGCACTCGGCCAATGAAAACCAGCCCAACCCAGCCCATGAAAACCAGCCAAACCACAATAGGTGCCGCCATGACGAAACATTGGAGGAAGCTCACATCCCTGGCGTTGGCCGGTGGAATGGCTGGAATCGCCGCCGGGCTCTTGTCGTGCTCGTCCTTGAAGGCGAACGATGCATACGATTCGCTGCAGATCGTCCAGGTTCAATCTATCTCGGGCTCGGGATCGGATTGTGTCGTGCCGGCGACAGCTTCCACGTCTTCTCGCATAGCCGGGACGCTGGACGTGTACCTTCCGGACGGGTCGTATCCGCCGTACATTCTTCCGCTGCTCATCGTCAACAACCTGGATGCAGTCGGCGGAACCAAAGCCACCGAGATGAACAACATGACGCTGACCCACTTCACAGTGGAGCTTTCGGCGCCTGGGATGAGCTTTTCAGACGCCTGTCCGTCGAAGTTCGATACCGAGTCGTTCACCGTCTTGCTTGCACCGGCCGGGTCGGCCGGCTACACGGTGCCAATCATCAAGGGCCAACACGCCCAGTGTCTGCTGGCCCACCTGGCCCCCCAGCCAGGTCAGGACCCGCAGCACATCTTGGTGAAGGCCACGGTGACCGCCAAGGGCAGACACGGTGGCACCTCCATCGAAAGCGCACCGTTCGTGTACAACGTCGACGTGTGCACGGGCTGTCTGCAGGACGACTACAACGTGGCCTCGCTGGTCAAGTACCGTTACCCCGCAGGCTACCCGGCCTGTGACGCGCTGGCGGGCAGCAATCCCTATCCGGGCCATCCGTGCTTCGCCCCGGGTCAGGACGAACCGATCCTCTGCTGCGGCTATTCGGACAACGACGGCAGACAGCGGGCCGCCTGCCCGGCCGTACCCACCGGGAAGACCACCACCGACACGTCGACCGGCACCACAACCACGCCGTAGCGCGCCGCAAGTCATTTTTCACCACAAAGAGCACAGAGGCTCGGAGAAGGAAGGGTTCCGGATCCCGCTCCGATCTCGATCCGAACCCTTTCCCATTCTCATCCCCCTCCGTGCCCTCCGCGCCCTCTGTGGTTAGAATCTGAGCTCAGCTTGCCGCGCTATTGACACGCCGGAAGCTTCGCGACTAGAAACTTCAGACATGTTTCGCGAAAGCCTGCAAAAGATGGTGGACCGCCTGTCGGGCGGCGTGGCAGGCATTTTGATTGGGTTCGACGGCATCTCGGTCGATTCGTACACCAAGCCCGGTGAGGAAGTCGTCGACATCCAGGTTGTGGGTATGGAGCTAGCCCATGTGGTGAGCCAAATGAGAAAGGCCGCCGAACAGCTCGATAGTGGGCCCTTGCGAGAAATCACGCTCAGAGCCGACAAGCTGGTGGTTTTCGTGCAGTTGATCAACGATGAGTATTTCGTCGCCTGCGCCGTCAAGCCCGAGGCCAGCTTCGGAAAAGCGCGCTACTTGATGCGACTGCTCGCACCCCAGATTCAGGCCGACCTGTGACCAGCACCAGGCGGGCACACGCATCGGCCACGCCGATGATTTTGGTGATACATGGGCCGAACCTGAATCTACTCGGGAGCCGTGAACCCAATATTTATGGCAGCGTCACCCTGCCTCAAATCGACGACGGTTTGCGGGCGCATGGGGATGCGCGCGGCCTCGAGGTCGAGTGCTTTCAGTCCAACCACGAAGGTGCCATCGTCGACAAGCTGCACGAAAGCCGCGGATGCGCAGCGGGCATCATCATCAACGCCGGGGGCCTGACCCACACCAGCGTTTCGCTGCGCGACGCCATCGCCGCGATAAAAATTCCGACAGTCGAAGTCCACTTATCCAATCTTTACGCACGCGAAGACTTCCGCCACAGGTCCATGTTGGCGCCGGTTTGCGTGGGACAGATTGCAGGCCTCGGAGCAATAGGCTACCGTCTGGCGCTCGAAGCCCTGGCCCAGCTCGTTCTGAAGCAGGACCCCGGGTATTCGATCACCCCTTCCAATTCATCTCGAACCAAGTCGCGAGCCGCGACTTCGTCCAAGAAAGGAGCCGCGAGAAAATGAGCAAGACCAAGGCCCCCACCGCCGGAGCCAAGAAGGCACTTCCGCCCAGCCGCGACGAGAGCGCGTGCATTTGCCAGCCCATCGACTTTCAACGGCTGCGCGAGGTTGCGGAAATCGCCACCGAGTTCGACCTTGCCGAGATCGAAATCGACGGTTGTGGCGGACTGCGCGTGGTAAGGCGCGCCGCAGGAGCACCCTTTGCAGCCGCAGCCCCGTTGCCTCCCCCTCCTCCGGTTGCGCTCGCCGTCCCGGCCGAGAAGGTCAAGCCGGCCGAAATCGGAACGCTCATCACCTCCCCGTTCGTGGGAACCTTCTACCGCGCGCCCGCCCCCGAGGCACCGCCCTTCGCCGACGTCGGCCAGAGCATCCGCAAAGGCCAGGTGGTCTGCATCGTCGAAGCCATGAAGCTGATGAACGAGATCGAATCCGAGTTCGACGGCAGGGTCCTCGAAATCCTGGCGAAGAACGCCGACCACGTCGAGTACGGCCAACCGCTGTTCCGCATCGAGAAGGCGTAACAGGACGTACGAAAGAGACGCGGCGCCGAGCAGGGCCGGCATTCCCGGCCTTGCCGAAGCTGCGAAGTCTGCAACAAAGCCAGAACCAAGCTCTACAGACGGGTGCACGCGTGTTCAAAAAGGTATTGATTGCGAATCGGGGTGAGATTGCTCTGCGAGTGATCCGCGCTTGCCGGGACCTCGGATTGCGTTCGGTTGCGGTCCATTCGACCGCGGATGCGGATTCGTTGCACGTTCGCTTCGCCGACGAGAAGGTCTGCATCGGACCGCCTCCCTCCCGGCAAAGCTACAACAACATTCCAGCCCTCATCAGCGCAGCTGAGATCACCGGCGCGGACGCGATTCACCCGGGCTACGGCTTTCTTGCAGAGAACGCCGAGTTTGCCGAGGTTGTGCAGAAGTGCGGCCTGCACTGGATCGGCCCACAGCCCGAGGTGATGCGCACGATGGGCGACAAGGTTTCCGCCCGCAAGGCGATGGAAGCTGCCGGCGTTCCCGTGGTACCGGGCTCCGACATCTTGAACACCGACCGCCAGGCCGAGGAGGCCTTCGAGCGCATCGGTGCGCCGGTCATCATCAAGGCCACCGGCGGCGGCGGCGGCCGCGGCATGAAGATCGTCGAGGACAAGAACAAGCTTCTCACGCAGCTCGCGGCGGCGCGTTCCGAGGCCCAGGCGGGCTTCAACAACCCGAACGTTTACCTCGAACGCTACATTGGCAGGCCCCGCCACATCGAGGTGCAGGTGCTCGGCGACGGGCAAAACGCCATTGCCCTCGGCGAGCGCGAATGCTCCATCCAGCGCCGCCACCAGAAGCTGATCGAGGAAGCGCCCTCGGTCGCTCTCGACGACGCCCGCCGGGTCGAGCTTTTGCGGGCGGCCCGCAAGGCGACCGCCGCCATCGGCTACAAGACGGTCGGCACCCTCGAGTTCCTGCTCGACGAGAACAAGCAGTTCTACTTCATCGAGATGAACACCCGCATCCAGGTCGAGCACACGGTCACCGAGATGGTGTTCGGCGTCGATCTCGTACGCGAGCAGATGCGACTGGCAGCCGGGGATCCATTGCGCTTGCCGGCGGAAATGCGGCCCCGCGGCCACGCCATCGAACTGCGAATCAACGCCGAAGATCCGGTCACCTTCGCACCCTCGCCGGGCACCATCACCGCGCTCAACCTTCCGGGCGGCATCGGCATCCGCGTCGACACCCATATCTACGCCCACTACCGCGTCCCCCCATTCTACGATTCACTGCTCGCCAAGCTCATCGCGCATGGTGACAATCGGAACGTGGCGCTGGCCCGCATGCGACGCGCCCTCGACGAGGTCGTGGTGGAAGGCATCAAGACCAACTGCGATCTGCACCGTCGGGTGATCAGCCACCCCGACTTCGTCGGCGGCCGCTTCGATACCCACTTCCTCGAACGAATGTAGGCCGGTCAAGCTGAAGAAGGAATCTCTGCAAGATTCCTTGCTGAAGTTCGAGCAGCGGGCAAATATCGGTAGGCACCCGTGTGTCCCCTATCGGTGACACTGTGCATCCGGACTTCAACAGGTGGTAACCAAGAAAGACAAGCACCTCGCAGCAGCCCAGAAGTACTTGGAGCGTGGAAGCTTCGAGAAAGCCCTGGCGGAGTTTCAAGGCGCCGTCAAGGATGACCCGAAGGATACACGCACATGGCTTCGTATGGCCGAGGTGCATGTCCGACTAGGACAGAACGACAAGGCCACCGAGGTCTATCAGAAGACGGTCGACCTGTACGTCGAGCAGGGATTCTTCCAGCGCGCCGTCGCGGTCTACAAGAACATCATCAAGTTGTCGCCGGATTTCGTCGAAGCGCGCACCAAGCTCGCCGACGTGTTTCGGCAGCTTGGCCTGCTGTCAGATGCTGTGCAACAGCTCGAGCAGGCCGCCACGCTGTTCCAGAAAAGCAACCGCAATCCCGAGGCCCTGTCGGCCATCAAGCAAATCGTCGACCTCAACCCCGAGCAGCCCGGCCCACGCATTCGCTATGCGGAGCTGGCGGCGCAAACGGGCGCGACCAAAGAAGCCGCCGCCGAGTTCGGCGAAGCCGCGAGGCTGCTCAAGGCACAGGGCCGAACTGAAGAATTCTTGCGCGTCGCCGAGAGGCTTCTGCACTACGAGCCCGACAACCTCGCCGTGTCGCTGGAAGTCGCAACCAAATATCTCGACGCCAACAATGCGCGTTCGGCCCTGCCTCGGCTCAAGCCGGTCTTCGAGGCGAGGCCCCGCGATCCCGAGGTACTCGACCTCCTGGCGCGCGCCTTCGACCAACTGAATCAGCCCCACAAGACGCTGCCGGTGCTCAAGGAGCTGGCCCGCGTGTATGCCGAAGCGGCACGCATCAGCGAACGCAACCAGACCGTCCAGCGCGTCCTGTCCATGGATCCCAACGACGCGGAAATGCAAGCGTTGCTGGGCAAGCCTCACAGCAACCCGGTCCGAACGCCCGCCCCACCCGTCGCCCGAATGACGCTGCCGTCGCCCATGCCGTCGCCGATGCCGTCGCCCATGCCGTCGCTGACGCCGCTACCGACCACGACCACGCCCCAGACCAAGCGCCCCGTGAGCATCACCTTCAGCGAGATGGAGGTCCCGCAGGCGCTACGCAACAAATACGTCAGCATGCCCGCAGACCCGTTGCCCGCCAGCATGTCCGAGCGGATCAACATCGCCTCGGGCTTGGTGGAAAAGCCCGAGGGGGACGCCGAGGTCAAGCGCATCCTGGCCGAGGCTGACGTCTTCGTGAAGTACGGGCTCATCGAGCGTGCGGCCGACCATCTGCGCCGCGTGTTCGAACGGGTGCCCACCCATCAGGGTGCCCACGAACGGCTGGCTGCAGTGCTGGTTCAGCTTGGCCGCAAAACCGAAGCTGCCGCCGAGTACGAAACCCTCGCGCAGCAATTCCAGGGCAGCAAGCCCGAGGCAGCTGGCGGTTATGCGCGCAAGGCGCTCGAGCTGAATCCGGGCGCGCGCCGAGCCCTCGAAGTTCTGGGCGCCGTCGGAGGGTCGCTGCCGCGCACCAGCGCGCCGTCCAGCGAAAGCTCGATTTCCATGGAGCTGCGCATGGGCGGCCCCGAGCCCGAGGTCATCGAGAGCGAAGAAATCGAGGTACTCGAGGGCGTCGAACCCATGGAATCCGAAGAGTTCGACGAAGCCCCTGGAACCGCAGGCGGCACGCGAGGGGACGAAGTCCCGAGTAGCGAAATCCCGAGCAACGAAGTCGGCGCAGAGAACGCAACCGAGTTCGACGAGGAAGCCACCGACGGCGACGGGAAGACCCAGCTGGGCGGGTCGAGTCTTCCCGAGGTCGAAGCCGAGGTATCCGATACACCGTCAGAGCAACGAGACGTCCTCGGTCCTGAGCTCGAGCAGATCGACTTCTTCATCGAACAGGGCGTGATCGACGAAGCCTCGGCCATGCTCGACGAGATCGAAATGAAGTTCCCGGCTCACCCGGCGCTAGCCACGCGCCGGCAAAAGGTGGCCGCGCTACAATTACAATTCAACCCAACGCCCTCGCAGGGCGCTGTGCCGGCCAGTCCCCTCGGCGACCCGAGCGCGCCCGCGGAAAATCGACGCGGGCCGCGCACCGGGGCCGCCATGGCCGGCCCCGTGCCCCCGGACCAAGACCTCGACACCCATGCCGACCTCGGCATCATGGAAAAGACGATGGAGCGCTACGACGCGGCCATCGAGCACTTCAAGGAGCTCTTGGCGGATCCAAGGCGTGAGGTGTTCGCCCTGTCCATGATTGGCGAATGCGCGGAAGCCCTGGGCGACTCGGCAGAGGCAATTCGCCGCTACCAGGATGCGCTCAAACGCCCGTCCGCAACGGCGCCTGAGGCCACTCAGCTCTACTACCAGCTCGGAAACGTTTTCCACAACCTCGGAGACCACAGCGAGGCGCTCTACTACTTCGAGCGAGTGTACAAGCGAGACCCGACCTTCCGAGACATTCAGCAGCGCCTGGCCAAGCTCAAACCCAAGGCAGGCGCACGCTAAGCAAGAGCGTCCGCACAGTTTTACCTACCGGACACATGACGCGGAAAGCCTCTGGGCCCGAACGACCGCTCTCCACATCCCATTTGACGAAAAGGCGTACCCGCGCGCCCTGGTCACGATGGGGTAGCTTGGCTTTGTCCGGCGAGGTGCAACGCGCGGAGGTTTGCATTCTGTCAATCGACCAACTTCGTGTAACCCCTTGGTTTCCTTGCGTCCCAATGTTACGGTGGCTGTTCCGGCCGTCGCCATCTCGGGACGACCACTCGAACTCTGGAGGGCCCGATGCCCAACGAGCGTGAGTACGAACAGGCTTTGCAGCGCGAGCCAGGCCACAATGAAGCTTTTCTATCCTTGCGTCGAACCTACCGGGAAGCCGGGCGGTTCGACAAGCTCGTAACCCTGTACGAGACCCGCGCCCAGGCCATCGCCGACCAGACCAAGGCGGCGGAGCTGTTCTATCTCGCTGCCGAGGTGCGCATCGATCACCTGTCCGACGTGGCCGGGGCGGAAGCCGACTTGGCCCACGCAGTCAGCCGCGACGCGACCCACCGCAAGGCGGTCAAGCGTCTGAAGGATATCTACCGAGAACAAGGCCGCTCCTCCGAGTACCTGAAGATGCTGGAGGTGGAGGCGGCCGCGCTCGTGCAAGCGAAAGACACCACTCGCATCGCCGAGCTACGCGCAGAAATCGAACGGGCCTACGGACAGCACATCGCGCGCATCGAGCACGCCTTGTCCACCCCCGGCCTGCGCGCCGAGGTCACTGCCGACCAGCTACGGGTCGTCGAGGCTTCGCGCAAGATCCACAACGCCCTGGGGGATTACCCCATGGTGTGCCGGCTGTACGACATCGAGCTGGCCGGGACCACCGACCCCAAGCGGCGTATCAGCATCATGTTCCGCTTGGGACGCGTCCTGGCCGAGAAGATTGGCGATCTCCCGCAGGCGGCACAAAAGCTGAGCGACGTAGTCCGACTTTACCCGCGCGACGACAAGGCCCTCGAAGCCCTGGCCTCGGTCTATGCGAACCCCAACTGGACCGGGGCCGACGGTCCCGAAAGAGCGGCGGGTCTTTACAACCAGATCGCGCGGCGGCGCCACGAGGCAGGCGACGTGGACAACGCCGTGGCGGCCTTGCGCAAGGCCCTGACCGCGGTGCCCTTCCATACCGAGGCGCTGTCGCTGCTCGAACGCGTGCTGACGGAGTCCAGCCGGTTTGGCGAGCTAGACCGCTTCTTGCGCGAGCGCGTGGGCCAGGCTCGAACCAACAAAGAGAAGATCGAGATCCTCACCAAGCGCGCCCAGTTGGCCGAGACCTCGCTTGGCGACCTCGAAGAGGCGATTCGAACCTACGAGCAGCTCATCCCGCTCGAAGCGCCGGGAGGGCCCGCAACCCAGCACCTGGCAAAGCTGTATGGCGGGCGTAACGACTTCGCGAAGTTGGCCGAGCTGCGCGAAAAGCAACTCGAACGAACCACCGAGCCCGAGGCCAAGCTGGCCCTTCTGCGCGAGCTGGCTTCGCTGTACCACGATCGCCTGGGAGATAGCGAACAGGCCGCGGTCTACCTGCACGCCATTTTGCAGGACAACCCCAGCGATGTGCAGGCGCTCAAAGCCTACGCCGACCACTTCCGCGCGCGCGGGTCGTTCCGCGAATTGGCGGATCTGCTGGAATTCGCCGCCGAGCACGACCGCAAGCAGGGCTGGCCCATCGACGAGCTGTTGCCGCGCTTCGAAGAGGTCGCGGTGCTGGTGGAGACCAAGCTCGGTGACCTCGACCGAACCTTGACGGTCTGGCGTCGGATGTCCGAGCTGTCGCCGGGTTATGAACGTGCGCGCGAGGCACAGAAACGAATCCTGCAGAAGACCAAGCAGTGGGACCAGATGGTGCCGCTGTTTATCGACGAGGCCGAGCGCGCCGAGACGCCCGAGGCCAAGATCGAAGTCCTGCATCGCCTGGCACGCCTGCACGCCGAGAAGCTGGAGAATTTCGACAATGCCATCCAGGTGTATCTGCAGATCCTGAAGATCGATGCGCACGATGCGGTGGCGCTGAGGAACGTCGTCGAGACCTACGAGAAGAACGAACGCTGGGCCGATCTGGCGCCGCTTCTGCGCGAGCAGATCGAGATCGCACCGTCAGACAATGAAAAAGTCAGCCTGCTGCGGCGGGTGCTGGCCATCCAAATGGAGAAGCTGGCCGACCTGCCAGCCGCCTCTTTGGCCGCGACCCAGATTCTAAAATTCGTCCCGGGCGACAACGACGCGCTCTTGCGGCTGGAAAGCATTCTCGAACAGTCGGGCGACAAGGCACGGCTGGTGAAGATGCTGGAGTACCACCTGCGCTACGCAGGCTCGGCCAGCGAAAAGCTGCACATCATCAAGCGCATCGCCGGGCTGTTGCAGGATCAGCTTGGCGATTTCGCTAAGGCGATTCCCTACTGGGAAAAGATCATCAAGCACGTTCCGGGCGACGAGCAGGCCATCGATGCGCTGCTGCTGGCCTACCAGCACGTCGGTCGGCACGAGGATCTGGCGCGCATCCTCGAGCTCAAGGTCAAGGCGCACGAAGGTGATCCCGCGGCCCAGGTCGAGGCCTTGCGCAGACTGGCTCGGCTGGCCAGTGGCGAGCTCAAGCAGAGCAGCCGCGCGGAAGATGCCTGGGACGCGCTGCTCAAGATTCAGCCTTCCGACCGCGAAGCGCTCGAGGCGCTGTCGGCGATCGCAGCCGAGATGGGCGACTTCGCCAATCTCGCCAGCCTGCTCGAACGCCGGGTTGCCATTGCCGAGACTCCCGCCGACGCCACGGCCCTCGCGCTCGAGCGCGCCCGCATCTTCGAGGAGGATCTCAAGGATCTTTCCGCCGCCGTGACCGCCCTGGAACGGATCATCAATGAGATGGATCCCACCCACCGCGAGGCCTACACGGCCCTGCGACGGGTAGCCGAAGCCATGGAAGACTGGCCCCGCGTGGTCTCGGTCGCCGAACGGCAACTGTCATTCACCACCGAGTCCAAAGAACGCATCGCGCGCGGTTTGGAAATTGGCTGGCTGTCCCGCGAAAAGCTGGCCGATGCGCGCAAGGCCGTGCGTGCGTTCGAGCAAGTGCTCGAGATGGATCCCGAACAGACCGACGCGCTGGAAGCGCTGGCCGATCTGTACACCGAGGCGCGCGACGGCGAGAGGCTGATTGCGGTCCAAGAGAAGCAGCTGGGGCTGACCAAGGACCCGGAAGCACGACGAAAGCTCATCTTCGCCATGGCCGACGCGGCCGAGGCCATGCTGAAGGAGCCGCGGCGCGCGTTCGAATGGTTTAGGCGGGCGTACCACGAGCAGCCGGACGACGTCACCCTCGGCCGGCTGGAAGAGACCGCCGACATCTATTCGCTGTGGGAAGACCTGATCAGCGTCTACCTCGATGAAGGCGCGCGCTCGGGGGATCCGCAAGAACAGATCAAGGTCGCGCTGAAGGTTGCGAACCTCTGTGAGGACAAGTTGCAGTCGCCGCCTCGGGCCTTCGCGGTCCTGCGCGAGGCGCTGGCGCACGAGCCGGCCGGGACGACGCTGATGCCCGAGCTCGAGCGACTCGGGCGTCAAATCGAGGACTGGCAAGGACTTCTCGATGTCTACGCGCAAGTCGGGCGTGGGCGTCCAGAAACCAAAGATCGCATCGCGCTTCTGCGCCAGCGGGCTTCCGTGCGCGAAGACGACATGAAGGATTCGTCGGGTGCGTTCGACGAGCACGTACGTGCGTTCCTGCTCGACCCCGAAAGCGAGACCTCGCACCAGGAGATCCTGCGGCTCGCCGAGGTGACGGGCCGCTGGGAAGACGCCTTGAACGTCGAGGGCCAGCTTTTCTCCCGCGCCGAGGACAACACCGAAAAGATCGAGATTTCGAGGCGCGCGGCAGCGCTGGTCGAGACCAAGATCAAGGATGACATCCGAGCCTTCCGGGCGTACCTGGGCGCTTTCCGCCTTTCCCCGGAGGACCCGGGCATCGTCGATTGCCTCTGGCGTTTGGCCGAAAAAATCGGCACCTACACCGTCACGCCCGCACCGGAGCTGACGCCGAAGCCTGTCACGGTCAAAGCCCCGGCAGTCGAAAAGCAGCTGACGCCACCGCCGCATTCGATTCAAGACGATGCCTCGACGCCGCTGACTGAGCTCGATCCTGAGATCATCACCGGCGAAATCGACATCAACGACGTCGACATCCTCGAAGAGACGCCGCCCCCGCAGGCGACCCCGTCGCATCCGCTGGTGCCGATGATCGCGACCAGCTTCGAGAGCCCGTGGCAGGAATGGGTGCAGGCCTACGAGCTACTTCCCGCCGACCCGATCGTGCGACACAAGTACCTGACCAAGGTGGCGGACATCTGGATGCGGGGTGCAAGCGACGTGGACCGCGCACTCGGGGCCCTGGAACGAGCCTTCGCCCTCAATACCAGCGACGAGATGGTGTGCGGTGAGATGGAGCGACTGGCGGGCAGCGAGCAGCGCTGGGACACCGTGTGCACCGCCTATCTCCGTGCCGCCGAGCGTGGCTCGCGCAACGACATGGTCCGCTTCAATCTGCGGGTTGGACAGATTCGCGAAGAAGAGCTATCGGACCTCGTGCGGGCGGAGGAGCGCTATCGAGCGGTCCTCGTGCTCGAGCCGAGCAACGTCGAGTCGCTGGATCGCCTGGAGAACATCTACCGGGCAGCCGAGCGTTGGTCCGACCTGGCGTCGGTCCTGGAACGCAGAGCCCTGGCCACTGGCGCGCGACTGGAAGGCGCTGAGATGCGGCGCAAGGCTTTCGAGCTGGCCGAGCTCTACGAGCAGCGCCTGGAACGGCCCTACGAAGCGGTCGATACGCTGGAAAAGTACGTGGCGAGCGTCGAGGAAGAGAAGCTTGCCGCCGAAGGCACCGACCGGACGGCGGAGATCGTCGCCGAGGCCCGGGCAGGCTACGCCGCGTTGGCACGCTTGCTTGGCAAGGTCGGGCTGGCGCAGAAAGCAGCCGCGGCCTTGCAACGCGAGCTCGAGCTTGCCGGCGACGGCGACGGTGCCCGAGAGGCGCGCGGCCATCTGGCCGAGATCTACGAGCACGAGCTGGCCTTGCCCGCGAAGGCCATCGAAGTCTACGAAAACATCCTTGCGATTGATCCTGCCGACGGTCCTGCGCTTGCGGCGCTGGATCGCCTGCACACCGCCGCGGCCCATTTCGAGGCGCTTGCGGACGTTCTCGAGCGACGCATCCGTATCGCCCAGGGCACCGACAAGACCGACCTCATCTGGCGATGCGCGCGCGTGCTGGAAGAGAAGCTTGGCAACCCCGACGCCGCAGCGGCCTGCTTGCGGGGGCTCGGTCCCGACGCACTGTCGGATCCAGACACCGCCGCGGCCCTGCTGCGCAACCTTCGCAGCGCAGGCCTTTCGCACGAGGCGATGCGGATCCTCGAACAGCGCATCGTCGCGCTGCGCACGGCCGACGGCGATCCCAAGCTGATCGCTGCGCTGTATTTGGAGAAGGCGCAGCTCAAGGCCGATGACCTCAACGACGCCGAGGGTGCGCTGGACGCACTGGAATCGGCCCAGTCGGTGGCGCCGGGCGAGCCCAACGTGCTTTCCGCGCTGGCGCGTTTTCACCTCAAGCGCAACGACTTCAAGTCGTTCGCCGCGGCCCTGCTGCACCAGGCAGATGCGCAGGAAGGACAGCCGGAGCAAGTCGGCATCCTGCTGGAAGCGGCGTCGGTCTTCCGAGATCAGCTGTCCGACACGCTGCAGGCGCGCGTCTGTTTCGAGCGCGCGGCGGCGAACCATCCGCGAAGCCCCGAGGCTCTGGGCGCTCTGGCTTCGCTGGAAGCCGCCGAGGGACGCGTCGAGGAGGCCATCGAGCTGTACGAGCGGCAACTGGCGGCCAGCGAGACGCCCACCGCGAAGGCCGTGGTGCTGACCAACCTGGCGCGCGTGCTGTGCGACAACCCAGAGAATCTCAACGAAGCCGAAGCGCGCCTGGATCAGGCGCTGGAGCTGGACCCTGGCCACCTGCCCGCCGTGATCACCATGGCGGACATCTACTATCGCGAGCAGCAGTGGAGCAAAGCCGAGCGCCGACTCAACGAGGCTTTGCGCCGACTGCGCGGGCAGCCTGAGCAGACCGCACGTCTGTTCCACCGCCTGGGCGAGGTCTACGAGAAGCTGGGACGTCTGGAAGAAGGCTACCGGCAGCTCGTCGAAGCAGATCGGGCCATGCCAGGGCAGCTCATGCTTCGCATCGCGCTTGGCGAGAATCGCTTCCAAGCGCGCAGGTGGCGCGAGTGCACCACCCACATGGATGGCATCGCCGACCACGAGACGGCGTCCCAGTATCCCGAGGAAGTCGCGCAGGCGCTTACCCACGCGGCGCAGGCCGAGTTGAAGTTGCGCCGTCCCGAACGCGCAGCCGCGCTCCACGAGGCCGCCCTACGCTTCTCGCCGAGCCATCCGCAGACACTGCGCGCCCTGGCCGATCTGGCCATTGAACGCGGCGACAAGCTGGAAGCCGCCCGCTCGCTTCGTCGGGTCGCCGAATCGTCGGCCGATCGCAACGAACGCGTACAGATCTTCGAGCAGATCGGCGACCTGCAGCTTGCCCTCGGCAACAAGGATGCGGCTCGCACCGCCTACGCCGATGCCGCCGCAATGCTAGAGACGGTCGCTCCGGGCGAGATTTCACTGTTACAAAAGCTACTGGACCTTCAGCGCAGCGACGGGGCTGTCCACGAGGCCGTCGAGACTGCGCGCCGAATTGCCGAAGCGGTCGAGGAGCCGAACGAACGCGCTGGGCGCAGACGCGAAGTCGCGAGCCTGCAGATGCAGAACGGCGACTACGGCGAGGCGGCCCAGATGCTGGAGAAGGTGCTGGAGGACAATCCGACCGACGAGGTGGCCTTGCACGACCTTTGCCACGCCTACGAGCAGGCCGAGCGCGGCGGCGACATGGCGGCCACGCTGGAGCGATTGCTGCCCGGCCTGCCGCCCGCCGCGGATCCCGAGCTCGAGCTCGGTCGCGCCGAGCTTTGGGAAAAGCTTGGCGACGCGTGGGCCGGCCGCGATCTGCAAGCCGGCATCACGGCCTTCGAGAAGGCCGTCGCCATCGACACCGATCGTCTTTCGGCACGCCTGCATCTGGCCAGGCTCTATGCGAACAGCCCCGATCGCGCCGAGCTGGCTTTGCAGAACCACCGCGCCCTGATCCGTCTGGATCCGACCTGCGAAGAGTCCTTGCGTGCCCTTGCCACCGACTGCTTGGCGAGAGGCGAGAGTGATCGAGCGTGGTGCCGCCTCGAGACCCTGGATGTGCTCGGACTGGCCACCGACGACGAACGAGCCCTCCTGGCACAGCACGCGCAGCCCCGACGCGCCACCGACGAACCCTATGGCGGCAGCGTCGGCGAAAGCGAGCGCCACGCTCGCCTCGCCCATCCCGGCACGCGCATCATGGCCGAGGTCTTCGCGGCCCTGTGGGAAGGCGTCCCTGCCTTGAGCCAGATCACCCTCGACAGCCTTGACGTCTCGCCGAAAGACAAGGTGTCAGCAATCTCGGATCTGGACGTCGCCAAGATCTTCAGCCAGGCCGGCAAGGCACTGGCCAACCAACGCGCGGGCCTGTACGTAAAGCCCGGCGCCGATTTTCACGGCGTCAGGTTGGTTGGCGCGGCCCCGACCGCCATCGTGATGGACAAGGCGTTTGCCGAAGAGGTGCCCATCCCAGAGTTGCGCTTCCGCATCGGCCAGGCGCTCGAGCTTTTGCGGCCGGAGTTCATCTTGGCGGCGACCCTCGATTCGGTCGGGCTCGACGATCTATTCCAGGCCACGCTGAAGGCATTCCACCCGAAACACAACCGCTGGCGGGCCGGTTCCGAGGACAGCACGGCCGAAGAAGCCGCCAAGTTGAAGAAGGCCCTGCCCTACAAACTGGCCAAGCGCATCGCCGAGATCTTCCAGGAAAATGTCGATGCCGAGCTCGATTCTTCACACTGGCGGGCCGCGGTGCTGGAAACTGGCAACCGTGCCGGCCTGCTCCTGTGCGGCAACCTGCGCACTGCCGTGGAGGTGGTCCTGCGCGAAAGCAGCGTCGGCCTCCCTGACAGCATTCCCGCGGAACTGGTGCGCGAGCATGCGCAGAAAGCGGGTCCCCTCAAGGAGCTGCTGCGCTACTTCGCCAGCGACGACCATTTCGCGTTGCGAGAGGTCCTGGGCACGGCCGCCAAGTTCTGAAGCGGTTTTCGCCCTCAAATGCACCGTGGCGTTGACTTGATGCTCAGGCCCGACTATAAGGCGCGTTCCCCCGCGAGGATGGCGGAACTGGTAGACGCACTAGCTTGAGGTGCTAGCGGTTAACAGCCATGGGGGTTCGAGTCCCCCTCTTCGCACTGACTAACCCCCGGTAACTCGGGGGTTTTCTTTTTCTGGCCTGTGGCTTCAGGCCGTCCGAACGTCCTGGTCTTCGTAGTGGCGCTTGGGCACGTTGAACGAGGTGTGGCCTAGGGCCTTCGAGCAGCCAGTGTGCTGAGGGCTGCGGCGGTCCGGCTCTCCTCGGCGGGCGTGGGAGACGTCCCGGACGATCATATCATTGCGTGCTCGGTCGGATGCCAGCGCACGGTAGATCTCCTGGATGGTGAGATCTGGCTTTGACGCCGTGAAGGCGGTTTCACGCGAAATCAGTGCGTGCTCGAAGGGACGGGCCGCCGCCTCGGCACTTGCATCGAACGCGTACGCCACTCGGCCGAGCTGCATCTCGCAAGCCCACAAATGGTTCACGGCCTGCGGCGCGAGACTCGCGGGTCTTCGCCTGAATGAACTGCTCCACGCGGCCCGTCGTGATCTCTTGCACGCGCAACTTGGCGATGACGGCACCGAGCAGATGCTTACGGAACGTGCCGCAGCTTTGCGGGTACGCGGACGTCTGGGAAAAATATCCGTCCTCCCACCAGCGCAACAGATCGCCCAGGACCACGCCATCATCGACCGCCTTGTGTTCGAGCCAAAGCCTGCGACATTCCGCCTGCCGTTCGCAATCGGAACGGCGTACGCTCAGCTGGTGAGCCGCGCGCTCGGCGTACCTGCGCCAGGCGATGTTCGCGAGGAGCCTTTACGCAGATACGGCCCACGCGATGAGCGCCCGAACGTCGTCGGAAGCCCTGGTCTGCAGCTGCCGTGTTTCGGGATGCTCAGGTGCTGCCGATGCGAGGACGAAAAACGGCGCGAAGAGTTCGTCATCCGAATCGCCTCGTGCGTTCGCATAGGCAAGAACCGCGGGAAGGCAAGGTCCCGCGTTCCAACCCAAGGCGAGGGTATGTCGTTCCAGGGAGGCGCGGATGCGCGCGATCTGTTCTGCCGCGTCCTCCGAGATTGCTTTCGCAAGCGCCTCGGCAAGCACGTTGATGTTGTCGAGCTGATGCTCAACGACGTCCTGGCGAACGTCAGTGGAAGTGGCGGGAGGCGCAATGCGCGACCGATAGCTTCCTTGCATCATCGGGTCTCCGTAACTGTGCCGTAGGCGCCATGCAGGTACTTGTCGAGGTGTTCGGCGTGCCAGGCGAGCGGATCACCGTACTGGCCGACGTGGAGGATGAGGTTACGACTCGGCGTTTGTAGCTGGATGGTGGGCGGCGCATCGCCGATGCTGGTCTCGTCCGCGACGGTCACTCGGCATTCGCTGGCCGAGTAGCTGCGCTTTTCCCTGAACCCCTCGATACGGACGCCGGTACCGGGCACGATAGTGACGTTGGAATGAAGGCGCCTTCGCACCCACCAAAGAGCGAGGATCGCTGTTACCACGGCGACGGGCCGCGGCCACCACCAACAGATGCCAAATACTGGAGCCGCGCCGTCGACCAGGATGCTTCCGATGGCACATGAAAGGCCTAGGATCCGGTATGCGATCGTGCCCTTCTGATTCCATCCCAGACCGGCGGAAAAACGGGCACGCAGGCAGAGGTGGGCTGCTTCGAGCGACACCACTTCGAGGTTCTTCAGCAACATCGCACGAACGCCCGAGGGAAAGCGGACGGGCCCCTGCTGCTGCCCCGGTGTCGACAATTCATCCGGGCCGACGGTTGGAATCGACGCTTGAAGGGCCCAGAGTGCCCGGACGCGACGTTCGTGCCGGGTAAAGCGGCGGTGCCGCAAGATAATCGGTACGCCATCGAGCTGGAATGTAATTCCCCGCTCATCCATCCAGAGCCCGGTCACGGGCAGACGAATCGTCGAGGCTCCCTGCAGCACGAGAGCCTCCCCAGCGCCGGGACGGAGGACCAACGCTCGCCTTTGAGCAGACAGCCACACGTGGGCCAGTCCGACCAGCGCGAGCGCCACGAGCCAGGGTCCGTTCCACCAAGACGTCACCCACGCGTGGGATGCGGCGTCCTTCGTGAAAAGGCTGATCGCGATCACCATTATTCCAGAAATGATGGGGGTGAGAACAAAGGGATCACACTCGTTGCTGGCCGATCTTCCGTGTCCCAATCGTCCGAGCCGGACGACGGCATGGTCGACATCGATCTCCTGCACGCGAAGCGTCCGCCGAATAGCTTCAATCTCGTCGGACAAGAACCTGGACCTCCTTGTCTTTCCTCCGACTGGTGAGGGTGTCGCGACGCCCGATCCTGATTCGTCCATTGGCTGGGCCATGGGCTACGTCCGAAAGGTCTTCACGATCGGTTCGAGAGGAAATATCCCGAGGCCATCGCCCGAGCGATCCATTTGCACGGCGACCTTCACAGTCTTGACGAACGGACAGTCGAAGATTTCGGACATGCGAACGATGTGCTTTTCGTCCGGGGTCGTCTCGTACACCATGTTTGTCCAGGGGCCGGGCCGGCGGAGATCCTTGGTGCCTCCAGCGATGTCGGTCGCCTGAACTGTCACGTAGACCTTCGCCCCGCGAGGTATTCCGCGAAATTGCACAACCAACTGAAACGCGGTGTCTTGATGCAGAAATTCTCCTCCGACATCCATCTGGTTGAGGATGGCTTCGAGCGCTTCGAGCTGACGATCAGGACGTTTGGTGAAGTCAGACAGACTGCCCTGTGACCAAGCTGCACGCTGCCGTCCTGCTGCCACTCATAGCTGGCCTTCACGATCGCCACGAACATGGGCAGTCCGTCGGCGTCCTTGCCCGCCAGCTCGCCCACTGCATACGGCGTGAGGTTGATGAGCATCCCCATGGTGTCGCGCTAGTTGATGCGGACTGCACCGCCGCGAAGACGATTCAGGTTGCTCGCGCGAGAGGTGATGTTCTTGCCGCGCACGCGGATCTCCCCATCAGCGGAAACTGTGACGATGGAGCGGCCGGTGCGGATCTGGACCGACTCGCTCGCCGCCAGTTCGATGGTCTTGGCTTCGATTCGGACATGCTCGTCGAGGGCTTCATGCTCGGGCGTCGAGAAGACATACGCGAGCACCGGCGTGCTCGCTGAATCGAAGCCCAGCGCGATGGCGGGCACCGGCGCCAGCGCCGCGGCTGCAGCGAGCCAGCGCTGGTCGACAGAGCGAGGCACCCGGACTTCAAGCGAGGTGCCGGCTTGGTCGCGAAACCTTGCCCTGCCACTTCCGCGCAGCGCGAGCACATGGCCTTCCAGATACCGCCCTTCGCGCGGTAGCTCGGCAGAGGCCGGAACGGTCTTGAGCTTGTGGGCTGAGCGCATCGTCCACCTCCCGCACCGTTATATCGCAGCCTCTTGAACACGTCGCGCCTTTTGTGCCGCCGCGACAAGACGCCGGCCGATCTACGGCGTCTGCCAAACTGGTTCGAGCTGGAGAAGAACTGAGGGTCATCGTGAGCGACGCTGCCGAGGACAGCACCACAACCACCATGGCCGAGAACCTCTTCGAGGAAGAGAAGCGTATCCGAAGCTAGCCTTGGCAAATAGGTAGGGTTGATTCTCGTTGCTCAAGCAGGCAAATCGTATACGCAGGACGCATCCCGGAACACTTTCCTGGGCGTGACGAGTGGCGTGGCGCCGGGGTTGTTGCGTTGCCACCGCCTTATGGTGCCCAGTTCGAACCATTCGGAGAGGCGATCGGCCGGCACGCCACCCCCGCGCCGCTTGCGCAGCCATGCCCGAACCGTGTCGGAACCGACGCGATCGACGAGCCAGGCCCGCTGCTGGGCGTCACCGTAGGCGAGCACCTGGTAGAGAATCAGATCGAGATCCTGATCCAGCCTCAGCGAATCGAAGGTCGTCGGGTGCGTCCAGAAGATTGGCTTCAGCATCTCCGGCAGGCCGCCCCACCGCACCCGGGCGGCGTCACGGGCGATCTGGCGAAGGCGCTCGGGAGCCAACCGGCGCGCGCGCGCCAGCCCCCCTTGCGACCGCCGGCCAGGCCACCACGTCGGCCAAGAAGGGCTGCTGCGCGACCGACGTCCATGCCAGCCACTATGGCCCGAACGATGCGAAGCGCAATGCTTAGAGCGGCATAGGAAAGCTGCGGCTGGCCATGGCCAGGCGGCGTCACAGCTGTCACAGGCTCCCGCACACGAGAGAGCAACGCCGTGTCCCCATCTTCGCACTGAAGCCCCCCTTGGAGACAAAGGGTTCTTCCTTTTGTGGGCTGTCGCACTTCCTTTCGGCAAGCTATCGGAACCCATCGAGATTGGTCTTTGCCACAGCGGTTATGACGGGCATCTTGTGGGGGTTTTCGCGGGAGGTGTCGCGCTCGCCGAAAGCTCGATCGTGATTTCGTCCTCTACACGGTCGTCCCCTGGGAGCGAGCCACTGCAACCGTGAGCGCGAGAGGCGGACGTCGGCCTCGTTACCTCGCTAGCCAGCGCGCAGCCTGGCCTTCGAACTCGCCCACCGGGTCCCTCCTGGCCGACGGTTATACGCCATGGTACCATCTGGCGTATAAGATGCCCGCGGCCGAATTCAGCAAGCTCCCGCTCCTGACACAGACGGCGTACGCGCGCTTGCTCGATCTGTTATTGACGTCAGAGGCCGGCAGTCTGGGTACCTCAGCGTCGCTGGTATCCAAGACCATTGGCGGCCGGCGCTACTGGTATGCCCAGCGACGTGAGAGCGGTAAGAAGGTGCAAACCTACTTAGGCCCGGAGAGTCCGGAGATCGACATGCTGGTCGAAAGGTGGCGGCAGTCGCGCACCGAGGCAGCGAGCCGCGCGGAGCTGGTGGCCATGGCCCGCGCTGGAGGGGCTTACGTGATCGGAGCCGCCGAGGCCGAGGTGCTGCAGCGATTGTCGCCGGTTTTCCGCATTGGTGGTGTACTTATCGGTTCTCACGCCTTCGCTGCACTGGGAAATATGCTCGGCGTGCGCTGGCAGGAAGCCATGGTGCGCACAGGCGACGTGGACATTGCGCACGACCACCGCATCGCGGTGGCCCTGGCAAGCGATGGCCGGCCGGCTGACCTTCGGAAGGCGCTTGGCGATCCGGTGCCCCGATTTTCGGTCCTGAGCCCGACGGAGCCAGCAACGGCATTTCGCGTCCGCGGGGCCGACGTCGAAGTCGAGATCCTCACGCCGATGGTTGGCAAGGAACGCAGGCGACCGATCGAGATACCAGTCCTCGGTGTCGCTGCGACCCCCCTGCGATTTCTGGACTACCTCATCGAGGAGACCCAGCCGGCGGCTGTGCTAGGCGGATCAGGCGCTCTGGTCAACGTTCCTCGGCCAGGTCGGTTTGCGCTGCATAAGCTCATCGTAGCCACGCCGCGTGGGACCTCCGGCATACCCAAAGCACCCAAAGATCGTGCCCAGGCCAGTGCGCTTCTGCGCGTGCTTCTGTCCGAGTTGCCGGGCGAGATCACCTTGGCCTGGAAGGCGCTCGCAAGTCACGGCAAGGCATGGATCGGTGCAGCCCGCAGATCGATCGAGCGATTGGATCCGCAACTCGCCGCCCGTCTTCGTGGCCTTGGCGTCGGCCTATAGAAGATGGTCATGCACACCGAGTGGTAGAGTACTGCCCAGCGACGAGTGGATTGCATGGACCTCCCCATCGAAGAAAACGCGGCCCCTTGGCTGGTCCATCGAGCCGGGCACGAGCCTGGCGACAAACTTTGGCAGCCTGTGCTGGCGACGCCGCTGGCCTGCCCTCGCTTGATTATCGATCCCCGCGTGTCCCAGGTAGCGGCCAGGGTCGAAGCTGATAGTGACGACAGGGTCCTGCCGGCGCCCCGTCGGATCGATGTAGAAGTCCCGGCGCCCTTCGGCCAAGCTCGTGTCCGCTCTCGCGTAAACGACATTCTCGTGGGGCGGGCTTGTGCGCAGCTGGCCCTTCAGCAAGCGGGAGCCAGCTCGAATCACGTAGGCACCAGCCCAGGCCGCGCGCCCATCTGGCCCGAGGGCTGGACGGGCTCCATCTCGCACGCGGCAGGCATCGCGTGGGCCGTGGCGGCCAAGCGCAGTGACTTCGCCTCCTTGGGAATCGATCTCGAGCACCTACTTGCTGCAGAGGCTCTCGAATCGGTGCGCAGTGTGGCGCTCACGCCTGACGAGCGGCGGTTCGAGGGTTGGAACGGCCCAAACGAGGTCGCCTGGCTCAGCACCCTGCTCTTCTCGGCGAAGGAAAGTATCTTCAAGTGCCTCAACCCGCTGGTCGAGGAGTTCATCGAATTCACGGAAATGGAGCTCGCATCGGTGGATCCGGTGGCCGGGCAGCTCCGCTTCACGTGCCTGCGTAGGCTGTTGCCCTGGATTGAGCGAGGCCAGCCGATGGACGTGCGTTTCACCCGAGTCGGCGACCTGGTGCTGACTGCCACGGGCTGGCCGAAGCCCCCAAGCTGAAGCGGCTGACTGCCCCGCACCCTACGCTTGTGACTCCGTGTCGCGGGACATCGTGGGTGCTTGCGATTTATCGGCAGTATCGGCACTATGCACGTTGCCAGCTCGGCTGGCCCGGAAGAGCGGAGCAGTCAATCACGACCGCCAGCACGGCTCGAACCGGAGCGACTTGGGCACCAGGAATTCCATGAGCGAGATCCAAGGCTATTTTCTGGAGGTAGATGGCGGGAGCGTTGAAGGACGACCATCCACGCGCGTGCGCCTGGGGACGCGTACCACCGTGGGCCGTGACGAGGACAACGACCTCAGCTTCGGAGACACCATGTTGTCCCGTCGCCATGCCGAATTTCGCCTGCGCAATGGCCTCTTTTATGTCGTGGATCTGGACAGCTCGAACGGCACCTATGTCAACGCCATCCGCGTCCACGGTGAGCGGGAGTTGGACAATGGCGATGTTGTCAGCTTGGGCGGGACCGCCCTCGTCTTTCGCGCCACTGAGATTCCCACCCCTGACGAGACCGCAAACCTCGGCATCGTCTGTGCCGAACTGGTAGACACGGCCACACAATGCACACTGCAAACCGTCATCGACGTCTCAGACCTGGTTCATGAGGACCGGGGTCTCGGCCTCGTCTGCCAGGCGACCAACGCCCTGGTCGCGCACTATCCCCTGCCGGACCTTTTCGACCGCGTCTTGGAGACGATTCTCGATGCTATTCCTGCACAACGGGCGGCCATCCTGCTCCTTGAGGGGAGCCCCGCGGTGCCCACGCTGAAAGCCACCCGCACCCGCTCCGGCGCCGACATAGGCCAGATCAGATGGGACATCGTCCAGCGCGCTGTCGAGGGTAGGGACGCCTTTCTGGTACGCGATGTTTGCGAAAAGACCGAGTTGCGCAACCTGGGTGCTGCCCCAATTCGTTCCGTCATGTGCGCCCCGCTGCGGTCGACCTCGAATGGAAAGGACCACGGTCGGGTTCTGGGAATGGTCTATGTGGACAACCAGAGCGACCGTCCGCCGCTGACCGATCGAGACCTGCACATCTTCATCATGATGGCGAACATCACCGCGACCAAGATCGAAAACGCTCGCCTCCTGGAAGAGAACCTACAGAAGCAACGCCTCGACGAGGACATGCGGCTGGCGGCACAAATCCAGTCGGATCTACTACCCCGCAGCTCGCCCCTGGTTCCCGGATATCGTGTGTACGGAACGACCGAGCCGTGCCGCATGGTGGGCGGCGATTACTTCGATTACAAATACGACGGTCAGCGCCTGAACATGGTGCTCGCAGACGTTTCGGGCAAAGGCACCGGAGCCGCCATGCTGATGGTGGCGTTGCGAGCCACGGTCCGCGCCCACTGGCACGACGGCACCCTGACCGAAGCCGCCACCAGAATCAACCGGACGTTTCACCAGACGGTCCCGTCCGACAAATATGCAACCTGCTTTCTGGCCCGACTGGAAACCTCCAGCGGTTGCCTGGACTACGTCAATGCAGGACACAATCGGCCGTTGCTGATACGGCCGAATGGACAATGGTGCCGCCTAGAAGCAGGTGGCACCGTTCTCGGTGCCTTTCCCGAGGCCACCTTCGAACAAGGCACGGTCGTGCTGGAGCCCGGGGCCTGCCTGCTCGTGTTCTCCGATGGCGTAAGCGACGCGTGGGCCGACCACGACGAGGCCGATCGCCAACTGGTCAAGCTGGTGCTTGCACGGAAGCAGGGAGAGGCGGCGGCTCTTTGCGCCGAGATCTTCCACGCTGGCGGGCGGGGCCAGGATGACCGGACGTTGATTGTTCTCGAACGGACGTGAGGGCGACCTGATCGCACCCTAGAGCCGGCTTGCTAGCCGGCGGCACTGTCCATCAGCACCATCCCTGCGACCATGTCTGCCGAGATTTGCTCGAGAGCCCGCCGGACCGTGCGGTTGCGAGAGATGCCCGCGCGAACCACCATCACCACCGCATCCACGGAGTCGTGAATGATCGAAGCGTCGCAACTCTCGAGGATGGACGGTCCATCGATCACGACGTAGTCAAAGGTGCAGCGCCAGCGTTCAATCGATGCAGAGAAGGTTGGGCCGTGAAGGCTCTCAGTGCCAACGGCGTCCGGTGCTAGTGCTAGCGTGTGCAGGCCATTGGGCCGGAGCTCTGTGGTCTGCCAGGGGGCATCGATCTGTTCGCGATGGGACGCCAGCTGTGCGCGCAAACAGCGCGCGGGCTGAAAACCGAAGAGCTCCGACAACTTTGGACGACGCAGGTTGGCCTCGACCAGAAGCACGCTGAGGCGCCCCGACTCGGACAGTGCCAACGCGAGATTCGCGGCGCACGTGGTCTTCCCCTCGTCGTCCTGCGCACTCGTGACGAGAATGGCGCGCGGATCCTTCTGCTCAGCCAGCCGACGCCGCAGGGCTCGGAACGCTGCTGCCCGTTCGTTGCTCCCTTCCATCAGCATGGGCAGGTGGGGATCGGGGATTTTCGGAAGGTCGAACTGGGTCGCGTCTATCCGAGCTGGTATCACCTGGTAGGTTGCGGTGATCACCCCGGGTCGCGCAGGACGCGTGTTTGTTGGCGAAATCGCGGGTACAGGTCGCGCGGTCCGCACCGAAATAGCTGTACCCATCGGCGATGCAACCGAGGGTGGCGATGCAACCGAGGGTGGCGATTCAACCGGGGCCGATGATGTCGGCACGGGTATCGGTACCGCTGGGGTCAACGTCCGAACCTGACCAGCTGCGGCCGCGGCCAGGGCACGTGCCCGCACTGCCTCGAGCATCGACCCGTCCAGCAGCAAGGTCTTCGGGCTACCTTTTCCCGATGGCCCCGACTCCTCTGCCGGCGCGGCTGGCGCTGGCGGCGTTCCACCTACGGGCAAAGACGCCGGGGACGAACCAGACGGCGTCAAGGTTCGCGTCGGCGCCGCCGGATCTGGCGATGACCCCAACGGTGTCAGGGTCCGCGTCACTGATCCATTTGCGGGTTTGACTGCTGGTAGTGGATAGGCAGGCGTGGCGGTTCGCA
>Ga0302323_100000732_pt1 | contig 26420 bp, 17 predicted proteins | sample Fen_T0_3_FD_201950 | JGI IMG/M metagenome (GOLD analysis project Ga0302323, IMG submission 201950) | Peat permafrost microbial communities from Stordalen Mire near Abisko, Sweden - Fen_T0_3 | ecosystem: Environmental > Terrestrial > Soil > Wetlands > Permafrost | place: Sweden: Abisko...
CCAGGTTTCTGATAGAGAGAAGTTGAAAATTTCACAATATCTTTTTAATCTTACAGCTTTTTCTTCACCAAAGCACAGATGCCCAAGAGGACGACCTGTCATATATCCATCCTTAACTTCGAGCCCGGAACAAATGATATCATCGATGCTGAGATGCTCAGCCATTTGCCTGCATATAGTAGTCAACGCAGAAGAGAGGATAACAACTTTAGCGTTTTTTGCTTTATGTAATTCTATTTCAGATATAGCATCTTTATAGACAGACGGGAAGATTATTTCATTAAATACCTCAGTGCAAAGATCATCAATCGAATTTTCGGGAATGCCTTTAACCCAACTGACCATTTCATCTATTATTTTCAACTGATCCCTGATCCTGAGCCTGAATTCTAAAGAAAGAACTGCAGCATTCAGCAGTTTCCAATTTGACAACAGGCCTTTCCTGAATGCTGCTTCGGCCAGAGCCTTTCCGCTTACGGAATTTGCCAATGTCTTGTCAAGGTCAAAGAAAGCGATATAATCCTTTGGCCTTATCATTTGAAGAAGTGATTTCCATCAGGATTGTATATTATTTTTAATGCCGCCGGTAATATAGTTACCTCAAATTTACTGGAAAAATTCAGTTCCCCATCGACATGAAAAGGAACCACTTCAGCAAACTCCAGATTAATTCCTTTTGTCTGATAATAATTTACTCTTTTGTCAGCGGTATGTTTTCCTTCAGGTACTTTCAGCAGAATTGAAAATCTTTCGGGCAGAGAGAGCTTTTTAATCATGCAAACGTCTAATAAACCGTCATTGGCTATCGCCTTTGGTGTTAGATAGAATCCACCAGCGAACCGTCTGCCAATAGCTATGGTGTTTATAAAGCAATCTGTTTCATGCCTGCCAGCATCTGTTATAACTGTCATTTTTTTCTCTTTGAAAAAAAGTAAAGTCTTTACAATATGCCATATGTATTTATGCTTTCCACCTCTTTTAACTTTACCCGGTTCGGTATAATTCTCGGCTGCCACCTGAGCATCAAATCCAAGGCCCATTCCATTGAGAAATATCATGCCATTGACCGACCCGGCATCCATAGCAATCACTTTTCTGTTAAAAAAGATATCCCAATCATTATCGCTGAACCGATTCGGAAAACCAAGGATCTGTATAAAGTCATTTCCGGTTCCGGCTGGAATAATTCCTGTAGTTACATCTTTCCTGTCAATCAGCGGCCTCGCCATTTCATTAAAAGTTCCATCGCCGCCCACTGCAATAATATACCTGAATCCTCTTTTGAAATACTGTTCTGACAATTCTGTCGCATGACCGCTTCGTTCTGTGAATACTATATCCGCATCAACATTATGTTTTTGGATCATATCTTCAAGCTTCGGGACAATTGACATAGCAAATCCGTTCCCGGCAATAGGGTTAACAATAAAAACCCATTCCTTATTTACATTACCCATATCAGAATTTTTCAAAAATTTGGAATTATGATAAATCAGATAAATTTTAAACTTTCATTTTAATGATAAGCCGATTCAATAACCTTTTTGACCGTATCAATTATTTCGAGGTCGTTTTTCCCAATTAATTCCTCTCTCTTTATAGGTTTGTGAATGACAACATCCAGTTTTGAATCGAAGTTTATATAAAACCTGTTTTTAGGTTTTAATTTATAGAACCCGTTCAGCGTAACAGGCAATATTTCAATATCCCTGGTCCTGAAGAGGTAAATGAATCCTCTGTAAAACTGGTTGATTTTTCCATTCAGGGTTCTGGTCCCTTCCGGGAAAATAGCAACAGATTGATAACTGGATTTATGAATAAGCTGATCAATCATCTGCTTTGTATTCCTGTATGTTGGTTCCTTGAAGGGGACATAGTCCATTATCTTCAAAAGGCTGCTGAAAACAGGAACTTTAAGAAGCCTTTCATGTCCAAACCATGATATTCCAGGGTAAAATGATGTTATTGCAACAATGTCAAAAAGGCTGGAATGGTTTGCTACCAGAATATATTTCTCTCCTTTTTTAATATTTTCTTTTCCAAGAACTCTGAATTTTTTTCCCATTATAATAAATACGGATTTTGCCCACATCTGAAAGAGAAAACGGACTGGTTTCTTCAAATGTAATAAGGTAAGAATTAAAACAATAAATACTCCGATTGCAGTGTAGCAATAGAGAATTCCAAATATTATAATAGTAAAAACCGGGTAGAGTAGTGAACGCATTGTCAATGGATATATCTTACCGGCTGAAAAATAGCTATTTTTTTTATTTAAATGTAATCTGGTCCGATATTAACTCTTTTTCATACTTTTATAAGGTACCCGGTTTTATCTTTTAGTATCTCAATTTATAATTTTTTCAGGAATGAAAAACAAAAAAGGGCTTACCCGTCGCAGATTCATTTCAAATACTACAATGGCAGGTATCGGAGCAATCGGCTCTGCTAATCTTTTGACTTCATGTAGTGGTAATAGTTATGAAAATGGCAGTAAAATTATTCCCGGCAGTCATGAATACAATAAATATTATTCAGGAAGAAATCTTGACCGTATTGCATTTCCAATCGGAGGCATTGGAGCCGGCATGTTTTGTCTGGAAGGAACAGGAGGAATATCTCATATGTCGGTACATAACCATCCGGATGTATTTAATGAACCCTGTATGTTTGCTGCGATATCAGTGAAAGGCTTGAAAAATGGGGCGAAAGTTCTGGAGGGTCAGGTTCCTGATTGGAAGAAATTCGGACAGCCCGATTCAGCAAACGGGTCAGGAGGGTCAAGCTATGGTTTCCCTCGATTTCAGAACTCGAAATTTATTGCCAGGTTCCCATTTGCCGTAACAGAATTGCAGGACAACGATATTCCGATTGAAGTCCATTTAACAGGATGGAGTCCTTTTATACCTACCGATGCTGACAATTCAAGCCTGCCAGTCGGAGCTTTTGAGTATTCGTTCAGAAATAATGGTGCTTCCAAAGTTGATGCTGTTTTTTCATATAACTCCAGAAATTTTATGAGTCAGCCAAATGGCCTCAATAAAATAAGAGCTACTTCAAATGGATTTATTTTAACGGAAGAGGGAGTAAAGGATAAACCTGAAACCAAAGGTGATTTTGCTGTTTTTACTAACGAGCCAGGAGCAATAATAGATAATTGCTGGTTCAGAGGAGGCTGGTTTGATCCCGTTACCATAACGTGGGGAACAATTATTAAAGGAGAAATCAGGCAAAAAGATCCGGTGGAACATGGAGCACCCGGGGCATCGTTATTCATTCCATTAACATTAAATCCGGGGGAAACAAAGGTTATTAAATTAATGATGGCATGGTATGTTCCTGATACTAATCTTAAGTATGGAAAGGATTCAGAAGAAAAAAATGATGAAAAGTGTGCCGGGGTTAACTGTTCCTGTAAAGATCCATATTATAAACCATGGTATACAGCTAAGTTCAATGGGATTGATGATATTGTAAGCTACTGGAAAACAAATTATAATGATCTTCGTAATAAATCCGTATTATTTAAGGACTCTTTCTATAAAACCACTCTTCCGGGGGAAATTACAGAGGCGATAGCTGCCAACCTCGCTATACTAAAATCTCCGACTGTCTTAAGACAACCTGATGGGAAATTATGGAGTTGGGAAGGTTGTGGTGATAATTCGGGTTGCTGTGCAGGTTCCTGTACACATGTCTGGAATTACGCCCAGGCAATTCCGCACCTCTTTCCGAAACTTGAACGAACCCTTCGCGAGACTGAGTTCTTTCCGAGTCAGGATAAAGAGGGTCATCAGACATTCAGGTCTGCATTGCCAATCCGACCTGTGGCAACAGACTTTTACGCAGCGTCAGACGGACAGCTGGGAGGTATAATGAAAATGTATCGCGACTGGAGGATCAGCGGGGATAGTAAATGGATGAAAAAAATGTACCCTAAGGTTGTTGAAAGTATGGATTACTCTATCCGCACATGGGACCCAAGATCAACCGGAACACTCGAGGAGCCACATCATAATACGTATGACATTGAATTCTGGGGTCCGGATGGAATGTGTACAGGATTTTATCTCGGAGCATTAAAAGCCATATCTGCGATGGGGAAATTTCTTGGAGAAGATGTACAGAAATATCAATCCCTGTACGAGAAGGGTAAAAAAATACTTGAGACGGAACTTTATGATGGGGAATATTTTATACAGAAAATCCAATGGAAGGGTTTAAATGCACCAGATCCTGTTGCAGCATCTAAGGGAGCCTGGAATTCCGACTATTCAGAGGAGGCAAAGGAATTATTACAGAAAGAGGGACCAAAATATCAATACGGTAAAGGATGTCTTTCCGACGGTGTATTGGGTGTTTGGATAGCTGAGATGTGTGGTCTGAAAGATATTGTTGATTCAACAAAGGTTGCCAGTCATCTTAAATCTGTTCATAAATATAATTTCAGATCTGATCTTTCAGATCATTCAAATCCACAGCGTCCATCATATGCACTCGGAAGGGAAGGAGGACTGCTTCTTTGTACATGGCCAAAAGGAGATATGCTTTCCCTGCCTTTTGTCTATAGTAATGAAGTATGGACCGGTATAGAATATCAGGTAGCTTCACATCTTCTACTGATCGGTGAAACTAATAAAGCGCTTGAAATTGTCAGGGCTTGCAGGAACCGATATGATGGACAGATAAGAAATCCGTTCGATGAATATGAATGCGGGCACTGGTATGCCAGGGCTATGTCGAGTTATGGTATATTACAGGGGCTAACCGGGGTAAGATATGACGCTATAACCCAGGAGATGTTCATGAATGGAAATATGGGTGACTTTACCAGTTTTATTTCAACAGAGACGGGCTTTGGAAATACAGGTATAAAAAATGGCAAGCCATTCCTTGATACTGTTTATGGTGAGATAACCGTGAAAAATTATGTGATCAGCTAGCCCCCCTACCCCCCTAAAGGGGGGTTAATTCTCTATCTTTGATCAAATATATTTTATGTGCCGAATTAGTCCCCCTTTAGGGGGATCCCGCGAAGCGGGAGGGGGCTATTTCCCTGAATTGCTCACAAATGCTATTTGTTTACTGTCGGGTGACCAGGATGGAACATTGATAGTTCCCTGACCTCCGTACAGATACGCCAATACCCTGGGTTCTCCGCCTGCGACAGGCATAATTCTTAACATAACCCTTTTGTATCCCGGGTGGCTGTTCGGGTCAATATCGGGTGGAAATGAAATCATCAAAATCCATTTTCCATCAGGTGAGATATGAGGGAACCAGCTATTGTAATTATCAGATGTTAATTGTTCCCTGCCCGAACCGTCGGGTTTAATTCGCCATATCTGCATGGTTCCGGTATAGTGTCCGTTATAATAGATAAATTTTCCATCAGGAGAGTATTCACAACCATCAACATGCTGACCCGGCTGAATATCAGTAAGAGCTACCTCTTTGCCTCCCTCAATGGAATTTCTGTATATGTTATATACTGTTTTCCCGTTACGCATCGCAACATACACAACTTCTTTATTATTTGGGGCCCAGCCATGCCAGTAAGAAGGAGTTTTTTCCGTAATCATTTTTGGAACACCACCTTCCAGGGGGAGCACATAAACGGCTGAACCGCCACCTTTGACGGAATTACTGATTGCAAGAAGCTTACCATCGAAGGATATGCCATGGTCGTTATTGATATTGTTGGCAAAATCGGTATTAAGTTTTTCAATTTCTCCGCCGTTCACAGGAATTTTAAAAAGTGATCCATCCATATTGAAAAGCAACTTTTTCCCGTCAGGCATCCAGTTTGGGGCTTCAAATCTGCCGGGTTTTTCGAATATTACCTTCCTTTTTCCATCAGCTATAGTCATAGTCTCCAGTCTGCATCCTAAAGCAGGTGAGTTATACATGTCATAGCTGTCAGCTACCGGATGGTCAATTCTCACATTCCATATTTTTACTGCTTCCACTATATCGGAATCGTGAGAACATATAAATGGTCCAACCAGAACTTCATCCGGCATATTTTCCATAACATTAGAGCCTATTGTAACTAGTGGTTTCCCATTGTGGGCAGCCCTCATGGTTATATTCTTTCCGGCTCTCTCAATTTGAATAATACTAAAAGTAGAATCCTTTGAAAAAATCTCGTCCTGGGGATCTCTCATAGCCGCTCCTGTTGATACTCTCCACTGAAGAACTGTCAAACCGCTTCCATGTAGTGTGGCAGAAATATGAGATGATTTTGCATCTGTTGTTTCCCTTACCATCCATCCTGTTTTTCTGTGGGGATTTGTGCCTTTCCCTATAAACTCGAAATTCGCAGTCAGGATAAAATCACCCTTTATCTTATTAAATAGATAGTGAAATTCATCTCTTTCAAACCAGATGTTATAACCTGCGCCTTTTAATATATAACTCTGGTCAGCCTTATCATAAGCTGCTGATCCGGCTTTTTTAGGATTTCCTATATCTGAATTAACCTGGAATATTCCCACAGGAGTATTCTGAGCTGAGGCGATATTTAATAAACTACTTAGCATAAGGATTATAAATGTTTTCATTTCGAAAGTTGGTTTAAAGTGAAAGTTTTTCAGGACCACAAATTTTTCTACTCATCTGACTTTTCGTCACTGCCCCGTTTTTTACTTGGTAGCTGGACTCCATATACATTTTGTAAGATTTAAAGATAGATATTTTGGATAACATATTATCCATCAAACTGTCAAAAAAATAGAACACTTCAGTCCTGTATTTTTTCTCCAATTTAGCTTTTTAAAAAAAACCTGCAATCGGTTGCAGAATTTAAAATTTCTTCATAAATTTGGTTCTTACATGATCGTAGAAGGATATCTAAAAGAATATTTTTAAAAGAATACTGACCATTAATTTAATTTGCCTATGATATAAAATAGTAGAAACTATATTAAACTAAGCAGGAGATGTGTCAGCATCTCCTGCGGTCAGAAGTTAATTTTTTTCAGATATGCGTTATATCGTTATTTTTCATTAACCCCTTAAACTACAAACCTATGGTAAAAACCCATTCGAGAAGCATTTTGTTTAAAAAATGCTTAAAGAAATTCACGCTAATATTTGGATTCAGTAGCTTCCTTCTAATAATGGGAACTGTTTCGTTATTGGCGGGATCAGGCTTTAATGTCAGTTTTTCTGACTATTTACAACAAATTAAAGTTTCCGGACGAGTTGTTGATGCAAACAACAATCCCCTGATTGGGGTGAATGTTGTTGAAAAGGGAACCACTAACGGAGTGATGACTGGAGTAGATGGGTCTTATGCATTAACAGTCGCATCAGGAAACTCAACCCTTACTTTTTCTTTTATTGGGTTTGACCCAAAGGAAGTAAACGTAGGCAATCAGACAACGGTTAACATAACTCTATCGGAGAGTATTAATGCTCTGGAGGAAGTTGTGGTTGTAGGTTATGGTACTCAACGGAGAGAAGCTGTAACAGGTTCAGTCGCTACCATGGGTGGGGACAAGATTCGCGATGTGCCATCGTCTAATATCACACAGGCCTTGCAAGGACGTATATCAGGGGTGGATATGGAGCAAACCTCAACCAAACCGGGCGCCACAATGCAGATCCGCATTCGTGGTACACGTTCGCTGAATGCCAGCAACGACCCGCTGGTTGTGCTCGATGGTATCCCCTTTGCAGGGTCCATCGGTGATATCAGCACTAGCGACATCAAGAGCATTGATATCCTGAAGGATGCAGCGGCAACAGCCATTTACGGCTCGCGCGGTGCTAACGGTGTTATTTTGATAACAAGCAATAAAGGGATTAAAGGACAGAAAGCACAGGTAAGCTACAATAGTTATTATGGTTTGAAAAAAATCTTTGCCCAATACCCCATGATGAACGGGCCGGAATTTCGTGCTCTCCGTACAGCAGCAAATATGTACCCAATCGACGGGGCAGATGAATCTGATGCTTTTAATACCAATTGGCAAGACTTGTTTTATAGAACAGGTGCTGTGACAAACCACGATTTAGGTGTTACGGGTGGTACAGAAAAGGGCAACTATAACTTCGGTGTGGGCTACCTCAAGGATGAAGCCATAATACCAGGGCAGGACTATAGCCGTTTTTCATTTCGCGGTTCTTTGGACCAGGAAATAGGCAAACTTTTCCGCTTCGGCTTCACCACGAACAACAGCTATTCCATTACTTTGAATAACGACATGATGTACGGTGTCTTAAGCTTGTCGCCTCTTGCAAACCCCTATAATGACGATGGTACATGGAAAAGAACAATAAAGATGCCATTAGATGAACAGTGGACCTATTCAAAAGATATTGTCAATAATTTGGGCGATAGTTTTATAAACCAGACAAAAGCGTATAGTTCCTATAACTCCTTGTACGGCGAAATAAAAATCCCTGGTATAGAAGGCTTAAAGTATCGTGCCAACATTGGTGCCAACTTCCGCATGAGTAATGGTGGGCAGTATACAGGGCAGGGGGTATTCGCTCTTAATGCAACAACAGTCTCAACTGCTACTATCAGTAACTCGCTTGCCACTAACTGGGCAATTGAAAACCTGCTAACTTACGACCGCACCTTTGCCCTGAAGCATCAGGTGGATTTCGTAGCAATGTATTCTGCCGAGCAAACCCTTTCTAACAATTCACAGGTTTCAGCTAAAGATATTCCAGCCGACGCCTTACAATTCTACAATCTGGGACGGGCTGCGGGCGAATTTACTATTGATCCCAATTACCAGGGTTATCAGATGAGCGGATTAATGTCGTGGATGGGACGAGTAATGTATGCTTACGACAACCGTTATATGCTTAGCGTTACATACCGCTCCGATGCCTCTTCAAGGCTGGCAGAGGGACATAAGTGGCATTCCTATCCCGCTGTATCGGTCGGGTGGAATCTCGCAAACGAATCGTTTATGAAGGATATCAAAGTGATAAATGCTTTGAAACTGCGTGTGGGCTATGGAGAAACCTCTAACCAGTCTATTAACCCCTATGCTACACTTGGACTTTTAAGCACCAGGCCTTACAACTTTGGAACTGGGTACTCAACTGGTTTCTATGTATCCCAACTGCCTAACCCTAATTTAGGATGGGAGTTCTCTAAAACATGGAACTTTGGATTGGACTTTGGTATATTGAAAAATCGCCTGTCCGGTACTATAGAGTACTATGTAACGAAAACCAGTGATATTCTGCTGAGTCTTAATCTGCCAAGTACATCAGGCGTGAGCAGCTACACTGGAAATATAGGGGCAACCCAGAACAAAGGATGGGAAGTTTCTCTTAACGGAGTGATATTGAATAACTTCAATGGTTTTACATGGGATGTTGGTATCAACCTGTATGGCAACCGCAACAAGCTGGTAGCCCTTGCTTCGGGACAACCTGATGATAAAACCAACTGGTGGTTTGTTGGCCACCCCATTGATGTAATCTATGACTACCAGAATATTGGTATATGGCAAGTAGGAGACCCATATCTGAACATCCTGGAAGGTCCGGCCGGAAAACCTGGTATGATTAAGGTAAAATATACCGGCGATTACAACACCGATGGTTCGCCAACAAGGATGATTAATTCCAGTGATCAGCAAATTATTAGCCTGGAACCTAAATTCCAGGGTGGTTTCAATACCAGTCTAGCTTATAGAGGATTTGACCTTGGCATTATCGGTGTCTTTAAAAGCGGAGGTACCCTCATCAGCACCATCTACTCATCGTCAGGCTACCTCAATCTATTGACCGGACGCAGGGGGAACGTTAAGGTGGACTACTGGACAGTGGATAATACTGGCGCAAAGTATCCAGCACCCGGTGCCAGTGGCGTATATTCTGGCGACAATCCAAAGTATGGCAGCACAATGGGTTATTTCAATGGATCGTATATGAAGATACGAACCATTACACTTGGGTATAACTTAGAATCTATAAAATGGATTAAAAACCTGAATATTGGCAAGCTTCGGCTTTACTGCACAGTGCAGAACCCACTTGTGATGTTCTCTCCCTATAACAAAGAAACAGGTTTGGATCCTGAAACCAACTCATATGGCAACGAAAATCAGGCATCTCCAGGTTACCAGAGACGTCTGCTGACTATTGGCACGAACACGCCCTCTACTCGCAACTATTTGATTGGTATTAATTTAACATTTTAAACGAAATAGTTATGAAACAAATTTATATAAAAGCCTTAAAAACAACAGCCTTGATGGCGTTGTTCATGGTAGCGTGTACTAAAATTTTGGACGAACAGCCGCGCAGTATTTATACTCCCGAATTCTTCAAAACAGAGAAAGGTGTTATGGGAGGATTAACCGCGATGTATGCCCATCTGCGCTATATATACGGACAAGCCTACTATTATAACAGTCTCCTAACCGGTACCGATGAAGCGACATGGGCTCAAAGTGCAGACCAAAACTTTAAGGATATGGATCTTTCCGGGGTGGGATCACTTACTCCCCTCAGTAGCCGTTCCGATGTATTGTGGACAACTTTGTTCCCCAATATTAACACCGCGAGCGGTATTATTGAAAATGCTGCCGTAGTAGGAACCATTTCTAATGCTCTGATTGCCGAAGCAAAATTCTTTCGTGCGTTCGACTACTTTTTGCTGGTACAAACTTTTGGTGGGGTACCTTTGGATTTGGGCTCAGGAGAACTGAAGTTCAACACATCTACAGTGAGAACATCTGTTCGTAACACTGTACCTCAGGTCTATACCAAAGCCATATTCCCCGACCTGCTGACAGCAGTAAGTGATTTGCCGGCTGCAGGACGTGTAACAGGTGGCGTAACCAAAACTGTTGCTCGTCTTTATCTGGCAGAAGCTTACCTGACATATGGATGGTGGCTCGAAAACCCAAACAGCATTCCTACTTATCCGACGAGTGACCGAACCGACCCTGATGGACATAATGCAGCATGGTATTATCAGATGGCATACGACGTGGCAACAGCTGCTATTGCAGATCCGGGAAGTTTTGGCTTAATGGCAACATTCTATGATGTAAACCTTGCGCAAAACGATCGTAACAAGGAAATTCTGCTGTATGCCGACCACACTCAGGCAAGCGAATTTTATAACGGAAGCAGCCTTACTTATGGAAGTGGCGGAGCTCCGGATAATTTTGCCGGATGGATGATGACATGGAACTATACAAACATTAGAAGTTCTGGTACAAGTTCTGTTCAACGTGAAGCAGAACAACATCTTGGGAGGCCATGGACACGTATGTGCCCCACCATCGGTGTAATTATGAACACCTTTGCCGACAAAACAAATGATTCCCGATACGACGGCACATTTACAACTGTTTACCATGGCAACTGGCCTAAAGGTGGCATCAACAATGCGACTTTGATTAATGCAAACGGATTGGCGGTTTCCCCGGGTGATCCAATATTGACTTTCCTCAACAATGTTGATCCAACTGTTACATACGCTACTGCAAATGGTGGTATCGGTGCAGGTGTATTACCGGGAAGATCCGATTTTGTGATATCGCCCGACCGTATAAGCAGGGTCGTGTATCCGGGGCTTTGGAAGCTTGGTCCGTACCGTACCGACAATGGAACAGGATTGGGACAACCTAATGCCGGATCTACCCGTCCTTACAATGTTGCAAAATTCTCAGAGCTTTACTTCATAGCTGCCGAAGCGGCTGTTAAAGGCGCAACTACTGTAGCTGGTAAAAGTGCCTTAGATTTGATTAATGTTATTCGTACACGTGCGGGAAAATGGCGCTGGGACAACAATAAAAATGTCGCCAAAGTTGCAGACAATAGTGCTGCAATGATAGCTGCTACTCCAGCAACTATAGACATTAACTATATTTTAGCGGAACGTTCTCGTGAATATTATGGAGAAGGTTATCGCTGGTTCGATTTGGTACGTACACAAAAATGGGCTGAACTTGCCGGCTCTTACCAAATTTGCGGAACAGCCTATGGAGACCATACACCGGTAACGGTAACCCGTACCATTCCATCAACATACTATCTGCGCCCCATTCCGGATGCTCAGATACAAGGCATGGAAATGACCGCCGACGAAAAAGCAGCTTATCAAAACCCGGGATATTAAGTATTGTTAGTTAGGTTTAATATTAGGTAGTGAAAACTGAGGCTGACTGTCAGAAGTTAGCCTCAGTTTTAATTTATGAGTACTTTGAACAATACGATTGGAGATAATCAAAAAAATAATTATCCTTGTGAATTAACTAATGATTGAAAAAACTATTCCCTATGGACAATATTCTTGAAAAACTTGCTTTCTGTGTTGAATCAGGGAAGATCAATAAAACATCTCCTTATCCGCCAAACATGAAAGATCAGGATGGAGCCGATGAACTAGCGAAGAGAGCTCTTGATGAAGGCGTAAAGCCCGATGAAATCCTTGAAAATGCTCTCATTCCGGCAATGGCCAATGTTGGTAATAAGTTCAGCAAAAAAGAGATATATGTTCCGCAGATGCTTATGGCCGCAAAAGCGATGAACAGCGCAATGGTGCATCTGAAACCTTTTTTCCTGTCCGGAGAGACTAAAAGGAAAGGGAAGTTTATTATAGGTACAGTTTCAGGTGATCTTCATGACATTGGAAAGAATCTTGTAGCTATGATGATTGAGGGAGGTGGATGGGAAGTAATTGACCTTGGAGTAGATGTAGGAGCAGAAAAATTTCTGAAAGCTATGGATGAACATCCAGATGCTATTGTAGGCCTTTCAGCATTGCTTACCACGACAATGGAAAATATGAAAAAAATTGTGATTGCTATTAAGGAAAAGCACGCTTCAACCAGGATCCTTGTTGGTGGCGCTCCCGTAACTAAAGAATACTGCGAGAAGATCGGAGCTGATTTTTACTCTCCCGATCCCCAGGGGGCAGTTAATTATCTGAAGCAGCTTGCTTCTTAGTTATAATGCCAAAAGTGAATAATACTTTAAAAATGAACTCCTTTCTGAATTTATTAACCCATCCCCCAACCCCTTCCCTTCAGTCTAAGGGAAGGGGAGTAACTTGTTATATGTTAGTAGGTTTCACCCTTCCCTTATTGTTTAAGGGAAGGGACAGGGATGGGTTAAGAGAAAACAGGGAATGGTTAAAAAAAATATGGGAATACTGAAAAATCTGATATAACCATACCAAGTTATGCAAACAATACTTCGTGGCAAAATCAGCGAGGTGACTATCGACACCAGTGGTCCTGTTATTATTATTGGAGAGTGTATTAATCCAACAAGAAGAAAAAAACTTGTTTCAACTTTACAGGATGGCGATTTTGAGTATGTTCTGGAACTGGCACAAAGCCAGATAAATGCCGGCGCTGATGTTCTTGACGTGAATGTAGGTTTCCCGGGAGTTGATGATGTCAAACTGCTTCCTGAGACGGTTATTGCCATAAGAGCCAGGTTTGATATACCATTATGTCTCGATTCACCGAATCCAAAAGCAATTGAAGCTGCCTTAAAAATAGCTGGTGGTAAATGTCTTATCAATTCTGTAAATGGTGAAGAGAAATCTCTGAATGCCCTCCTCCATGTTGCCAGGGAATATGGAGCTGCACTTATAGGTTTGACTATGGATGATAATGGTATTACTCATGATCCTGAAAAAAGATTGAGAGTTGCTGAAAAGATTCTTGAAAGGGCCATTAAAACTGGAATTAAAGCAGAGGATATCATTATTGACCCGCTTGCTATGGCAGTAAGTGCCGACTCAAAAGCCTGTATGATAACTCTTGAAACGATCAGGCTTGTCCATCAGAAACTTGGACTGAACATAACTATGGGTGCCAGCAATATATCGTTTGGACTGCCCGGGAGAGAAGATCTTAATTCTTCATTTATTTCGCTGGCAATCGCCAGTGGTCTTACATGTCCGATTGCTAATCCTGAAAAAATAACTGCTGCAGTCAGGGCAACCGACCTGGCTCTGGGGAGAGACGATTTTGCGGTAAGGTTTGTAGAGTATTTCCAAAGTCGAATGTGACTTGATGATAAACCTTAGATTCAATTTAAAATAAATATATGTCAGGTATTAAACCTGCCAGAAGATGGCAGCCAGCCTTTTTCCCTTTTAAAAAAGAAACATTTGGCAGAAGACTTCTTGCCAGGGTAGAGATTTGTGTAAAAGGACCCCTTTTTGGATGCCGGATGTGCGGAAACTGTCTGCTACAGGAAACTGCATTTATATGCCCGATGGAATGTCCAAAAGGAATGAGGAATGGTCCCTGCGGAGGAATAACTCCCGAAAAAAACTGTTATGTAGACGAAACACGTAAGTGCATATGGTATGCTATTTATAAAAGAGCACTTAAAACCGGACGCCAGGAGTTGCTTCTTGAAGTACTGCCGCCTCTTGACTGGAATAAAGTTGGTACTGAGACATGGGGAGATGTAGTACGACAGATTAAGAAGATTGGAACCCGAAAATTCGTTGGTGGAATTACTTCAGCAGATAAAATAAAAAAGACCGCAACATGGAATAGTGTTTTTAAAACGGTCAGACAGCCTGAATGGTGGAATGGCGATTCTGATTATCATCCCAAGCCATCAGGAGAATCAGTTTCCAGCCTGGAAAGAAGATTACAGGCTGGTGAATTTGTTATTGTCACGGAAGTGACACCACCGCTGGGTGCAGGTACTGAAAAGCTTATCCGCGACATAGAGTCAGTAAAGCCCTTTGTAACTGCAATAAACTTTACAGATTCATCCTCAGCCCGTCCTAAGATGTCAAGCGTTGGATGTTGTAAAGTTGCTATCGACCAGGAATGCGAACCGGTATTTCAGGTTGCTGCCCGCGATACAACACGGGCTGGTCTGCAATCGACAATTCTTGGAGCAAATGCAATTGGAATTAAAAATGTTCTTTGCCTGAGCGGTGATAATTCAGTAGTAGGGCCTTCTCCAACAAGCAGCATGAACATGCTTGATATTGATTCTGTTCAAATGCTCTGGATCATTCGTAAAATGAGAGATGAAGGGATTTATCTTGACGGGAGGAGTTTCAAGAACACCCCTGATCTGTTTCTTGGCGCTGCAACATCCCCTTTCGCGTCAGATCCTGTATTACAGGCAATTAAAGATCATAAAAAAATTAATGCCGGTGCCCAGTTTTTCCAGACTAACCTTATTTTTGAACCGGAGAAGCTTGACTTGTGGCTTGAACAACTGGATAAAAGAAATGTACTGAATAAAGTATTTATTCTAATAGGTGTTGCACCTCTTAAAAACTATAAAATTGCTCAGTACCTGCATAATAATGTGCCCGGGGTAAGCCTTCCTGAAAAAATCCTGAAGCGGATGGAGAAAGCGGGAGAATCAGCTTCTGAAGAAGGAGTCCAGATCGCTCTTGAAGTGATTGACTCAGTAAAAAGGAAGCAGGGGATAAATGGAATTCATATTATGACGTTAAGCTGGGAATCGATAGTTCAGAGGCTTGTGACAGAATCCGGACTCAGCTCTTCCTCCCAGATTACGGGAGCAATTAAATAACAGAATACCTATGACAGGTTCAACTTACCAGTTTGATTTTAATGATCTGAAAATAAGCTCTCCGATGATAGAGACCGTTCTTGGTTACAAAGAAGGGGAGGATCGGGAGATTGTGACTAACCTGATTGAAGAGATACTGACAGAGTGCCATGAAATAAGCAATATTAAAGCTGAGTACAAGGTGTATAATGATGTCTGGTTTGACAATGAAACAAAGTCGATCACTATTAATAGTGTCAGATTCAATATAAAAAAAATCGTATTTGGTCAGGTAAAAAAATCAGATTCTGTAGCACTGTTTCTTTGTACAGCCGGAGCTGAGATAGGAATACGAAGCAGAAAATCCATGCAGGAAAGAGATTATCTGAAGGGTTATATATATGACGTTGTTGGCAGCGAAATAGTTGAAGCAGCAGCAGATCTGATGCAAGCAGACCTTGAAAGATCAGTGATCCCCACAGGGATGAAAATTACAAATCGTTATAGTCCGGGTTATTGCGGATGGGATGTTGCTGATCAGCATAAATTATTTGAACTTCTTCCTGAAAACTTCTGCGATGTAAAATTGACACCATCGGCTCTTATGGATCCTGTCAAATCAGTAAGCGGAATTATTGGTATAGGAGAGTATGTTAAAAGCAATCCATATACTTGCAGAATGTGCGACATGAAAGACTGCATGTATCGGAGAGCAAGGGGAGAGCGGGGAGATTGACGACTAAGAGACAGAGAGACAGAGAGCCAGAGAGCCAGAGAGACGAAGAGACTAAGAGACAGGATATTGAGTTGTGTTACTGCGTGGTATAATGAGGGTATTTTAAAAGCATAATTATTGAGATTTATACTTTTCAAATTCTTCAGCGATTTTTGTCTGATTATAATCGCCTGCATGAACAATTACCCTGTAACGAAGATTCAGTACAGTACCTTTTTTCAGGAAAGTTTCTGTCCCGTTTTCAGGCCAGTACATAGGAGTCGGCGACATAAACCCGTAATCGCGTGTGAACCAGGGCGATGGATACCATGGGTTTGACGGGTGCTGGAGAATTGCAATACCTTCAATAGCATCTCCGCGTTTCCCAAAATAATCCATCCATGGTGAATTCTTGCCGAACGTATCTTTTTCGCTTCTAATACCTTCAGCATTTATCATAGTGCCACCGTTTTTAACCGATAAATCTGCTGCCATTCTAACACTAAACAGGGAATGGTTTGTCTTCATGATAGTTACATCGTTCAGCATTTCCATTTTTATTTCAACATCTATCTGGTTCAAAGTGGCTGATGGAGCCGTAATAATGAATGTTCTGGAGTCTTTGACGGGAGATACTGCTCCCGGTCTGCTCCAAATGCATTCGTCCGTAATAATTACAGTATCACCACCCTGTTTTACAATTTCAGCGTTTACCGAAATAATCCTGCCTCTTTCGAGCCCTTCCTGCCAGTAGTTACCACCATTGACAAGATCGCATCCGAAAAAAAGTGAGCTATGGTGCGGATATTCTCCGTTTCGCATTGATGTTACAGATCCTCCGGATACAGGACCATTCACAGGATAGAAGAATGGGTATTTCTCATCATCTGAAAAGATATAGCTGGTAAAATATTTGTTATCAATGGTGACATTAATTTTTGAGCCCACCCTTACCGCTGTTATTTTCGCTGCAGAAATCGGGATCACAATCATGAGACCAGCAATAATAAGAGTCGCATAGCAAAGTTTTTTCATCTTATTATAGTATTTACATTTTAATATAGTCAGTTCCATAGGGAGCCCGCTGGCTTCGTGAAAGCATTGAGTTGGCTTCATTATCGTTAACAAACAGCTCTTTATCGGGATTCCATGTCAGCTTTCTTTCGAGTTTCATTGCAATATGAGTAATAAGACAAATGGAACAGGCACGGTGACCTTTCTCAACCGGTGATATCGGCTCTTTGCGCGACTTTATGCAATCAAGCCAGTTACCATGCTGGTTGTCAATTGTATAGAGGTGAATTTCATTCTCTTTAATGACCGAAGCAAGGATTTTAGGATCACTGGCATCAAGGGATTTTGAGTTTCTTCCTGCATCAACGGGATCAGTAGGGGAAGCTTTATAGTCGCCACGGGTCACAAATATCCATCCTTCGGTTCCTTCATACCTGATTCCATTGGGATAACCTCCGCTGGTCAGCATTGTAATTCCATTCTTATATTCTGCTTTTGCCATAAAATCGCCATGAACATTCCAGAGACCCGATTTAGGGAATTGTGCAACTGCCTCAATCGAAACCGGTCCTGTAAGTTCAGTATCCATTCCCCATGCCGCAGAATCGAAGTGGTGCTGTCCCCATCCTGTTATCATACCTGCACCGAATTGTTCGCAACGGAGCCATCCCGGACGATCGGTAAGACTATTCTGGGGATGTACACGTATTTCTGTATAATAAACTTCTGGGGTAGATCCCAGCCAGCCATTGTAATTCAGGTTTTTTGGTACGGGCATCTCAGCCGCTTCAGGTCCCGACGGATCGCCAGGTAAACCAATTTTGACAGTTTCAACCTTCCCGATTCTTCCATTTCTTACAAGTTCGGCAGCAATCCGGAACTGGGGCATGGCACGCTGTTGTGTTCCTACCTGTAGCACAACTTTTTTCCGATTCACCACCTCTCTTAGCAACTGTCCTTCCTTGATTGTCAGTGAAGTTGGTTTTTGTACGTAAATATCTTTGCCGGCAAGAGCAGCTTCTATTGCAGGCTGGGCATGCCAGTGATCGGGTGTTGAGATGATTACTGCATCAATACTTTTATCAGCAATAATATCATGATAGTCTCCGTATGATTTGACATCAACATATCCTGCACTTCCGGTTTTTTTGTTATAGTAGTCTTCGATAAACTGTTTTCCTTTTACGGCTCGGTTTGAATCGAAGTCAGCAACCGCCACAATTCTTGCTATATCATATTTTAAAGTTTCGGCAAGATCGTGCGTCATTGCAATTCTTCCAAAACCAATTTGTCCGATATTGATTTTATCACTTGGAGCATTTTTCCCAAACACGCTGGAGGGAACAATAGTAGGAAATCCTGTGAAAGCAACTGAAGTAAGAAGCGTGGCCTTTACTGAGGTATCAATGAACTTCCTTCTTGATATTGTTTTAGTTTCTTTTTTCATCTCTCAGAAATTAAGAACGTTACATTTATTTTTTGAAAGCAGCTGATTTAAAAAAACTTTCCGGCGGTCCCAGATAACTTGGTTTTAAACCACCTGAATTTACGACAATTTTTTGCAAAACTACACCCTGATCAATCATAAATATTTTCAGTGTATGATAACCTGGTTTACTAATAGTATGGGTTGAATGACTTAATCGCATGTTGTCACTGACGCTTTTTTCCCAATCGCTGTTCCCGTTACGTGCATTATAATTCTCAGGAACAAGAGTTATTATCTGTGGTGCATCGTTGTCGAAAGAAATTGCATACTGCAAAGCTCTGCCTGATAAGAAATTAAGTGTTGGCGAAAAGACCGATGTAACATCTATTGTTCCTATATTGAACAGATACATCTGATATTCAAGACATGGAGCGTTCTTTCCTGGTATTGCAGGAGCGGCATCGACTTCTGAAGTGGCTCTCAAAGCTGAAAGGGTATGTCCGTAATCTTCGATCCTTCTCCAATGTCTTGCTGCTTCGTCAGTCAGCCGGCTGAAATGTTCGGCTTCAATTGAAACATATCCATTTCCTTCAACAAATCCAGTAATCGACACGGGCGTTATTTCACCAGGACTAAAGGCTTTTATGCCAACTGTTATTTCATTTCCACCTCCTGTTATTTTTAAATACCCTTTGTTCATACCTTTCGGGATTTTACTCCAGTCAACAGTGACCATGATACGATCATCAAAGCCGAAAGGGCCTTTAGTTTTGTCAAATTTTATCCATTGATCTTCTGTCGACATAATGTATGTAATCGACCCTTTCCCTTTGTTATAAACATCGATGTAATGAGTTTGACTGTTAAAGATGTCAAATTCAGGGAGAAGCGGATCATTTTGATCGCCAGGCCATGAAGCTTCAGATCCCTCAACTGAAACGCCAAGAGATGGATTATCCTGCACATCCAGATCCTTCAGGTTAATGGCTCTCAGGCTGTTCACCGGAGGATCGGCCCAGTTAGTATATCCCAGGTGCGACTGGTCCATAAAATGTTTCCATTTTCCACCTGCGAAATCACGGTTGAAATACCCCATGAGACTGGTATCATTACTGAACAATTGTTTAGCCTTAACAGCCATATCATTCGTGCTTGCACGGCCCTGCCTGGCATACATGTCATTTAATGCTGCAGCATAGTACAGCTCATTGACAAGAGCACCGGCTTTTGCGGGAAAGAGTACAAGTTGATAGAATGCATCATGCATTTCAACGGGTAGTTTCCTTATTATTTCCGCTGCTTTTGATGCAATAGTATCATAATCCTTTACCACCAGTTCGGCTTCATTGTAATTAATCAGGCTATAAGTCGATGAGGTGAGCAACTCCGGCTTACGGCGACCATTAAACTTTGTGTAACCTGATAATACTTCTGCAATTTCAGCAGGACAGGTGTTTCCAAATTGCCTTTCAGCCCATAGTTTTATGTACTAATTTATATTTTCGTTGGTCTCTCTCTCAGTATTCCAGGCCAGGTCAAGAAAGTACTCTATCGGAAGTTCGTAACCCTTAAAATGTCCGACATTAACAATCCAGATTCTGTCGGCACCATATTGTTTTGCCAGAGACATCTGGTCCCAGATCTTTGGTAAAGGATTTGTGTTTACCCACTGATAGCTTCTTGGTCCACCATGATAATCGAAATGGTAATATATACCTGCTCCCCCGCTTCGTTTGCGTTCTTCTGCTGTTGGTAAACGACGGATATTTCCCCAGTTATCCTCAGCCCAGAGAAGTGTCACATCGTCGGGGACCCTCATGCCGGCTTTGTAATAATCCTGAACCTCCTTGTAAAGACACCATAACTGAGGTATCCTGTTAATATCATGGTCAATTTCTTCAGTCAGAATCTTTCGCTGCACATCCACGATTTTTTCAAGCATTGCCATATTTGCCTGAGGGCCGCCGGGAGCCATTTCAGTATCATTTGCACCCCGGAGACCTATTGTAACTATACTTTCAAAATCTTTGTTCCGCTTTATCCCTTCGCGCCAGAAAGCTTCAAGAATATCCGGGTTCTTAGAAAAGTTCCAGGTCCCATAGCTTTTAATGTAACGGCGATCCCATTCTTTCTGTGCCCTCAGCATGGGTTCCTGATGGGAATTCCCCATCACAATCCCATATTCATCTGCTAATTTCGGGTTTTGAGGATCATCCTCGTTGAAAGCATTGTTCCACATTGCCGGCCAGAGATAGTTGCCTTTAAGCCTTAAGATTAATTCAAATAGTCTGGTATAAAATTCATGACCATAATTAGCCACACCACTCGGTACAGGCGGATTCACGCCAACAGGAACTGAACCAAATTTTTCCCTCATCCAGTTAGTAAGGTCCGGAGCCTCATCATTTAGAAATATTCCCCTGTATCTGACAGACGGTGAACCTTGAATGTATCTTCCAAGATTTAAATAGATTGCATTCTTCTTTAAAACCGGAACATCAGCCCACCAGTACCAGGGTGAGACGCCAATCTGTTTTGATATTTCGTAAATGCCATAAATTGTTCCACGTTTATCACTTCCGGCGATTATTAATGCTTCACTGACACCGGGGAGAGGTTTAAGGACTGTTTGAATTAAGAATTTCTCCCATTGACCCGCTATTCCTGTTACATCAATTTTTTTATCCTTTACAAGTTTGTCAATAATAGAGCTTTTCCCTATTGTGCCTATAATTATCTCTTTTGATGCCTTTGCATTATCATAATATATTTCAGGAACTTTAGATGTTACCTTTCCAATATCCGACTGAAGATCTTTAAGAGCTCTTATAACACCGGGCCATTCATCTGAACTTATGAGAAGCGGGGTTGATTTTCCGGAAGCTGAAATAGTAAATTTACCTTTCCCTTTTTCAAAAGAAATGAATGTGCCATTTTTAGCTACAGATTGAGCACCGCTGAATTGAACGGTACAAAGGATACCTATAAATAGAAATAAATATTTTCGCATGCAAATATTATTTTATATGTATTATCTCTGTATACTCCTTTGCTCCGCTTAACCCTTCCCCTGCCCTTCCCTTAAACAATAAGGGAAGGGTGTAGAAACATAATTTATAAGGATTTACCCCCCTTCCCTTAGACTTAAGGGAAGGGGATGGGGGATGGGTTAAAAAAATACAAAAGTGGGACATACTTTTTTGATAATCTTCAAAATTCTACAACTTTCAAGTACGCTTAATTAACAGGCTTCATGTATAGAAGATAGTATAAAAGTACGAATTTTCCAGATATAACAACCAGTTATTTCAATAATTGCAACCGATTGCAGATATTAATGTTTTTATTTCATAAGTCCTTTTTTTTCTTTAAATTTGATAATTATTTGTCAGAATGAAGAGCTATAAAGAAGTCACGATATACGATGTGGCAAAAGTGTTGAATGTCTCCCCTTCAACAGTGAGCAGAGGACTAAAGAATCATCCACATATCAGGAAGGAGACAAAAAAGAACATCATTGCAAAGGCAAAGGAGATGGGCTATCAACAGAACAAGTTTGCCAGCAATCTCCGTCAAAAACACACAAATACAATTGGAGTGGTTGTTCCGAAATTAGACAGCTATTTTATGGCTACTGTTATTTCAGGAATTGAAAAAATTACGGCCCAGAATGGTTATGGTTTGATTATCAGTCAATCTCAGGAGTCATGGAAGAAAGAGATCTCCTGCATTTCTACATTGTTTAACAGCAGGGTAGATGGATTGCTTGTTTCTCTGGCTTTCGATACTAAAAACCTTGAACATTTCAATATACTTCTGAATAAAGATATCCCGGTTGTCTTTTTTGACCGTGTTACAGATTGCAATGGATGTATGAGCATAGTAATTGATAATTATAAAGCGGGTTATGAGGCAACATCACATCTGATCGAGCAGGGATGTAAACGCATTGTTCATATCGGTGGTAATCTCTTAAGGAATGTCTATTCAGAACGATTCAGAGGATATAAACAGGCCCTTGCCGACAATAAAATTGAATTTGAACAGAACCTGGTAGTAATATGTGATATGAGTGGACAAGCTAGTACAGATGCTGCAAAAAAAATACTGAAAATGTTACCCAGACCTGACGGAATATTTACCTCAAACGATACAACCGCTGTGGCCGCAATGGTTGAACTCGAGAGAGCTGGAGTAATAATACCCGATGAGATAGCAGTGGTTGGGTTTAATAATGATCCTATTAGTCAGGTCATAAGGCCAAATCTTACCACAGTGAATTATCCTGCCAGACAGATAGGCGAAATTGCTGCTTCTTCTCTCATCAATAAATTAAAAAATTCAGAATCAGCAAATTTCAGTACGATAATGTTAAAGCATGACCTTATCTGCCGTCAATCATCACTTAGAATCGCAGAAAAATAAGTAATGTGCTATGAAAAATCATTTTGATAACAGAGTTGCGATAGTAACAGGAGGAGCTTCGGGGATCGGCTATGCCATTGCAAAAAAGTTTGTACAGAATGACATCAAAGTTATCCTGATAGGACGCGACAAAACCCGCCTTAAACTGGCCTGCGAGACACTTGGAGTTCTTGCTGCCTTTGTGGGGTGTGACCTTTCAGAACTAACCAAATTGCCTGAAATAGTAAATAAAATAAGGGAAGATTATGACAGGATAGATATTCTTGTTAATAATGCCGGGATGCATCTGAAAAAACCAATAAAAGATGTTACAGATGAGGATTTTCAGAAAGTTATACTCACAAATGAGACAGCTATGTTCAGTCTTACCCGTGAAGTTGCAAGAATCATGCAGCAACAGCATTCTGGAGTTATACTAAACATCAGTTCAATGGCTTCACAATACGGTCTGCCAAATGTAATTGCATATACTGCATCAAAATCCGCAGTTGAGGGAATGACCAGAGCCTTGGCAGTAGAACTCGCTCAATATGGCATCAGGGTAAATTGCATTGCCCCGGGATTTATTAAAACGAATATGTCCACACTGGCACTTGAAAAAGATCCTGAACGCAAGAAAAAGGTGCTTTCAAGAACTCCATTAGGCAGACTTGGGAATACTGAAGAAGTGGCAGATGCAGCATTGTTTCTGGTCTCAGGTTCATCCTCTTTTATTACAGGTATAATTCTACCTGTAGATGGCGGAAACTCGATAGGATTCTAAAGAGCATAGAGCGCCAGCCTTCGCCAAGGCTTCGGCTGGCAAAGCAGGGCATACGTGTCCTCCAAAGCTTTAGCGAAGGCGGAGGGCACAGGGTTAAAATCCTACTGTATTGAGAAAAATAAAAAGATGAAATTGTAAATATCTTAAGATTGTGAAAATAACTGAAGCAAAAGTTATAGTATGTTGCCCGGGAAGAAACTTTGTTACCCTGAAAATAATAACGGATCAGGGAATTTTCGGATTAGGCGATGCAACACTCAACGGAATGGAAAAATCAGTTGTTGCGTATCTTGAGAATTATTGTATTCCATCATTAATTGGGCGCGATCCGCGAAATACTGAAGATATCTGGCATTATTTCTATCGTGGGGTTTACTGGCGGCGAGGAGCTGTATCTATGACTGCCATTTCAGCTATTGACATGGCATTGTGGGACATAAAAGGAAAACTCCTGAATACTCCTTTATATAATCTGATTGGAGGCAAAAGCAGGGAGAAAGTTCTGGTATATGCTCATGCAAACGGTAAAAATGTTGATGAAACACTTCAAAATATCAGTGTCCAGATTGAAAAAGGATATCAGGCAGTTCGTGTACAATCGGGTATCCCGGGCATTAAAAATACCTACGGCGTTCCAACGGATAATAAACCCTACGAGCCGGCACATAAAGGATTGGCTCATGAAGAAATCTGGGATACATGCAGATACCTGAATTTCATTCCGGCTTTATTTGAAAAAGTCAGAAGCACCTTTGGAGATGATATTCATTTGTTGCATGACGTTCATCATCGTTGTACTCCAATCGAAGCCGCCAGGCTAGCCAGAGAACTTGAACAATACCATCTTTTCTGGCTTGAGGATCCTGTTGCAGGAGAGCTACAGGAAGGTCTCAGACTGATCCGGCAGCATTCTGTAACTCCTCTTGCTATAGGTGAAGTCTTTAATACTATTTATGATTATTCCTCACTTTTTACTGAGCAACTGATAGATTTTGTAAGAATGCCGATTGTACATGGCGGTGGAATAACCCACTTGCTAAAAGTAGCAGCTATGGCTTCGGTGTATCATATAAATACAGGATTTCACGGAGCAACGGACCTCTCGCCGGTTAATCTTGCTGCCGCGATTCATTTTAATATGGTTGTGAATAATTTTGGTATCCAGGAATATATGCCTCATCAGGAAATTGTAAATGAGGTATTTAAGATTAACTACAAATTTGAAAAGGGCTATCTGACGATAGATGATTCTCCGGGAATTGGAGTGGATATCGATGAGGAGGCAGCATCGAAATTCCCATATACTATGGCACGATTGCCTGTAAACAGAAAAACAGATGGTACTATGTATAATTGGTAATTATTGCTAAATTTAACCTTTGTGGCTCTCTGTGTCTGCTCTGTGCTTCTCAGTGTAACAAAAAAGAAAAAGAACTTACACAGAGGACACAGAGGGTTCACAAAGATTCACAGAGAGAAACTAAATAGACAAATATTATATGTTATTACTTGGAATTGATCTTGGAAGCTCATCTGTTAAAGCTTCAGTTATTGATGGTGAATCGGGTAAATGCCTGGTAACATCTTTTTCCCCTTTAGATGAAATGAAGATAATCGCTCTCAAACCCGGTTGGGCTGAACAGGATACTGAAATCTGGTGGTCGAATCTGAAAATCGCTATTAGTAGCTGTATTCAAAAACTTGGTCAGAAGAAAGACAGCATTGGTGCAATAGGTATTTCCTATCAGATGCATGGGCTTGTGACAACAGATAAAGACAATAAGGCATTGCGCAATTCAATCATCTGGTGCGATAGCAGGGCAGTAGGATATGGCGAAAAAGCTTTAAATGCGTTGGGAATGGATTATTGTATGTCTCATCTTCTTAATTCTCCCGGGAATTTTACTGCTTCAAAGCTTGCCTGGGTTAAGGAGAATGAACCCAAACTATATGAAAGAATAGACAAGGTAATGTTACCTGGAGATTATATCGCATTAAGATTAACAGGTGAAGTAGCTACCTCATTTACAGGACTTTCTGAAGGTATATTCTGGGATTTTCTGGAGAACAAAGTATCTGCAAGTCTCCTGAAATATTTTAATTTCGATCCTGGCCTGTTGCCCCAGGCAGCTCCTTCATTCTCAGTCAGCGGACTCCTTTTAAAATCAGTGGCTAAGGAATTTGGATTACCCGCTGGAATTCCTGTTTCATACAAAGCCGGCGATCAGCCAAACAACGCACTTTCCCTGAATGTTCTGAACCCTGGAGAGGTAGCCGCAACTGCTGGGACATCGGGTGTAATATATGGCGTTACTGATAAGAAAAAATATGATCCTCTTTCAAGAGTGAACACCTTTTTGCATGTAAATCATAATAATTCTCAAACCCGTCTGGGGGTGCTTCTTTGCATTAATGGAACGGGAATACTCAATTCATGGCTGAGAAGGAATACGGGCAGTCTCTCATATGATGAAATGAATAGCCTGGCTGAAAAGGTTTCCCCGGGATCGGATGGATTGAGGATTCTACCTTTTGGGAACGGCGCAGAAAGAATGCTTGGGAACAAGGAAACTGGAGCA
>Ga0302323_100000736_pt1 | contig 26342 bp, 16 predicted proteins | sample Fen_T0_3_FD_201950 | JGI IMG/M metagenome (GOLD analysis project Ga0302323, IMG submission 201950) | Peat permafrost microbial communities from Stordalen Mire near Abisko, Sweden - Fen_T0_3 | ecosystem: Environmental > Terrestrial > Soil > Wetlands > Permafrost | place: Sweden: Abisko...
AACTGCACGATGCGCTGGATCACCTGACCGCGCGTATCACCTGCGATGATGCGCGACTTGTCCGTATCCGACGGCACCTCGTAGACCTCGACGCGACACAGCCCGAACCCGCGGCCGACGTCTACCGTGTACGTGCCCGGCTCGAGCGTGACGACCAGCGCCGCATCCCGGCTCCTCGGGGCGAAGGGCGTGGCGCCGACCGCGGCCGTTGCTCCGGCGATGTCGCCCGTGACTGTCTCCCAGTTGTCGTTCTGGCCGATGACAACACCGTCCCGATAGAGCGTGAGCTTGGGATCACGCAGGAAGTTGCGCGCACCCTCGGCGCGCAGCGCCGGACCGGCCACGCGGATCAACACTGTCTTTGGCGTCGTGCCCTGGATGACGAAGGTCGACGTCATCTGCTCTTCAAACAGGCCGTCATGCCCTTCGGCTATCAGACTGATCAGCCGGCCAGGCCGCAACACGGTCAGCGCGACCGCGTCGCTCGTCACCGTCCCGAGCCGGTTACTCACGGTCACGGCGTAGAGACCGGCGTCGGTGGTCTGCACGTTGTTGAGCGTGAGGATCGCGGCCGTGGCGCCGGCAATGGCGCTTCCGTCCTTGAGCCACTGATACGCAGGCGAAGGAATGCTGTGCGCCGACACGCTGAACGTCACCGTGTCGCCCACGATCGCGGTCTGCGCAACGGGCTGGACGAGGATCGTCGGCGGGACAGGGATCGGCGTGGCGCTTATCGTCAGCATGGCCGGCACGCTCGCCACTGAGCCGATCGCGTTGCTGACGATCACCTGGTAGGTCCCTGCCTGGGCGATCTGCACACCCGCGAGCACGAGCGCAGAGCTCGTCGCGCTGGCCAGGGGCACACCGTCCTTCGTCCACTGATAGGTCAGCGCCGGCGTGCCGGTCGCTGTCACGGAGAACGCGACCGTGGCGCCCACAGCCACGGACTGGCTGCTGGGCGAGATCGCTATCGCGGGAGCGCCGCTGTCAGCCACGACCGTCAGGGTGGCTGCGCGCGTCACGGCGCCGGCCGAGTTGGCGACAGTCACTGAGTAGAGGCCAGCGTCGGTCGACTGCACGGCTGGCAGCAAGAGCGACGCCGCGGTCCCGCTCGCGATGGCTGCACCGTCCTTTGACCACTGGAAGCTCGGCTGAGGACGGCCAGAGGCAGTGACGCTGAAGACGACGTCTTGGCCTGCCGAGACCGTCTGGCTGACTGGCGAGGCCTCGATGAAGGGGATCGTCTCAGGCGTCCAGCCGCCAAGAACAAAGCTCGGTTCGCGATATTGCGCGGCCTCGGCATCGCTGAGCTGGCACGACGACGCGTCGCGGTGGCTGACGTCGAGCGGATCGCCGATCAGGTCTGTGCTGTGGTACTCGCAGAAGTGCACCGTGCTCGAGGCTGTCGCGTTGTTGAACAGCCAGCCCGCCGGCGCGATGTGCGGCCCCATCGCGCTGTCGACGTAGACCACCTCGCTGTAGGGGTACACGTTCGGGTCGATGCGTGCCAGCCAGTAGCCTGTCAGGCCAGAGGCACCGGTCAGCCGGCAGTTGATGAACACGAACCCGTGACCGGTATTCGTGTTGCGTGCCTGGACCAGGTAGCCCGCGTTGAGCGCGCGCAGCTCGGTGTTGAAGAAATAGGCCGCGGCGTTGCCCCACAGGAAGTCGGTGTCTCCTTCGATGTAGCTGTTCTCGATGTAGGCCGTGTTGTTCAGCCAGACCGTGTCCTGGAAGCTCGAGAGATCGCAGTCGCGCACGATCGTATGCGACGCGTTCATGCGGATTGCCTCGGCCTGCGAACCGCCCTTGGGCGTAAGATTGCGCACGGTCAGGTTTTCGAGTGTCGTGTCGCTGGAGGTCGTGGCCACCACTCCCCGCAAGCTGGAGTTGAAGGTCGCGTTGTTGGCGTAGGCAATGATCGTCTGCTTGCGATCCTCTCCACGCAGCGTGATCAGCGGCCTGTTGGTGATGAGCACCAGCTCCTGGTACGTGCCCTTCTTGATCAAGATCAGCCGCCGCACGCTGTTGCCTGTGGGCACGAAGTCGATGGCTCCCTGAACGGTACAGAAGTCGCCTGTCCCGTCTGCCGCCACCACGAGGTTGGTCGTGCCGCTCGCCGGACCAGCAGCCTTGGTGGTGAAGCGCCAGACGGTCGCGTCGTTGATGCCGTCGAACACACCGTTGGCAGTCTTGAACGCGCCGCGATCGATGCGCACGAAGTAGGTCTTGTTGTACGCCAGAGACACGTGCGGCGTGATGAGCGCTGTGCTGCCCGTCAGGATCACGGGATAGTAGTTGTAGAGCGAGCCGCCGATGGTCCTTGTCTGCGCGCTCGCCGCCAGGTCGATGGTGTCCACGGCCAAGCCGGTCGAGGCGTCGAAGATGCGAATCGTCCCTGCGCTGCCCAGGCTCGGAGGGATGGCGAAGGTCAACTTGAGCGGAGAGTCGATGCTGACTGCTGGTTCCCCGCTCTCTGGGAATAGCCCGGCGACCGTCAGGCTAGGGTCCACCACCGTGAGCGTGACCGACGCGCTGGTGACCGTTCCGCCGGCATTGCCGATCGCGACCGAGTACGCGCCCGCGTCCGACGCCTGAACCGCGTTGAAGGTCAGCGTGGGGCTGGTGGCGCCCGCGAAGGCAACGCCGTTCTTGCGCCACTGATATGAGAGCGGCGCGCTCCCGCTTGCGACAACCGTGAAACTGGCAGCCGCACCAGCATTCGCGACCGCAGCCACGGGCTGAGTGACGATGAAGGCTGGCACGATCACCGTCAACACGGCCGGGTCGCTCGTGAGAATGCCGGCGTTGTTTGTAATCGTCACCGTGTAGGCACCCGCGTCAGCAGCCGCGGTGTGCGCGATCGCGTACGCAGCGGCCCTTGCGCCTGGGATCGCGACGCCATCCTTATTCCACTGATAGCTGAGCGGCGTACTGCCAAAGGCCGAGACCGTGAAGGTCGCCGGCTGGCCGAGGATGACGCTCTGCGAAAGCGGCGGCACACGCACGCCGGGAGAGACTGGCGTTGTCGTGACCACCAGCGTCGCTGTCGCGCTGGTCGCAGACCCAGCCCCGTTGGTCACGGTGGCGGCGTAGTCTCCAGAATCGGTCAACGCCAGGTTGTTCAGCACCAGCGTGCCGGCTGTCGCGCCCGGAATGGCCAAGCCGTTCTTCATCCACTGGTACTCAAACGGTTGGCTGCCACTCGCCGCCACGGCAAAGACGCAGGTCTCGCCGACTAGAATCATCTGAGATTCCGGCTGCTGAGTGATGAATGGCGGGGCCAGGCTCACGACCAGCGTGGCCACGTTGCTCGTCACCGTGCCGGCCGCATTGGACACCGTGACGGCAAAGGCCCCTGAGTCGGCCAGGTGCACGTTTGCGAGCGTCAACGTGCGGCCAGTGGCCCCGGCCACAGGCGCACCGTCCTTGCTCCACTGGAAAGCCAAGGGCCCGCTGCCGGTGGCATCAGCCGTCAGCACCACGGTATCGCCTTCTAGGGCTGACTGGCTGACCGGCTGTGTCGTGATCGTGGGCGGCACTAGAGCCACCGCAACGGTCAGGTTCTTGAACGTCATCCCTGCGGCGAAGTTGAGACTGCCCACGCGCCAGCCGAAGTAGTCAAAGGTGGTGTTGGGCGTGGTGCTCGTTTCGGTGGCAGAGAAGCTGTAGCCCGAGGGCAACGAGTCGCCCGTCATCGCGGCTGACAAGCGCGTCTGCGTGTCAGTCAGACGTTCGATCGTGTAGGTCAGCGTGTAGTCCGTAGCGTCGGCAAAGGCTTGAGCTGCCCCGCCCGAGGCGATGCTCGTGAAATCGCCACTGCTGTTGAAGACGTTCGTCGTCGTGGTGGTCGTGCGGCGGAGCAGGTTGAAGGCGGTCCCGGCCGCGGTCTTCGAGAACGTCGTGAAGAGCGCGTAGCCTGTGTCGCCGGCATAGACCGAGTTCGACGTGCCCGCGTTGTCCGCGGTCACCCGTGTGCCCTTCGAGTCCAGGATCCCGAAGCGCAGCGCTCCGCTGGGAGACGTGGTCGCCGCCGTCGGATTTAGGCCGGTGAAGGCAAAGGTCAGTCGCAGCGTCAGCTTGTCGCCGACACCTAGCGTCACCGGAGCGCCTGCGGGCGTGAAATATGCGAACAGCATGTCAGCGCTGGTCGTGCCCCAGGTGAACGAGGCGGCGCCAGGAGTCACCGCGACCGTCGTCGTACTCTGCGCCTTGAACCAGGCGACCGAGCTCGGCGGTGCGAACGTGCTGCGCTCCCCATCGGCTAGGCTGTCGTTGACGATCCCGAGCGGGCCGCTCGCTGTCACGTTGAGCGCGGCCGGTGCGCTGTAGGCCGTCCCGCCTGCATCGCTCACCGCCACCGAGTAGACACCGGCATCGGAGAGCTGCACGCTCGTGAAAGCCAGCGTGTCAGATGCGGCGCCAGCCAAGGGCGTGCCATTCTTGAGCCACTGATAGGCCAGCGGCGGAGCGCCGTCCGCCACGACGCTGAAGCTGGCCGTACCTCCGACGAGCACGCTCTGGCTGATCGGCTGCGACATGATCACCGGCGCGAGCGCCACGACAGAAGCGACCGTCAGTGTGGCCGCATCGCTTGTGGCCGAGCCGGCCGGGTTGGTTGCAGTGAGCATGTAGCTGCCAGCGTCACTGGGCTGCACGTTCACCAGAGTCAGCATGGGCGCGTTGGCGCCAGCAATGGCGACACCGTCCCTTGTCCACTGCAGCACGAGCGGAGCGCTGCCCACGGCCGCGGACACAAACGTGACCGTGGCGCCCTGAGTGACGCTCTGGCTGATGGGCTGAGTGGCGATCGCAGGCGGCACTAGAGACAGGTCCACGGCCACGGCCTTGAAGGTGATCGCTGCGGCGAAGTTGAGGCTGCCCACGCGCCAGCCGAAGTAGTCGAAGGTCGTGTTGGGCGTGAGGCTCGTCTCTGTGACCGAGTAGGTGTACGCGTCGCCAAGGCCGCCACCTGTCACTGCGGCGCTCAACACGGTGTCGGTCGCGGAGATCCGCTCGATGCGGTAAGTGAGCGTGTAGTCCGTGCCATCCGTGAAGGCCTGCGCCGTGATTCCGCTGCCGAGCGCGCTGAAGTCAGCGCTGGCGCTGAAGAGGTTTGTCGAGGCCGTCGTGGTGCGGCGCCGGAAGTCAAAGGCGGCCGCTGTCGGCGTCGAGGTCGAGAACGGCGTGAAGAGGGCGTAGCCGGTGTCGCCGGCATAGGCCGTGTTGCCCGTGCCGAGGCTGTCCGCGGTCACGCGCGACCCCTGCGAATCGAACACGCCGAAGCGCAGTTGGCTGTTGGGGGTCGTGGTGGCCGCGGTCGGATTGAGGCCGGTGAAGGCAAACGTGAGCCGCACGGTGAGGGCATCGCCCACGCCGAGGCTCACAGGCGCACCTGCGGGCGCGAAATAGCCGAAGAGCATGTCAGCGCTGGTCGTGGACCAGGTGAACGTGGCGGCGCCTGGCGCGACCGATGCGGTCGTGGTGCTCTGAGCCTTGTAGAGCGCCATCGAGTCAGGCAGGGCCTGCGTCGTCCGATCGCCGTCCGCAAAGACGTCGTTGACGAGCACGGCGGTTGCTGAGGCGCCGGTGGTGCTCGGCGGATCGGCCGCGGCGGTCAGTGGGGCCAGACCGGCGAGGCTACTAAGAAACAGGGCGATAGCTGCGAAAGAGGTCTTTCTCACGGGACATCTCCCCTCGTCCGCGCCGGACAGACTCCACCCGGCGAATTCCCCCCCCGCGAGGCGCTATTCCTGTTGGCAGAGTGAGTCTATACCCAATCAACGCAGAACGGATGCCCTTCCTGCACCGCCGTCCCGGCAATCGAGTCAGAGGGCTGTGGCCGAGCCGAGCGTCACGGCTGAGGCGACACGCGATAGAGAGCCGCCCCGTGCCACGGCACAACTGGCGCGATGTCGCTCTCGACCATGCCAAGGTAGCGCTGCTGCCAGAGATCGCGCACGCTACAGCGGCCACGGAGCCCGAGCTCCAAGAGCGACACGCGGATCGGCACACCCGCCGAGTCGACGTCCACTGCGGCCGGCAGCACGTGCACCGCAAAGCGCACGCTGGCGCCCGTTGGGTTCGTCAGCGCGCCATCGTCAATCGCGGCAAACGCGCGATACCGCGTCGCGCCAGGAGGCAGGGCGTATTCAACCAACGAGCGCGCGTGGGCTGAGATCCCGTACGGGATGGGCCGGCCGAGCACGCTCATTGCTCCCCCGCTGGGTGCCTTCTCGGTCGAAACCTCGCCCCAACCAGCGCTCGCCTGCGTCCAGTGCTTGTCTGTGAGCCTCTGTTCGCTGCCGTCTTCCATCACGAGGCGCGGCTCGACCCAGAGCGCGTGGTCCCAGCCAGTGCCATCCTCGCCGCCGTCGGCGACCAGCACCAAGCGACCACCTCCCCGCACATCCACGTCGACCGCGACACCATGCCCTGGGCTCGCACGGGTCACGAGCGGGCTGACAAAGACCGGCGTGCGCAGATCGAGCGGGAAGCGGTCCCGCGTGTTGAACAGGGCGAGGTACCGGTCGCGTGAGCCGGGCACGCCGGCCGTCCACGCCACCAGGCCGTTGCGCTCGAACAGCGGTCCGTTGTCCTCGCTGTGCTGGTCGACACCAATGACTTCATCGTTGGTGAGTAGCGAGAGCGTGGCGGGGTCGGTCTGGGTCATGTCGCCGCCGTGGATCAGGGGCGAGCGTGCGATCGACCAGAGGGTCATCAGCGTGCGCTGCTCGTCAGGCGTGAAGTGCGTCTGGCGCCGACCCAGATCGAGCACGCCGAGCGGCAACATGTCCGCGTCAGGCCAATGGCCTGGCCCGCGGTGCGGGTTCCAGCGCGCCAGGCGGCCAAACTGCTCGAGCAGAGCTGACCAGGTGTCCCAGAAGTCGTCGCTGATCCGCCACATGTTGGCGTGCGTCTTCACGTGCTCTGCCGCTGTGAGCGCGGTTTCGCCAGGAGAGAGGCTCAAGACCATCGGCCGCCCAGTGCGGTCGATCGCGCGCCGGATCGCTTCGATCTCGCGCTCGTGGTCGTGGTACGGCCGGCTGATGTCGTCGACCTTCACGAAATCCACACCCCACGAGGCGATCAGCTCAAAGACCGAGTCGTAGTAGGCCTGCGCGCCTGGTTTGTTCGCATCCACGCCGTACATGTCAGGATTCCAGGGACACACGTCGGCCTGGTTTGCGATGTCAGCCGCGCGCACTGACGTTCCCTTGATGGGCAGGTTCTGCGCCACTGCGAGCCGCGGAATTCCGCGCATCAGGTGGATGCCGAACTGCAGGCCCCTTGCGTGCACGTATGCGGCCAGGGGTCCGAACCCAGAGCTGCCAGCCGCGGATGGGAAGCGATTGGCCGCAGGCAGCAGTCGGCCCCACTCGTCCATGGTCAGTGGTGCGTTGGCGCGATAGGCGTGCCCGCTCGCCTCTGGTTCGTACCACTGGATGTCGACCGTCAGAACCCGCCAGCCGTGAGGGAGTAGGTGCTCGGCCATGAAGCCGGCCTGCTGCTTCACCTGTGCCTCGGTGATGGTGGTGCCAAAGGCGTCCCAGCTGTTCCACCCCATCGGCGGCGTCGCCGCCCAAGTCAAGAACTCAAGCTCACGCGAAGGCCGGCCACCAGGCGCAGGAGCCGCGCATGATGGGCCTGCACCGATCAACGCCGTGAGACTGGCGAGCGCGACGCTCCACGCCAGCAGCGTCTTCGGGGATCTCATCCGCACCGTTCGTCCTCCCGTTCCTTTCCGTCACACCGACTGTCAGGAGCGAATACTACGCCCATAAGCGAAGGACAAGTAGATGACCGAGAAGGCCGCCGACCGACACGAAACGGGCCGTAGCGTCCGGCGCTTGACCGGGGCTCTGGACCCGGATGCGCCGACAGGCGAGAATGTCCGCGCCGGGGGGGGCGTGGGAAGGATCGATGCGATCGCTTCGGAATCGGGCCCTGCTCCTGGCCGTTGCGTGCGCCGCTCTCGCCACGTCGGCCCAGTCGATTGCGGCAACTGGCGTGGCGCTCACACCCGAGGGCCTTCAGCGACTCTCTGCGGGTCGAGGCACGACAGATGAAGATTGAGCACGTCGCGTTGTTCGTCCAGGATCCCGTGTCCGTCGCGCGCTGGTACGAGGAGCATCTCGGGCTCAGGGTCGTCCGCTCTAGTGAGCAGCGGCCGTCCCTGACACGTTTCCTCGCCGACTCCGAGGGCACGACCGTGCTCGAGATCTACGCAGGCACCCTGCCGGTCCCCAACTACGCCGCCATGGACCCGCTCCTCCTGCACGTGGCCTTCGCGACCAACGACTTGCCAGCGACGCGGGACCGCCTGCTCGCAGCCGGCGCTACGGCGGAGGGCGACATCACGGTGACCCCGGCCGGCGATCGGCTGGCGATGCTGCGCGACCCCTGGGGCCTCGCGCTCCAGCTCGCGCACCGCCCGACGCCGCTCGCGGGTACCGGTAGCTAGGCTGGCCGCCGAGCGGGTTCGACGGGCCTCCGCCAGTGAGTTGCTGGCTGTAGCGACACGCGTTCAGAAGAGGTGCGCGAACTCCCTTCTGAGTCACGGCCCGCTGTCGTCCTGTCTAGAGCGGCCTTTGTCGAGGCGACGGCCGGGCGAGCGTAGCGGCGCGTCAGGGGCGAGCTGGTACCTCGGATGCCTTGGCGACCTCGACGGCAAAGACGTACGAGGAGCCGAACATGTTCGAGCGGAAGATGACCCACTTCTGGTCCGGTGTGAAGTTGACGTTCGGCTCGAGCCGGTACTGGTGCTGACTCATGCTCACCAGACGCTCCGCACGCAGCACTCCTGGTCGTATGAGCGCCGAGTCTTGCGGGCCGCGATTCTCAATCAACTCAGGTCGAAAGAGATAGATCCACTTCCCGTCGGACGCGTGCGCGACCTGCCCCTCGTCGCTGCCGTCGCCGGCGAAGAGCTTGCCGTCCGGCGAGGAGTTGAAATGGATCGACCACTCGTTGCGCTGCAGGTGGTACCAAGTGCGGCCACCGCTCGCGACCTCATAGCCGGCCAGCCAGAAGTCCTCGCCGCGCGGCGTCTGTAGGTCGTACCAGATCGTCTTGCCGTCGGCGCTCCAGGACTCGTGACCGAAGATCTCCATGGCCATGGTCCGGTTGTGGACCTTGGTCAACTGACTGCCATCGGCCCGGATCGTCCAGATGCGCTCGACCTTGTGCCACGGCCCCTCGTGACAGAGCATCAGCAGCGTCGGATCGGTCGGTGAGAACTGAAGGTGATTGAGCCAGTCGGCGCTCTTGAGGATCGTCCGCAGCTCGCCGGTCTTGGTGTCGATCACGAACAAGGCCATCGGCAAGCGTGCCGCCAGCCGCTGCTCCATCATCTGGCCCTTGGTGGCCGGCTGGTCGAGCGAATGCGTCTGTTGCGATCGGTCGCCGCCGTAGTCCTGGCCGCTGCCTTCGATGTACGTGCCGGCCAGAAGTGTCTCGTCCGCGTTGACCGTCGCGATGGAGCCGCGGCCTGGGAGATTGGCGATCAGGCGCGTGGCACCAGTGTCGACGTCGGTTGAGAAGACCGACCCTTCCTTCATGTAGTAGACGTTCTGGCTGTGCCGGCCGGCCACGATGGCGCGGCCGCCCTCGACGATCGGACGCGCCGCCAGCGTCTTCAGGTCCAGGACCGAGATCCCGCGCGGCGTGGTGTAGATCATCTGGCGCTGGTCGCCCGTGAAGGCGTTCTGGTGGAAGTAGAGGCTGGCGCTGCCAGGCTCTGACGTCAGACGAAGGACGCGATGGCCGGTGGCTGGGTCGATCCAGCTCTTGGGCGGATCGCTGTTGGGCCTTTCGGTCTGGCTCGCTTCCTGGCCGAGTGCGATCGCCGGGAGACAGGCCATCAGGACTGTCGTTCGTCGCAGCCAGGGTCGGGGGCTCATCCTTCGCCTCTAGCCATCTCGGCAACGACCGCATCGATGAGCCGCCGCGCAATGCTGATCGGAGAGGGCAGAAGAGGCAGCTCGTCGATCGCAAACCAGTCCGCAGCCGCGATCTCGGTCGGATCGATGCGGATCTCGCCCTCTGCCCAGTCCGCGACAAAGGCGATCATCAACGAATGCGGAAATGGCCAGGGCTGACTCGAGAAATAGCGCACGTTCGTCACGCCCACGCCGACCTCCTCGCCGACCTCGCGCGCCAGGCATTGCTCGATGGTCTCGCCTGGCTCGACAAAACCGGCCAAGGCACTGTACATGCCGGGTGGGAAGCGCGGGCTGCGCGCCAACAGGACTTCTCGCGGTCCACGGCGGACGAGCACCATCACCGCTGGTGCCAGGCGCGGATAGGCGACCAGGCCGCAGGCGGGGCATTCGCGTGCGCGTTCGTTCGCGCGGCAGATCGTGGGAGTCGCGCAACGACCGCAGAAGCGATGCGTCAGGTCCCACTCGACGAGTTGCAGAGCGCGGCCGGCCAGCGCAAATAGCCCATCGTCCAGCACGCCGAAGAGCGTGCGCAGGCTGCACCAGGCGAAGCCGGCCGGGTCCGCCGTACTGTCTGCGGCTGCGGCGGCGAAGCAGTGCGTTTGCCGCCACTGGCCGACGTAAAGCCTGGTGAGGGTCTTGAGCCCAAGCGCCTCGGGCGTGCCGAGGGTCGGAACTCGAGCCCAGACGGGACGCGGCCCGACGCGCGGATCGTCGGATGGGGGTTCTCCGCGGTCTGGCCCAGATTCGACCAACAGCCGGCCATCGCGCAGCACGAACCAGAGCGCGTCTGTCGGCGCAGGCTCGGGCGACCGGACGCCCCCGACGAACTCGCTGGGCGCGGCAAAAGGCATCTCACTCATGACTCTATTGTGTCCCGACGTCCGCCTACGCGGCACTCATTTGCCGCGTGCGAGAAGAGGGAACTTCCGGGGGCGGGAAGGTAGCGAGCCCGCTCACACGGGTTGACTCGAGCCCGCGGCGCGCCGCGTCACTGCTTCACGAGCTCGACGCGTCGGTTCCTCGCGCGGCCCGTTTCCGAGTCGTTCGACCCTACTGGCGCGTACGGGCCATTACCGAACGACTTCAGGCGGGCAGGGGCAATGCCGTGGGTCTTTGCCAACGCCTGGACCACGGCGTCCGCGCGCTCCTGAGAGAGCCTCATGTTGGCCTCGACCACACCCACGCTGTCGGTATGGCCGACCACATAGACCTTCAGCGCGGGATCGGCGGCCAGCAGCTTGGCGACCTCACCGATGGCCCTTGCTGACTCTGGCTTGATCGTCGCCTTGCCCGTGTCGAACAAGATGCCCTCGACGGTCACATGGCCGGTGGTCTTCAGGTCATTCGCCAGCGCTGCCGCGTTGGCAACGATGTCCTGGACCATGGCCTGCTTCTCGACGATGAAGTAGCCGTACTTGCCGGTGAACTCGGCCCACACGTCGATCCAGAGGTCCTTGCCGTCCTGCTGCAGACGATACGTCCCCCGACTCTTGCGCGCCGGCAAGACCTTTGCGCCGATCTTGACCGCGGCGTTCTCGAAGTTGCGCAGGATCTGGAGCTCGCTCGGCTTGGACGTGAGCGTCGGCTGCGGATAGTAGGTGATCCAGAAGAGGTGGCCTTCCACCGAGGCGGCCTGCGGCGTGCCCGTCGAGAACTCGTGCGCCGCGAAGGACTCCTCCTTGCAGTTGTAGATGTACGAGCCGGGCATCCGCGTGAACAGCGGGTTGTCCTTGCAAGCCTTGGCATCGGCGGTCTCGGCCGACACCATTCCAGCGGTGAGCACCGTCATCAGAACGACGAGGATCAATTGCTTCATGGTCGCTTTCTCCGCTTGATGGGCATCCTGTCAGCAGGGCCGGGCTCCAAGGCCAAGCCGCCGCGCCGCAATCGTACCCGGCCCGGGAGGGTAGTACCACTGCGTCTCCTCCTTCACGCCGGTACGCTTGGGATCCCCGCAGGATATGCTCTAGTGGATTGCTATGAAGAAAGTTGCGGTCAAACCCACCACCATCCTCCATCCGCACCCCGTTCTGCTGGTCGGCACTTTCGGCTCAGACGGCAAACCGAACCTCATGAACGCCGCCTGGGGTGGCATCTGCTGCGGCGATCCTCCTTGCGTGGCCGTCTCATTGCGCGAGGCGACACTCACCTATCACAATATCTTGCACGCCAAGGCGTTCACGGTGGGCATCCCCTCACGAAGGCACGTCGAGGCCGCGGACTACGTCGGCATCGTCTCTGGCCGCGACCATGACAAGTTCCGGGAGGCCGGTCTCACGCCTCTCAAGAGCGAGAAGGTGAACGCCCCGCTGGCCGCCGAGCTGCCCTTCTCCCTGGAGTGCAGGCTAGTCCAGCACCACAAGCTCGGACTGCACACGATCTTCATCGGCGAGATCGTCGGCATTCAGGCAGATGAGGACGTCCTTGGCCCGACGGGACTGCCGGATATCGAAAAGACCCAGGCCATCCTCTGGGGCGGGTTGGGGAACAACCACTACTTCGCTGTCGGCGAGAAGCTCGCAAGGGCGTTCTCGGTAGGGAAGAAGCTTATCTAGTCCATTGCCAGAGCGTTCGCCGGTTGGCTCGGCGCTGCCCGCTTGGCGTGGCGCGCTTGGCGACTATTTTGGCGGGTCCTGCTAAGGACCAGGACCCGCGGCCGGCCTAAGCTGCGTAGTGTCGGCAGGGGGTATTGGAAATGAGCGAGACGACGCAGGTGACATCGCCGAAAGCGGCCGCGGTCCAGACGTACGAGGCAAGAGCCTATGCGGCATCGAGCGCCAGTTCGGGGCTTGCGCCGGCGAACATTCGGCGGCGCGCGGTACGGCCACAGGACGTCCAACTGGACGTCCTCTTTTGCGGGGTCTGCCATTCGGATCTGCACACCGTGCGAAACGAATGGCAGAGCGTCATGCCGACTGTCTACCCTTGCGTCCCAGGTCACGAGATCGTCGGCCGGGTGACAAAGGCCGGCAGCGCTGTCCAGAAGTTCAAGGAAGGCGACCTGGCAGGAGTGGGCTGCCTGGTCGACTCGTGCCACACCTGCTCCGCGTGCCGCGATGGGCAGGAGCAGTTCTGCGAGGTGGGCGCGACCTTCACCTACAACTCGCCTGATAAGCCTAGCGGCGGCGTCACCTACGGCGGCTACTCCGATAGCCTCGTGGTCGACGAGGCCTTCGCGCTGCGCGTGCCGGCCCGTGTGGACCTGGCCGGGACCGCGCCGCTCCTCTGCGCCGGAATCACCACCTACTCGCCCCTGCGGCACTGGAACGTCCGCAAAGGGCAGAAGGTCGGCGTGGTGGGCCTCGGCGGGCTTGGGCACATGGCCGTGAAGCTCGCCAACGCTCTCGGCGCCCGGGTCGTCGTGTTCACGACGTCGCCCGGCAAGGCACAGGACGCGGTCCGCTTGGGCGCCCACGACGTGGTGGTCTCGAAGAACGCCGCGGAAATGCAGAAGCAAGTGGGCAGCTTCGACTTCATTCTGGACACGGTTTCGGCTGTGCACGACTTGAACACCTATCTCGGCCTCCTGAAGCGAGAAGGCACGCTGACCCTCGTTGGAGCTCCGGAGACTCCGCTGCCGGTGGGGGTGTTCAGCCTCATTTTCGGGCGACGGCAGCTCGCGGGCTCGCTGATCGGCGGCCTACGAGAGACCCAGGAGATGCTGGACTTCTGTTCCGAGCACGGGATCACGTCGGACGTCGAGGTGATTCCGATCCAGAAGATCAACGAGGCCTACGACCGGTTGGTGAAGGGCGACGTGAAGTACCGTTTTGTCATCGACATGGCCTCGTTGAAGTAGGCGGCCTGGAACACGGTAGGAAGCCACATGGATATCAAGCGAAGTGGCTCACAGCCGTCTGGCAGAGGACCGGCCGAGTATTTCACCGGCACGGTGCGCATTGACCCACTGTTCCAGGCGAACGCACCGGCACGCGCCGTGGGCGCCAGTGTCACGTTCGAGCCTGGCGCTAGGACAGCATGGCACACGCATCCACTGGGCCAGACCCTGATCGTGACGGCCGGCTGCGGCCTGGTCCAGCGCTGGGGAGGGCCGATCGAGAGGATCCGGCCCGGTGATGTGATCTGGTGGTCGCCGAGAGAAAAGCATTGGCACGGCGCTACGGCAACCACGGCCATGACGCACATCGCCGTTCAGGAACAGCTCGACGGCAAGGCCGTCGATTGGATGGAAAAGGTCAGCGACGAACAATACCCGTCTGGTTCCAGCCTCGAATGAGAGGACGAAATGAAGAAGCGCACTCTGGGAAAGAACGGTCCCGAGGTCTCGGCCATCGGCTTTGGCTGCATGGGGTTGAGCTTTGGCTATGGCCCTGCTCAGGAAAAGCAAAACGCGATCTCGCTGATCCGGGACGCGTTCGCGAGCGGTGTGACGTTCTTCGACACCGCTGAAGCCTATGGTCCCTTCACGAACGAGGAAGTGGTGGGCGAGGCATTGGCGCCCATCCGCGACCAGGTGGTGATTGCCACGAAGTTCGGCTTCAAGGATGGGGACTCCAAAACGGGCATGGACAGCCGGCCGGAGCGTATCCGCCAGGTCGCCGACGCAGCGCTCAAGCGGCTCAAGACCGACCGCATCGACCTGTTCTATCAGCACCGCGTTGACCCGAACGTGCCGATCGAGGACGTGGCCGGCACGGTCAAGGAGCTGATCCGCGCTGGCAAGGTCAAGCACTTCGGCCTCTCGGAGGCTGGCGCGCAGTCGATCCACCGCGCGCACGCGGTGCAACCTGTTGCAGCGCTCCAGAGCGAGTATTCGCTGTGGTGGCGTGAGCCTGAAGCGGAAGTGCTGCCCACGTGTGAGGAGTTGGGCATCGGGTTCGTGCCCTTCAGCCCTCTCGGCAAAGGCTTCTTGACCGGCAAGATCGACGAGAAGACCTCCTTCGCCAAGGACGACTTCCGCAACATCGTCCCTCGCTTCTCACCGGAAGCCCGCAAGGCGAACCAGATGTTGGTCGATCGGCTCGGGTCCATCGCAGCGGCCAAGCAAGCGACCCCCGCGCAGATCGCGTTGGCATGGCTGCTGGCGCAGAAGCCGTGGATCGTGCCGATCCCGGGCACCACCAAGCTGCATCGGTTGAAGGAGAACGTGGGCGCTGCTGCCATTGAGCTGACCAAAGACGACCTGCGCCAAATCGAAGAGGCCCTCGGTCCCATCAAGGTGCAGGGCGATCGCTACCCCGCGCACCTGGCGGCTCGCGTCGGCAAATAGGCAAGCCTGCAAGGCCGACAGGATGGTCTACTCGAATGCGTACGGCGATGTGCCTACAATTGCCGCGACGTAGCGTTCGCACGAGGAGGCCCCAGATGGACGAAAGCGTGCTCGCGCTGCTCCTTTCGGCTGCGGCGTTCGCGTCTCCGGCCGAGGCGGCCACAATCCCCGCCGAGCCCTTCCCCGTGGTCATCCAGGTCGACGCAGCTCGATCGATCGGTCGCCTGGAGCCGATCTGGCGCTTCTTCGGCGCCGATGAGCCGAACTACGCCTACATGAAGGACGGCGAGAATCTGCTCCGCGAGCTGGGCGCGCTCCGCCCCGGCCGTGTCTACTTCCGCACCCACAACCTACTCACGAGCGGCGACGGCACACCGGCGCTGAAGTGGGGCAGCACCAACGTCTATACCGAGGACGCGGCAGGCCACGCCGTCTACGACTGGCGCATCGTGGACCGCATCTTCGACACCTATTCCGCGCGCGGCGTAGTGCCGTACGTGGAGCTCGGGTTCATGCCCCAGGCGCTCTCGACGCTTCCGGACCCGTATCGACACGGGTGGCGACCCGGCCTCGGGCCTCACAGTCTGTTCACGGGATGGCGCACGCCTCCCAAGGATTTCGCCCGTTGGGGCGAGGTCATCGAGAACCTGACGAGGCACTGTGTCGAGCGCTACGGGGCGGCGGCTGTCGAAGACTGGTACTGGGAGACCTGGAACGAGGCCAACATCGACTACTGGGGCGGCACGTTCGAGGAGTTCCTGAGGCTCCACGATCACGCCGTGGCTGCGGTCCGCCGCGTACTTCCCAACGCGCGAGTCGGGGGGCCGCACGCCGCCGGCGACGGCGGCGACTTCACGCGGCGCTTCCTTACGCACTGCCTGCGCGAGAAGAACTTCGCGACCGGAGCGATCGGGACGCCGCTCGACTTCGTCTCCTTTCACGCCAAGGGCGCGCCGACCGCTGTCGAGGGTCACGTCCGCATGGGGATCGCCGAACAGCTCGCAACGATCGATCGCGGCTTCGCGCTCGTGGCCTCGTTCCCGGAGCTCAGCGGCCGCCCCATCGTGATCGGCGAATCTGACCCCGAGGGTTGCGCCGCCTGTCAGGGCCCTCGGTTCGCCTACCGGAGCGGCACCATGTACTCGAGCTACACCGCGGCGAGTTTCGCCCGCGCGCACGACCTCGCCGGCCGGCACAGGGTCAACCTGCAGGGCGCCGTCACCTGGGCCTTCGAGTTCGAGGATCAGCCGTACTTCGCCGGCTTCCGCGCTCTGGCAACGAACGGGATTCCTCTGCCAGTGCTCAACGTGTTCCAGATGTTCTCGCAGATGGAAGCGGAACGCGTGACCGTCGAGAGCAGCGCGGCCGTTCCGCTCGACGTGATTCTGAAGGACGGTGTGCGTGGAGCTCCCGACGTCTCGGCTCTCGCCTCGGTCGGAGCCAACCGGCTCACCGTGCTGGCGTGGCACTATCACGACGATGACGTCCCCGGGCCGACCGCAACCGTGGAGCTTCGAGTCAGCGGGCTGCCCAAGGGCGTGACACACGTGCGGTTGCGGCACGACCGGATCGACGAGAGTCACGGAAACGCCTACGCCGAGTGGCGGCGCATGGGCTCCCCGATCGCGCCCGACGACCGGGAGTACGCGAGGCTTCAGGACGCGAGCCGACTCACGCCGCTCGAGGACGCACCAGCTGTCGTGCCGGCTGCGGACGGGACGGCCTTGCTGCGCTTCATCCTGCCAAGGCAAGCGGTGTCGCTGCTGGTCCTTTCGTGGGACCGCTGAACGGGCGCTATCCAGGGACACCGCACCTATTTCCCCTAGCGTGCGCGGTCGCGACTGCCGGCCACGCGACGCGCGAGTCACGCGCATCCTGCTGTTCTTCAGCGCCCGACTAGACGCGTTCTTCCGCAGCAAGTACACTGCCCCGCATGATTCCCTGCTTCCGCTTCCAACTCCGCATTGCGGCTTTGGTCTGCCCGTTGTTCGTCGTACTCCCGCTTGCTGCGCAGCCAGGCCATTCGCCTCTCAATGACCCCCGGAGTGAAGCTCGCGTCGAGGCGCTCCTGAAGCAGATGACCGTCGAAGAGAAGATCGGCCAGTTGGTGCAGTTTTCCTATGTCGGGGGTGCGGGCCCCAGCGGACTCTCGCTCGACGTCAGGTCAATGCTGGCGCGCGGCCAGATCGGGTCCCTCTACAACGTGACCGGCGCCAAAGAGGTCAACGAGCTCCAGAAGATCGCCGTTGAGCAGTCGCGGTTGCACATACCCCTGATCTTCGCGCTCGACGTGATCCACGGCTACCGCACGGAGTTTCCGGTTCCATTGGGACTCGCTGCGACATGGAATCCCGAGCTGGCGGAGAAGGCCGCGCGCGTGGCGGCCATCGAAGCGACGTCAGAGGGCATTCGCTGGACGTTCGCACCGATGGTGGACATCGCTCGCGATGCGCGCTGGGGGCGCATCACCGAGGGCGCCGGCGAGGACACGTATCTGGGCTCCGCATTCGCCAGCGCTTACGTTCGTGGATTCCAGGGCCGCTCTCTAGCTGATCCAGCTTCGCTGGCCGCGTGCGCAAAGCACTATGTCGCTTACGGAGCCGCGGAAGGCGGCCGCGACTACAACACGGTCGACATGTCCGATCGCGTGTTGCGCCAGGTCTATCTGCCTCCGTTCAAGGCAGCGGTGGACGCAGGCGCCGCGAGCGTGATGAGCGCCTTCGACTCCCTACAGAACGTTCCGGCTTCGGCCAATCGCTTCACGCTCACAACAGTGCTCCGCCAGGAGTGGGGCTTCCGCGGAGTCGTGGTCAGCGATTGGACGGCAATCACGGAGCTCATCAATCATGGGATTGCCTTGGACGGAGCCTCTGCCGCCCGCAAGGCGCTGCTTGCAGGCGTGGACATGGACATGCAGGCGAACCTGTATGCGACGACTCTGGCCGGTCAGGTGCGCGATGGACGCATTCCCGTGTCGGCCATCGACGAAGCCGCGCGCCGCGTCTTGCGAGTCAAGTTCGCTCTGGGATTGTTCGAACAGCCCTACACAGATGAGTCCAAGAGCCCCATCAAGGCTCTCGCGCCGGAACACCGGGCCCTAGCAGAGGAAGCAGCGGAAGAATCTTTCGTGTTGCTCAAGAATGACCACGTCGCAGGTGCGGCGCTGCTGCCTCTTCGCAAGGACGTGAAGGCCCTGGCGTTGATTGGGCCTCTAGCCGACAGCGCTTCCGACATGCTGGGCGCCTGGGGTGCCAAGGGCGACCCCAACGATGTCGTGACCCTGAAGAGCGCGCTCGCCAAGAGAATGGACGAGACCGGCGGCAAGCTCTTCTTCGCAAAAGGGACCGCCATCCTCGGCAACTCGAAGGACGGTTTCGCGGAGGCACTGTCCGCTGCGCAGCAGAGCGATGTCGTGGTGCTAGCACTCGGAGAGGATGCTGGGATCATGACCGGCGAAGCCGCCTCGCGCGCATTCATCGGCCTCCCTGGCAACCAGGACGAGCTATTAGGCGCCGTCCTGGCCACCGGGAAGCCGGTTGTTTTGGTGCTCTTCAATGGCCGTCCGCTTGCGCTTCCGCCAGCGGTTTCGAAGGTCGCTGCGCTGCTTGAAGCGTGGTTCCCGGGCGTCCAGGCTGGGCCAGCGGTCGTCCGCACGCTCTTTGGAGACGTGAACCCCAGCGGCCGTCTGACCGCCTCGTTCCCTCGCGCGGTCGGGCAGGAGCCACTCTCCTACAACGCTCTCAGCACGGGGCGTCCGGCGTCGGTCGAGTGGAGTGCGACACCCAAGGGCGACGAGGAAAAGTACGTCTCGCGCTACATCGATGTGCCGAACACTCCGCTGTTCCGCTTCGGCTATGGCTTGTCCTACACCACGTTCGAGTACTCGCCGATCAGCCTCAGCTCGAAGTCGCTCAGCGTAAAGGCCCTGAACGAAGGGCGCCAGTCCATCAAGGCCTGGGCCGAGGTCAAGAACGCAGGCCAGCGGCCTGGCAAAGAGGTCGTTCAGTTGTACATCCGCCTGCGAGGCACCAGCGTCACACGCCCGGTGCGTGAACTGAAGGGCTTCCGCAAAATCAGCTTGAACCCCGGCGAGTCGAAGCGCGTGGAGTTCGATCTCACCAGGGACGAGCTGGCGTTCTGGAATATCGACATGAAGAACGTGGCCGAGCCAGCGGAGCTCACAATCTGGATCGCGCCGAACTCGGCGGAAGGGACGCCTGCGACCACCACCATCGCGGAGTAGTGGACGCACCTCCGACACCGGACCAGCTGCGGTTCAGTCGCGGCACTCGAAGCTCGTAGCATCCTCGGGATTGCCCGTGCCCTTGTAGTGCGCATGCTGCGGGTACGCGCACAGCGGCCGACTACGGCCAGAGAACGCTTTGCCAGTCGCGACGACCGCGTCTGGCGCTGTCTGCTTCTCGACCCAGTCGACGATGGGCGTTAGCAGGTCGAACTGGTCGAGCGCCGCCGGTCCGCCGCCGCAGTGGCCCATGCCCGGCACCAGGAACAACCGGCCCCAGGTGCGGACTGCGTCTGCCCCGCCGTTCGCAGGTGCGAGCGCCTCGTAGTAGCGCGTCGTTTCCCGCGAGGAGAACCACGGGTCGCTAACGCCGTGGTAGAAGATGATCTTGCCGCCGTGGCCCGCGAACGTGGAGAGGTTCGTCCAAGTGGCGGTGTCGGTGAGGATCGCTTGGGCGTTCTCGTCCGCTTCTCGCGCCTCGCGATCGACGTCCTGCTCGGACCCGGGAGCGGCGCCCCCCACGGGTGGACCAGAGCCTGCCAGGATCCCGGGAAGCCCGCCGGTCGCAGCGATGCCTGTGTCATACGGAAAGCCGGGGTACACCTGCCGCTCCTTGGAATCTTTCGGACCGGAGAATGCGCGCGTAATCGCGGCCGCTTGCTCACCGGACAGGCAACCGTCAGCCTTGCTCCCTTTGCAGACGAGCGCGGCCGGATCAAATGCGCAGCCGCGCGTGTCGAAGATCATGCCGTCAGCAACGCCGTCGCGAGCATCGCACGCGTCCAGCACGCCCTTGAGAACGGCCTGGCGGTCAGCGTCCGAAAATGCCTGAGAGGGTACGGGCCGGCCAGAGGCATCCCGCGGCGCAATGCGGCTGAACGCCGCCACATTCCAGCGCAGGGCCAGGTTCGAGTGTCCTGTACGCATCGCCGGCGCGCCGGCCACGATGCCGTCGAAGTAGGTCGGATAGCGTTGCGCCATCAGCATCGCCTCGCGACCGCCGGTCGAGCACCCGGCGAAGTACGCGTGATGCGCCGGCCGGCCGTAGCGCTGCGCGACGATCTCCTTTGCGAGCAGGGCGACTCTGCCCACCGCCACAAAGGCGAAGTCGAGCGCTGCCTGTTGGTCCTGCATGAAGCCGGCATCAAAGCCAGCGCGGCTCTGGTGGCCCGTGTCTGTCGTCACCACAGCAAAGCCGCGCAGCAGCGCGGGCGTGTCACCGGCAGCGTTCGCGCCCACAGGGTCCGCGACGTTGCCATTGAGCCCGCCGCCGCCCTGCATGAGCAACCGGCCACTCCACTCGTCGGGCAACGCGAGCGCAAAGCCGATCCCGTACGGCTTGCCATCCTTGCCCTGACGCCGGTCGATCATGCCGTCGAGCCTGCAGTAGGCTGGCAGTTTCCAGGTCGGCGCGGGCCACGGCCCTCGCGCGGGCAGCGTGCCCCCGGCCGAGAACCATTCCGTCCCCGTCACCTCGACGGCCACGCCCGGCACTGTCAGGGCCTTCAATGCCACGCACTTCCCCTTCGCGTCCTCCGCAGCCCGACCCTGCACTGCGGAGCACAAACCCAGAAGGATGACGCCGGTCAAAACTCGCTCACGCATCTCCACCTCGCTTCCGATGAAGAATCCTACACTGACTCGCCGCGGAAGGCCTTCAAGTAGGGACACGGCGCGCCGCAATGCTGTCCAACGTGGCCGCCGCGCGTCTTCGTGGGTGCTTGCCTGGAGTGGCCGCGGCGGTTCGTCCACGCGCGCTCCGCCTGATCGCCCGCGCCCGCTGCACAGACGCCGGCCCTGCATGTGCTCACGGGCAGGACCGGGCAACTGCGCGAGCGATATCGGCATTCGTGTCCAGTCGCGCACTTAGGGCGACCCGCCGCTACGCTTCGTCCGTCGGCTGATCGCCTTTGGCGGCGCGGGCTATCGCCCATGGACGGGCCTGCGGCGCGCCGTGTCTCTGCAGCACTAGCGCGTCGATGCGCGATGGCCGGAGCGGGCCGGCCATCGCGCGCGACAACTACTCGCTCACTGGGAGGCGGTAGACGTTGATGCTGATCGGGGCCACGGTGAGAGGGCCTGCGCCAGCCACCTGACTTTCCTTCAGCTCCACCTGGGCCGGCTGGCCCACGCGGTTGGCAGCGTCCAAATTGGCGCCAGTGACCTGCCACAGCGTCGCTGGTCCAGCCACCTTTCTGCCGGAGAGATTCAGCTCGAGCGGCTGCGCCTGCTCAGTGGCGTTGACGACAGCCACCGCCAGGAATTTGCGATCAGCACTCAGCGCGGCAAACACGTCGAGCGGGTAGGTCGGGCTACCGGAGTCCACCTTCTTCGGATCGCCGCCAATCGAATACCTCGGTACCGGCTGCGGTGAGTTGCCAGACACCGCGACTGGAATCGAGCCGGCAAAGTGATCACCGTAGACCTTGAAGGTCAGCCCCAGCGTGTTCAGAACCGAGGCGGTCGGGCTGATGTCCAGGGTCGAGGTGCCCATGGTGTGCGCCGCCATAGTCATGAAATCGCTGTGCCGGAGCATCTCATTGAAGAGCAGGCCGTAGGCCAGGGCCTGCTTGAGCGTTGTGCTCCGGCCAAACCCGCCGCCGAAGTAAGCGTACTCGTCCACGGACAGGAAGATCTTCTTGTCCAGAATGGCCGGGAAGCGCTGCTGATAGCCCTGCCAACCCTCGGCCTTTGCGCGCACGACGTTGGCAGGATAGCGCGCGTACTCAAGCAGCGTCTGCTCGACCTTCACGTCCGCCTTGTTGGAGGACTCATCTGCCGGCAGGCTCTTGGCCTTCTCGAGATCGAAGTGGATACCAGGCGAGGCATACCAGTGCTCGGCCATGCCCTCGAAGTTGCCCCAGCAGTGCTTGAGGAAGCTGCCGGTCCAGTCCGCGTCCGTGCCATACAGGGGCCCGAGGTTGCCGATGTACTTGGCGCGCATCTCGCCGGGCACGCTGCCGTCTTCGAGCATCTCGCCCGAGGCGATCAGCACGATCTTCGGGTCCACCTTGCGCATCGCCTTGGCGAACTCGTTGTGCTTCAGCACGAAGTACTTCGTATCCGTGCGACCGAGCTGCCAAGAGCCCCAGGGCTCGTTGCCGATGTTCCAGAACTTGACCCGATACGGCGCGGCATGGCCGTTTTTGGCGCGCAGCGCTCCCATGCGCGTGGTCATGGCCCCGCCGTTCATGTACTCGACCTGATCTGCCGCAGAGCGCGAGTCGCCGAAGCCGGCGTTGACGCTGATGTAGGGCTCGACGCCGATCAGGCGGCAGAGCGTGGCGAACTCGTCCATGCCCAGGTCGTTGGTCTGCATCGCGTTCCAGGCAAAGTCCCAGGTCGGCGCCCGCTGGTCGCGATTGCCGATCGCCTCGTACCAGTTGTAGTTCGAGATGTAGTTGCCGCCGAAGCGCCAGGAGCCGGACTTGATCTGCTTGATCAGCGCAATGGTGTCCGGCCGGTAGCCCTCGATGTTGTCGGCTGGCATCAGGGACACAGCTCCAACGTGCAAGTTGCCGGACCCGGTGCTGGTGATCTCGAAGGCCGCGTCAGTCGCGTCGGCCTGCGAGACAAAGCTGACCGGGATGGTCCGATAGGCGGCCGTCACGCCAGCCAGAGGCACGACCTGCCGCTCGTTCTCGCCGCTGCCCCAGATCAGCGCAACCTTGACCTTTGTGCCGACTGCGCCCTTCACGACGACGCGGCCCGCGTACTTCCTGCCCTTGACCAGGGCCAGGCCGGCCTGCCGGATTCCGCGCGGCGTCTTCGCGTCAAGCGCGATGCGCGGGCTCTGCTCGCCGACGAACGGCTTCAGCTTGTCCATGGTCACCACGTCGTCTCCGCCAACGGGCCGCCACTTGCGCAGCTGCATCATGCGCGCCCTCGGGTTCTCGGGCCCTGCGGATTCTGGGTCCTTGGCCACGATCGGAAAGTAGAACTTCCGGTCGTCGAGCATCTCTGCCCAGAGGCTGCTGTACATCGTTCTGCCGATGTGTTCGATGAACATGCCGAACACGTGGCTCGAGACCGGCGCGGCTGTCTGGCGTGCATCGATATTGGCTACCAGCCGCTCCGGCTGCGTGACGGCTGCCTGCTGCGCCGTTGACGCCAGCGGCACGAGGCACAGCGCCGCGCCGGCGATCAGTGCGAATCGCATCTTCATGAAACCCTCCCTCTCTCCCCTGCGTGCCGGATCCGCTCCGGCGGTTGGAGCCAGTGTACTCGACCTTGATTGAGGCTCGATCGTGATCGTCATCGTGCGCGGCGTCGAGGTGTCGCGCGTCGCGGCGCAGGAGGTATCATCGCGCAATGACATCGTCACTCGTCGACCGTCGCTCGTTCCTGGCCGGCACTGCCGGCTATCTCGCCTTGGCCGCATCCTCCTCTGCAGGTCAGCGGATCTCGCTCAAGGCCGCGCCCGGCGCGAACGGAGGGCCAGTCTCTCCCAAGCAGAGCCTGCGGCTGGGAGCTCCGATCTGGTCACACAACGACGACCCGGAGTCTCTGGCGCAGGCCCATCGGGAGAAGGGGTATCGGGCCGCATACTGCCCCGCCATCCCCGTTGCCGACGCCGAGCGCATCCGAGCCACGCAGGCGGCCTTCGCCCGTCACGACGTGGTGATCGCAGAGGTCGGACGGTGGGTGAACCTGCTCGCCGCGGACCCCGGAGAGCGACGCAAGAACCTTCAGGCCGTCACCGAAGGTTTGGCCCTGGCCGAGGCGGTCGGCGCCCGGTGCTGCGTGGACATCGCCGGCTCATTCAGCCCCGACAGCTGGATGGGCCCCCACCCCGACAACCTGTCTGAACGATTCTTCGATGCCGCTGTCGAGAACGCCCGCGCCATCATCGACGCGGTCAAGCCCACGCGCACGACCTTCTGCTACGAAATGATGGCCTGGTCGCTTCCGGACAGCGCCGACGCAGCCCTGCGTCTGGCAAAGGCAGTGGACCGCCGGGCCTTCGCAATCCATCTCGATCCCTGCAACCTCGTGAACTCGCCCACCCGGTACTACCACTCGAGCGACGTGATTCGCGAGTGCTACGCAAAGCTGGGCCCAATGATCGCCAGCGTCCACGCCAAGGATCTGACCTGGGACGCCGAGATGGCCGTTCACTTCCGCGAGGTGCGCCCAGGCCTGGGGAGCATCGACTACGGGATCTGGCTCGCCGAACACCTCCGACACACCCCTGACGTGCCTCTCATGCTGGAGCACCTGCCGAGCGAGGCCGAGTACGATGCGGCACGGGATCGCATCCTCGCGGTCGGACGCGAGGTGGGCGTCGGGTTCGACTGAGGCCCTACCTCTTCTTGTTGCGCTTCATCGCCTTGATGGCCTTCTTGATCACGCTCGCGGCCCTCTTCGCATCCGCGTCGCTGGTGAACCCAAAGAGGGCTTGGTACTTCTTGCCGGCGACTTGAGCCACCACCGAATCCATGCTGATTCCCGCTTCGCCCAATGCCTGGGTCGCAATGAAACAGATGCCCGGATGGTTCTTGCCCTCGACCAGAATCATCGACGTCGGTAACGGCTTGAATCCCGCGCGCTTCGCCGCGGTCGTCGCTCCCTTGCCGACGACCGGAGCGATGTCGATGACCGCGCCCTGGTAGCCGATGACGAGACCCAGGTCCTGCTCCGCGAGCGGCTCGAGCGCACGCGCCATCGTCCCGGGCCGGTTCTCGACCTCCGTGCGCCACACCACGACCTTCCTGACTCTGATCGACATGAGCGTGCCTCCTCCCGCCCGGGAGTATACGCGAGCGAGTCCCACCCATTCTCGACCTGCGTGGGTTCTGTATGCGCGGACACCGAGCCTCTCTGCGGAACGCGCTTGGCGTCAGCTGCCGCCGCTGCGCAGTCGACTGCGAATCGAGCGAGGCCTCTCCGGCTCGCTGTCATGAGACAGCGAGCCCGCGCCTGTAGTCACGGGGTGAGGTCCGCATCGTCTTGCGGAACTGACGCGAGAAGTAGTTGCTGTCCTCGAACCCCACCGAAAAGGCGACTTCGCTGATCGGCTGAGCACTGTGGCGCAGCAGCTCAGCGGCACGCTGGACGCGCAGACGAATCAGGTAGTCGATAGGCGACTGCCCCGTGGCCTCCTTGAAGGTGGCCAAAAGGCTGCTCTGGGACATATGGGCCGCTGCCGCCAGATCGGCGAGACGCCAGCGCCGCGCATAGTGCCGTTCCAGCAGCCCGATCAACTCTCCCAGGCGCAACAGCGCTCTGCCGTTGGGGGTCTTGATCTTCGCGTACTCACGCGACAGGAAGATCATGAGCCCCAAGAGATAGGCGCAGAGCGATGCCTCGTACCCGGTCGATCGATTGCCGCACTCCTTCACCATCGGCTGCAACAGCGCTTCTGCGTGGGCAAGAGAGGCTCGCTCCAGATGGAGACGGCTCGTGAAGTTGTGGCGACGCCGATGGGACGGCTCCAGTACGAACAGCGCGTTGTACCCCGGGAGACGCCGCAGCTCGTCCTCGGGCAGGTTGAGACGTCTCGCATCGTACATGACGTTGAACAGCACCATGCCCTCCCGTTTGGCAAAGGCGTGTTTCTGCCGTCCCTGCAACAGAAACACGTCGCCGGCGGACACGGGATAGTCACGGCCCTCGATGTGCTGCACGCCGCTCCCCTTCACCACCACGACGAGCTCGGCGAAATCATGGTGGTGTAGCACCTCAGTCAGGTCGTGGTCGTGATGGGGCCGAAGCTCTTCATGGATCACCCGCACCGCGATCGGATACCCCTCGTTCCCGAAGTAGTGCACCCCATGCGCCTGAACTGCCCTTGCCACGTTGGCTCCTCAGCCTGGATCAGCGGCGTTCCGTGTCCTTATATTGTGCTACTTCTTTGGGCGATTGTTAATGACGTGCCGCCGCAGTTGGCGCAACCAAGTTGCGATATCGTGCTGATATATAGAGG
>Ga0302323_100000738_pt1 | contig 26337 bp, 26 predicted proteins | sample Fen_T0_3_FD_201950 | JGI IMG/M metagenome (GOLD analysis project Ga0302323, IMG submission 201950) | Peat permafrost microbial communities from Stordalen Mire near Abisko, Sweden - Fen_T0_3 | ecosystem: Environmental > Terrestrial > Soil > Wetlands > Permafrost | place: Sweden: Abisko...
TTGCGGTCCAGGCCCGCGGGAAACGCCTTCGCCGGGCTCTTCGGGCGGGGGAGGGTGACGTTGCCGATCGCTGCCCGGGAGTGGGCGATCACGCGACCGGCGTACCCGCCGGCAGCCGCGACGACGGCCACGCCTCCGATGCCGAGCAGGACGGCGCGGCGGCTGGGGGCCGTCGAGCCCGCACGGGTGTCGGTCGTGCCGCGGTGCTGGTCGAGGTGGACCAGCAGCCAGAGGGTGGCGACGCCGACGACCGCGGTGACGATCCCGGGCAGTGCGTCGACCGGGTGTACGACGGGCCGGCTCAGCGCGGCGTACAGAGCCACGCCCACCAGCAGGACGAGGACCCCCGCGCCGTAGCGGAAGGCGCGGTGCGCGAGCGCGCCGGCGACGCCGGCCAGCACGAGGACCCCGATCAGCACGGAGCCGACCAGGATCGTCTTGTCGTGGGTGCCGAAGTGGGCGATCGCCCAGTTCTTGACCGGTGTCGGTGTGTGGTCGATGACGGTCTCGCCGACCGCGAGCACCGGCGAGGACTCGGGTTGGGTGACCGCGGCCACGAGGTGTCCGACGCCCATGCCCGCCAGGGCGGACAGGACACCGAACAGGGCGTAACGCAGTTTGGTCAGCACACGGAGTGGTTCGTCGCGGCGGCCATCCGGGATTGCGCCGGGTCGAGAGCCGACGCCCCGGTCTCGGGGGCTGCTGAGGGAGCGCAACTGCGCCGCGCGGACACCTGAATCGGTCGCGCACATGTCAGAACCACGCCGTTGCGCCGCTTGGGCAACCCCGGACGGATGGAAGGATGCGCGGCATGACCGACGAGCTCGTCCACTACGCCCTCGCGGACGCGGTGGCCACGATCACCCTGGACTCACCCCACAACCGCAACGCCCTGTCGCGGCAGCTCGTCACGGAGCTCTTCGAGCGGCTCGAGCGGGCCGGAGCCGACCCGGACGTGAAGGTGGTGCTGCTGCGGCAGGAGGGGAGGGTCTTCTGCTCCGGGGCCGACCTCTCCGAGGCGACGACGGTCGGGATGGCCGAGGGTGCCCGCCGGATCGTCGAGCTGCAGCGCCTGATCGTGACGATGGACAAACCCGTGGTCGTGCGCGTCTCGGGGGCCGTCCGGGCAGGCGGCATCGGGATCGTCGCGGCCAGCGACATCGCAGTCAGCGCCGACGACGCGACGTACGCCCTCACCGAGGTCAAGCTCGGCCTCGCGGCCGCGATCATCTCCCTGACCGTGCATGCCCGGATGACCCCACGGGCAGCGTCACTGACGACCCTCGGCGGGGAGACCTTCAGCGGTACCCAGGCGGCGGCGTACGGCCTGGTCACCACCGCGGTGCCCGGCGCCCAGCTGGACGACGCGGTCGCGACCGTCTGCGCTCAGCTCGCCACCGGCGCTGCCCAGGGGCTGCGCGAGTCCAAGCGGATCCTCAACGCCGACCTCGTGCGCCGGATCGACGCGCAGGGCGACGAGATGGCGGAGCTGAGCGCGCGGCTGTTCGCCTCCGACGCGGCGCGTGAGGCGATGACCGCGTTCCTGAACCGGAAGAAGTAGGCAACCTTGGGCCGTGCCCGAGCGGTATCCAGGGGCATGACCACCACGACAGCCGTCGACTCGGGAGGGCGCGTGCACGAGGCGACCTTCGACGACTTCGTCGCTGCCCGGTCCCGGGCGCTGCTGCGGACGGCGTACCTGCTCACCCATGACCACGCGCTCGCCGAGGACCTGCTGCAGACCTCGCTGGCGAAGGCGTGGTTCGCCTGGCGGCGGATCGACGGGAACCCGGAGCCTTACGTGCGCAAGATCCTCGTCAACACCTATGCCTCCTGGTGGCGGCGGAAGTGGAACGGCGAGCACCCGACCGATGAGCTCCCCGAGCGCGCCACCGAGGAGACCGGCGCCGAGCCGACCGACCTCTGGCGCGCCATGGAGCGGCTCCCGCGCCGGCAGCGGGAGGTGGTGGTCCTGCGCTACTTCGAGGACCTGACCGAGGTCCAGACCGCCGAGCTGCTCGGCTGCTCGGTCGGGACCGTCAAGAGCCAGTGCAGCAAGGCGCTCGCCAAGCTGCGCATCGACCCTGCCCTCGCCGAGGTGGAAGGAAACACCCTGTCCGACCTCCGCGACACCCTCGACGCGCACGCCGAGCAGGTCCCCGACGGCGAGGCGGTCGCCCGTACCGCCGCCGTGCGACACCGCGTCTCCGTCGTACGCCGGCGCCGTGCCGTCGGCGGCGGCGCGATGGGTGAAATCTGGGTTCCTGCCGACCGGTCCGTCAGGGCCCACCTGGCCCACGACAAGGGGCCGTTCGCCGTCGCGCTCTACGAGCGCGCCGACTGACCGGTCCGCACCGTCCACGACCGGGACGCCGTGGTGCTGGGCGATCAGGGCACTGAGCCGCCTTGAGGCTCTCCCGCCGTGTAGAGAGCGGCTTGACCCTCCCCGAGGGGTACGACCTGCGGCGCTGACACGGAAGGACCCGCCCCCGAATCGGGTGGTCCTGCACCGGGCTGCGGAGCGAGCGGATACGATTGTCGACTCGCACCATGGGGATACCGCCACCGGCGGTCGGGGATCCGAGGGGAACGCTTTCTTGGCAGACGATGTGCTGGCGGCAGAGCTCGCCGCGGAGCAGACGTTCGTCGATCGCGTGTACGTCCAGCTGGAGAAGTCCGCGCGCAATGCGCGGGAGCTGGCACGCGAAGGACACGGCCGCGGACGGCTCGGTCACGAGGGTGGACTGGTCGAGCGCGACGCCATGGTGTTCCAGGCGGCGAAGCGGATCGCCCAGCTCGACGCTGCCCACGAGGGACTGGTGTTCGGGCGGCTCGACCTGCGGCCGGCTCTCGACCCGGAGCCGCGCTACATCGGTCGGATCGGCCTGCGCGACGAGCAGCGTGACTCTCTCCTGATCGACTGGCGCGCCCCGGCCGCCGCCGTCTTCTACCAGGCCACGGCCGCCGAGCCCCAGGACGTCGTACGCCGGCGGGTGCTGCGGTGTGCCGGGCCGACCGTGGTGGGCGTGGAGGACGAGCTCCTCGACGCCGGGGCCGAGACCGACCTCCCGATCGTCGGCGAGGGGGCCCTGATGGCGCAGCTCTCGCGCGCCCGCGACCGGTCGATGCACTCGATCGTCGCGACCATCCAGGCCGAGCAGGACAAGGCGATCCGGGCGCCGGCCAAGGGAGTGGTGGCGATCAGCGGCGGCCCTGGCACCGGCAAGACGGTCGTCGCGCTGCATCGCGCGGCGTTCCTGCTCTACTCCGACCGGCGTCGCTACGAGACCGGAGGGGTCCTCGTCGTGGGCCCGTCCGGCGTCTTCATGCGCTACATCGAGCGGGTGCTGCCGTCGCTCGGCGAGACCGCGGTCGCGCTGCGCTCGCTCGGCGAGGTGGTCGGCGGGTTGCGCGCGACGCGCCACGACGCCCCAGCCGTCGCCGCCGTCAAGGGCTCGGTCCGGATGGCCGAGCTGATGCGCCGTACGTCGCGCCAGCAGGCGCCGGGCTCGCCCAAGGAGTTCCGGGTGTTCTGGCGCGACGACGTGATCCTGCTCGACCGCGGCCAGCTCGGGAAGCTGCGTCGCCAGCTGATGGGGCAGGGCCAGCGCAACCGGCAGCTCCCACGGATCGCCTCTGCGCTGCTCGACGTGATGTGGCGGCAGGTGCGGGGAGAGCGTGGGCGCGACCGCGGGCGCGAGGCCTTCGACGACGACATGCTCTCGTCCGACGCGTTCGTGGAGTTCGCGCTCTCGTGGTGGCCGGCGCTCGGTGCTACCGAGGTGCTCGGCTGGCTGCGTGACCCGGAGTTCCTGGCGCGGGTCGGCGAGGGCCTCGTCTCGGCGGAGGAGCAGCGGCTCCTGGCCGACTCCTGGCAGGACGACTCCCTCTCGGTGGAGGACGTCCCGCTGGTCGACGAGCTGCGCTACGCGCTCGGCGACGTACCCGACCGGCGCGACGAGGACCACGAGCTCGACGACTTCCTCGGCGGCGACCTCGCGGGTGGGCGTGAGGAGCTGACCACGGCGTGGGAGCGGGAGTACGGCCCCGGCGCCCCGGTCTGGATGCCACCGACGCACTCCATCGAGGACGACGGCTACGCCCACGTGCTCGTGGACGAGGCGCAGGACCTCACGCCGATGCAGTGGCGGATGGTCGGACGTCGTGGCCGCGCCGCGACCTGGACGATCGTCGGCGACGCCGCCCAGTCGTCGTGGCCGGTGCCTACCGAGTCGGCCGCCGCCCGTGCCGCGGCGATCGAGGGCAAGGACCTCCACGAGTTCCATCTCTCGACCAACTACCGCAACTCCTCCGAGATCTACGACTACGCCGCGGCGTACGCCTCCCGCGTCGGGCTCGACGCCGACCTCCCGACGGCGGTGCGCTCGACCGGGGTGTCACCTCTGGAGGTGCCGGTCGGCGACGGCCTCGCCGCCACGGTGCGGGCCGAGCTGACCGCGATCCTCGGCCAGGTCTCCGGAACGGTGGCAGTCGTCACCCCGATCGCCCGTCGCGCCGAGGTGGCGGCCTGGCTGTCGTCGTGGGAGGAGTTCGCCGACGCCGCCCCCCACGCGGCGACGCCGGAGACCGCCGGCGACGACCGGATCGTGGTCCTCACGGGCATCGAGACCAAGGGCCTGGAGTTCGACGGCATCGTGGTCCTCGACCCCGACGCGATCGAGGCCGAGTCACCGACCGGCCGCGCCACCCTCTACGTCGTCCTCACCCGCGCCACCCAGCTCCTCACCCTGGTCCGCTGACCAAGCCCACGACCTGTAACGCGGGTTATCACCGCCGAAGTGCCCGCACAGCACCGCCGAAGTAGCAACAGCACCGCCGAAGTCGGTGGGACGACACGCGGCCCTAGGCTCGGAGAATGCCCGCCACGGAGTACGCCGACCTCACCGTGATCGGTGCGTACCTGGCACGGCGTGACGAGCCGGGGCTGACGGCCGATCATCCGGCCGACGTCCTCGTGCTGTGCGGCAGTGCGGTCCTCCGGTCGCTGACGGTCGCTGCCGAGGCACTCCGCGACGGAGCAGCCGCGCGCATCCTCGTGACCGGCGGCCTCGGCCACTCCACGGCGTACCTCCGCGAGGCCGTCGCCGGGCATCCGGTCTATCGCGACACCGACACCGCAGGCCGCACCGAGGCCGCCGTGATCTCCGAGATCCTCACCCGCCACCTCGGCGTCCCGGCCGCTCTCCTCATGACGGAGGAGGAGTCGACCAACTGCGGCCAGAACGCCGAGCTCTCCCTGCGGATGCTGGCTGCCCGGGCCGAGCCGACGCGCTCGCTCCTGGTCGTCCAGGACCCGACCATGCAGCGCCGGACCCATGCAGGGTTCGACCGGTGGCGCGGCGCCGACAGGCCCGAGATCCGCAGCCATGCGCCGTTCGTGCCGGTCGTCGGAAAGGACGGCGCCGGGGAGACCGCTGCGGACCCGGTCTGGACCCTCGACCGGTTCCGCGACCTCGCGCTCGGTGAGATCAGCAGACTGACCGACGACGAGCACGGCTACGGGCCGCGGGGCGCAGGGTTCATCGTCCACGTCGACCTCCCGGACGACGTGGTCGCGGCACACCGCCGCCTGCGCGCGGCGCACCCCGGGGCGGCGCGCGACCTCACGCCCCGAGACGGGCCGGAGGCCGCACCTCACCGTTTGTAGGCTGCCGGGCATGCCCACGAACCCGACCCCGTCTGCCGTGCTCGCCACGCTGCAGGGCTACGACGCGTGGGCGCTGGTGCGGATGGGCGACGACGACACCGTGCTCGCGGTCGCGGGCGCGCGGAGCGAGGTCGCGAGCCTGCTCGACGTACCCCTCGAGCAGGGCTCGCCCGACGACGGACGCACCGCCGACCGGTTGCTGGCGATCCCCTTCCGACAGGTCACCGAGCGCGGCTTCGAGGCACACGACGACGGCACGCCGCTGGTCGTCGTCGACATCGCCTACGAGCGGCAGCTCCCGCTCGAGGCGACGCTGGCGGCGATCCCCGACGACGGCATCGAGTTCCTCGACCGGGGCGGTTTCGAGAGCGACGACGAGGAGTACGCCGCGCTGGTCGAGGCGATCATCTCCGACGAGATCGGCCAGGGTGAGGGCGCGAACCTCGTGATCGGGCGCCACTACCGCGCCCAGGTCGCCGGCTGGGACGCCGGCAAGGCGCTCACGGTCTTCAAGCGGCTCTGCGAGCGCGAGCGAGGCGCGTACTGGACGTTCTGCTTCTTCACCGGCGACCGCTACCTGATCGGGGCCAGTCCCGAGCGACATGTCAGCGTGCAGGGCGGCTACGGCACGGTGAGCGACGTCCGGATGAACCCGATCAGCGGCACCTTCCGGCTCGCCGGTCACGACGACCCGGCCGAGCGCAAGGAGGCGCTGCTGGAGTTCCTGTCCGACGAGAAGGAGATCTACGAGCTCTTCATGGTCGTCGACGAGGAGCTGAAGATGATGTGCGACATCTGCCACGAGGGCGGGCAGGTCCTCGGCCCGTTCCTCAAGCCGATGACGCACCTGGTGCACACCGAGTACCTGCTCGCCGGCCGTACCCGGCGCGACGTCCGCGAGGTGCTGCGCGACACCATGTACGCCGCCACGGTCACCGGCAGCCCGGTCCAGAACGCCTGCCGGCTGATCAAGACCTACGAGACGGAGGGACGGGGCTACTACGGCGCCGCGCTCGCCCTGATCGGCCGCGACCGTGAGGGCCGGACCCGGTGCGACAGCCCGATCATCATCCGCGCGGCCGACGTCGACCCCGCCGGCCACGTCAAGGTGACAGCGGGCGCGACGCTGGTTCGCGACAGCGACCCGGTGAGCGAGGTCGCCGAGACGCACGCCAAGGCCGGCGGCATCCTCAGCGCCTTCGGGCTGGTCGACACCCCGGCCGCGCCGGCGTTCGGCATCGACGACCTGACCCGTGACGAGGACGTGCTGATCGCCCTCAACTCGCGCAACCAGCGACTGTCCACCTTCTGGCTCACCGACCAGGCCGGCGCGACGCCCGACCTCCGTCTGGCCGGCCAGCACGTGGCGATCCTCGACGGCGAGGACGACTTCGTGAACATGCTGCGGCACGTGCTCGGGGTCGCCGGCATGACCAGCGAGGTCGTCCCGCATGCGCGCTACGTCGACGGCGCCCTCGACGCCGCCGACCTCGTGATCGTGGGCCCCGGGCCCGGCGACCCACGCGACGGCGACGACGCCAAGGTCGCGACCTTCCGCCGCGCCGTCGACCGCCTGCTGGCACGCCGGCAGCCGTTCCTGGCGGTCTGTCTCGGCCATCAGGTGCTGTGCGACCGGCTCGGAATCCCCTTGACCTACAAGGACATCGTCTTCCAGGGCACCCCGGCCGAGGTCGGCCTGGACGGCCGTCCCGAGCGGGTCGGCTTCTACAACACGTTCGTCGGGAGGGTCCCCACCGGCGCAGACGACGGTCGCGGCTCGTTGCCCGACGGCCTCACCGTCGAGACCGACCCGGAGACGGGCGACGTACACCTCGTACGCGGGCCGCACTTCCGCGGCATCCAGTTCCACGCCGAGTCGATCCTCACCGAGCACGGCTCCGACCTGGTGCACCGTCTGGCGAGCGACCTCCTGGCCGGAGGCGCCTCGTCGTAGGTCCCTCGCGCGGCGCCGGGTGCGTGTCATAGTGACTCCGGCGACGGCCGCCCACGTGTTCCGACTCGGACCCTCGTTCGTCCCGACCGGGCAGAAGCAGGAGAGCTCTCGATGGGTCTGATCCTCCCCATCCTCGTCCTGGCAGTCCTGGCCAGCATCTCGCCGGTCACCCTGGTCGTCTTCCTCCTCCTTCTCGCGACCAGCCGGGCTCGGATCAACGCCGGAGCGTTCCTGATCGGGTGGACCGTCTCGCTGACGGTGGTCTTCTCCCTCAGCTACCTGCTCGGCACCTACCGCGGCCTGAACACCGGGTCCGGTGGCACCGCGCTGGCCGTCTTCGAGGTCGTCCTGGGGGTCGGCCTCATCGGCACCGGGATCTGGCAGTGGCGGCGACGGAACACTCCTCGTCGCGGCATCGGGGTGTCGAAGGACCTCGCGGAGCGGCTCAAGCGGCTGGATCCGTGGGGTGCGGCCGTACTGGGGGTCCTGAAGCAGCCGTGGAGCCTCACCGCCGCCGCAGCGCTCGTGCTGGTGCACGACCACTCGGCGTTCGTCGTCGCCGTCATCGCCTTCGCCCTGTTCGCGGTCGTCTCGACCGCCACGGTGGGGGCGATCTACCTCTACTACGCCCGAGACCCGGCCGAGGCCAGCGCCCGTCTCGCGGAGCTGAACGCCCGGGTCGTCAGCGCCGGCCCGACCGTCATCGCCGTTGCCTCGCTCGGGATCGGCCTGGTGCTGGCGATCGACGGGCTGCGGGCGCTCGCCTGACCGGTCCACCCCGCCGCGACATCCCCGCGCTGTCAGCCGAGATGCTGAAGATGGATCAGCGCCAGCATCACGGCGTCGATGGCGCCGGTATGGATACCGGCCACGAGCAGCGTCATGCCCAGCGACCAGGCGAACGGCTTCCACCCGTTGTCGTCGACGAGGTGGCGCCGGGCCGAGGCACGTGTCATGAGGCCCTCCAGGTCGTCGTACCCATGACCAGGGTGAGGCCTGGCGGCCCGCCGAGCAAGGGGTCGTCGGGTCGCCAGTGACCTCGGCGACGGTGCCGTCAGGAACACGTCAAGACGGGTGAACGGCGCCGTTCGGGGGCGGAACATGGAGGTGTGACACTCCATGTCTCACCCGGCGAGCGCCTGGTGGACGGCCGCTCGATGTGGCCGCCCCGGGGTCAGTGGCTGGTCGCTGTCCGGATCGGTGCGGTGGTCCTGCCCTTGGTGACCTGCGCCGTCTTCTCGACCGTGCGTGACGACATCACTGCCGCGACCGTGGTCCTGGTCCTGGTGCTGTGGGTGGTGGCCGCTGCTGCGACCGGCGACCGGGTCGCCGGTCTGCTCGCGGCGGTCTCCGGGGGCGCCTGGTTCGACTTCTTCCTGACCGCGCCCTACCGGCAGTTCGCGATCAAGGGCTCCGACGACATCGAGGCCACCATCCTGCTCGTGGTGATCGGCCTCGGCGTCACCGAGATCGCCTTGTGGGGCCATCGGCAGCAGGCCCGTGCCGCCGGTCGGTCCGGCTATCTCGACGGTGTCCTGGGCGCGGCCCGCCTGGTGGCCGAGGGTGACACGCCACCCTCCGCTCTGACGGACCTGGTCGCCCGCCAGATCACCGAGGTGCTGGGTGCTGACGAGTGCCGTTTCGTCGAGGGCCCGGTGGCCGACGCACGCATCGCCGTCCTCGACCACGACGGCGACGTCGTCCGGGGTGACCACACCGTCGATGTCGACCGGGTCGGCATGCCTTCCAACGACTACGTCGCCATCCCGGTGCACCGAGAGTCCCGGATCGTCGCTCACTTCCTGGTGACCGCGACCTCGCACGTCACCTACCCGACGGCCGAGCAGCGCTGCGTCGCAGTGCTCCTCGCCGACCAGGTCGCCGCTGCCGTCGACGCCCGCTGATGTCAGCCCCCCCGCTCACCCGGCGCGCCCGCGCGTGGCTGGTCACCGAGGGCGAGGTGCATCACACCGAGACCGGCAACCCCTGGTGGAAGGTGATGTGCCTGACCGGGGTCGACTACTTCTCGACGCTCGGCTACCAGCCCGGCATCGCGGCCCTCGCCGCCGGCCTGCTGTCTCCGGTCGCGACTCTCGTCCTCGTCGCGCTGACCCTGGTCGGCGCCCTCCCGGTCTACCACCGTGTCGCCGAGGAGAGTCCCCATGGTGAGGGCTCGATCGCGATGCTCGAGCGGCTGCTCAGCTTCTGGAAGGGCAAGCTGTTCGTCCTGGCTCTGCTGGGCTTCGCGGCCACCGACTTCATCATCACGATGACGCTCTCTGCCGCGGACGCCTCAGCGCACCTGATCGAGAACCCCAACCTCCGCTCGACCCTCACCGGCCATCAGGTCGCGATCACGCTCTTCCTGCTGGCGCTGCTGGGCGCCGTGTTCCTGCGTGGCTTCACCGAGGCCATCGGGCTGGCGGTCGGGCTGGTCGGTATCTACCTCGCGCTCAACGTCGTCGTGATCGGCGTCGGTCTCTGGCAGATCGCCAGCCATCCCCATCTCGTCCCTGACTGGAGCGCGGCCCTCACCCAGCAGCATGGCAACCCCCTGGCCATGCTCGGGGTCTCGCTGATCGTCTTCCCCAAGCTGGCCCTCGGGATGTCCGGCTTCGAGACCGGCGTCGCGGTGATGCCGCACGTCAGTGGCGACCCGACCGACACCGAGTCGCACCCGGTCGGCCGGATCCGCGGCACCAAGCGGCTCCTCACCACGGCCGCGGTGATGATGAGCATCTTCCTGGTGACCAGCTCGTTCGTCACCACCCTGCTGATCCGCCCGCAGGAGTTCGAGCCCGGCGGCCGGGCCAACGGGCGAGCCCTCGCCTACCTCGCGCACGAGTACCTGGGCAACGCCTTCGGCACGACGTACGACGCCTCCACGATCGCGATCCTCTGGTTCGCGGGTGCCTCGGCGATGGCCGGCATGCTCAACCTGATCCCGCGCTACCTCCCGCGCTACGGCATGTCACCCGAGTGGGCCGGCGCGGTCCGTCCGCTGGTGCTGATCCTGACGGGTACGGCGTTCCTGATCACGTGGATCTTCGACGCCAGCGTCGACGGCCAGGGCGGCGCGTACGCCACGGGAGTGCTCGTGCTCTTCACCAGTGCCGGCGTCGCCGTGACCCTGGCCGCGCGTCGGGCCGGACAGCGCAAGCGGATGTACGGCTTCGCAGCGATCTCGCTCGTCTTCGCCTACACGACTGTCAGCAACGTGATCGAGCGGCCGGACGGCGTGAAGATCGGCGCCTGCTTCATCCTGGCGATCGTCACGGTCTCCATCGCCTCCCGGATCAAGCGGGTCTTCGAGCTCCGGGCCACCGAGATCGACTTCGACGCCCCGAGCCAGGTCTTCGTCCGCGACTGTGCCCGACGCACGATCCGGCTGGTCGCCCACAAGACCGAGCATCGCGACGCGGAGGAGTACGTCGACAAGCTCCGCCAGCTGCGTCGTGACCACGACCTGCCGACGGACCCCGACGTCATCTTCGTCGAGGTCACCGTCGTCGACCCGAGCGACTTCGAGGGGCGCCTGCATGTGCGTGGTGAGGTGCTGCACGGGCGCTACCGGGTGATGACGGTGACGGCACCGTCTGTCCCCAACGCCCTCGCCGCCCTCGCGCTGCGGATCCGTGAGGACTCCGGTGCCATCCCGCACATCTACTTCGCCTGGACGGAGGGCAACCCGGTCCAGCAGTTCCTGCGGTTCCTCCTGTTCGGCCTCGGCGAGGTCGCGCCGGTCACCCGCGAGGTCCTGCGACGGGCGGAGCCGGACCCGGCTCGCCGTCCTCACGTGCACGTCGGCTGAGGGACGCCGTGGCGGCAGCCGTCGTGGTGGACACTGTGCGCGTGGACGACACCGCCGGTGCCCCGGGCCTCGGCCTGCGCAGGGGCATGCTCGGCTGGGCGCTCGCGGTCCTCGGCCCGGTGGCCCTCACCGCCGTACTCCTGGCAGTCGACGAGGGGGCGCGCAGCATCGCCCTCGAGGCGATGCTCTACCTCAGCCTGGCGGTCGCGGTCGCGCTGGTCGGAGGCCGCTGGCCGGCGTTGGTCGCAGCCGTCGCCGCGGCCGTGCTCCTCAACTACTTCTTCATCCCGCCGCGCCGGACGTTCAACGTGTCCTCGGGCAACGACCTCCTGACCCTGCTGGTCTTCGTGGTCACCGCCGTCGCCGTCGCCGGGGTCGTCGACGCCGCTGGTCGCCGTCGCGAGCAGGCGCGCGTGGCCGAGCAGGAGGCGGGCATGCTCGCGATGCTGAACCGGCAGGTCCTGGGCGGGGAGTACGACGTACCCCGCCTGCTCGCCCTGGCCCGTGACACCTTCGGAGCCGACGCCGCCGAGCTGGTCCCGGACGAGCCTCCGGCCGCGGAGGGGACCGTGGTCGTGCCGGCCGGCGCGGCCGGCTGGTTGGTCCTCCGCGGCGCCGAGCTGGGCACCCGCGACCGGGCGGTCGCGGCGGCGTTCGCCTCGCACGTCGGCGTGCTGCGGGAGCGTGAGGAGCTTGCCCGCCAGAGCATGGCGGCCCAGCAGCTCGAGGCCGGCAACCGCACGCGGACGGCCCTGCTCGCGGCCGTATCCCACGACCTGCGGACACCGCTGGCCGGACTGCGCTCGGCCGCCGAGACGCTGCGCGTGCACGACACCCGTCTCGACGAGGCCGAGCGCCAGGAGCTCCTGGCCGCGATGGAGAGCTCCATCTCACGCCTGACCGGGATGGTCAGCGACCTGCTCGACATGAGTCGCCTGCAGACGGGCGCCGTGCTCCCCATCGCCGCCGAGGTCCCGCTCGGCGAGGTCGTACGCCGTGCCCTCGCCGGCGTCGAGGAAGCGGAGCGCGTCGTGGTCGGCGAGCTCCCGACGGCGTACGTCGACGCCGGCCTCCTCGAACGCGTCGTGGCGAACCTCGTCGCCAACGCCCTGCGCCACAGCGACGCGGTCCTGGTCGAGGGCTCGACGGACGGGGTGCGGGTCGAGCTCCGTGTCGTCGACCGCGGGCCGGGCGTCGCGCCGGCCGACCGGGCCCGGATCTTCGAGCCCTTCCAGCGCCGGGGGGACACCGGGACCGGGGTCGGGCTCGGCCTCGCGGTCGCGCGGGGGCTGACGGAGGCGCAGGGCGGCACGCTGGAGGCGGAGTCGACGCCCGGGGGCGGGCTCACGATGGTGCTCGAGCTGCCGGGGACCGGCGGATGAAGGTCCTGCTCGTCGACGACGACACGACGCTGCGGCGCACGCTCGGGATCGGGCTGCGTGCCGAGGGGCACGAGGTGCTGATGGCGGCCGACGGACGGACCGCGCTCCAGGCGCTGCGCGAGGACCGGCCCGACATCGTGGTCCTCGACCTCGGGCTGCCCGACGTGTCCGGCATCGAGGTGCTGCGGCAGCTCCGGGGCTGGAGCACGACTCCGGTGGTCGTGCTCTCGGCCCGCGCCGAGTCGGCGGAGAAGGTCGAGGCCCTCGATCTCGGCGCCGACGACTACGTGACCAAACCGTTCGGCATGGAGGAGCTCCTCGCCCGGATCCGGGCCGCGGCCCGGAGGGCCGGCTCGGACCTGCCGGTGCTCGAGGCCGGTGACCTCGTCATCGACCTGCCCGCCCGCCGGGTCACGAAGGCGGGTGAGGTGGTGCGGCTGACCCCGACCGAGTGGGGCCTGCTCGAGATGCTGGTCCGTACGCCCGGCCGGCTGGTCAGCCAGCAGGACCTCCTGCACGAGGTGTGGGGTCCGACGTACGGGCGCGAGACGAACTACCTCCGCGTCTACGTCGGGGCGCTGCGCAAGAAGCTCGAGGACGACCCCTCCTCGCCGCGGCACCTCATCACCGAGCCGGGCATGGGCTATCGCTTCGAGGTGTGACGGCGGGGAGCCGTGGTCGCCCGGTCATTGACGCGGATCCGAACGGCCGCGTCGCTTGTCCCCCGGTACGCCTGCTGCGAGTCTGGACGGGTCATGGGGGGTCTCCGAAAGGAACAGCCATGCGAGTCACTCTGTCCACGGCGGTCGCCACGGTGAGCGCAGCTGCGCTCCTGGTCGTCGGTCTCGACTACACCACGTACGCCGTCACCGGCGGCAGCCTGTTGCTGGGTCGCACCAACCATGCCGGCAGCCCCACCACGATCGTGCGCCACGGAACGGGAGTCGCGTTGTCCCTGGAGTCGTCCGGACACGGGTTCCCCTCACTGCGGGTCAGCTCCTCGGCCCGTGTTCCTCGGTTGAACTCCGACCTGCTCGACGGCAGGAGCGCGTCGGACCTGACCACCCATGCCGTGAGCTACCGGGCCGGGAAGCGTGGGGAGGTCGTCAACGGGGCGGGCTTCTGGCGCGTGCACGTGGCGCCGGGCCCGTACCAGGTGAGCTTCAAGGCCTTCGTGGTCCCGGATGCGGTCGCGCCCGGCGAGTCGGTCGACGTGATCTGCGGGGTGGCCGACCTCTCCACGATCGGGCCCAACACGACGGTGTACACCGCCGACTCCGCCACCTACAGCAACGGTTTTCCGACTCTGATGTCCGGAGCAGATACGGTGCGCATCAGCAAGAAGGCCGACCCCGGCATCGTGTGCACGACCTCCACCAACATCGACTTCACCCTCTTCAAGGCGATCACCGCATCCTTCACCCGCGTGGCCACCCGGACCGTCAAGACGGCGACCTCGGTGGCGCCACCGCAGGCCCGGTCGAGCCACCTCTTCGCTCAGCTCCACCGCTGAGCCTCCGCTGATCGGCTGTGAGCAGAGCTTCCCGGGTCAGCTCGCGACGAGGGCGGCACCGGGGAGCTGCATGACCATGCGCGTGCCACCGACCCCGCTCTCCTCGACCCGGACGGTGCCGGAGTGACGCTCGGTCACCTGGCGCACGATGGAGAGACCCAGCCCCGAGCCGGGCATCGACCGGGACTCGTCGGAGCGGTAGAAGCGTTCGAAGACGTGCTCGCGGTCGGACTCGGCGATCCCCGGACCCTCGTCCTCGACGGTCAGAGTCCCGTGGTTGAGCCGGATCGTGACGGTCCCTCCGGGAGGACTCCACTTCACGGCGTTGTCGAGCAGGTTGGTCACCGCGCGTTCGAGCGAGGCCGACTCTCCGGTCACCCACCACGGCTCGCTGTCGACCTCGAAGGTCAGACCGGTGCCGCGGCGCCGGGCGCGGGCCACCGCACGATCGACCACCTCGGCCAGGTCGACCTGCTCGACGGCTCGCCGTAGCGGCTCGTCGCGCGCGAGCTCCACCAGGTCACCGACCAGGTTGGACATCTCCTCGATCTGGGCGCCCACGTCGTCGAGCAGCTCCGCGCGCGCAGCCGGGTCGAGCCCGCCGGCGGCGTCGGACTGGAGGAGCAGGTCGAGGTTCGTGCGCAGCGACGTGAGCGGCGTACGCAGCTCGTGCCCGGCGTCGGCCACCAGCCGTCGCTGGCGGTCGCGCGAGGCGGACAGGGCCGCGAGCATCCCGTTGAACGCCGTCGCGAGACGTGCGATCTCGTCGTCGCCCTCCACCGGCAGGGGCGTGAGGTCCTCGGTCCGGGTGATCACCTCGACGTTCTCGGTGAGGCGCCGTACGGGGCGTAGTCCGTTGCGGGCCACTCCCCAGCCGGCGAAGGCGGCCCCGATCACACCGGCCAGGCCGAACAGCAGCATCACCGCGCCCATCCGCTGGAGGGCCCGTTCCTGTGTCGACATGTTCTGGGCGAGGACGAGCGCGTACCGATGGGTCTGGCCCAGCGGCACCGCGGCGACCCGGTAGTCGTTCGTGCCCATCCGGATCGTGCGGACGCTCTGCGACGAGCCACCGGAGGCGACCGCGATCTCGGGCTTGCCCAGCGCGAGGTTCTCCTGCCCGGCCGTGCCGACGGGGCCCATCCGGCCGGCGCTGTCCACGAGGTAGATGTGGACGTCGGAGGCCCCGAACACCCACTCGGGGATGTCGGCGCCGGTCAGCTGGGCCAGGACGATGCTGTCGCTGGCCTGGTGGGCGCGGTCGCTCAAGGAGCTGTCCAGCGAGCTCTCCAGCGACATCCGCACCGTCACGTAAGCGCCCAGCGCGACCAGGGCGACCGCCAGGCCGACGGCCATCGTGGTCAGCAGGACGACGCGGCTTGCGAGCGAGCGGCGGTAGTGCCACCGGCGCTCGCCCCACGTCGACGAGCCGGGCGCGGTCCCGGTCGTCGGGGTCGTCATGACTCTTTCAGGACGTATCCGACGCCGCGCACGGTGTGCAGCAGCCGGGACTCGCCCTCGGCCTCGGTCTTGCGGCGCAGGTAGCCGACGTAGACCTCGAGGGAGTTCGCGGTCGTGGGGAAGTCGTAGCCCCAGACCTCCTCGAGGATGAACGACCGCTCCAGCACCCGGCGCGGCCGCCGCAGGAACATCTCGAGCAGCGTGAACTCGGTCCGGGTCAGCTCCATCGACCGGCCGCCCCGGAGCACCTCGCGCGTCGCGAGGTCCATCGACAGGTCGGCGAAGGAGAGGACCTCGTGCTCGTCGCCCTCGGCCGGTACGACGCGGCGCAGCAGCGCACGCAGCCTGGCCAGCAGCTCCTGCAGGGCGAAGGGCTTGGTGAGGTAGTCGTCGGCACCGGCATCGAGTCCCTCGACCCGGTCGCCGACCGCGTCGCGGGCGGTGAGCACCAGCACCGGGACGTCGTTGCCGGCCTTGCGCAGAGCCTTGGTCGTCTCGATGCCGTCGAGCCTGGGCATCATCACGTCCATCACCACGACGTCGGGACCGAGCCCGCCGATACCGGCCAGCGCCTCGGCGCCGTCGGCGGCCAGGGACACGGCGTACCCGTTGAACTCGAGGCTGCGTCGCAGCGACTCACGGACCGCCTTGTCGTCGTCGACGACGAGGACGTGCGGCTTGGCGCTCGAGGCGGGTGCAGGCGGTGTCACGGCCCTACTGTGTCAAACCGTCCTGAACCGTGCCTGAGAACGCGCGGTGCTCAGCTGAAGCGGCCGGCGACCTCGGCCGCCCGAGCGCCGTACCCACCGCCGAACAGGCAGGCATGGACGAGCAGCGGGAACAGCTGGTGGACGCCCACCCGGTCGGCCCAGCCCTCGGCGAGCGGGGACACCTCCTCGTAGGCGTGCAGGGCCCGCGGCAGGTGTGGCAGGCCGAAGAGAGCGAGCATCGCGAGATCCGTCTCGCGGTGGCCGCCGTGCGCGGCCGGGTCGATCACGCAGCAGCCGCCGTCGTGTGTCCAGATGACGTTGCCGTTCCACAGGTCACCGTGGAGGCGGCGCGGGCCTTCCTCGGGAACGAGGTCCGCCAACCGGCCGACGACGCCCTCGACCTGGGCGGCCTCCTCCGGGTTGATCGCACCGCGGTCGCGCGCGAGCTTGAGGTAGGGCAGGACCCGCTTCGTCGCATAGAACTCAGCCCAGGTGGGCGCGCTCTTGTTGGGCAGCGGGAGCCGGCCGATGAAGCCCTCGCGGTCCAGCCCGTACGACGGCGCCCCGGCCTCGTGGGTTCGCGCCAGCGCGCGGCCGAACTCGGTGGCCGCCTCGGTGGTGAGCTTGCCGGGCTCGACCCAGGCCAGGATCAGGCAGTCGGCCTCGACCGCCAGCACCTCCGGGACCCGCACGCCGCCGGCCTCGCCGAGCCAGCGCAGCCCGGCCGCCTCGACCTCGAAGAACCCCGGCGGTGCGTTGGTCAGCGTCTTCATGAAGGCCGACCGCCCGGAGCTGAGCCGCAGCTTGGTGGCGGTCGCGATGTCACCGCCGGCGACGGGTGCCGTGGCCGCGACGGCCGTACCGAGGAGCTCCTCGGCGCGGCGGGCGACGTGAGGCTGGCGCGTCACTCAGCACCTCCTCGGATCCGGCTGCCCTCACCGTAGTACGCCTGCCCTGGGTCGTCCGCCTGAGGAGCCACTAGGGGTGCCTGTGAGGCGGACGACCGGAGTACGGCGGTCAGTCGAGGGCCCACCCGTGCCAGCTGTCGACGCGGATCCAGGCACTGACGCGTTTCGCGTCCGGATCGCCGAAGCCGTCGCCGCCGTAGTGACGGGCCAGCCGGTCGATGTCGGCGAGCGCCGCCGCCCGGTCGTGCTCCCACCGGACGACAGGTCCGCGGATGCTCACGTGGGTGTACCACTCGCCGTCCTTGAGTGCGGTCAGCGAGACGTGCGGGTGCTCCTTCATCCAGGTCAGCCGGGCGCGCTCGGCGTCCATGTTGACGAGGATCGTGCCGTCGTCCTCGACGAGGTACCAGGTGGCCACGGACATCGGGTGCCCGCTGGGCATCACCACGGCGATCACGGCCGGGTTGGGCTCCCGGAGCAGGGCGGCAGCACCGTCGGGTAGCGGGGCCTTCGGCATGGCGGTCCTTCCAGGGTCGGGGTCAGTCCAGCGCGTCCGCGAGCCGGCCGACCAGCGCGTACGAGGTGCGCTCGACCATCGTGAGCACCTCGTGGAAGCCGTCGGCACCCCCGTAGTAGGGGTCGGGCACGTCCTCGCCCGCTCCGATCGGGTCGAAGTCACGGAACATCGCGATCCGGTCGGTAGGGCCGCCGAGGTCAGCCAGGTTGCCGTGGTCCATGGCGAGCACGAGGTCGTCGGCGGCCGCCCAGGAGTCGTCGTACTGCTGGGCCCGGTGCCGGCTCGCGTCGTACCCGGCGTGCTCGAGAGTGGCGGCCGCGCGGGTGTCCATGGGTCGGCCGACATGCCAGTCGCCGGTGCCGCTGCTGCGCACGGAGACGCGGTCGTCGAGGCCGGCCGCAGCCAGGCGCGCCTCGAGGACGACGTGGGCCGTGGGGGAGCGGCAGATGTTGCCGAGACAGACCAGCGAGATCGAGTACCGCCCGGGCGTGCGCGGTGGCGGGAGGGTCGCCACGGCCTACGCGTCCTCCTTGAGGACGGTGACGTCGATGGCCCAGTTGACGATCGTGATCACGATCGAGCCGAGGACCGCCGCCCAGAAGCCGTCGACTTGGAAGCCGATGTCGAACAGGCCGGCGATCCAGGCGGTGAACATCAGCATCAGGGCGTTGATGACGAGCAGGAAGAGTCCGAGCGTGAGGATGATGAACGGGATCGAGAAGAACGTGACGATCGGCTTCACGAAGCTGCTCACGACACCGAGGATCAGGGCCACGAGCAGCAGCGGGATCAGCTTGTGCTTGACCTCGGCCCAGCCCGCGCTCGGGCCGGTGAAGTAGATGCCGTCGACCAGCCAGGTGGCGACGGCGACGGCCGCGGCGGTACTCAGCAGCCAGGTCACGAAGCGCATCCGGCGAGCATAGGGGAGTGGACCTACGCTGGGCCTTGCCCGCAAGCGGGCGGCTGCGCTCCCTGCGGTCGCGCCGCCACGGCTGCGCCGCGTCGGCAGGTCCTCAGTCGAGGTCGAGGCGCTCGATGATCGCGTCCTCGGCCCCGCCGAGGTGGTCGTCGAGCTCGGCCACGGCCGCGTCGATGTCACCGGACTCGAGGAGGTCGAGCAGGTGATGGTGCGACCCGGCCTGGTCGCGCGCGTTGCGACGTACGCGGTCGATCTGCGCCAGCGCGAGCCGGAGCTCGGCGACCACCGAGGTGGCCATCGCCACCAGTCGCGGTGACTCGGTGAGACCGACCAGGCTGAGGTGGATGGCGAGGTGGCGCTGGTTGAGCTCCTGGTACGACGCGCCATCGGCGACCGCGCGCTCGTAGTCGGCCAGCGCCAGGCGGACGGCGTCGCGCGCCTCCTCCCCGGCGGTCGTCCAGTGGCGGACTCCGGCGGTCTCCAGCACCGCCCGGACGCGCGACACGTCGCGCACCGATCCGGGGTCGGGGCTGGCGACGCTGACGCCGCGGTTCGGCTCGCGAGTGGCCAGCCCCTCAGCGACGAGCACGGCGAGCGCCTCGCGCAGGGTCGGCCGGGAGACGCCGAGCGACTCGGCCAGGGCGACCTCGCGCAGCGGCGTGCCGGACTCCAGCTCGCCCTCGAAGACCGCTCGTCGTAGCTCGTCGGTGACGCGGTCGACGGTCGAGGAGTGCTCCAGGTGGAGGGTGCCGAAGGCGTCGGCGGGCCGCTCGACGGAGTCCATGACCCCATTGTCTGACAACGGCTTGCCGAACGCCCCATCCGTCTCTATCCTCGGGTTGTCAGATTGTCTGACAATCAGGTCCGAGCGCCGATCTGCCCGGTGAGGCGCACCAGCTCCGCCCGCGTGCCGCGGGCCACCGCTCTGAACGGAAAGGGGTACGCCGTGCCGCACGCCCAGTCGCAGACCCAGCCGGACGTCCAGCCGAACGCCCTGCCCTGGGGCCGCCGCTACGTGATGGTCCGTCCCGACCACTTCCGGGTCGACTACCGGATCAACCCCTACATGGACCTCGACGACCAGCCCGACCCGGGCCGCGCGATGGCGCAGTGGGTCGGCCTGGTCTCCGCGATCGAGCGCCTCGGCGGCACGGTCGAGGTCGTGCCGCAGCGCCCCGACGCACCCGACATGGTCTACGCGATGAACCTCGGTCTCGGCCTGGTCCGGCCCGACGGCGGCACCCACGTGGTCCTCTCGCACATGCGCTACGCCGAGCGCCGGATGGAGACGCAGACGGCGCAGCCGTGGTTCGAGCGCAGCGGCCGGTCCACGTCGTACGTCGGTCGCGACGGCGTCGGCGCCCACCTCGAGGCCGGTGACGTCTTCGCGTGGGGCGACGCGCTGGTCGCGGGCTACGGCCCGCGCACCGAGGAGCTCGCGCTCAAGCACCTCGCCACCGACCTCGAGGTGCGCGTGCGCGGCGTGCGCATCACCCACCCGGCGATGTACCACCTCGACCTCGCGTTCTGCCCGCTCGACGAGCGGCGCGCGATGGTCGCGCCGGGTGCCTTCGACCACGCCTCCGCGTCCGCCCTGCTCGGGCTCGTGCCGGAGCCGCTGCTGCTGACCGACGAGGAGGCACTGACGACGTTCTGCGCCAACTCGATCGTGATCGGCCGCACCGTCCTGATGCCGGCCGGCGCACCCGCGCGGGTCACCGCGCAGCTCGAGGACTGGGACTTCGAGGTCGTCGAGGTCGAGGTCGACGAGTTCCACAAGGGCGGTGGCTCGGTCCGCTGCCTGACCAACCCGATCGACGTGACGCTCGGGCGCGACGTGCCCGTCGTCCCCGGCGGCGAGGTGCTCGTCCCGGCGGTCTGAGGGGCGGGTCCGTCGGGTTCCCCGTAGCGCCACCGCCTAGCCTCGTCGGCATGGTCCCGATCGGCGGCGTCGGCTGGATGTTGGTCCTCGCCGCGGCGTCGGGGCTGTGCTGCCTCGTCGTGGCTCTGGCCGTCGGCCGCCGGATGGGCCCGGTGGCCGGGCTGGCCTGGGGCGGGCTGCTGTGGTCGATCTCGGTGATCGGGATCCTCACGCTGATCCCGGCGCAGGACGGCCTGGGCTACATCCCGGCCGACCAGCACGCCACCTCCTGCAGCTGGGACATCGGCGGTCCGTCACCGGACGGTTTCTGGATCTTCAGTGGCGGCCAACAGGTGCTCAACGCCCTGCTGTTCGTGCCGGCCGGGGTGTTCGTGGTCCTGGCGTTCGCTCGCTGGCGGGCGGGCTGGGTGCTGATCCCCCTCGGGTTCGCCGCCCTGGCCGGCCTCTCCTTGGCCGTCGAGGAGGTCCAGCTGCACGTCGCACGCATCGACCGCGCCTGCGATGTCACCGACATCATCGACAACGTCTCCGGTGCCGCGATCGGGGTCCTGGTCGGGCTCGCTGTGCTGCCGGTGCTCCGTCCCTGGCGGGGCCGTGGCCGGCGGCGCGCGGAGATAGGTTGAGCCCATGCCAGGTCCCCAGCCGCGCGCGTGCGTCTCCCAGATCCCGGCGTACGTCGCAGGGAAGCCGCCGCAGCCCCGTGCCGGCCTGACGACCTACAAGCTGTCGTCGAACGAGAACCCCTACCCGCCGCTCCCCGGCGTGCTCGAGGCCGCCACCCGCGCGGCCGAGCAGATGAACCGGTATCCCGACATGGGCAACACCGCGCTCTACGAGGCACTGTCCGGCAGGCTCGGCGTGCCCACGGAGCAGCTCGCCCTCGCGACGGGCTCGGTGGCGCTGATCTACCAGCTGGTGCAGGCGTTCTGCGAGCCCGGCGACGAGGTCGTCTATGCCTGGCGCAGCTTCGAGGCCTACCCGATCGCGGTGACCGCGACCGGCGCGATGAGCGTGCAGGTGCCGGTGCGGGCGGACGGCCACCACGACCTCGACGCCATGGTGGCGGCGATCACCGACCGGACCCGGGTCGTCCTGGTCTGTACCCCCAACAACCCGACCGGACCGTCGGTCACCCAGGCCGAGCTCGATGCGTTCCTCGCCCGGGTGCCCGAACGCGTGCTGGTCGTCGTGGACGAGGCGTACGTCGAGTTCGTGCGGATGCACGATCCCGTCGACGGCCTCGCCACCATGCGGGCCCACGCGAACGTCGTGTCGACCCGCACGTTCTCCAAGGCCTACGGCCTCGCCGGCTTCCGGGTCGGGTACGCCGTCGGGCCGGCGGAGATCGTCGGTGCCCTGCGTGCCGTGTCCCTCCCCTTCGGGGTGTCGAACGTGGCCCAGGCGGCTGCCGTCGCCTCGCTGGAGGCCGAGCCGCAGCTCCTCGAGCGAGTCGCGGCACTGGTCGCAGAGCGCGAACGGGTGCTCGAGGGCCTGGCCGCCACGGGAGTCGTCGTACCCGAGGCGCAGGGCAACTTCGTGTGGTTCGCGACCGGCGACCGCACCGCCGAGTTCGCCGCCGCGGCCGACGACCTCGGCATCGTGGTGCGACCCTTCGCCGGCGAGGGTGCCCGGGTCTCGGTCGGGGAGCCGGAGGCCAACGACCGGGTCATCGCGCTGGCGCGATCGTTCGCCTGAGCGACGGCTGGTCTAGACCAGCGCGTGTTCGCCTGCCGGCCAGGGGGGTGGCGCCTAGCGTGAGTCCGTTCTGCACATGCCATCTCTCAGGGGGAAACCCATTCCATGACCACATCCAGACTCGTCCGCCGTTCCGTCGCCCTGTTCGCCGCCACCGGCGCCGCCGCAGCCCTGTCCTTCGTCCCCACCGGCAACGCCCAGGCAGCGGTGGCTGGCATGTACCAGGCCATCGGCAACTCGAACGCCGACTACACCGGCAGCACGCCTGGCGGCGACTGCACCCTCGCCGTGCCGAACTCCGACCAGGTCGAGAGCCCGGTGAAGAACTTCAGCCACGGTACGAGGACTGCGTCGGTGAACCTCGATGCGACGTACACCAGCACTGACAACCCTTCCGACACCGTGCGCGTCAAGGGCCACGTGGACAGCACGCTGACGCTGAAGAAGCACAACCGGGACCTGCAGAGCTTCGCTCTCGGCGTCGGCGGCAACGTCTCGGTCCACCACGCGGTGTCGGGCTCGCTGTGCAGCGCCCAGGGAACCGTGGCCGGAGTCACGCAGGTGGCCTTCACCGAGCACAAGAAGGGCTGGTTCACCCTCACCCGCGACACGAAGAAGCCGAACTCCGTCGTCCAGGTGATCCTGGTCAACCTCCAGACCCAGAAGGTCGTGAGCTTCAGCGTCTTCGAGGGCTCGCAGTCGCACGAGACCAGCCGCGCGCTGCTCAAGCCGGGGCAGTACGAGCTCGCGCAGACCGAGGCGGGCATCACGGCGGGTGACAACGGCATCTTCCTGAAGTCCGGCGCCCCTCGGACCGCCAAGGCCCAGCTCAGCATCCACCTCTCGGGCGAGTTCAAGCCGGTCAAGCACTGACCCCAGCATCGTCGGGCGACGGCCGGTGACCTTCGGGTCACCGGCCGTCGCGCATGTCAGACGCTGACCGGCTCGCGCACCTCGACGGGCCGGTCCATCCCGCGGAAGCTCGGGAGGAACGCCGGTGCCATGGTGGCCGCGAAGTAGCAGAGGCCGACCACGAGCAGGGCCGGGTCGAGACCCAGGCCGGTGACCAGCAGGCCACCGAGCACGCCACCGAGCGGCATCAGCGACCAGCAGATCGCGCTGTTCAGGGCCGTGACCCGGCCGACGAGGGAACGGGGGATCCGCTCGAACTCCACAGCGCCGAGGACCGGGTTGAGGAACCCCGAGGCGCAGCCCCCGACCACGCACGTGGCCAGGATCATCCAGAGCGGGACGCCGAGCGCGAACAGCACGAACCTGGGCAGTCCCGTGATGAGGAAGGCGACGACGTACGTCGCGAAGCGCGGCAGGCGGGTGCCGTAGGCCGCGGCCACCAGTGAGCCGACCATCGAGGCGCCGCCCCACACCGCGAAGACCAGGCCGAGGGCCGCGACGCCCGCACCGGACTGGCTGGCCCACACCGGCAGGAGCACCGCGGACCAGGCCAGGTCGAGCAGGTTGGTCACGGCGATCATGAGGCACAGGCTCATCAGGACGGCGTCGTGGCTGAGGAAGTCCCACCCGTCGCGCAGCTCGGAGAGGTACGACGTGGGCTGCTCCTCCGGGCCGGCGGGCTGCGGGCGGCTCGCCAGGCCGACGCCGCGGGTGGTCAGCATCAGGAGCACGGCGCACACCCCGAACGAGACGGCGTCGACGGACACCGCGTTGGCGGCACCAGCGGTCGCCACCAGCGCTCCGGCGATCGCCGCGCCGATCATGGTCGACCCGCGCTCGATCGCGGACGACAGCCCGGTGACCCGCTCGAGCGGCACGCCCGCAGTGTCGCTGAGCGACGGGATCATCGCCCCGACCGCCGCGTCGCCCGGGCCGCGGAGGGCGCCGCCGGCCGCGACCAGCAGCAGCAGGACCGGGAACGTCAGCCGGTCTGAGTGGTGCAGCAGGGGGATCAGGCCCACGGTGACCATGGAGAGCAGGTCGGCCGTGATCGCCATCCGGCGCGGCCCGACCCGGTCGACGAGCGGGCCGCCGGTCGCCTTGAAGATCACCAGCGGGGTGAGCTCGGCGGCGGCGACGAGGCCGGTCTGCGTGGCGGAGCCGGTGGTCACCAGCACCAGCCACGGGATCGCGATCATCGAGACCCGGGTACCGAGCAGCGAGATCGACTCGGCGGTCAGCCACCCGTACAGCGGGACGTTCCGGCGCCTCACCGCTCGGGGCCTTCCAGGACCACGGTGCCCGGCCTGGGGAACGCGTTGACGTTGACCACGAAGCTCGCGACGCCCTCGGCGTCCGGCTCCTCCTCTGCCCACTGCTCGATCAGGGCGGCGATCGCGTCGACGAGCTGCTCGGCACGGGGAGCGGTCAGGTGCAGGTGCCAGTCGCTGGTGGTGCTCGCGCGCTGCCACGCCTCCGGCAGGTAGCGGCGTTCGCCGACGGCCTGCATGAGCGACTCGGTGTAGAGCAGCGCCACGCTCTGCAGGTAGGCCTCCGCGTCCTCGGCATCCTCGTCGTCCGGACGGTCGGTGAGGTTCGCCCGGGTACTCCCGTGCGCCGCTCTCCACCAGCGGTCGCGGGCGTCGCCCCGCTCGGTGTCCTCGACGATGAAGCCGTGGTCGGCGAGCTGACGCAGGTGGTACGACGTGGCGCCGGTGTTGAGCTTGAGCTGGTGCGCCAGCTGGGTGGCGGTCGCCGGTCCCTCCAGGCGGAGCAGCATCAGCATCCGGAGGCGGGTGGGGTGCGACAGCGTGCGGAGCCCGGCGGCGGACGGTGTGATCGAGGAGGCCATGACCGCCAACATACCTTTGCAAACTTTACTTTGCAAAGACTTCTTGGGAAGGTCGAGGCCTCTCCGGCCGCGGCTCTAACCTGCCGCTGTGGCCGGAGTCGTGAGGGTGGGCATCTCCGGCTGGCGCTACCCCGCGTGGCGCGGCGACTTCTACCCGCCCGGACTCCCGCAGCGCCGGGAGCTGGAGTACGCCGCGTCCCAGCTCACCTCGATCGAGGTCAACGGCTCGTTCTACTCGCTGCAACGCCCGTCGTCGTACGCCGCGTGGCGGGCCGAGGCGGCCGCCGCACGTGGCGACTTCCGGTTCGCGGTCAAGGGCCCCCGCTTCGTGACCCACATGAAGCGGCTGCGCGACGTCGACGTGCCGCTGGCCAACTTCTTCGCCTCCGGCGTCCTCGCACTCGGTCCGGCGCTCGGTCCGGTGCTGTGGCAGCTACCGGAGAACCTCCGCTTCGACGCCGACGTGCTGGACGACTTCCTGGGCCGGCTGCCGCGCACGACGGCCGAGGCTGCGTCGCTCGCGGGTCGCCACGACGAGAAGGTGCCCGACGACCGCGCCCTGACGGTGGCCGAGGACGACCGCCCGATGCGCTACGCGCTCGAGTTCCGCAGCCCGACCTTCGCCGACCCGGCGGCGTACGACGTGCTGCGGAAGCACGGCGTCGCCACGGTGTATGCCGACACGGCCGGCCGTTGGCCGAAGGTCGACGAGGACACCGCGCCATACCGCTATGTCCGGCTGCACGGCGATCGCGAGCTCTACTCCAGCGGCTACACCGACCGTGCACTCGACCAGTGGGCCGAACGCTGCCGCCGTTGGTCGGCGGCCGGACAGGACGTCTTCTGCTACTTCGACAACGACATCAAGGGCTACGCCCCGCACGACGCGCGGCGCCTGATCACCCGGCTCGCCACCGCGTGACCCGACACGCGGCGGCCCTAGGCTGGCCGCCATGGCCTCCGCCCCGTCGTCCAGCTCGCGCCCGGAGTCTGGCGGATCCCCCTCCTCCGCGACTTCGTCAACGGCTTCATCCTCCGCGACGACGACGGCCAGGTGACGCTGGTCGACATGGGCATCAGCCGGTCCGGCCCGAAGGTGATGGCCGCCCTCGCCTCGATCGGCTCCGGACCCTCCGACGTGACCCGGCTGATG
>Ga0302323_100000739_pt1 | contig 26328 bp, 20 predicted proteins | sample Fen_T0_3_FD_201950 | JGI IMG/M metagenome (GOLD analysis project Ga0302323, IMG submission 201950) | Peat permafrost microbial communities from Stordalen Mire near Abisko, Sweden - Fen_T0_3 | ecosystem: Environmental > Terrestrial > Soil > Wetlands > Permafrost | place: Sweden: Abisko...
TCGGGCCGATGACGCGCGCGATGTTGTTGTCGAACGTCGTCAGCATCGCCGAGGAGGCGGCACACTGACGCCCGTGGATCACCGCGAGCCGGAGCCTCCCACCGACGTTCCGCCGGAGAGTGCCGAGCCGGCGGGTCGTCGGTACCCCTCGACGATCGGCGGCGCCTGCTACCTGGTCGTGCTCGCCGCGTCGACCGTCGGTCTCTGGATCACGGCTCGTGGGGACTGGCGTTTCGGCGTGAGGTGGATCGCCGCCTCCCTGGTCGTCGCGGCCGTGTTACGGCTGCTCCTGCCGACCCGCGAGGCCGGCATGCTCGCCGTACGCCGTCGCCCGCTCGACGTCACCCTGCTCGCAGTGCTCGGGGTCGGGTTGTTCGTGCTGTCGGTGACGATCCCCAACCAGCCGCCCCTCTGAGCGGGGCTGCGGCGGTCAGATCAGGCCGAGCTCGGTGACGGCGTCGCGCTCCTCGGCCAGCTCGGCCACGGAGGCGTCGATCCGGGCCCGGGAGAACTCATCGATCTCGAGGCCCTGGACGATCGTCCAGTCGCCCCCGGACGTCGTGACCGGGAACGACGAGATGAGCCCTTCCTGCACGCCGTAGGACCCGTCGGAGGCGACGGCCATCGACACCCAGTCACCCTCGGCCGACCCGTGCAGCCAGTCGCGGGCGGCATCGACGGTCGCGGACGCCGCGGAGGCGGCCGACGACGAGCCGCGCGCTGCGATGATCGCCGCGCCGCGCTTGGCGACGGTCGGGATGAAGGTGTTCTCGAGCCAGTCGTGGTCGCCGACGACCTCGGCCGCGTTGCGCCCGCCGACCTCGGCGTGGAACAGGTCGGGGTACTGGGTCGCGGAGTGGTTGCCCCAGATGGTCATCTTCGTGATGTCGGTGACCGCGGCACCCGTCTTGGCGGCGAGCTGCGAGATCGCGCGGTTGTGGTCGAGCCGGGTCAGCGCCGAGAACCGCTCCCGCGGGATGTCCGGGGCGTTGCTCATCGCGATCAGCGCGTTGGTGTTGGCGGGGTTGCCGGTGACCCCGATCCGTACGTCGTCCGCGGCGACCTGGTTGAGGGCCCTGCCCTGGGCGGTGAAGATCGCGCCGTTCGCCTCGAGCAGGTCGCTGCGCTCCATGCCCGGGCCGCGCGGCCGCGCGCCGACGAGCAGTGCGAGGTTGACCCCGTCGAAGATCTTCTCCGGGTCGGAGCCGATCTCGACGCCGGCCAGCGTCGGGAAGGCACAGTCGTCGAGCTCCATCACGACGCCTTCGAGGGCCTTCAGTGCGGGCTCGATCTCCAGCAGCTGCAGCTGGATCGGTCGGTCGTCGCCCAGGAGCGAGCCGCTGGCGAGACGGAAGAGAAGGCTGTAGCCGATCTGACCGGCGGCGCCGGTGACGGCGACCTTGAGGGGACCTGAGGTCACGGGAACACTCCTGTCGGTGACTGGGACGAGGCGGGTCCGACGCTCCCGACGCTAGCAGCGGACATCCCTGCGACTTCAGGCGGGCTGGCATGCTGCACCCATGAGTCGGCGGCGGGCGCGGGCGGCCCGCGCCGTCACCGTGGCGCTCGGGTGCGGCGTCCTCGCGGCCTGCGGTGCGTCGCCCGCGCCACAGCCCCCGACCGGCATCGACGGGCTGACGATCCCGACGCCGAGCGCGGCCCCGGCCGACTTCGTCCGCGGGGTCGACAACCCGTGGTTCCCGCTCGCACCGGGCACCCGGTGGACCTACGACCGCTACGCGACCACCGGGTCCGAGACGCTCACGGCCAGGGTGCTCGCGAAGCCCCGGACGGTCACCGGCGTCGCCACCACGGCGGTGCGCTGGGAGCTACGTCGTCCCGGGCGGCGTCCGTCGACGCTCGCCGTCCGCTGGTACGCCGAGGACACCGCCGGGAACGTCTGGTGGTTCGGCCAGCATGTGTCGCGCACCGGACCGCGCGTGGACCTGCTCGCCACCCGGTCCTGGGCGGCGGGCCGCCACGGCGCCGAGGCGGGCCTGGTGGTGTCGGCCGCGCCGCGGGTCGGGGACGGGTACGTCAACGGTTCCCAGCCCGGGGTGGTCGAGAGCCGCTCGACCGTGGCCTCGGTCGATGCCGCCGTCGCGCTCCCGTCGCGGACCTATCGCGGCACGGTGGCCACCCACGACCTCAGCCCGCTCGAGCCCACCCGTCAGGTCCAGTCGTTCTACGCCCGCGGCATCGGCCTGGTGGCCCAGCAGACCACGGAGGTGCTCAGCGTCGAGCTGTCGCTCGTCCGCGTACGCCGGCACTAGCCCTACCCCGGTTTGCCCGAGCCGCGCGCGCCCAACTAGCGTCCGAGAGGTGACCGACGCCGCGCAGCCCTCCCCGATCATCTACACCCACACCGACGAGGCGCCGCTGCTGGCGACGTACTCCTTCCTCCCGATCATCCAGGCCTACGCCGGACAGGCCGGCGTGGCGGTCGAGACGCGCGACATCTCGCTGGCGGGCCGGATCATCGCCCAGTTCCCCGAGCGCGTCACCGACGAGCAACGGCTCGACGACGCCCTGGCCGAGCTCGGCGCGCTGGCCAAGCGGCCCGAGGCCAACATCATCAAGCTGCCCAACGTCTCCGCCTCGCTCCCGCAGCTCGAGGCCGCGATCGCCGAGCTGCAGAGCCAGGGCTACGACCTCCCCGACTACCCCGACTCCCCGTCGGGCGACGAGCAGAAGGACGCCCGGTCTCGCTACGACAAGGTCAAGGGCAGCGCGGTCAACCCGGTGCTCCGCGAGGGCAACTCCGACCGTCGAGCCGCCGACTCGGTCAAGCAGTACGCCCGCAAGCACCCCCACTCGATGGGCGCCTGGACCCCCGACTCGAAGACCAACGTCGCGACCATGGGCGAGCACGACTTCAAGTCCAACGAGAAGTCCGTGGTGATGGAGGGCGACGACACGCTCCGGATCGAGCACGAGGCGACCGACGGCACGGTCACCGTGCTCAAGGAGTCGCTCCCGGTGCTCGCCGGGGAGATCGTCGACGCCACCGTGATGCAGGTAGCCCACCTGCATGCCTTCGTCGCCAACGCCATCGCCCGGGCCAAGGCCGAAGGCGTCCTCTTCTCGGTCCACCTCAAGGCGACGATGATGAAGGTCTCCGACCCGATCATCTTCGGTCACGTCGTCACCGCCTTCTTCCCCGAGGTGTTCGAGCGCTACGGCGAGCAGCTGGCGGCCGCCGGGCTCAGCCCCACGAACGGCCTCGGCGGGATCATGGCCGGTCTCGACGGCCTGGCGAACGGTGCCGAGATCAAGGCCGCCTTCGAGGACGCGATCGCCGCCGGACCCGCACTGGCGATGGTCGACTCCGACCGGGGGATCACCAACCTCCACGTCCCGTCCGACGTGATCGTCGACGCCTCGATGCCGGCGATGATCCGCACCAGCGGCCATATGTGGGGTCCCGACGGTGGGGAGGCCGACACGCTCGCGGTGATTCCCGACTCGTCGTACGCCGGCATCTACCAGGTCACGATCGACGACTGCCGGGCCCACGGAGCGTTCGACCCGACGACGATGGGCTCGGTCTCCAACGTCGGGCTGATGGCGCAGGCCGCGGAGGAGTACGGCTCGCACGACAAGACCTTCGAGATGGCGGCCGACGGCACGGTGCGTGTGCTCGGCGCGGCCGGCACGGTGCTCCTCGAGCACGACGTGGAGGCCGGTGACATCTGGCGGGCCTGCCAGACCAAGGACGTCCCGGTCCGCGACTGGGTCAAGCTCGCCGTCACGCGGGCCAGTGCGACCGGTGCTCCTGCGGTCTTCTGGCTCGACGAGAGCCGCGCCCACGACGCCAACCTGATCGCCAAGGTGCGGGCGTACCTCCCCGAGCACGACCCGACCGGCCTCGAGATCCAGATCCTGGCTCCCGAGCTCGCCATCGCGTTCTCGCTCGAGCGCATCCGCCGGGGCGACGACACCATCTCGGTGACCGGCAACGTCCTGCGTGACTACCTCACCGACCTGTTCCCGATCCTCGAGCTCGGTACCAGCGCCAAGATGCTCTCGATCGTCCCGCTGATCAACGGCGGCGGCCTCTTCGAGACCGGCGCCGGGGGCTCGGCCCCCAAGCACGTGCAGCAGCTGGTCAAGGAGAACTACCTGCGCTGGGACAGCCTCGGCGAGTTCCTGGCGCTCGCCGAGTCGTTCGCGAAGTACGCCGCCGTGCACGACAACCCCCACGCCAAGATCCTCGGCGAGACGCTCGATCGGGCGACCGGCACCTTCCTCAACGAGAACAAGAACCCCGCGCGCCGGGTCGGCTCGATCGACAACCGTGGGTCCCACTACTACCTGGCGCTCTACTGGGCGCAGGAGCTCGCCCGGCAGGACGACGACCCGGAGCTGGCGGCCGCGTTCACCGGTCTCGCCGAGAAGCTCGCCGAGCACGAGTCGACGATCACCGAGGAGCTGATCGCGGTGCAGGGCCACCCCGTCGACCTGGGCGGCTACTACCGCCCCGACGACGCCCTGGCCACGGCCGTCATGCGTCCCTCGGCGACCTTCAACGAGGTGCTGGCGTCGCTGTGACCTCCGCCAGGCTCGTCCGGGTGTGACGCGGCTCGCGGAATTCGCGACGAGGTCCCGCGCCTTCAGACTGGGGTGAGCATGACGCAGACGACCCAGACGACCCCGACGCCGGTCCGTCCTGCGCGCTACGGCCCGGCTGTGCTGGCGCTGGCCATGGGCGGGTTCGCCATCGGCACCACGGAGTTCATGGCCATGGGCCTGCTGCCACAGGTCGCCGACGGCGTCGGTGTCTCGATCCCCTCGGCCGGGCACCTGATCTCGGCGTACGCGCTCGGGGTCGTCGTCGGTGCCCCCGTGCTCGCGTTCTTCGGGGCGCGGCTGCCGCGACGCGGCCTGCTCGTCGCCCTGATGACGGCCTACGCCGTCGCCAACGCACTCTCGGCCCTCGCCGGCTCCTACGGACTGCTGCTCGCCTCGCGCTTCCTGTGTGGCGTCCCGCACGGGGCGTTCTTCGGGGTCGCGTCGCTCGTCGCAGCGAGCCTGGCTCCCCGCGGTCGCGAGGGGCGGGCCGTCGCGACAGTCATGATCGGGCTGTCGGTGGCCAACGTCCTGGGGGTCCCCGTCGCGACCTGGCTCGGGCAGACGGTCGGGTGGCGCGCGGCCTTCTGGGTGGCCGCCGGACTGGCCCTGGTGACCGCGGCCCTGGTGATCGCCTTCCTGCCGTCGTGCCCGGGCAACGCCGAGGCGACCGGTCGCCGCGAGCTCGGGCTGTTCGCCGAGCCGCAGGCCTGGCTGACCCTGATCGCCGGTGCCATCGGCTTCGGCGGCATGTTCGCGCTCTACTCCTACATCGCCGAGGTGGTCACCGAGGTCGGCGGTCTGGGCGAGGGGGCCGTGCCCGTCTTCCTGCTCGCCTTCGGCCTCGGCATGGTCGCGGGCACCTGGGTCGCCGGCTCGCTGGCCGACTGGTCCGTCTTCCGCTCGCTGCTCGGCTCGTCACTGGCGATGGCGCTCCTCCTCCTGCTGTACGCCGCGCTGGCCCCGGCCGGCTGGTGGGCCCTGGTCCCGGCGTTCCTGGTCGCGGTCGCGTCGTCCGTGCTGGTGGTCAACCTCCAGCTCCGCCTGATGTCCGTCGCTGGCGACGCCCAGACCCTGGGCGCGGCGATGAACCACTCCTCGCTCAACATCGGCAACGCGCTGGGCGCGTGGCTCGGTGGACTGGTGATCGCCGCGGGGTTCGGCTACCGGGCCCCGGCGCTGGTCGGGGTGCTCCTTGCGATGGCCGGCCTCGGCGTGCTGGTGCTGTCGGCACACGTCGCGCGGCGCACGTCCGTCGCGGTGGGCTGACGGCCCGAGCCAGGTGCTCAGGAGCCGGGGTCGGCGCAGGTGCCGCCCCGCTGCTTCTTGTTCGGGATGAGGTCGAAGTCGGAGGTCAGCACGTAGGTGCCGGCTCGCCGCGCGTGGAGGAGCGTCCAGTCGCCGTCCTTCGACAGACACCCGTGCGCGCGCACGCCCAGCGAGACCGGCTCGGTGCCGTCGAGGACCGCGAGGTGGTCGGACCACCTGATCTGGATCGGCACCAGCCCGGCCCGGGGCACCTGCAGCCGTACCTGGTTGCCCGACACCGAGATGACCTGGGCATTGCGGGCGAGCGGCTGGGAGTCGCTCACCTGGTAGAGCTTCCAGTCGGCGTTGCTCCATACCTGGTGGAGGTAGGGGAGACCGGTGGCGATCAGCTTCGCCTCGTCGACGGAGGCGAAGTCGAGCTTGCTCCCCGGCACCGCGACGTAGGAGACGGCGAGCTCGTCGAGCCACTGTCGGTAGGACGCGGCGGTGAGCTTGCCGTCGTCGTAGAAGATCGGGTTGTCGACCATGTCGGCCTGGCGCTCCCAGCCACGCGCGACGGGCATCGACTCCCCGACGTAGCGCGCGGCGCCCTTGGTCTGGGGCTCGACCACCTCGACCCGCTGGCCGACCGTGTCGCCGGTGTACATGCGCTCGTGGAGCTGCGCGAGCAGCGGCTGGTAGTAGGCCTCCTGCGCGGAGGGAGAGTCCGCCTCGAGCAGCTGCCAGGTCACGTCCACGATCGGGAAGACCAGGGCCAGGCAGGTGAGGGCGACGACGTGCCTGTCGGGCCGGTGGCCGTAGGCCACGATCAGCGGCGCGGCGAGGAGCCAGACCATCCGCGTCAGGTTGAGGCCGACGCTGTTGGGGACGACGAGGCAGATCACGAGGCCGATTGCCACGATCACGGCGCCGGCGCGAACGGTGGGCTGGGGGCAGGCGATCGCGACGAGCGAGATCCCGATCAGGGCCAGCAGCATCTGCAACGGGGGCGACGCCATCACCCCGGGGTTGTGGAACCAGATGGCCAGGGCGCCGAGTGACAGCCCGGTGGCACCGCCGATGAAGAGCGCCTCACGACGTCGCGTGCGGTCGGTGACCAGCACGGCGGCGGCGACGATGCCGGTGAAGAGCCCCGCGAGGGGGCTGCCCATCACGCTCACCACGGTGGCGATCGCTGCCAGCCACGGGTGTCTGCGGACCAGCGCCAGCACGGCCAGGGTCGCGGCGGCGAGGCCGACCAGGAAGGTGATCCGGCCGCCGAAGAGGTTGAGCAGCACGGTCGCGGCGAACACCACGCTGGCCGCGCGCGGGCGGGCCGAGTCGCGCAGCATCTGGTGGGCCGCCCAGATGGAGATGGCCGCGGCGATGACACCGGTCCGGGCGACCCCGATCGTCGCCATCAGGGCCGGCGCGATCACGGAGTACGTCGGGAGCTCGACGCCGCCGTACCAGCCGGGCCACCAGGTGGCCGACCCGAGCTGACGGAAGACCGCGGCGCGCGTGGCCTGGGCGGCGAAGTCGGGGACCGGCGGCACGAGGATGAGGTAGAGGGTCAGGCCCACGACCGGGACGAACCAGGTGAGCATCCTCCGTGTGCGCACGGACGCAAGGGTGCTGTGCAGGCTCACCCATCCCCCTCGCGTCGTGCCTTGTGCCATTGTGCCAAGCCCCGGGATCAGGCCGAAATCCCGCGGCGTGCCGGCGCGCGAGACGCGTGCCACTCCTCGACCAGCACGTCGTACCAGACGACGTCGGCGCGCCCGCTGTGGACCTCGGTGCCGACCCGCTCGGTACCCCAGGACCGCAGCCCGTTGGCCTCGATCACGTGGGCCGAGGCGTCGTTCCCGACCGCTGCGGCCGCGCTGATCCGGCGTACGCCGAGGTCCTCGAAGCCGTAGCGCACGACCAGTGCCATCGCCCGGGTCATCAGGCCGCGACCGCGGGCGTCCGGGTGAGCCCAGTAGCCGATCTCCAGCTCGGTCTCGGGCACCAGGTCGAAGTAGCCGATCGCGGCGAGCGCCAGGTCGTCGTCCGCGGGGTCGACGACCGCCCACTGCACACCGTGGCCGGTCGCCCGGTTCTCCGACTGGTGCTCGAGCCACGCCAGGGCCTCGGTCTCGCCGTAGGGGTCGGGCATCCTGCCCAGCCACTGCCGGGTGCGGTCGTCCCGGCATGCCGCGACGATGCGGGGCACGTCGTCGACCCGCCAGGGGCGGAGCCGGAGGCCGTCGCCCTCGAGCACGGGGCAGGTGAGCCAGGTGCTGCGTGGCTGCCGGTCGTCGGTCGACAGCAGGGTGGCCGACCAGGCGTCGACGAGCTCGTCCCCGCGATGCCGCAGATAGCCGCGCAGCGTGCCGCCGAAGGAGAAGCCCACCCTCCAGGCCAGGCGTCGTGAGGCCCAGTTCCCGACGTGGGCGTGCCATACGACGGTCCGCACGCCCTGCTGGGCGAAGCCCCAGTCGAGCACCAGTCGGCACGCGCGCTCCATGGTGCCGGTGCCACGTGCCCACGGGTGCGAGCCGAATGCGAGCTCGGCCCGGCCACCGCCCTCGTCGCGCAGCTCGACGGTCCCGGCGTACCGTCCGTCGGCCTCGACGGCGAACCCCCAGCGCCCCTCCGCCCATCCGTTCGGCATGACCTCACGGACGAAGCGCTGCGCGTCCGCGAGCCCGTACGGCGTGGGCACGGTCGTCCACCTGACGCTCTCCGGGTCCTGGCTCTGCTCGACGACCCCCGCCAGGTCGTCGTGCCGGTGGGCGCGGACCGTGACCGTGCCGTCGGTGAGGGTCGGGGCTCCGGACATGCAGGCACCCTGCCAAGCCGACCGCCCCCCGGCAACCCGATTGGCGCCTGACACAATGCCCGCCATGCCCAGTGCGACCACGTCACCGGAGCTGACCGTCCCGCAGGTCTCCTCGGGGGCCCGACCCCGGGTCCTGTCCGGGATCCAGCCGACCGCCGACTCCTTCCACTTCGGCAACTACCTCGGCGCGCTGCGGCAGTGGGTGGACCTGCAGCGGGAGTACCAGCCGTTCTTCTTCATCGCCGACCTCCACGCGATCACCCTCGAGCAGGACCCCAAGGTCCTCCGGGAGCGCACCCTGCGGGCCGCCGCCCAGCTCGTCGCGATGGGCATCGACCCCGAGCGGTCCTCGATCTTCGTCCAGAGCCAGGTACCGGCCCATGCCCAGCTCGGCTGGGTCCTGCAGTGCCTCACCGGCTTCGGCGAGGCGCGCCGGATGACCCAGTTCAAGGACAAGTCGGCCAAGGGCGGCGAAGGAGCGGCCAGCGTCGGCCTCTTCACCTACCCGGTGCTTCAGGCCGCCGACATCCTGCTCTACCGCCCGCACTTCGTGCCGGTCGGGGAGGACCAGCGACAGCACCTCGAGCTCACCCGCGACCTGGCCCAGCGCTTCAACCACCGCTACCGGAAGACCTTCCGGCTGCCCGAGCCCTACATCCTCAAGGCGACCGCGAAGATCACCGACCTCCAGGAGCCGACGGCGAAGATGTCGAAGTCGTCGTCCTCGCCCGCCGGCATCATCGAGCTCCTCGAGGACCCGCGGGTCAGCGCCAAGAAGATCCGCTCGGCCGTCACCGACTCCGGCAGCGAGATCCGCTTCGACCCCGAGGAGAAGCCGGGGATCTCCAACCTGCTCGCCATCTACTCGGCGCTGTCGGACCGCTCCGTGCCCGACCTCGAGGAGGAGTACGCCGGCCGCGGGTACGGCGACCTCAAGAAGGACCTCGCCGAGCTGGTCGTCGACTTCGTGACCCCGTTCCGCGACCGCACCCTCGAGCTGCTCGACGACCAGGCACACCTCAGCGCCATCCTCGAGCAGGGTCGCCAGCGCGCCGCCGAGATCGCCGAGGCCACCCTCCGCGACGTCTACCAGCGGGTCGGGTTCGCGGCCGTGGCCCGCCCGTCCGGCGCGTAGGCTCGACAGCCATGCCCACCATCGGTGTCTCGATCGCGGTCCCGGAGCCGTGGGGGAGCCGGCTCCAGGACTTCCGGGTCAGCAACGGTGACGCCCGGGGCTCGTCGATCCCGACCCACATCACCCTGGTGCCGCCCCTCGAGGTGGCGCCGGACCGGATGCCCGACGTGGAGCGCCACCTCGCCGAGGTCGCGCGCGGCTCGGCGGCGTACCGCATCCACCTGCGTGGCTCCGGCACCTTCCGGCCCGTCTCCCCGGTGGTCTTCGTGAACCTGGTGGAGGGCATCTCCCAGACCGAGCAGCTCGCCCACGACTGTCGACGCGGCCCGCTCGCGGTGGTCCTGGCCTACCCCTACCACCCGCACGTGACGGTGGCCCACCTCGTCGACGAGGCGCGTCTGGACCGTGCCTTCGAGGGGCTCCAGGACTTCGACTGCACCTTCACCGTGGCCGAGTTCCACCTCTACGTCCACGACGTCGACCGCGGGTGGAAGGCCACGCACGACTTCGTTCTGGCGGGACCCGGCGCCTGATGCCTTCGCCGCTGGCTCGGGGGAAGGCGGCGCTGGAGCGTGCCCGCTCGAGGTCCCCCTTGGCCGACCACCTGGTCCGGATGCAGCAGCACTACGGCCGGGTCAACGGCGGGGGCCAGGCCGGAGCGGTCACGTACTACGCCTTCTTGTCCTTCTTCCCGATCCTGGCGCTCGCGTTCTTCGCCGTGGGCTACCTCGCCCGCATCTACCCGGACGCGCAGGACAACCTCGTGAAGGCCATCCAGGAGGTGCTGCCGGGGATCGTCACCACCTCGTCCCCGGCCGAGGCCGACTCGGGGCAGATCTCCATCACCTCGATCGAGAGGGCCGCCACCGCGGTGGGGATCCTGGGCCTCGTCGGCGTGTTGTACGCCGGCCTCAGCTGGCTGTCGGGGATGCGGACCGCGTTGCAGACCGTCTTCGAGATGCCCCGGAGCCTGCAGCCGAACTTCCTGATCGGCAAGCTCCGCGACCTGGTCACGCTCGTGATCATCGGTCTCACCCTGATGCTGAGCGTGGCCGTCACCGGCGCCGTCGTCGGCTTCTCCGACAAGGTCCTGGACCTGCTCGATGCGAGTCACCAGCTGTCGTGGCTCGTTCGCGTCCTCGGGATCACCGTCGGCGTCGGCTCCGACATGCTGCTCTTCTACGTCCTGTTCCGCCTCCTCGCCCGGCCCCGGGCCCCGCGGCGCGCGCTGTGGCAGGGCGCGCTGCTGGGCGGGCTGGGGTTCGAGGCGCTCAAGCTCGCCTCGAGCTACCTGCTCAGGCTCACCCATCACCAGCCGGCCTTCCAGGCCTTCGGGATCGCGCTGGTCCTCCTGATCTGGATCAACTACTTCTCACGGATCGTGATGTACTCCGCCGCCTGGGCGCACACGTCGCGCCCTGCCCGGACCGCCCGCGACGCCGAGCGGGCACCCGAGCGGGCACCCGAGCGGCCCGTCGTACCTCCGGCGGCCGAGGCCACCATCGGCGCGGTCGCCGCCCGGAGCGGCCCGGACCCGCGGCTCGTGTTCGGCGCCGGCGCGGCGACCGCCTTGGGACTAGTGGCCCTGGTCCGCAGGCGGCGCCGGTGACAGCGTCCGAGTCCGGAATCTCACACCACCCTGGTACGACGGGCCGCAGGCCCGCGCGATAAGTTGCTGTCCGCCCGCGCCTCACGTCGCGGAGGCGCGCCCGGTCTTGGAAGGACGACGATGTCAACTGGAGTGCACGGCCCCACCCGGGCCCGCATCGAGGAAAAGACCCTGCGGACCGACCGGTGGCGGATCTACCCGTTCACCACGTTCATCGTGTTCACCGCCTTCGTGATCTACGCGACCATCCGGGCGTTCATGGGCAGCCACTACTACACGCAGCCCTACCTCTCGCCGTTGTACTCGCCGTGCCTCGGGGACTGCGTCAAGGGCAGCTCCGACTTCGGCCAGCCGTTCGGCTGGTGGCCCCTGTCGGCGGCGTTGATCGTGCTCATCTTCCCGCTCGGCTTCCGGATGAGCTGCTACTACTACCGCAAGGCCTACTACCGCGCCTTCTGGATGAGCCCGCCGGCCTGCGCCGTCGCCGAGCCGCACGCGTCGTACTCCGGCGAGACCCGGCTGCCGCTGATCCTCAACAACATCCACCGCTACTTCTGGTACGCCGCGGTCGTCGTCTCGCTGATCCTGACCTGGGACACGATCCTGGCCTTCGGTCCTGCCGAGGGTGAGTCCGACGGCATCCACATGGGCCTGGGCTCGTTGGTCTTCCTGGTCAACATCGTGCTGATCTGGCTGTACACGCTGTCGTGCCACTCCTGCCGACACATCGTCGGCGGCCGGCTCCGACACTTCTCCAAGCACCCGGTGCGCTACCGGGCGTGGACCTGGGTCTCCAAGATCAACCACCACCACGCCCGCTTCGCCTGGCTGTCGCTGTTCTCGGTCGCGTTCGCGGACCTGTACGTGCTCCTGATCTCCTCGGGAGCCTTCTCCGACCCGAGGTTCTTTTGATCCCCACGACGTTCCCCGCTCCGTCCGCTTCGCTCCCCCCGCGGGCAACGCCGCGGGGACCCCGAAAAGAGCTCTGACATGACCGACTCGACTGCCCACGACGTACCGATGGAGGACCGTCACCCGATGACGGGCAACCGCATGTCCAGCGACGAGGACACCGGGCGCGGCGTCGAGAAGCACGCGTACGACGTCGTCGTGATCGGTGCCGGTGGCTCCGGCCTGCGGGCCGCGATCGCCGCCCACGAGGCCGGCTCCAAGGTCGCCATCGTCTGCAAGTCGCTCCTCGGCAAGGCCCACACGGTGATGGCGGAGGGCGGTGCCGCGGCGGCGCTCGGCAACCTGTGGCCCGACGACAACTGGAAGGTGCACTTCCGCGACACCATGCGTGGCGGGAAGATGCTCAACAACTGGCGCATGGCCCAGCTCCACGCCCAGGAGGCCCCCGAGCGGGTCCTGGAGCTCGAGGACTGGGGTGCGCTGTTCGACCGCACCAAGGACGGCCTGATCTCGCAGCGCGACTTCGGCGGTCACCGCTATGCGCGCCTGGCCCACGTCGGCGACCGCACCGGCCTGGAGATGATCCGTACCCTCCAGCAGCGCGCGGTCCAGCTCGGGATCGACGTGTTCATGGAGTGCACGATCACCGACCTGCTCGAGGACTCCGGCCGGGTCTCCGGCGCCTTCGGCTACTGGCGCGAGACCGGCCGCTTCATCACGTTCGAGGCCCCGGCTGTCATCCTCGCGACCGGCGGCATCGGCAAGAGCTTCAAGGTCACCTCCAACTCGTGGGAGTACACCGGCGACGGCCATGCGATGGCCCTCCGCGCCGGCGCGAAGCTGATCAACATGGAGTTCGTCCAGTTCCACCCGACCGGCATGGTGTGGCCGCCGTCGGTGAAGGGGCTGCTGGTCACGGAGTCGGTCCGTGGCGACGGCGGGATCCTGAAGAACTCCGAGGGCAAGCGCTTCATGTTCGACTACATCCCGGACTTCTTCCGGGCGGAGACGGCCGACAACGAGGCCGAGGCCGACCGGTGGTACGAGGACAAGAAGAACAACCGCCGGCCGCCCGAGCTGCTGCCCCGCGACGAGGTCGCGCGGGCCATCAACTCCGAGATCAAGGCCGGTCGCGGCAGTGAGCACGGCGGCGTCTACCTCGACATCGCCTCGCGTCGTACGCCGGAGTTCATCCGCAAGCGCCTCCCGTCGATGTACCACCAGTTCAAGGAGCTGGCCGACGTCGACATCACCCAGGAGGCCATGGAGATCGGCCCCACCTGCCACTACGTCATGGGTGGGGTGGAGGTCGAGCCCGACACCGAGATGAGCGGCCTCGAGGGTCTGTACGCCGTGGGCGAGTGCTCGGGCGGCATGCACGGGTCCAACCGGCTGGGCGGCAACTCGCTGTCCGACCTGCTGGTCTTCGGCAAGCGCTCGGGCGATGCCGCAGCCGTCTACGTCACGGGCCTCGGCGGCTCCCGCCCGACGGTGTCCGACGCGGACGTGAAGGTGGCCGAGAAACTGGCCCTGGCGCCGTTCGACGGCTCCGGCACCGGCAGCGAGAACCCCTACACGATCCAGCAGGAGCTCCAGCAGACGATGAACGACCTCGTCGGCATCATCCGCACCCGTGAGGAGCTGGAGAAGTCGCTGGCCGAGATCGAGAAGTTCAAGGAGCGGGCGAAGAACCTGCTCGTCGAGGGACACCGCCAGTACAACCCCGGCTGGCACCTCGCGATCGACCTGCGCAACATGCTGCTCGTCTCGGAGTGCATCGCGAGAGCCGCACTCGAGCGCGAGGAGTCGCGTGGCGGACACACCCGTGAGGACCACCCGGGCTTCAACGAGGAGTGGGGCACGAAGAACATCGTGCTGTCGATCAACTCCACCGGCGACGGCGTCGACCTGGCCACCCAGCCCCTGCCGGTGATGCCGGACGAGCTGGCCGCCTTCTTCGAGGAAGGGCACTGACCTCATGGGATACACGCTCAAGATGCGGCTGTGGCGCGGCGACCAGTCCGGGGGCGACCTCCAGGACTTCGACGTGGAGGTCGAGACCGGCGAGGTGGTGCTCGACGCCATCCACCGGGTGCAGGCCACCCAGGCCGGAGACCTCGCCGTCCGCTGGAACTGCAAGGCCGGCAAGTGCGGCTCCTGCAGCGCCGAGGTCAACGGTCGCCCGAAGCTGATGTGCATGTGCCGGCTCTCCGACTACGACGAGTCCGAGACGATCACCGTCACCCCGATGCGGGCCTTCCCGGTCATCCGCGACCTGGTCACCGACGTCTCCTACAACTACGAGAAGGCCCAGGAGCTCCCCTACGCCGAGCTCCCGCCGCGTGACGCCGACGGCAAGCGCCGGATGATGCAGGAGGACGTCGAGCGCGGCCAGGAGTTCCGCAAATGCATCGAGTGCTTCCTGTGCCAGAACACCTGCCACGTCGTGCGTGACCACGAGGAGAACAAGAAGAACTTCGCCGGCCCGCGCTTCTTCCTGCGCTACGCCGAGCTCGACATGCACCCGCTCGACACGGTGGACCGCCGCGAGGTCACCAAGGAGCAGGCCGGCCTGGGCTTCTGCAACATCACCAAGTGCTGCACCGAGGTGTGCCCGGAGGGCATCCACATCACCGACAACGCGATCATCCCGATGAAGGAGCGCATCGTCGACAAGAGCTACGACCCGCTGGTGTGGCTGGGCAACAAGATCGGCATCCGCAACAAGGACCGCGACTCCCGCACCGAGGTCTGAGCGGGCCTGGATCTTCCTCACCACGGTCGTGGTCGGATGTACGTCGGTGCTGTCCCTGGCCCGCCTGGTGCGTTCGACACCCGGTGGTGACAGTGGTCGGTCGTTCCGGGACTTCCTTCCCGTGACGTGACGCGGCGACGGTGGCACGCTCGAGCCATGGACGACCTGCACGTCGAAAACCTCACACGGTGTGGCTCCGCGCACGACGGCGCTCCTACCCTGGGCCCATGACCGACGGGGAGGGTGGGCTCGACCAGCCCGACGAGCTCCAACCGGAGCCCGGTGCGCTCGCGCTCGCGTCGGCCGATGACGACTGGTCCCGGGCCGACTGGGAGAAGGCCGCTGCGGCGGCCCTCCGGAAGTCGAGGCGGATGACCGACGACGACAGCGACTCGGAGGTCTGGCGGAAGCTGACTCGGCTGACCCTCGACGGCCTCGGTATCAGCCCGCTGGGCACCCCGGAGCTGCTCGAGGGCCTCGTCACCGCCGGTCGTCCGGTGCGAGCCGGTGAGTGGGAGATCCGCTCCGAGGTCTCCACCCACGAGGAGGCCCTCGCCGATCTCGAGGGCGGCGTCACGTCGCTGTGGGTCCGGGCCGGGTCGAGCCCGGACTGGGACACGTTGCTGGCCGGTGTCGAGCTCGACCTGGCGCCGGTCGTCCTCGACGGCGTCGACGCCGAGGGCTTCCTGTCCTATGCCGAGGGCCGCGAGCTCGCGGCGGGCACCAACCTGGGCTTCGACGCCCGGGCGGCGACCGGCGGGCAGGCAACGCTCGCGACGCGAGCCGGAGTGCTCGGCTTCGTGGTCGACGCGACCGTCGTGCACGACCAGGGCGCCTCCGACGTCCAGGAGCTCGGCTATGCGATGTCGGTCGGTACGCAGGCCCTACGGGCCCTCGCCGGCGACGGTGTCCCGGTCGACGACGCGGCCGCCCTGATCGAGTTCCGCCTGGCGGTGACCGACGAGCAGTTCCCCTCGATCGCCAAGCTCCGTGCGGCTCGTCGACTCTGGGCCAGGGTCCTCGAGCTCAGCGGCGCCGTGTCTCGTGACATGCGCCAGCACGCGGTGACCAGCCGTCCGATGATGAGCACCTACGACCCCTGGGTGAACATGCTGCGCACCACCGTCGCCGCCTTCGCGGCCGGAGTCGGCGGAGCGGACGCGGTCACGGTGCTGCCCTTCGACGGCCCCCTCGGCCGGCCCGATGCGTTCGGGCGCCGGATCGCGCGCAACACCAGTGCGCTCCTGATCGCCGAGTCCCATGTCGCTCGGGTCGCCGACCCCGCCGGTGGGTCCTACGCCGTCGAGAAGCTCACCGACGACCTGGCCGTCGCTGCCTGGGAGCTGTTCGGCCGGCTCGACGAGGGAGCGGACCTGCCCCCCCTGATCGCTGCGGCCGCGGCCCAGCGCGACCGGCAGGTCGCGACCCGCGTGCGACCGATCACCGGGCTCAGCGAGTTCCCGAACCTGTCGGAGGTCCTGCCCGAGCGCCCGGGTGAGCCGGACGGCGTGCGCCACTACGGAGCAGCCTTCGAGGCGTTGCGGGCCATGCCAACGACCGCACACGTCTTCCTGGCGACGCTCGGCCCGGTATCGGCCCACACCGCGCGGGCAGGGTTCGCCACCAACCTGCTGGCCGCCGGCGGGATCGGGGTCGACGTCGCCGGTGCCACCTCGGGGGTCGACGACCTGAGGAGCGCCTACGCCGGCCAGAGCGTCGTGTGCCTGGCCGGGACCGACGCGGCGTACGCCGAGTGGGGTGGCACGGCTGCCGAGGCACTCCGTGCCGCAGGAGCCACGAGGATCATCGTGGCCGGCAGACCGGCCGACTGGGCCGACGACTCGTGCGCCCTGGGTGTGGACGCGATCGACTTCCTGACCCGCACCCGGGAGGTGCTCCGATGAGCGTTCCGAAGAGCTTCGCAGGCCTGCCGCTGGTGGACGCCGCGGGTGTCGAGACGCCCACGGAGCGCGCCCCTCGACCCACGGACACCTGGCGGAGCCCGGAGGGCATCGAGATCAAGCCCGGTTACGACGCGAGCGACCTCGAGGGTCTCGATGCGCTCGCCACCTGGCCGGGCCTCACGCCGTACCTCCGCGGGCCCTACCCGACGATGTACACCACCCGGCCCTGGACGATCCGGCAGTATGCCGGCTTCTCGACCGCCGAGGAGTCCAACGCGTTCTACCGGCGCAACCTCGCGGCAGGCCAGAAGGGCCTGAGCGTCGCCTTCGACCTGGCCACCCACCGCGGTTACGACTCCGACCACCCACGGGTGCGTGGAGACGTCGGGATGGCGGGCGTGGCGATCGACTCCATCTACGACGCCCGCACCCTCTTCGACGGCATCCCGCTCGACCAGATGAGTGTCAGCATGACCATGAACGGCGCGGTGCTGCCGATCATGGCGCTCTACATCGCGGCGGCCGAGGAGCAGGGGGTCAAGCCCGAGCAGCTGTCGGGGACCATCCAGAACGACATCCTCAAGGAGTTCATGGTCCGCAACACCTACATCTACCCGCCGGCGCCGAGCATGCGGATCGTCGGCGACATCTTCAGCTACACGGCCGAGCACATGCCGCGGTTCAACTCGATCTCCATCTCCGGCTATCACATGCAGGAGGCCGGGGCGACCGCCGACCTCGAGCTCGCCTACACGCTGGCCGACGGCGTGGAGTACCTCCGCACCGGTGTCCGGGCCGGGCTCGACATCGACCACTTCGCGCCGCGGCTGAGCTTCTTCTGGGCGATCGGGATGAACTTCTTCATGGAGGTCGCCAAGATGCGGGCCGCGCGCGCCCTGTGGGCGCGGCTGGTGCGCGACTTCGAGCCGCAGAACCCCAAGAGCCTGAGCCTGCGCACCCACTGCCAGACCAGCGGCTGGAGCCTGACCGCCCAGGACGTGTTCAACAACGTCGGCCGTACGTGCATCGAGGCGATGGCGGCGACGCAGGGCCACACCCAGAGCCTGCACACCAACGCGCTCGACGAGGCGATCGCCCTCCCGACCGACTTCAGTGCACGGATCGCGCGCAACACCCAGCTGCTGCTCCAGCAGGAGACCGGGACGACCTGGACGATCGATCCCTGGGCCGGCAGCTACTACGTCGAGAGGCTCACCCACGACCTCGCCGAGCGGGCCTGGGGCCACATCCAGGAGGTCGAGCAGGCGGGCGGCATGTCGAAGGCGATCGAGGCGGGTATCCCGAAGCTGCGGATCGAGGAGGCGGCCGCGCGGACCCAGGCGCGGATCGACTCCGGAGCCCAGGCCGTGATCGGCGTCAACACCTACCGGCTCGCCGACGAGGACCCGCTCGACGTACGCAAGGTCGACAACGACGACGTGTACCGCCAGCAGATCGCCAAGCTCGAGCGGCTGCGCGCCGAGCGGGACGCCGACGAGGTCCAGATCGCCCTCGACGCGCTCACCCGCGCCGCCGGGACCCCCGAGGGCGAGGGCGACAACCTGCTCGGGCTCGCCGTCGAGGCGGCCCGGGCGAAGGCGACGGTCGGTGAGATCACCGGCGCGCTGGAGCAGGTCTGGGGCCGCCACCAGGCGACGATCCGTACGATCTCCGGTGTGTTCAGGGACGAGGCCGGCGCCGACGGTGACGCCCTCGTCGAGGAGGTGCTCGCCGCGACCGCGGCCTTCGAGGAGGCCGAGGGGCGGCGTCCGCGGATCCTGGTCGCCAAGATGGGCCAGGACGGCCACGACCGCGGCCAGAAGGTCATCGTCAGCGCGTTCGCCGACATGGGCTTCGACGTCGACGTGGGGCCGCTGTTCTCCACGCCGGAGGAGGTCGCGCAGCAGGCGGTCGACGCCGACGTGCACATCGTCGGGGTCAGCAGTCTCGCGGCCGGACACCTCACCCTGCTGCCCGCTCTCAAGCAGGCGCTCGCGGACCAGGGCCGCGGCGACATCATGGTCGTGATCGGCGGAGTGATCCCGCCCGGTGACGTGCCGACGCTGGAGGAGATGGGTGCGGCTGCCGTCTTCCTGCCCGGCACCGTGATCGCGCGGTCCGCCCTCGACCTGCTCGCACGCCTGCGCGAGCAGCTCGACCACTGATGCCGGCTCCCGAGACGCTGGCCCAGGGGGTCCGCGCGGGAGACCGCGCCGCGGTCAGCCGCGCGATCACTCTCGTCGAGTCCAGCCGCCCCGAGCACCGCGCGCAGGCCCGCGAGCTGCTCGCGTCGCTCGAGCCGCCCGCGGAGCCGGCCGTCCGCGTCGGCATCTCGGGCGTGCCCGGGGTCGGGAAGTCCACGTTCATCGAGACCCTCGGCCGGCAGCTCACCGCGTCCGGTCACCGGGTCGGCGTCCTCGCGGTCGACCCCAGCAGCCAGCGCACGGGCGGCTCGGTGCTGGGCGACAAGATCCGGATGCCGACGCTCTCCACCGATCCCGACGCCTACATCCGGGCCAGCCCGAGCGCCGGCACGCTGGGCGGGGTGGCCCGGGCCACGAGCCAGGCCGTCCTCGTGCTCGAGGCGGCGGCGTACGACGTGGTGCTGGTCGAGACGGTCGGCGTCGGCCAGTCCGAGACCACCGTGGCCGGCATGGTCGACACCTTCTTGTTCCTCGCGCTCGCCCGCACCGGCGACCAGCTCCAGGGCATCAAGCGCGGGATCCTGGAGCTCGCCGACGTGATCGCGGTCAACAAGGCCGACGGCGACCGGCTGACCGAGGCCAAGGGTGCAGCGCGGGAGCTGGCCGGCGCTCTCCGGATGGTGCACGGCAAGGACTGGGCGCCGGCCGTGGTCACCTGCTCGGGCCTCACCGGGGAGGGAGTCGACGACGTATGGGCGAAGGTGACCGACCACCGCGCCCATCTCGGCGCCCACGGTCTCGCCGAGAAGCGCTCGCGCCAGCAGCTCGACTTCGCCTGGGCCCTGGTCCGCGACGAGCTCGAGCAGCGGCTCCGCCGCTCCGCGTCCGTGCGTCGCGTCCGCGCCGAGATACGTGACCAGGTGCTCGGTGGCGAGCTGCCGGCCGTGGCCGCCGCCGACCGCATCCTCGCGGCGTACGACGGCGAGGCGGATGCGGAGCCCGGCGATCCGGTGAACTAACCTCGTCTGGACATGTCCACGCACGCTGCGCTCGCCCTCGTCGAGACGGTGGTCGACAAGCACGCCGACGACCTCCTCGACCTGCGGCGCGACCTGCACGCCCATCCCGAGCTGTCGTGGCACGAGACCCGCACCACCGACCTGGTCAGCCACCATCTCGACCAGGTCGGCTGGCGGCTGACGCGCACCGGCGACTCGGGCCTGATCGCCGACCTGGGTGACGCCGGGTCCCTGGTAGCGCTGCGGGCCGACCTCGACGCGCTGCCACTCAACGACACGACCACCGACCCGTGGTGCAGCCAGGTGCCGGGCGTGGCCCACGCCTGCGGTCACGACGTGCACACCACGGCTCTCCTCGGGGCCGGGCTGGCCCTGGCCGAGGTGCACGCCGCCGGCCTGCTGTCCGGGCGGGTGCGGCTGCTCTTCCAGCCCGCCGAGGAGGTCATGCCCGGTGGCGCCACCCGGCTGATGAACCTCGGTGCGCTCGACGGTGTCGGCCGCATCTTCTGCCTCCACTGCGACCCGACCATCGACGTCGGCCGGGTCGGTCTCCGCGAGGGCCCGATCACCGGTGCCGCAGACAGCCTCGAGATCCGCCTGACCGGCAGCGGCGGCCACACCAGCCGCCCCCACCTGACCGAGGACCTCACCTTCGCGCTGGCCAAGCTCGTGACCGAGCTGCCGGCGGTGCTCTCCCGTCGGCTCGACCCGCGGGCCGGGGTGAGTGTCGTCTGGGGACGCGTCGAGGCCGGCCGCGCGACCAACGTGATCCCCGACGCCGGCAGCCTGGGTGGCACCGTCCGGATGCTCGACGCGGTCGCCTGGAGCGACATGGAGCAGCGGATCCGGACCTACGTACGCGAGATCGTGTCGCCGTACGGCGTGCAGGCGGTCGTCGACTACAAGCGGGGCGTCCCGCCCGTGGTCAACGAGCCGGCGTCCGTGGCACTGCTCGGCCGGGCCGTGGACTCGGTGCTCGGTCCCGAGGGCCACGCACCGACCGCCCAGAGCCTCGGCGGAGAAGACTTCGCGTGGTACCTCACCCGCGTGCCGGGGGCCATGGGCCGCCTCGGGACCCGCGAGCCCGGCGGCCCGACGTACGACATCCACCAGGGCAACCTGCGCATCGACGAGAGGGCGACGGCGCTGGCCGCGAAGCTGCTCGCGACGGTGGCCGTCAACGCCCTGTGACGTCTCCGAACGGGCGACGTCGAGGGCTCGACGACCCCACCCCTGGCCGGTTCGGGTCACCGTTTCGTCACACTCGCGGGCCATCGGACCTGGCGCCGCAAACGCGGCCTCGTGTGCACTAGGGTGAGCCGAACATTTCCCGCCCCACGGGGGGTGGGTCGATTAGGGAGATTCCTTTGCGTCACGCTTTCAAGATCGCCGCGGCCCTAGGTGCTGCGTCCCTGCTCTTCGCCGGGTGCTCGAAGCCCGCTGACTCCTCGAGCGCCTCAGACGGCAGCTCCTCGCCCAGCACCCAGGACACCGCCGCCGCCGGCGGGAGCCTGAAGGCCTGCATGGTGCTCGACGTGGGTGGCGTCGACGACCACTCGTTCAACCAGTCGTCGTGGGGCGGCCTGCAGGCCGCGAACAAGGCGAACCCGAACATCAAGATCTCGTACGTGCCGTCCTCCTCGCAGAACGACTACACCCCCAACCTGACGGCCGAGACCAACAAGGGCTGTGACACCGTGATCGCGGTCGGTGGGCTGATGACGGACGCCGTCACCAAGATCGCCAAGAAGAACCCGAACCAGCAGTACGCCCAGATCGACTCGGCGTCCAGCGGCAAGAACGTCTACGGCCTGCAGTACAACACCGCGCAGGGCGGCTTCCTCGGCGGCTACCTCGCGGCCGGCATGAGCAAGACCGGCAAGGTGGCGACGTACGGCGGCCTCAACATCCCGCCCGTCACCATCTACATGGACGGCTTCTGGGAGGGCGTGCAGTACTACAACTCCCAGAACAAGAAGAACGTCCAGGTCCTCGGTTGGGACGAGAAGAACCAGAAGGGCGGCACGTTCGCCAACTCGTTCACCGACGCCAACAAGGGCAAGCAGATCACCCAGCAGTTCCAGCAGCAGGGCGCTGACATCGTGTTCCCGGTCGCCGGTGGCACCGGCGTCGGCTCGGCCGCGGCCGCGGCCGCGTCGGGCGGTCAGCTCTCCGTGATCTGGGTCGACACCGACGGCTGTGAGAGCGTCCCGCAGTACTGCAAGTACTTCCTGACCTCGGTGACCAAGAACCTCACCGGCTCGGTCAACGAGTACGCCACGCAGGCCGCCTCGGGCACGTTCCCGACCGGCAACTACATCGGCACGCTGGAGAACGACGGGACCGGCCTCGCGCCGTTCCACGACTTCGAGAGCAAGGTCCCCGCGGACCTGAAGTCCCAGCTCGACCAGGTCAAGAAGGACATCATCTCGGGCAAGATCAACATCGCGTCGCCCAGCCAGCCTCAGTGAGGCTGACCCTGCGACTGTCGCGGTACGTCGTTCGATGACCGGCGGGGGAGTATCGGTTGCCCGGTGCTCCCCCGTGGTCGTGCTGTCCCTGACAAAGGAGAGGTACCCGTGAAGCTGGAGCTGCGGGGAATCACCAAGCGCTTCGGATCACTCATCGCGAACGACTCGATCGACCTCGTCGTCGAGCCGGGTGAGATCCACGCCCTGCTGGGCGAGAACGGTGCCGGCAAGAGCACCCTGATGAACGTGCTCTACGGGCTCTACCACCCCGACGAGGGCGAGATCCTGATCGACGGTGAGCCGGTCACCTTCGCCGGCCCCGGCGACGCGATGCGTGCGGGGATCGGGATGGTGCACCAGCACTTCATGCTGATCCCGGTGTTCACGGTGGCCGAGAACGTCGAGCTCGGGCACGAGCGCACCCGGTTCGGCTTCCTCAACAAGCGGGCGGCGCGGCGTGAGGTGCAGGAGGTCTCCGAGCGCTACGGGCTCCAGGTGCCGGTCGACGCGCTCGTCCAGGACCTCCCCGTCGGGGTCCAGCAGCGCGTGGAGATCATCAAGGCGCTGATCCGCGACGCCCGGGTCCTGATCCTCGACGAGCCCACGGCGGTGCTCACCCCGCAGGAGACCGACGACCTGATGGACGTCATGCGGTCCCTGAAGGAGAGCGGCACCTCCATCGTCTTCATCACCCACAAGCTCCGCGAGGTCCGCGCCGTGGCCGACCGGATCACGGTGATCAGGCGCGGCAAGGTCGTCGGCGAGGCCAGCCCGACCTCCACCTCGGCCGAGCTGGCGTCGATGATGGTGGGCCGTCCGGTGAAGCTCGAGATCGAGAAGGAGGCCCGCGTACCCGGCGCCGAGATCCTCGAGGTCGCCGACCTCCGGGTCGTCGACCCGACCGGCCAGGTCACCGTCGACGGCGTCAGCTTCTCGGTGCGGGCGGGCGAGATCTACGCCTTGGCCGGCGTCCAGGGCAACGGGCAGACGGAGCTCACCGAGGCTCTGGTCGGGCTCGAGGCCGTCGAGTCCGGCACGGTCTCGCTCGAGGGGCTCGACGTCACGCGGGCCGGGATCGACGCCATGATCGGGCTGGGCGTCGGCTACGTGCCCGAGGACCGGCTCCACGACGGCCTGGTCAGCAGCTTCTCGGTCGCCGAGAACCTCGTGCTCGACCTCTACCACCGTGAGCCGTTCTCGCACGGCATGTCCCTCGACCTCGACCGCATCAGCCAGAACGCCACCGAGCGGGTCGAGGAGTTCGACGTCCGTACCTCCTCCATCGAGCACCCCGCCTCGACCCTGTCGGGCGGCAACCAGCAGAAGGTCGTCCTCGCACGCGAGCTGTCCCGCCCGTTGAAGCTGCTGATCGTGGCCCAGCCCACGCGCGGCCTCGACGTGGGCTCGATGGAGTTCGTGCACAAGCGCATCGTCGCCGAACGCGACAACGGCGCCGCCGTCATCGTGATCTCCACCGAGCTCGACGAGGTGCTCGGGCTCGCCGACCGGATCGGTGTCATGTATCGCGGCAAGATCATCGGTGAGATGCCCGCCGGTGCCGACCCGGCCGAGATCGGCCTGCTGATGGCCGGGAACGTCCTCGACCACGACAAGGAGGTGTCGGCTCCGTGAGCGAGCAGACCGCCGACCCCGCCGTCGGCCCGGAGGAGGCCGCGACGCCCCTGGACGAGGGACCCGAACCCACCGGCTTCTGGAAGCGACTGACCGCCAGCAGCCTGATCGTCACCGTGCTGGCGTTCGTCACCGCGATGCTGCTCGGTGGCATCCTGATCGCGGTCGCCGACCCCCGCACGCAGAATGCCTCCCACTACTTCTTCCAGTACCCCTGGGACACCTTCCAGTACGGCTTCACCGCGATCTGGAAGGGGTACGTCGCGCTGTTCGAGGGCGCGATCTTCAACCCGCACACAGCGTCGAAGGGGACCCTCGCCGGCTACGCCGGCCCCATCTCCGAGACCCTCACCAACGCCACGCCGCTGATCCTGGGCGGCCTGTCGGTGGGGCTGGCCTTCCGCGCCGGGCTGTTCAACATCGGCGGCCAGGGCCAGGTCATCATGGGCGCGGTCTTCGCCGGGTTCGTGGGTTTCCACTGGCACCTCGCGCCGGGTCTGCACCTGGTGCTCGGGATCCTGGCCGGCATGCTCGGCGGCGCGCTCTGGGGCGGTCTCGCGGGCCTCCTCAAGGCCAAGACGGGCGCGCACGAGGTCATCACCACGATCATGCTCAACTACGTCGCGGTCTACTTCCTGGCCTACCTGCTGTCGGTCAAGGGCTTCCAGGCGCCGCCGTACGGTCAGGCGATCTCCAACCGGGTCTTCAAGAGCGCGCAGCTACCACCGTTGCTCGGCAACAGCGTCCGCGTCCACGGCGGCCTGATCCTCGCGCTGCTGGCCGCGTGGCTCATCTACTGGCTGATCGAGAAGAGCACGCTGGGGTTCCGGCTCCGCGCGGTCGGCGCGAACCAGTTCGCCTCGCGTACCGCCGGGATGAGCGTCGAGAACAGCTACATCACGGTGATGCTGATCGCCGGCGCACTGTGCGGCTTGGCCGGTGTCAGCCAGATCCTCGGCACCAACAGCCAGCTCACCGGCGACATCGACGCCGGGATCGGCTTCGACGCGATCACCGTCGCGCTCCTCGGCCGAGCCAATCCCAAGGGCATCATCGCTGCCGGCCTGCTGTTCGGTGCGCTCCACGCGGGGGGCACCCAGATGCAGTCGGCGACCGGGACACCGATCGACCTCGTGCAGGTGATCCAGTCGCTGATCGTGCTCTTCATCGCGGCCCCGATGCTGGTCCGCGTGATGTTCCGGCTCAAGGGCCCGTCGAGCGTGGTCGGCGGCACGTTGGCGAAGGGGTGGAACGGATGACCACGATGGCGCAGCCCGCCGACGAGCTCACCGTCGAGCACGTCGTCACCCGAGCTCCCGTCTCGCAGGCCCAGCGCCTGGGAGCCGGACTGTCGCTGGTCGCCCTCGGGCTGCTGACGATCTGGCGGTTCGCGATGAACGGCCACCACGACACCGATGCGTCCATCCGGCTCGGTGCTCTCAACACCGCCCACGTGCCGGCGTTCACGGTCCCCGCCGTACCCATCGCCTGGGTCGCGGGTGTCCTGATCACCGCCCTGGGCGTGCTCTGGCTGATCATTCCGCGCCGTCGCTGGTTCGGCGCCGTGATGGGCGCCGGTCTCGGGCTCTTCGTGATCGCCCTGATCGCCTGGCTGGCCTCGGCCAGCTCGTTCGCCTTCGTCGACGTCGTCGGACTGCTCACCAACACCATCGGGTACGCCGTCCCGCTGATCCTCGGCGCGCTGTGCGGCGTGATGTGCGAGCGCTCGGGCGTCATCAACGTCGCGATCGAGGGCCAGATGCTGGCCGGCGCGTGGACGGCTGCCCTGATCGGCACCGTGGTCGGCGCGACCGCGGGCATGCTCGCCGGCGCGTTCGCGGGCGCCCTGATCGGGGCCCTGCTCGCCGTCTTCGCCATCCGTTACCTGGTCAACCAGGTCGTCCTCGGGGTGGTGCTCAACGTGTTCGCGGCCGGTCTGACCGGTTTCTTCTACGACGCGTTCATGCAGCCGCACCAGGCAGCGCTGAACCAGCCGCCCCTGCTCGAGAACATCAAGCTCCCGCTCCTGGGGTCCATCCCCGTGATCGGCCCGCTGTTCTTCGACACGAGCATCATCGTCTACCTCACCTACATCCTGATCGTCGT
>Ga0302323_100000743_pt1 | contig 26307 bp, 25 predicted proteins | sample Fen_T0_3_FD_201950 | JGI IMG/M metagenome (GOLD analysis project Ga0302323, IMG submission 201950) | Peat permafrost microbial communities from Stordalen Mire near Abisko, Sweden - Fen_T0_3 | ecosystem: Environmental > Terrestrial > Soil > Wetlands > Permafrost | place: Sweden: Abisko...
TTCCACACCATTCATTTCAATCATAGTTTTGGTGGCGGGAATAGCCATAGCCAACAATATCAACGCCGGAATGATAGTCCAGATGATTTCAACGGTGGTATTTTCGTGAAACTGCTCGGCGACGTGCCCCTTGGATTTACGATGATGGTAGATGGAGTAAAACATGGTGCCAAACACACCAATACCGACAAATACACAGATCCATAAGATCAGCATGTGCAGGTCATAAACGTCGTGACTGATCTGCGTATGGCCTTGCGTCAAATTGAGCGTATATCCGCCCGGTGTAGCTTCAACTGGGAAACCTTTAGGCAGACAAACGCTACCCTCCACTATTTTGGAAGGGCATTCCTCGGCTGCTTGCAAAGTTCCCAAACCTGAAACCAATAAGATCAGGGCTGCGAATAGTTGCTTTGTTTTCTTCACTGAGAAAACTCCTCTCTATAAATTATAAATTCTTGGACGGGCTGCATGGCATCAAAAAACACGGTGTTCACCAGTACCCATGCATAAATTTGACAGTAACCAGCAATTAAATTAATTGGGTAGATTCTAACCTATCAAACCTTTCTGCGCCAGAAGCCGCTGCCATTTAGTTTTAGTTGAAGCCAATGCGTGTCGCATGTATCACGTGTTTTAGGGCTATTAGTCACTTCTAGTTGCCTATCTATTTCATAATTATGAACAAAAAAACAATCATATGGAATCTTAGAGCTCAGAAAATTTTGAATTCAATCATTTACTGAATTAAATGAATAATTCTTGGCTAACACATCAAAATCGGGAATGTTCATATACGGCAACACTCCTAGCAAAGGCAACTCCAACAGTTTTTTTATTGTGGACACTGTCTCGCTAGAATACATTGCATTAGCATCCGTAAACACGGCTATCCAGCCAGCACAGCTTACACCATCAGCCATTATCGCCCGATACGTTAGTTTTGCATGATTAATACAACCCAGCCGAATGGCTACTACCATTAGCACAGGCAAAGCCAATGCGATTGCAAGATCGCTGTTGGCCTGGTTTTCATTGAGTGGCGAATACCATCCGCCAGCACCTTCAACCAGGATTATCTGGGCTTGATCTTTGATGGCATTAAACGCCTTTACGATGACACCTAACTCGACAGGATTATCCTTACCAGCAATATGCGGAGAAACCGGAAGAGTAAAGGCGTAGGGATTAATCAACCCATAATCCAGCTTCGTCGAAGCATTTTCTTGTAGCATGAGCGCATCTCCGTTTACCAGCACCCCATCTTGGGCTGCGCAACCAGAAGCCACCGGTTTCATACCGACAACCGACTTCCCGTTGCCTTGAAAATACCGCATCAAAGCTACTGTCGCCCAGGTTTTACCTACGTTGGTGTCCGTTCCGGTAATGAAGTAGCCTTGTTCCATATAGATAGTTTACGCCCTAATCGCAGCCATAATTACCTCAAAAGTCGCCGGAATCAGGCCATTTCCATCTTGCTGCTGGTATGTACAAATCATGCGCTGCATCGCTGCCTTACTGGTGAACTGTTTATTGCACCCTGCCATGACCGTGTGTGCACCTAGCTGTTTTAATTCAGCCATCAAGTCCCAAACTGATTGGTAAGTTGAAATATAAGAACGGCTTTCTAGCTCGAACTCTTGAAAATCGGCTTGTTGAAGAAAATCGGTTAGCTGTGTTGTGCTGTAAAAAGCATTCACATGATCATAATCATCGACTTCCCGCCATGCGCTTTTTAATTCATGCAGGGTAGAAAGCCCAAAGGTTGTGAAAAAAAATTGGCCTTCGGGCTTCAATATTCGCCTCACTTCACTCAAGACTTTCTCAAGGTTGCACCACTGCACGGCAAGATTTGATATCACTAGGTCTGCCGATTGCGATTTTAACGGCAAATACTCCGCATCCGCGCAAAGATAAGCAACGGAATGGTTATATTTCAGTTTGTTACTGGCTATTTGCAACATGGGCACAGCAATATCTAACGCTATAATCTGTTCTGGCATACAACAGGTTTTTTGCGCCAAAATCTCATTAATTAAAAAACCTGTACCACACCCTAAATCGACAACTGTATTGACTTGACCGATAGCGCCTACGCGCTGCAATAAATTCCTGCCAACATTCCTCTGCAACAAAGCAACGCTATCATAAGTTGTTGAAGCAATAGCAAACGATTGTTTTATCCTAGTTTTTGCCAGCATTATTTCATATCCATAAAATGGCAGATTGTTTTCACCACAGCGTCTTGGTGTGCTAAAAATGGCAGGTGCCCTGCCCTGTCAATCACCGTCAGGTCGATTTCAGGTAATAACTCTTGCATTTTTCCAGCTACAGCAACGGGAATTAAAGTGTCTAATTGCCCTAAAATAACGACGACTGGCATTTTCAAGTCGGCAAATTCACCTCTTAAATCAGCTTGTTTTAGGATTATTAAACCTTCTTGCAATGTTTGCGGATCGGGCGTTGGTTTTTCAAAAACTATGGCTTTTAATTCTTGTAAGGCTGTTTTCTGGTCAGCTAATCCTTTAATTTGAAGGGATAAAAACCGGAGCAATGTCGCCAAACTGTCTTGCTTTAAACTTTCTGAAAAACTGTCGAGAACCTGCCCATCCATGCCCGGCCACAAACCGTTCTGGACAAAACACGGCGTACCCGCAAGCAGAATCAATTTATCGACACGTTCAGGAAAACAGCGGGCAATCTCCAACACCACTTCAGCCCCTAGCGACCAGCCTAACCAACAACTAGGTTCATCAGGAATCGCATCAACCAGCGCTTCACTGACTGTCTCAAGCGTGAAAGGCGTAATCACCTCGCTTTGCCCATGCCCAGGCAAATCAAGCAAGGTCACTTGATAGTGTTTTGCCAACTCCTCAGCAAACAAACGCCAAATACCACTGTGCATTGCCCATCCGTGGACTAGGGCTATGGGTTTACCCTTGCCAAAGGTTTCAGTATGGATTTTGGTCATGCTAATGCTTTGGCAAGGGCTTCCAGCAACTGATCTATTTGTTGCTCTTCATGCTGCGCGGAGAATGTAACTCGTAATCTTGCGGCGTTTACGGGGACTGTAGGCGGCCTAATCGCGCTGACAAGAAAGCCGCTATTAAATAAGGCATTACTAACAGCAACCGCTTTTTCAGATTGCCCCACTAACACGGGCTGGATAGGCGAAGATGATGCCATCAATGGCAACCCCAACTGCCCAGCACCTGCCCTGAAACGCTCGGTAAGTTTTCTAAGCTTTTCCCGCCGCCAGTTTTCCGTCTGGATAATTTTTAAGCTAGTGCGCGTGGCTTCTGCGATAGCTGCGGGTAAAGCGGTGGTGTAGATGTAAGGTCGGGCTTTTTGCAGCAGTGTTTCAATAAGCTCTTCTGATCCCGCGACAAATGCGCCAAAAGTACCGAATGCCTTTCCTAATGTGCCGACAAATACCTGAACATCATCTTGTTTTAAGCCCGTTTGCTCCAGAATTCCGCCACCTTTCTCACCTAAAACGCCTAACCAGTGGGCATCATCCACCATCAACCAAGCCGAATGTTTTTTTGCAACGGCAGATAATGCTTGCAAGGGTGCGGTATCGCCGTCCATGCTGAATACCCCATCAGTGACAATCAGCTTATTACCCGTAGCCTTATCTAATATTTCGTTGAGATGATCGGTATCGGCATGGGAGTAACGTTTGAATTTTGCACCCGACAACATACCACCATCCAGGAGCGAAGCGTGATTCAATCGGTCTTCTATAACCGTATCCCCTCGCCCCATCAAGGCCGAAATAGCGCCCATATTAGCCATGTAACCCGTGGAAAATAACAGCGCCCGTTCGCGTCCGGTAAATTCCGCCAATTCTTCTTCCAAGGCATGATGCGCGCTACTGTGTCCACAGATCAAATGCGCCGAACCACTGCCTACGCCGTATTTGTCCGCCGCTGATTTGAAAGCGTTGACTACATCAGAATGGTTAGCCAACCCCAAGTAATCATTGCTGCAAAAATTGATGACTGGCTTGCCATCGCAAATTAGGTTAATGCCTTGCGGGGATTCGATAATGCGTCTGGAACGGTACAACCCCTGCTGATTTAGCCGATCAAGGTTGGCGGTTAAATCAAACAAAACAGCAACCGTTAATCATTACCAAGGAACGATGCTTTATTTACTATGATATTACTCATTTATTACGTGGTTTACATCTACGTTAGCCCAATTCCAATTCAATGGAAGCAATTGAAAGTCAGGAAGATTAGACGATATGATGTTCTTTAGATCAGCTTCTAGCGTCACTAAGTTTCTCTCCAGAAAAACAACATCATTTTTGGATAAATCAAAATAGAATTGCGAATTCAGGAGAGTGAATTTCTGCGGGGAAGTTATTCGTACTTCGATGTTATATCGACCTTCTTTCCACCAAAAAGACTTTTTTCTTGCTTCCAACAAGGAAAACAGCTCTTTGCTATCAAGAACTTCTTGAACGTAGCCATCAGGCTTAGTCTGCTTCAGATAATTGAAGTGAGCTATCAATGCTTGTATAAGTGGCCGGTCGCTTTCATGGTAGCTGGATTCTTGAAAACGAACAAATTTCTCAAGAAGCGACTGCGTTCCAATTTTTATTGCGATTGGTGACTGGTCGCGACTAATGATCTGTTTATTCCCTGCCGCATCAGTAATCTCGCTAAATGTTTCTCCGAGACCTGCCCAACGAAGAGTTCGAATATCTCCATCATTATGACGCAGAACTAATTCCATGCCGTCGATGATAATATCTTTTTTATCAACACTGAATGCCATTCGCAAATTAAAAATTGGACCCAATGAAGTAAAACTAACTTCGGCATATTGATTTGGCAGAATCCGAACAGAAGGCTGAACGTATCTTTGAAAAAGCCAAGTGGCTATTTGCGGTAGCCATGCTGCTGCACCTATGTAAGCGGCTATCTCTTCTGGTTTCAACTCAAAACTCCCAGTTCAGCAAAAAAAGCCGCGACATTAATTATATTTCGATCCACTCATATTCACCCCTAACCGCTCAAACAATACCCGGTCATGGTTAGTCATAGGATTATCCGTAGTCAACAATTTCTCACCATAAAATATCGAGTTAGCTCCCGCCAGAAAGCACAAAGCCTGCATCTCATCACTCATATTATTGCGTCCAGCAGATAGGCGCACACGGGATTGCGGCATCATAATCCGCGCCACTGCCAACGTCCTGATAAACATGAACGGGTCTAGCTCTTCAGTTCCCATGAGCGGCGTGCCTTCAACCTGAACCAACATATTGACCGGCACACTTTCAGGATGTTTCGGCATATTGGCGAGTTCGATGAGCAGATTAGCCCGGTCTACGTCGCTTTCGCCCATGCCGACAATCCCGCCACAACACACATTAATCCCCGCATCCCTGACCCTTGCCAACGTATCCAAGCGATCTTGATAAGTGCGGGTCGTGATGACTTCGGAATAATATTCCTCTGAGGTATCCAGATTATGGTTGTAGTAATCGAGTCCGCCTTCTTTTAATCTTGCTGCCTGTCCGTCCGTCAACATCCCCAAGGTCACGCAGGTCTCCATACCCAGTGCTTTAACGCGCTGAACCATTTCCACCACCTTTTCCACATCCTTATCTTTGGGCTTGCGCCAGGCAGCGCCCATACAAAACCGTGATGCACCCTGGGCTTTGGCTTGTTGCGCGGCTGCTATGACGGCATCGACAGACATCAATGGCTCCGGCGTTAGGCCAGTCGTGTAACGGGCGCTTTGCGGACAATAACCGCAATCTTCTGAGCAAGCCCCAGTTTTGATGCTCAACAAGCTACTGACCTGGATTTCGTTGGGATCAAAATTCAGTCGATGAATGGTTTGCGCCTTGTATATAAGGTCGTTGAAAGGTAGGGCATAAAGTGCCAACACTTCATCTGTGTGCCAATCATGGCGAATAAATCCTGGGGTTACAGACATTCGGTTAATCTCCCACTACAATGATGATGTCTAAAGGGTAAAAAGCGGCGACCTTACTTGTCAACCTGATAAAATGAATAAAGTTTACAACTGGCTAACCATTATACAGGACACCCTGCTTCCACCCACTTGTATTTTGTGCGGCAACCCAGGATATAACTCACTGGACATCTGCAAAACCTGCTATATACGCTTACCCAGAAATAATCTTTGTTGTTATCGCTGTGCGGAAATATTTACTGTAGCCATCGCTGTACCTGCACTCTGTGGCCGCTGCTTAAGCGAAACTCCAGCTTTTGATGAAACCTACGCACCTTTTATCCATCAAGAAGAAATCCGGCATTTAATTACCGGATTAAAATTTGGCGCACAGTTTAAAAACGCCCGCTTACTCGGTAGCTTATTAGCTGAATATGTGGATAAAGCAGCAGAAAAACCGGATTGCATAATCCCAGTACCGCTACACAAAGCCCGCTACCATGAACGCGGATACAACCAAGCGCTAGAAATTGCCCGAACGGTTTCAAAAACCTTACAAATCCCCATCGATTATTCCAGTTGCGTTCGACATAAAGACACGCCGCACCAAACTGGATTAACCGCAAAAAAACGCCGCCAGAATTTGCGGCGAGCGTTTTCAGTCAAAAAGGCAATTGATATTCATAATGTTGCGATTCTTGATGATGTCATGACAACCGGCTCTACCGCTAATGCACTTGCTATCGAGTTAAAACGGGCAGGCGTAAGCCGTGTTGATGTTTGGGTGTGTGCTAGGGCTTGATTAAAGAAATGAGGTGCAATCCATAGTAAGTCATCAATCCTTCTCCCAACTATCCCTTAACGTCACCGTCCGGTTAAATACCAGCTTGCCGTTCACGCTATCTATTGCATCAAAGCAAAAATAGCCCGTCCGTTCAAACTGGTAGCGGCTATCGGTAGTGGCGTTGCTCAGGCTTGCTTCAACGCGGCAATCCTTAAGTATCCGTAAGGAATCAGGATTTAATGCGTCCAGAAAGTTTTCTTCGTTATCTGGATTGGGAACGGTAAAAAGCCGGTCATAAAGCCTGATTTCAGCAGGTAGTGCATGTTGCTCGGATACCCAGTGGATAACGCCCTTAACCTTGCGGCCTTCGGGATTTTTGCCCAGTGTGTTGGGGTCGTAGGTGCAGCGTAATTCGATAATGTTGCCGCTATCGTCTTTGACGATTTCATTGCATTGGATGATGTATGCGCCACGCAACCTGACTTCGCCGCCATTCACCAAGCGCTTAAATTTCGGTGGAGGAAAAGCGGCGAAATCATCTTGTTCAATCAAGATAACCTTGCTGAAAGGCACATCGCGGTTGCCGAGTTCCGGCTTTTGTGGATGATTGCTGATGACGAGCTGCTCGGTTTTGTTGTCAGGGTAATTGTTAATCACCAGCCGTAACGGATTCAACACCGCCATCGCCCGTGGTGAGTTTTCATTCAGGTCTTCGCGGATGCAATATTCCAACACCGACATTTCTATCCAGGAATTTTGTTTGGTCAGGCCGATGCGTTCGCAAAAATCACGTATTGCCTTGGGTGTTACGCCTGCCCTGCGTAGCCCTGCGAGTGTGGGCATACGGGGATCGTCCCAGCCGTTCACATGTTTTTCCATCACCAGTTGATTCAATTTACGCTTGCTGACGATGGTGTATTCCAATTGCAAACGGGCAAATTCGATTTGTTGCGGGTGGCAGGGTGTTTTGAGTTGTTCCAACACCCAATCGTATAGCGGGCGGTGGTCTTCAAATTCCAGGGTACATAAGGAATGAGTGATGCCTTCCAGTGCATCGGAAATGCAATGAGTGTAATCGTACATGGGATAAATGCACCAAGCATCGCCTGTGCGATGGTGATGGACGCGGCGAATCCGGTAAATGGCGGGGTCGCGCATATTGATATTGGGTGAAGCCATGTCGATTTTTGCACGTAATACGTACTGTCCATCAGCAAATTCACCCGCCCGCATACGCCTGAACAAGTCCAAGTTTTTCTCTATAGGACGGTTACGGTCTGGACTTTCCTTGCCGGGCTCGGTCAATGTGCCACGAAAGGCCCTAATTTCCTCAGCCGACAAGCTGTCAACGTAAGCCTGGCCTTGCTTAATAAGTTGCTCGGCATATTGATAGAGCTGCTCGAAGTAATCGGAGGCATGGTATAAACCGCTCCATCCAAAGCCCAGCCATTGCACATCCCGTTCGATGGACTCCATGTATTCGACGCTTTCTTTTTCAGGGTTAGTATCGTCAAAACGGAGATTGCATGTGCCGTTGTTCTCAGCGGCAATCCCAAAATTCAAACAGATGGATTTGGCATGGCCAATATGCAGATAGCCATTCGGTTCCGGTGGAAAGCGGGTGGCAACCTTGCCATTGTGCTTATTGGTTTTAAGGTCGTCGGCAACGATATGGCGAATAAAATTTGCCGGGGTTTGGTTATCGGTTATGGACATTAGGCCTGTTTGGTTAGGAATGTTATCTGAAAGAATACACCAAAAGAGTGCTGCGTAAGATCATTAAGGTTGTGGCGAACTATTGATTCGGACTTATGAAGTATTAACTCCGTTCGCCTTGAGCCTGTCGAAAGACCAATAGGCTTCGACAAGGCTTCCCTGAGTTTATCGAAGGGCTCAACCCGAACGGGGTTTCAAACATAATCGAGCCATCAATATCGCTATTGATGAAATACTACTGTAATTGCTGGATTCAGTAAAGCTGGGGTGTTAATGATTCCTGAACAAGCTGAGTTCGTTCATGGCTCGATCCTTCGACGGGCTTAATTCAGAGGCTTTTTAAGGAAAAGCATTAGTGTAAGGACATGAAAACCCGATTAACGAACTTGCCGAGCTTGAGATTGTGTTAAGGCAGCCCTCTGTTGTTATTGAATGCTTTATCAGATAGCCCCAATCCACTATCGTAACTTGGAAAAGCAGTGGCTCACCAAATTAAACATGGAAGATACTGGAAGTTGACTAACGTGGATTTATGCTTTATTGTCTTTGGACGCATTTCAATAGTTTGTTTCAACAACAGGTCTTAATTTATGATTGTACTGTTTAGAAATATTCCAGACGATTCCTACCATAACGATATTACCGCTATTGTTCAACCTGTCATTAAAGGCGGATTTTTCAGAAAGCAAGGGAATATAAATAGCATCGAAATTTTAGCGTTAAAGGAAATTAATACCGGATCTCTCGAATTTCAGGCCCTGGCTCATATCGAACCGGAAGACGCGGCTAATCGGGTTATAAAAAAACTTCATGGACACTATATTAGAGGTTCTCGCGTTACGGTACGGCAATATTATTTACGAAACTGGAAAAATGACAAAAGGAGTGAAGAAAAAGACGTGGATTGGCAACTTCAAGAAAAGCGCACGAATCCAAGTAGGCGCAGGAATTTGAAAGTTTATAAAATTGCTTTGCCAGAATATAAATAATCTCTGATTTAAATGCTATGGTCGATAATCCGAGGATTTCAAGTTAGCAAACAGCCTATTCCTAAGTAAAAACACTTTTCCCGTAATAAATCCTTGGATAAAAGCATCTACAATCCATGCTATCCGCCATCGACAATACTGATACGCCGTGGTGCTCGATTACCTAGAACCTCCTAACACAAAGCAATAAGGGCAAATATAATTCATTGCCTCTGACAAACCCGCAGGATGTTCCTCACGCGGGACGAGGTTTGTAGCCCCATTCCTAACGTTTTTCTGACGCTGATATTTTTGAACCCCGCAGAAACCCTGTGGACGGGGCAACATGCCCGTCCGGCTGAGGTTATCTGCAAGGATACCTGAAAAGTATGCTGTTCAGATTATTAATGAGATTAAGCAGGAATACTACTGGATTTGACTATTTCAGTAAAGACAAGGTGTGGGGTTTTATCTGGCTTTCTGATAGTGTAGCCATTACGTAATGCTATCAACTATCTAACACCAACATACGAGTAACACCTTATGAAAAAAACAACCTGGTATTCAAAGTTTGCCAAGGCTTCTTCACGATTTTGTGGACGGCCTATCGTTTTTGCGCTTTCCGTAGCAACAATTCTGGTCTGGATAATTACTGGGCCGATGTTCAATTACAGCAATACCTGGCAATTGGTTATAAACACAGCGACGACGATTATCACGTTCTTGATGGTTTTTCTCATTCAAAGCACACAAAACCGTGATACGGAAGCGATTCAAATCAAGCTGGATGAGTTAATTCGGGCAACAAAGGGGGCGCACAATGCCTTGTTAGATATTGAGGAACTCGAGGAAATTCATCTCGACACGTTTCGCGCAAAATATGAGATGTTAGCGGAATTGGCCAGGAAAAATTCTGAAAGCGGCATCCTGGACACCGATACGCCTGAGACGGATAATTAGGATGTAAGCGATCAAGGAGTTGGTCAGTCACAGCGGCGGTTGCTGAGTGCCTGTAAGATTGATATATACGCTATCCCCAACTGACAATACACCACATTCATTATGTATGGCATTTTGCCCGAAATAAACCTTATTCTGCCATTTTCTGAGGCGGTTAAGAGTTGTTAATGGCTCTTTGCCAGTTTCTGCCGTTTCCGGGTCTATGGTCGGTACTGAACAGCGCGAACAAGGTTTTGGTAAGCGAAAACCGATAGCGCCAATAGTGATTTCACGCCACAAATCTTCGGCATAACTTTCACAACCCGACACCACCAGATTAGGCCGAAAGCGGGTCATAGCTAGATTGAGTTGCATGGCCTGATTCAGCGTGACCAGCGAGCTTTCCGAAATCAGCAGAAAAGGAAAGCCGTCCGAGAGTGCGGTTTGGTCTTCAGGTTTAGCAAAGACTGGATTGACAGAACGGATAGTGGCATCGGGTTGGTAAACCAAACGACATTCCACATTCAGAAATCGGCTAAACCAGTCATCTGCCTCAGCCGATACCGCTATTGTATCTAACTGATCGTGCCAGATAGTGCTGTTAATGATGTCACCCGTTTTGGGTTCTAGCGACAGGGACAAATTACCCATACCGGGCGCAGACAATATCAGTTGGCTTTCCGTTAATGCTGTTTTTATCAAAGCCATCCGGGGTAATCGGCGTTGGCTGAGGAATTGCCGCTCAGTATCGACCAACATCCACTTTCTATCATACTTAAAGCCAGTTTCCACCACAGGCCAGCTATTTACTCGTATGCCAGCGAGAGATTTAACCGGATAGATGTAAATGTCGCTGAGTACAAGGCTTGTCATTTTGTTTAGCCGTTTAATCGGCAAGAAAGCGGACGGGCTAAAATGCAGATTTAAAGTGTGGAGAACGGGGAATTACGCATTTATGTAAATGATAATTTACGCTGTGTTGCCAGTAATTTGTCAGCCAATTTATTATTGACCTTATCAAATTTGATACCGTAAATAATGACAGCACCATTTGTTTTACGCATAACTTTACTTGGAATTTCAAATTCTTTGAAGTCGGCAAAGCGTATCGTTAAAGAAACTTGTTTGTTGATGGGCAATTTTATGTTTGTTGCAACCAAAATTCCTCTGCTGCTGATGTCAACAAGTTTTACCGATATTTCCTGGTTTACACCAAAGCTAAAATTAAACAGGCCGATTTTGCGTAAGGTAACGCCAATATCGCTTCTGATATAACGTATGCCCATACGTCTATTGATCTTGAATGGAGCTGATACGCTACTTTTAGACCAATGTTCGTCAGGTTGTGCTGGATTTGTAGGTTTCGGCATGGATAGTGAAAGCATTGTGTAACGAAATTAGCGTAAGTATCGACCCTAAAGTAATATTTTTCAAATGTTTAAGGTAAGACTTGGCGATTATAATAAAAAAATTTGTTCAATCCGTTAGAATAAATGATGTTTATTAATTAATGCTTACCCGTGAAAATGCGATCCACTAAAATGTTGCCTCGAATAGGTTTAATTGTTTTCATTTTTTTTCAAATAGTTGCTTCAAATCCCTTGTTTGCGAAAGGGAAACAAACAATCAAAATTGCTTACCTGACGCAAATGCAAAAAGCACGACCTGTGTTATCTAATCTTGATCCTATTATCGAAAACAAAGGTGTGTTAGGCGCTGAGCTTGCGATTGAAGATAACAACACGACAGGTCAATACACCAAACAGCAATTCACTTTGGAGAGGTTTATTGTGCCAGTGGAGGGTAATGTTACTGATACATTTAACAAGAAAATCGCCAAAAAATATGCTTATGTTGTCACAAATTTACCGCCCGAATTAACCAACACGGTAGCTGATTTAGCGGAGGCAAAGGATGTTTTGCTGTTTGATGTCGCAACCGTTGATGATGCGTTGCGTAACAAAGAATGCCGGGCTAATGCGTTGCATTTGTTGCCCAGCCGAGCCATGCGCGCCGATGCGCTGGCTCAGTACATGATGAAAAAGCGGTGGACGAAGTGGTTTCTGGTGATAGGTGCTGCTGCCGAAGATAAGCTCTATGCCGAAGCCTTAAAACGTGCAGCCAAACGATTCGGGATGAATATAGTCCAGGAAAAAACTTGGGAACACAGTTTCGATGCCAGACGCACGGCACAATCCGATGTGGCTGTTTTTACTCAGATTGATGATGATTACGACGTGTTGGTGGTTGCTGATGAACAAGGGCAATTTGGGGAATACCTTGATTACCGTACCTGGATCCCACGGCCTGTCATCGGTACACAAGGTTTGGTGGCGACATCTTGGCATAAAACGCATGAACAATGGGGGGCTACGCAGATTCAAAATCGTTTCAAAGAAAAGGCAGGTCGCTGGATGGAGGAGCAGGATTATGGTGCTTATTTGGCAGTGCGGGCGATTGGGGAAGCGGCAACCCGCACCCAATCGAATGAATTAAAGCCGATTAAGGACTACCTGCTAAGCGATCAGTTTGCATTGCAGGGTTATAAAGGTACTCCCTTATCATTCCGGCCTTGGGATAATCAATTAAGGCAGCCTGTGTTGTTGGCTGCGCCCAGGTCGTTAGTCGCGGTTGCCCCGATTGAGGGTTTTCTGCATCCCAAAACCGAGCTGGATACCTTGGGTTACGACCAGCCGGAAACAGAGTGTCAATGGAGTAAAGGGAAATGAATAAATGGGCTATAAGTCTGCTGTTATCGGTGTTGACGGCTTCGGTACAGGCTGAAGTCGTTTTTGTGACCCTGGAAAAAGATAATGCCCTGGCGCTTGTCGATCCGGTTGACGGCAAGCTGATTAAAACGGTGGAAATCGGTCAACGTCCTAGGGGTATCGCCATCAGTCCAGATTATAAGGTGTTATACATTGCTACCAGCGACGACAACACCATCAAAATGGTTGATACCGAGACCTTGAAAGAAATTGGAGTGTTGCCTTCAGGAGATGACCCAGAAACTTTTGCGCTTAACCCCAAAGGTGACCGCCTCTACGTATCCAATGAAGATGACAGTAGGGTGACAGTTATCGACATCGCCATGAAAAAAGCCATAAAGCAGATTCAAGTGGGCGTAGAGCCGGAGGGGATTACCGTTAGCCCGGATAACCGCTGGATTATCAGCGCGTCTGAAACGACCAACATGCTGCATTGGATTGATGCCAAGACAAATAATATTGTCGAAAATACACTGGTCGATCCACGCCCCCGTGCCGTCACCTTTACAGCCGACAGTAAATTCGCCTGGGCGACTTCGGAAATGGCGGGTAGCCTGATGATCGTGGATGCCAAGACCAAGCAAGTCACCAAACGTATCGGTTTTGAGATTCAGGGTGTAACCAAAGATAAGATACAGCCTGTTGGTGTGGTTATCGATAAGGAAAGTAAACGCGCTTATGTGGCGTTAGGCCCCGCTAACCGCGTGGCGGTAATTAATGCCCAAACGTATGAGGTAGAAAAATACCTGTTGGTTGGGCAACGGGTATGGAACCTGGCGTTTTCACCCGACCAAAAACGCTTGTACACCGCGAATGGGGTCAGTAATGATATTTCCATTATTGACCTGAATAGCCAAACCGTGACCAAATCAATAGCTGTGGGCAATTATCCCTGGGGCGTTGCCGTCAAGCCATGAGCCAAGTCAATGCGTTATCCATAGAGGACTTGAGCTTTTCCTACAGCGGTAATAAAGCGCTGGATCATGTTGGGTTTAACATCCAATCTGGCGAATGCACCTTACTACTTGGACCTAATGGTGCAGGGAAAAGCACCTTATTCGCCCTAATTACCCGCTTATACGATGCCCGTAGTGGACGAATCGAGTTATGTGGGTTCGATATCAAAAAGCAAACAGGCAAGGCTTTAGCCCGATTGGGCGTGGTCTTTCAGCAGTCCACACTCGATATGGATCTGACGGTGATGCAAAACCTGGGCTACCATGCAGCCCTGCATGGTATGGGGCATAAGCTCGCCAAACAGCGAATCCAGCAGGAATTGGAACGGCTCAATATGGTTGACCGACGTTTCGAGAAAATACGACAATTGAATGGCGGGCATCGACGGCGGGTGGAGATTGCCAGGGCTTTGTTGCATAAACCTTCCTTGTTGTTGCTCGATGAGCCTACAGTCGGTCTTGATGTGCCTAGCCGTCAGGATATAGTCGAACATGTCCATCGCTTAGCTAAGGACGAAAACATGGCCGTATTATGGGCCAGCCATTTGATTGATGAGATTTATCCCGATGACCGCCTCATTATCTTGCACAAAGGCCAAATCAAGGCGACTGGATCAGTTGATGAAGTCCTGCAACAAACCGGTGCAACTACAATTAAGGACGCTTTCTATGCGTTGACGCAAGGAGCTCAAGGATGAAGATCCTGCATTACTGGCGAGCCATGTGGGGCATCATCTGGCGGGAATGCTGGCGTTTTGTGACACAGCGGGAACGCTTTGTGTCCGCGTTGGTACGTCCTTTGGTCTGGTTGTTCATATTTGCCGCTGGATTCCGTTCAGCCTTAGGATTGGCGATAAGCCCACCGTATGAAACCTATATTCTCTACGAAGTCTATATCGTACCTGGGCTATGCGGCATGATCCAGCTATTCAACGGGATGCAAAGCTCGCTTTCCATGGTGTATGACCGCGAGATGGGCAGTATGCGTATCCTGTTGACTTGCCCATTGCCCCGGTGGTTTTTGCTGTTGTCCAAGTTGCTGGCAGGTACGGCGGTTTCCATCTTGCAGGTTTATGTATTTCTCGGGGTTGCTTGGTGCTATGACATCCGTCCGCCATTGCAAGGATATGCTTGGATTTTGCCAGCGTTAATCTTATCAGGCCTGATGTTAGGCGCGTTGGGGTTGCTGTTGTCATCATTGATAAAACAATTGGAAAATTTTGCCGGCGTGATGAATTTTGTGATTTTCCCGATGTTTTTTATGTCCACTGCGCTATATCCCTTATGGAAAATCAAGGAATCCAGTGCCTTACTACACCATCTTGCGGAATATAATCCTTTTTCTCAGGCGGTTGAGTTGATTCGGTTTGCTTTGTACGGTCAGTTTAACCAACATGCTTTCATCTATACACTAGCCGCTTTTATTGTATTTATGACGCTGGCAATCTTGGGTTATAATCCCTCCAAAGGGATGATGACCAGAAAAGGAGGGGGTGGATGAACCCAGGCTGCGAAAACATTTCAAAAAAAGACCAGGCATCAGTGTTTTAACGGCCAAATCATAAGGATCAACAATCATTACGGTGAATAGGTGAAAAACTCATTTTTTCTTGTTATTCCAGCACAAGAAACCAAACCTGAACGGCTAAAATTATTTGAGCCAAAAGCGTTGGAGCAATGGCTATTTGAGCTTCCAACGGCCAACCCGAGTTTGGCCACACGCTTGATTCAGGACTTTATCACCGATTTTAATACCCTTAAAATGCCGTTTCAGTTACGATTGGATGCGTTGGAGCTACTGCGCCCCAAGGTTCTTATTATGGAAGATTATCTTCGTTCCAGATTGATAAGGACAGCTTTCCCGAAAGAAGAAAATGACTTGAAAATCCTTCAGGTGTTAGCTTCGATAGAGCGGGAATTCACGATTGGCTACTGGATAGTTATTAAAGAACTCACTCACCGTCAAGTAAGCTGGTTTCAGGGAAAAAGCTTGGCTTTGTCTTTGCAACGCTGCATTAAGGGATTGAGCAGTGTAGTCATTAGTCACTTTATCATGGGCTTGCCGATCCCTGATTGGGTATGGATAGACTTACATTCACTGTTTAAGCTGAGCGTAAAATCAAAAAAAGATAACGTAAAAGTTTCCGATCCCACAAACCATATCAATAAGGCAAGTACTCCAGAGGAATGCTATCGTCAGATACTTTTGTTGTGTCTTTCTCGACCTACTGGGTTACTGCAAAAAGAAATTCCGCTGGTTTACAGCTTTATTGAAAGCTTATTTCCCTTTTTTAATTTGAGCACAAAAGCAGCTCCTGGTCAGTCTATGCAATATGCGATTATGACTGACGAGGATAAGCCCCCTTTTGCCCAAATTGAAATGAAAACCGTACGGGATTCAGCCACGCTTTATATTGATTTCACCCGGCTTTACAAAACCTTTGAAAAAAAGGACAAATTTATTAGCCTGACAGAAACCCGGTTTACCTCGATGCACATTTTGAAAAGTCATGAGGACAAACCAACTGCTGAATTGCTCGATTACCTTGAGCAAAGATGGTCTGGAATTGAGCTTCAGAAAGAGGCTGTTTTTAGTGATCGGCTAGACCGATACCTTGCTATAGGCATAGCTTCCGCCCATAGCCTACAAAGTTCGGATTTAAGCGAGGGCAATAGCGACGCTGAGCAGGAAATGCTAGTCCACTCAGAATCTGACCGATTGTTGTTTTGTGTCTTTGTCAAAACCGGAATTTTATCGGTTGGCAATTTAGTCAGCTTCAGAAAAGCCGATCAGCCTGGACAAAAGCGGTCGCTAGCCGTTGTTAACGAACTGATAGTAGCCAAGCAGAGCGGTAAAATAAGTTTTGGGGTGAGCCTCATAACAACGCACTATCACTCTGTTTACTACACGATGGCAAATGCGGCTGATACTGATTCCGCTAACAAAGGCCTTTTTTATAATGCCGATGACCAATTTGATGAGGCCAGTTTTCTAGTGGTCGATAACTTTATGTTAAAGGAAGGCGATCTCATCAAAATGCTTATGAATAAGGAAAGTATTCACCTTATTTTAAAGGACAGAAGGAATGTTGGCCTGGGTTACTGGCAGTTTGAATGTCAACGGATTGCCGAAAGAATAGATAAACCAGCGCAACCTAAAAAGGGCTATGATTTTATCTGATTTCAATAAGAGAATTACATTTCACCGTAGGTAACACATAAATCACTTGAAAAGTTTTTACATCGTGGTAAGTTGGTTCACTAAGTAGACACGAATCAAAACAGCCTATGGCTTTTCAAGCAAGTAATAAGGCAGTCATAAAGAAAGTTTACTTGAAGAAAGTATTTGCAACACAAGCTGTCTAACCCGTATTGATAAGGTTTTGAGCAAAGTATCATAATAAAAAATTACAAACCATGAGGATGAAAAATGAGTAACGAAGATAATGTGAACAAAACTGTGGGCTCGTTGAAAACCACCGTCAGCAATCAGATTGCTGCAATGATGAGTTTAAAAGAGAGTAATCCAAAAGCTTTCTATGGCATTCTTGCAGCGGTGATCTTGCCCATACTTATCATAATGATGAGTGGCGGTGAATCCAAAACTGTTTCTGGCCCTACCATTAAAGCATTAGCCATCGGTCAAAAATACTCGTTAAAAAGCCCAAATACTGTCGATCCTAGCGCCAAGATTCGTCTGGTTCCAGTACCCGGAACCTTGGCCGCTTATGATGATAGCGAAGAAGCGGACAGAAATGCGCCTTGCCAGCACATGGCTCAAGGCACGCCAATTGAGGTGATGGAGTTTTCCGATTTTGGTGGCAATAAAAAAATGTTCGTAAAGGTTAAAGTTACGGACGGCGAATGTAAAGATAAAGACGGCTGGGTACTCGCAATAGACGTTCAGTGACACTAATTATAGATTGACACACTGCCAATAAAAATCCATAATTAGCCGGATAACTTCTATTGCGGGAATAGCTCAGTGGTAGAGCACAACCTTGCCAAGGTTGGGGTCGCGAGTTCGAATCTCGTTTCCCGCTCCAAAAAACCAAAAGGCCGCGATAAATCGCGGCTTTTTTATTTCAGCTTAAACTACATAATGGCTGCGTAGCAAAATGGTTATGCAGTGGCCTGCAAAGCCATCTACGCCGGTTCGATTCCGGCCGCAGCCTCCATGAGACGATTCAACAAGATTCAACGAAGCACACAAACCCCGCGTGTTACCTAGCATAGCGGGTTTTTATTGCCCAACGAAGTTCAACAAAATGTATTGACATCCGCAACAAATGGGGATGCTTTTTAAGGGTACTTTGATATTTTTAAAATGAGATACCCCCAAATGTTGACAGATACAGGTTTACGTTTTAGTTTTTCAACCTGTTCGATGTAATCAAGAAGCCCAATAAGTCGGCTTGTGCTCTCAGCCATAAAGATCCATTCATTTGGTTTTTTTGGCTAACTGCCAGTCTACCGCTGAAGCTAAGTTAAGCCGTATGGCGACCGCCAGCAAACGCTTGTCCCGTGTCCATAGCCGGGTATTGCCCAATAGCTGGGTAGAAGCAAGCAGGTGCGCGTCAACCAGTCCTATGCCCAAACCAAACAGCGAATGCGCTTCAATGAAAAAATTGACCTCATCGTCAAAGACAAGCGGGGCTTGAGGCAGGTTGTCCAGTGCCGCCAAAATCATTTCACGTTGGCGCAAATTCCCTAACGCCAATTCACCCCGGACAAAGGGATGGCTTAATACGCTATTCTGAATTAGCAAACTGGCTAATAGCGGTTCATTGTCACGAAGGTGATCAACCCATACCGATGTATCGACCAGAACCATCATGCTAGGTGATAGTTTGCCGTCGCGGAATAGTGTCCAGTTGCGGCTCGCTGCCCCCCAAACTCGCCAGCCTTTTTGCGCTTTCGCGCTCTATCAGGGCTTTCAAGGCTTCCCTTACCAAGCTGGATTTCTCCTGCAAGCTGGTCAAAGCCTGCGCTTTTGTCAGCAATTCATCATCTAATACGATTGTGGTTCTCATGGCTTGCCTCCCAGTTCATCATCGAATGATGCGCTCTTTTGTGCATTAAAGCAAATTGTGGATTTATCGTCTCAACGCTCTGCGTCCAGCATTGCTGGAAATCATGCTGCTATGGCAACTGCCAGCTCCCACTCATAGCCGATTTTGAATCTAAAGCTTAAAATAACGCCACTGACCGCTTTGCCTCAGGTGGAAGATGGTACTATCCCCTCCCGCTTCCGTTGGTAGTTATCGTAGCTTTCTCTTGTTGGACAGTCGGATGACATCTTTTTTTGACACTGCTATTGACCAATATTTTGCAGTGTTTTTATCGATCCCACGCTATGCGCCACTGCCATTAAGTTAGCGACAAGCTCCTTCTCCCTTGAGGGAGAAGGCTGGGATGAGGGGAGTTTATAAAGCTTTTCCTTGTTTTGTATCTCCTCACCCCAACCCTCTCCAGCAGGAGATGGAGAGGGAGTTGGCATTGCTTAACTTAATGGCAGTGACGCTCTGCGCGGGAATGCAGCCAGAAACGTTCTACGCCCCGCACCGCTGGAGCTGTACCCACACTGGAGCATGGGGAGCGATACAATGGAATACACAGTCCAGGCGTTGAATTTCTCCCCTTATTCCAATCTACAGAACTGAACGCAAGGATAGGTTTAAACTCAGTTGCTACTTGCGGCTTGATCTATAAGTGAGCGGACTGTCACATAACTGTTGAATTTAACCGAGATTTTCTTGGTTCTCAATGGTTTCCACCTTTGCGTATTTCGCACTTTGAATGACCTATTCAATTATTCGTCGTATCATTAGCAGGTCAGGAAATACACGTTGAAAAGCTAGGTGCCATTCTCGGATTTTCGACTACTAGTTAACACCCAAAAAACAGGACGTTCTATGACTCTTCTTATTCAAGAGTTAGCAAAAACTGAATTACTACAGAATGTATCAGATAACCTGTTGAGACAGGTGTTAGCGCATGCCAGCCCTTTGGAATTACGGTCTGGTGAATTACTGCTTTCCCCTGGGCAGGATAATCAACACATCTACTTGTTGCTCTCAGGCACACTCACGGTGCATTTTAATTCGCCGGATTCACCCGTCATCAGGGAATTAACCGAAGGTTTATCGGTGGGTGAAATGTCAATTATTGACGATACCACCCCGTCTGCGTATGTGAAGGCCAAAGAGCATTGTCGGGTATTTCCTATACACCGCGATTTTCTGATTGACCTTATTCAAAACGCCCATCCGATTGCGTACAACTTGCTTCGGATACTCACACAGTGGATGAAAGTCAATACCCAAAAAATCATCAATGATCAATTCCAAATATCGGAGCTGACCAATCAAGCTAACATCGACGGCCTAACCGGACTTTACAACCGCCGCTGGCTGGATAATGCGCTTCCGCGCATCCTCACTCAAATGATTAAAATCACACAGCCACTCTGCATTTTAATCATTGATGTCGATCATTTCAAAAAATACAATGATCTACACGGACACCAGGGCGGGGATCTTGCGTTGATTTCTATGGGTAATGTGTTAAGAACAAATAGTAGGCCTTATGATTTCGCCACGCGATTCGGTGGCGAAGAATTTATGGTTTTATTGCCAAACACTAACCAAGCCGATGGCATCGCACTGGCGGAACGGATACGCCAAGAAACGCAAAATCAAATGATCGCTAATCCAGATGGCTCTCCCATGCCTGGCATTACCGTGTCTATCGGACTTGCCGTAAGCGATTCAAGCTCTACCACCCAATCACTCTTTGCTGCCGCCGATAAGCAGTTGTATATAGCCAAACAAAGTGGGCGTAATTGCTTGAAGTATTAGTTATTTGCGCTGTTCAAAGCCGTATCGGTGTGGGTAGGTTTATCATGGTAGATGCATAGTCAATGTTGATTTGGATACTGTTGGAAGCCGTTTTATAATCCAAATGCAGCGCATTGGTGAATCTATGTTTAGTTAGCAAATGCCCGCATGGAGTGGAACGAAATACGAGAAGCCAGTAATCTTAAACCCGCGATTTCGCTAGCTCTATACGGGTTTGTCTATCCAATCAACCAAAAATATCATCTAGCGTAGACCAGCGGTTCGATCAAAAAATAAAAACCACCGTAGAGCTAAGGGGCGCGCCTTTCATGGGCGATTAGCGAAGCCACCGAAACTGAAAAAATAACAAACCTTCAAAACCGCCACGAAAAGGCGCGTCCCGCTTGAGCGTAATGTTAGGCGTGGGTCTAAGCATTTGATAGGCTTCGCTTTCGCTCTACCTATCTACCGTGCTGAAATCTCATTCGAGTGAAAGTTATCACTCAATCAAAACCCGTTTACCGTTCACGAATGTTTGATTAATCAAGGGGTGATCGTTTTTTGTAGGTCCGTAATCGCTATTTGGATGGAACACTACAAACTTAAGGTCTTTGGTTGTTGTCTCAAAAGCGTGTTTTTGTAAGGGTGCAACAAAAAAAATACTACCTGCTTTAAGTTCGGATTTCGTTAAAGGTGCTTGAGATACTTCCCATCCCTGCCCACTGATTACGATTCCAACTCGATACGATGGATGGGTATGCACTGGCTGTAACGTGCCTTTAGTTGTATTTAGAAAATTAAGGCATGGATCGCCTCGGAATACAGGTGGGATCAAAATAGAGTCAACGCAACCTGGCAAATAATTCAGTGTTGAGTCCTCTTGTAAGGGGCCACCAATTGAAAAAACACCTCGATATTGAAGTTTTGAAAACACGATCCCCTCGCCGCCATCAATAATAAATTTACCAGGTATAGAAAAGTACATACCAGTTATTAAAGGGTATTTTCTGCCATCATTCATCGTTATATAAGATATTCCCTTTAAAACATAGCCAAAATGCGTTGAGTTTTTATCTTTAAAAACCCCCTGCATACCCTCTCTCCATACGCTAGTATGGGCTGGCATACCATAATCTATGTCCATGCCATTAAAATTATCAATTTGATTAATTATGATGCTCATTATTTTTTTTGTTCGTTTATTATATTATCAAGTACTTCCATATGTTTTTTAATTTCATAACCAAATTTTCCATTCATTTCTACTTCTATCCATGGAATCTTAACAGCTTTTTCATGGTATGGATAAAACCCGACATATGCAATGTTATCAAAAATAAATATTGGAAACGCAATTAATGAATTATATTTTTCAAATTTAATTTTGTATTTATTTAAAACGTTTTCTGTTTCTTGTAGTCCATTTTTAATGCCATCATTACTTCCAAGCGTAGAATGTCTTAAATTTACTTGGTCATTGCTATTGTCAAGCAAATAAATATTATAATTACCTTTATGATAAGCATCGCTATGTGTAAAATCGTCCATGAAAGCATCTGCTCCTGGTATGTATGTAATAATAACTGTTATATTTTTTGCATTGTGTATTTTTTCTTTAAAAAAAGCAGGAGTTATTTCTGCAATAATATTATTAATACCAATATTATGCTTTATTATGAAAAGTTCCTTAATTTCTTCAATAGATTCTGCAAACTCTTTATCTATTGCTAATCTATGTACAACATCCAAAATAGATATAACTATTAATACTGTGCCAATATGAGTAATTACTTCCCATTTGATATGAGAAACTTTTTCCCAAAAATCATCTACAAAAGAAGTGCTACAATATATTCCAATAAAAACACATGACACTCCTAATATAAAAATTATAATTATGAAAATAATTACTCTATAATTATTAAAGTGTTTGTGAACCATGAATATTGCTCTTTAAATTATATTAGATAATTTCATGATTTTTTAATAAAATTATCTATTACTGGACACGGTTACGAGCGTCGTACATAACGCTTTCCAATGGCAACTTAAATTGTGAAATAAGTTTACCGCCAAGAATTTGGGACATCCAATGGTCATGAAAACCCTGATGATCAACCTTTCTTAAAATCGCATCGCCTTGGGGAAAGTTCTGGGATTCTTTTATACGCCGTGTTTTCTCAAGTTCATCTAATAAGCGTTCCCGATCTTCTGGGCCTTTATATCCAATTTCACGCATAGCTTTAGCAATGAGCTGAACATGCTCATAAGCAGCCCAATAATGAGAACCAGCAATTACACGCTTTGGATCATCCTCAGAATAACCTTCAGAGTTAACTTTCAAAGTTTTACGGAATTGCTCATGTGCCGCTGTTTTGAAACCATCAAGTCGTCGCGGCAGATATTCCAAAACGTATGTTCCGTCTAAAATATCCTTATACTGTGTGGTGTCAATAGCTTCCAGGGAACAAATAACGGTATATAATTTTTTCTTGATTCCTGCATCCTGCAATGCTTGAAGGAAGCTGGTTGTGCTTTGACCGAAAAATACAAAATATATAGCGTCAGCATCTTTAGGGATTTTCTTAACGTAAGGCATATAATCACTCGTTTCTAAGGGTACACGAATAGATTCTAATACTTCGCCCCCGAACTCCTTGACAGATTTTGTAAACTCTTCTTCATGTGATTGTCCCCAAGCATAATCTGATACGATGGTTACCCACTTTGAAGAAATGTTGTCCAATATCCAAGGTACACCTGCTTTAGTTTGTATACAAACCTGTGTACTTAGGCGAAAAACATAACGATTTGATTTTGGACCTGTTCCTTCACATGACATCGCGATAGGAAAATAAGGGGTTTTCAATTCTTTGGCTAAAGGTAATGTTGCCATCATTACCCCAGAATGAACCGCCCCCAAAACAACATCGGCGTTATCTTCATGGACAAGTTTTCTAAATTTCCGGATTCCAATCTGGGGATTAGATTCTGTGTCTTCTGGTTTATAAAGCAGCATTCTTCCATTTATACCACCTTCTTTATTGATGTCATTTATAGCGGCTTCCGCCGCTTTATCAATCCAATAACCCCATGATGCAAAGCCTCCAGTTTTATCAACCTGATGACCAATAACAATTGGCGTTTCGCCGAACACTAAATGTATAGGTAAAATCATTCCACACAATACGATCAAGAAAAATAAGCGGTAATTCTTTTTCATAATCCATCCCCTTCAAGTTTAAAAAACGGTGTTATCGAAAAAATATTGTTCAGCAAATTAGTTGGCATTAAAATTAATCTGTGAGTTTATGATGTTGAATAATTACTTTCAGAAACAATTTTACCCTGCTCAATAGCTATACTCCTAGTACAGACTCTTTGAATAAAGGGTAAATCGTGTTCAACAATGATTATTATAATTTCTTTTTCATTACGCAAAGAAAAAATTAACTCCTCAATTGATTTTTTTAAATCTAATGATAAACTTTGCAAAGGCTCATCAAATAATAAAAGTTTTCTATTACTTAGTAATGATCTAACTATTGACAATACCTGTCGTTCACCGCCTGACAATTCTCCCGCAGGATGAAACATACGTCCCGCAAGTTTTTCCTTCCAAATACATTGAAATGTCTTTGGTGTTCTTAATAAAATTCTTTCAATATCATTTAGTAATTTATTTGAGCTATTAATCCCATAAGGGCTATAGCATGGAATTGCAATATTTTCAAGAATAGTCAAGCAAGGAAAAATTTGCCAATTTTGGGGAAGTATTCTAATTCCCATTTTTGTTTTGTAGGCTGGTGATTTATTCTGAATTTCCTCCCCTGCATACAATATTTTTCCTTTATACATTTTACATAAACCAAATATTGTAGAGATGATGGTCGACTTACCTGATCCATTATGTCCATAGATACCGAATATATCCCCACATTTCAAAGAAAAAGAAATGTTAAAAATTACAGGATTTAAACCATAGCCAGATGAGAGAGAATCAACCACTAACATATTACTTGAGGTCATAAAAATAAATAAAAGTCATTTTATATTGTTAATATTAAACTATAACTCTGTTGAATATTGTACATTTGTAAATACGCCATTTTCTAAAGTAATAATAAAGTCAGTCAGCTCTATTGTAGTATCTCTATCATGCTCAACTAAGACCATTGGATGCGAAGCACTTAAATTTTGTAAAATTTTAAGTAATATATTTTTTTCTTGAGTACCTACTCCGTTAAATGGTTCATCAAGTAATAAAAGCTTGCTATCCGCCGCAATTACCAAAGCTAATTCAAGTATTTTTTTCTGTCCATACGAAAGTTCAGAAACTTGACTATAGAACAAATGATTTAATCCAAAAGTATTTCCAATTGATTTGAGATGACAATAGTGTTTGTCAAAAATAACTTTGTCTGTTTCAGCTTGAGAGGCAAGGAGGCCTAATAAAACATTTTCTCTAACTGATAAATTTTGAAAAAGCTCAACTCGCTGAAATGTTCGTCCAATTGGTAATGTATAATAATCGCCAAAAAATGATTGATATTTATTAGTTTTTTTTGAAATATTTTTTTCTAAAATCTTTACTTCACCATAAAATCCTTTTTGTATTCCAGAAAGCACATTGAGAAATGTTGTCTTTCCAGAACCATTTTCACCTACTATTGCGATAGCCATTTTCTTCTTAGAGTGCGGCATCAAAGACAGTGTTTTAATATCATTGTTTATGAGTTTTATTGATAATCCTGTATCTAAAGATGCCTTAACTGAAATATCATTTAATATTGAATTATGTTCAAAATTTAGAGTTAAATTATTAGACTTGAAAACTTCAGATGCTAAAACATCAATCTCTGTTGGTTCAATAGTATCAATTGTAATATCAATATTTATACTACTTGTCTGCATATAATTTTTAAAAGGAACTATATGAAAAAACAAATATTTTACTGATAATATCTTTGCAACCAGTTTCGATGATGAAATACTTAAAATAAGTAAAAAGCCAATAATAATTGGATATATTCCAGTATAGCTACTCAACTCATCTTTTAATAGCAAGAGGATGGCTGTGCCAACTAATGGCCCCCAAAAAGTTCCACGACCTAAAAATGATGCCCAAACTATTGCTTCTCCTGATAGAGACCAATGGAAGAAGCTACTACTCAGGTATTTTGAAAAAAACACATATAATATTCCAGAAACTCCTGCAAAAAGACCAGAAATTATATACACATATAATTTATGCTTTGCTAGATTATACCCAAGAAGCTCCATTCTAAATTGGTTTTCCCTAATCCCTTTTGAAATAAGTCCAAAAGAACCTTTATATAGTGTCCAAGTCAAAACGGTTGCCACGATAACTATTAAAACTGTAAAAAAATAAAAATAGAG
>Ga0302323_100000746_pt1 | contig 26284 bp, 34 predicted proteins | sample Fen_T0_3_FD_201950 | JGI IMG/M metagenome (GOLD analysis project Ga0302323, IMG submission 201950) | Peat permafrost microbial communities from Stordalen Mire near Abisko, Sweden - Fen_T0_3 | ecosystem: Environmental > Terrestrial > Soil > Wetlands > Permafrost | place: Sweden: Abisko...
CTGTGTACCATCAGGATACACCTTTACGGTTAAATTAGCTGAATTGTACATTGTCATTAGGGGCGATATACTACGAAGCCTGCCCCATATAAGTGATGGACTATTATCTTGTGGACCTGCAATAGAACAACTAGAGGTAACCAACCGCATTGGAAAGGGTACAGTACCTGTTCCATTAATTGTATCAAAATCGGTTCCACTAGTCCAATCACTAAATGACAGTATAGAATAAGCCGCTATCGGCGATACAGTTGTATACATTTGTGTGTATAAAGTACCATACAAAGAACACAACATGGCGCCCTCTAGCGTATCTGCACCAGATAATGACCACGTACCCCACAAACCAAGTTCAATATCTAATACTTTCAGTGATGAACCATTAACAACAAGCAATGGTCCGTGTTCAGGCCTACCGAGAGGATCACCACCAGCCGTAGAGGATTTATGTGCCTCACAATATACAATATCGTTTATATTAGTGGGCGTATCTTTGGTGGGTCGTCCAAGACATCTAGAGGTACCACTAGTATCGACCAACCATACCTCACCATCCATACCAAGATATGCCACACCAAGATTTGGCACATTAGTAACACACCGCGGACCGGTTACAGTGGTATATGACGAATTATTACTATTAGGTTTATTAATAAATCTAGTGTTAGGTAATATTTCTACAGTCCAGCCTGGCCCATTACCTGTATCGTCTACACCAGCACCATACACATTAGCCACACCACTAGTGCCCACTACAACTAACTTATCAATAATCGACCCAAGTCCAATTATCTCACCAATACCGGTTATAGGTATAGCAAGGGCACCAGACGTATTCCATGCCACAGATGTAACAGGACTAAATAACTTTGAAGCATAGACTGTTTTGTAATCTGCAGCATATATTCTATTGTTTACTAGAGCCACTCCCCGATCAGCACTAGGTGGAGGGCCGTCATCATATACATTTCCAACAGTATATAATATTTCCTCATTAGCAAACACAGTAACTGCGGGTCCTGTATTTGGAAATAGCGTTATAAAAGTAGGACCATTAACAATAATTCCCTTGGTTGTAGATGTAGATGCTATTGCCACTAAATTAAGTGGAGCATTGGCGCCTGCAGTAGCCTGTGTTGAATATACTTTAATTTTAAGGGATTTACCTGTCGTCAGATTGTGTGAAACAAATAGTGGATTGGTTACTGATATATTAATAACGCTATTGACCGATGTAACAGATACGGTTAGTGGTATAGATGCTTTAGATCTAATCCGTTTACCATTACTAGTCGTTAATTCCCATACCGCCTGTAATGTATATGAACCACTACTAGCCACACCACTACCAGCCACTATACTGTTTAAAAACATACACGGTGCGCCCTCATAGAAGCTGACCGGCAATATATCATTACCATCAAACATCATCGGAGCGCATCCACTTAAATATAGTGTATTATTAAGCTGTGCTGCATTAGATGGACACTCAGTTAAAGTAATAACACAAGATGAACTTAAGTTATTATTAATTCCTGTTCCACCAAAAGCCGATAAAGTAAACAGACTATTAGTATATGATGTTATTTCTTGAATACCAAATTTATATGTACCAGTGCTGCTATTAACGTATGAATTAGTGGCTGGAGAAACAGCATTCAAATCTGATTGACCAGCGGCCATAACTGTAGCAGTTCCACCATTGTTTAATACGGCGTTATTAACCGCAGAATTAATATCTAGTATAAACCACTGTGCAGTTTGAATAGTGGTGGTACTGGTCAAATTTGGTAATGCTCGCAAGTCCTGAACACGCAGTACACCTATAGTAATACTGCCTGAGTAGCTAGTTCCAGCGATAGCACCAAATCTTTTAGCTGGTAAGAATGGATAATATCCCGTTGCCCATCCTATAAAAGTACTACCAGTTCCAGTCAAACTACTACTAGTCACAGATGAACCTACAGGAAGAAAATATATTAGCGATGGTGATGTAGAATTATCTGCATTCATAAATATCATGCAGGCATCTGGCTTAGGTTGAATATTATTTTGAATAAAATTAACAACATAACGACCTAATCCACCAAATGCGGGTGTATCAATATAACCAACAGTATGGTTCATGGCCACTTGCAATGCACTACTACTATTAAAATTAGTATTAATACCTGCGTCAGTCATAGTAGACGTATTAGTTATATTAATAATTTTAGTTTTATAGGTATTAGTTGTAGAATCAACGTAGCCTAAGACTAACTTAGCAGAGTTGCCAATAACAGCCCCATTGTGACTTAAACAAACACCGCTAAGTAAAGTACCAAGACCTGTAAGAGTTAATGTAGCTGTAGAGCCTGCAGCAGTAAGTCGAAGAATACGAACATTACCCGCTGTCGATGATACACTGGCAACGTAAAATTCACCCGCAGATGCACCATTAACAAGCCATGTACGCTGTAAGGAACTAGTTGACACTGACCCAGCGCCAAGTAAATTGACTTCTGTACTAGAGCCAAGAAAGTTAGGAATAACAGAAGAGTCAACTGTATGCATCCATAACGAACCGTCCACTTTTGGATATACAATCATGTCTACTGTACCATTATTAGCAATACTACACATAGATTGACTAACGGAGTCAAAATTAGTTAAAGACGTAGAATCTAGTAGTGTAATAGTTGATCCATCAACTAGTGGAAGACCAGAGGCCTTATTACTAGTTATAGGTATACTAACCAGATTAGCGCCAGTATGGACAGGAGCAACAAAAGCAGGACCAGTAAAACTAGTACCTACTATCGTATTGCTATCAAGGAAGGGTGACACTTCCTTTTTAAACGACCAAAAGGGACCAACACCTCGCCAGTTATTAACTGAATTATTAGCATCAAATGGTTTACTAGATCGAGCATACGCAGTACCTTGATATAGAGCTAATATCTGAGAATCAGTAGTTTCTAGTCCAGCCAGCCCATTAGGCCCATTAGCTACAACTAACTGATGCATATTGGCGTTATCTTGCGCCGGACTACCAAAGGGTTCCGTGGTAGTTTGAGATGGCGTATTTTCAGATACCAAACCAGGCCTACCCCGGATTGAGCCCTTATGCGTAATGATACAATTATTCATTACATCTAACATGCTGGGATTACTGGCAGACGTGGGATCAACGTCCTGTCTAAGACCACCAGTTAATGGAATAGTAAAGGGCTGGAATGACACTATAATCCTCCTGCTTTAAGTCTTAACTCAACATTAGTAAGTCTAATATCAAGTTCAGTTATTTTGTCTTCTATGGCTATAAGCGCCGTTTTAGTGTTAATATCAGTAACTGTACGGCCCAGTTTACGCAATGATTTACTGATACCTGCAGTGGTAGCGGCCACTAGAAGTCACCACCAGGCCCAGCAACAGGATAATCGAATGCATACCTACTACGCGTAGTATTAACATCACGAATCATTGCAGGCTCACGATAATTAATCCAGGCCGCCTGGTCAGTCACTCCCTGTAATAGTTCTTGATAATCTTGCTTAAGATCCATCATATCTTGTCGTCTAGCGGCGCCCTCTTTACGTATACCATTAATAGCTGCTTGAATAGCCACAAGCTCATCCGACCTGTCTGGACCAGGCCATACAGTACCATCAGCTGTAAACCCCCCAAAACTAGGAATATAATCCACGGAATAAGTTCCACCGCTAGACTTTGGTAAAAGCTCAAGAATATATCCTCCAGTGGCATTAATACGAATATCATAAAATTCGGCAAATCCAGTCAAACCCACTGCTGACGTTAATTGGGCACGATAGCCCTCATTAATACGTCTCATCATAAACCGCTCACTGGCAAGTACATAATATACACCATGAATAGCAGCTATGGGAGTAGTGGGCGCTGGACTACCACCAGACAATGGATAGGTTAATGAACCATTGGCCGTAATAGTGGTGGTTGAAAAATCAACGGGCCAGCCCGCTTTCCATAAGTCATACCACACACGCTTGCCAGCTGCATCTACGAGTAAATTATACTGTGCAATAGTGGGAAAGTCGCTAGAATCTTGATCAGCAAATAATTGAGCAAGAGTTCGTATATCAGCGCGCGTGGCCATGAATTATTCCTCTTTATCTTGCGCGAGCACTATTAATGCATCAAGCGCATCATCAATCTCATCATCAGTAGCATCAACTTTTCGAAGTTTGCTACGTATTTCCTTAATCGCCAACTTACGCTTACTGGGGGCTTCCCACGCAGACATAAGACCGGCTGTATCAATAACGTCACTCATTAGATAGCCTGGTCCATACGAGAGTAACAGATAACAATCTGAAACGACACCGTAATCGCAGCAGTAGTATCGGCAGCAGCTCCAGTAGTCTGAGTAGTTTGAATTTTAATAATCAAATCACCTGCAGTATTAGTAAGTACCGAAGCCACTCTGGCATCAAGTGCAGTAGCCACAGTAGTAGCAATAATCTTAGCATCTGCGTCTAAGAGTTCAACAGATTGGAAAACAGCTCCACTAACTGTACTAGTAACCTTAACAGTAACATCATACGTTCCTGTGCCGTTCTTAACTACGCTCATAGCCTTGCCGCGTACAGTTTTAATCTGCCCTGCAGGGTATGAGATATTAAGAACAGCCGCCGAGGAGTTTAAGTCAAAACATCCTTCAATTTCATAACGAGAGTCATTATGAAAAATAGTGTTCATAGTTGCCATTATAGCCTTCTTTCTTAATGGGTTCCTAGGACAAATATTAACTAGGATACTTACATAGTGTACTACAGCCCATTGTTAGTTTATATTACGAAGTTGCGAACACGCCATTTTCAGCAGGGGCATAACACACCGGCTGAGCATAATAACGGCAACGAATCTCAATCTGATCAAGGCCTGGGCGACGAAGGGCACTAAGACCATCCGTAGTCACAATCTCAGGAAGACCCAGATGCTTAATACGCCAACTATCCATAGTAAGAAGATAGCCACGATCCTCAGGACAGTCGCTATCCGCGTACACGGGAATGATACCGCTAGAGATAGCAATACCAAAAGTCATGAATCCATACTTAGCGTCACCACCCGCACCGTCATACTCCACCTTAGCATTAAGTCGCTTACTAATTTTAGTAAACTGACGAGGACTAACAATAGCAATATCAGGAGACGCACCTCGCTCATGCATAACTTCACCAAGTGCCAAAATGCTATCTTCTGCCGGAGAAGTGGGATCATTAAGACGATGGCCAGCAAGGCGAGTCGGGAACACACTCCTATCAACACCCCAAAAGCTATCGCCAGCCGTTGGCTCAATAAGAGGAATCCAGGCAGCTAAGCCACGAACCTTCTGAATAGCGGTAGTAGCAAAAGCACTATTATAATCGCCCACTGGAGCAATAAAGTCAGTATTAGCAAGAGAAGTGTAATACGTAGAAATATTGGAAACAGCCGCACCATTAGAGTCAATAGCACACGTAAGTGTCCCTGAATCTTCACTAATCTTAGTAACCACAACTCGGAAGCTGGCAGCAAGCACACGGGGCGAACCAGTAGGAACGCCACCGGAGTTAGGGATAAAGTCGAGTTGCATGCCTAAGTTAAAGAACTTAGTATCAGCTCGCTGCAGTAACGTAATAACATTACCAGTAATAGTCCATGCGCCGTCACCGCGAGCAGTTGTACCACTGCCGTCACGATACAGTCCGTGAGCCAGTGAATTGCCCAGCTGACGTAACAAACCATCAACCTCGAATTTGCGAGCATTGACAAAACTACCACGGTCATTAGCGGCCTTACGAATCGTAAGTTCATTAATGTACGTAGCAGCATAGTCGGAGCTAAGCGAGACTAAGAACTTTTTAGACTGGGTAGGCGCCACAGGACCATTAGTACCGAGCAGAGCCGCAATATCCGCACTACGACCAGCAGGATTATCATACACGACCGGGATAACCATGTGATCGCCATAAGCATCACCATCCTTCTGCATCTTGCTTAAAAGGACGTGCTTACGCATCATAATCTGAGCAGGAAGACCGTCAGGATAAAGCTCCTTGAGTAGTGCATTCCACTGAACATCGCCTAAAACAGTCGGCATACATGCCACCTATAATCGCAGCACAAGAGGGAGCTTATTAGGCCCAATTTCTTGCCTGGCCACTTTAGTGTGTGGTCACATAAATCATTAAAACCTAAACTAGCGAAAGGCAACAGCAGCAGCTCGTGCGATACGCTCAGCTTCGGTCATAGCAGGCTTAGTAGGAGCACCTCCAGCATTAAGCCCACGAGTACTTGTAGTATTACCATTACCATCTGCCTTGGTAGTAGGGGCCTCAGTCTTTTTAGTAGCGCCAGCGCGCTTTGCATCTCGAACAGCCATCCTGCGAGCTACCTCTATCTCAAGAGTCCTAGCAATATTAGCAGGAGATAAGTCAGCCGCTTGACCCGTCTTTTGAGCAGCTAAACCAATGTTATTGGCTGTTGCCATAAGACTCTTCATATAGTTGTCATGGTCAACTTTGCCATCTGCAGCAATAAACCAACTCTCACTCTCAGGATATGAACCTTCAGTAAAAGTTCGTGCAGCAGCGCTCAGTGCATTAGCAAAAGCCTCAATGTTGCGCTCAACAGCAGCAACCTGTGCCCTTGCCTCTGCTTCTTTCTGTGCTGCCTCGCGTGTCTCATTATCACGCTGTGTCTTAGCTTCAAATAATTTAAATCTTAAATCAGGTGGTGCCTTTTCAGGTGCCAAATCATACAGCAATGATTGACCTATTAAGATTTGCATCTCAGGAGTAATTTTACGACTCTTAATATAGCCAATAGGATCATCCTCAAATGCCTTGCTACTCTTAATCTTAGTAAGTTCATCTCGAAGTTGTTTAGCCTCAGCAGCTGCGGCTGTATTAGCTTGTGCTTCCTTATTCTTAGTAGCACGGGCCTCTCTATCTTCACGTAGAATATCTGCTAAGTTCCTATTGGCTGTATTTTCTCGTGCTGCCTCTTTATTGTCAACAGGTTTTTCATTTGACGACGGAGACACGGTTGATTCTGATTTAGTTTCGGCCTTAGCCTGACCATTTAACTGTTCACTGTCGTCTCCATTATGACCATTAACATCGGGTGGAGGAGGAGCGAATCCCCAGCCACCAACGCCAAAACCAAGAGACTCAGGAGTAAGTGGAGTATTATCGGGCATGTATTATCCTTGTAGTGGAACACCTGCAGCAGGCCCACTGGCCATACTACTAGGTGGTGGTGTGGGTGGAGGTTGATTGGCAGCAGCTTCAGCAAGTTGAACTTGGTCTAGTGCTTCTAAAAATCGACCCATGTTATCAATAATAGTCTGTGGTGCATCTTGAGTAATGGCTATAGCTCTACCCTGTTTAATAACTCTATTAAGTGCTACAAGATCAACCTTCTCATCGATTGCAAGATGTTCTCCCTTGCGCATCTTCTTAAGAGCCCAACGAGCATACGTCTCACCAGCATTACCAAGGTCATCAGACTCCTTTAAATCAGGGTGAGCCACTAACGCCCTACCTTCTTCAGGTCTAATCCAGCCAGTCTGTGCTAGCTCTAATGCTGACTGAATACGTGCCGCAGGTGACATGGAATCAAGGCTACTAGCATCAGCCTTAATTACATATGCATCCTTCTCGAGATCAGGCCACTTAACCGTGTACATACGTTTGCGATCAGCCCACGATATACTTGGTCTTTCTTTGTGATTTTCAACATAGTGTTTATACATTGCAATGATTTTAGTAGACGCATCAACTGCAATTGAGTGCTCCCATCGCTGACTGACCGGAGCAAACTTCTGAGCTTCCTTATAATTCCATTCACGCTGAGCTGGTGCACTTTCAATACCCGCAGGGAGTGTTGCAGTACCACTAGCAGCGCTCATACCCTCATCTTCATAACAGCCGCGCTCTAAAGCATCAAGCCACTTATATGTATCAGATGGAACAGGATTTTGAACTTGAAATGTTGGTGGCTTACGTGCACTAATAACTGTACCAATCTCGTTAGATAGTTGCATGGTAGGAGGGCCGCCTTGAGGATCAACCCATGCGCGAGGAGTACCATACAGGTCCTGGACTCTTTGAATCCATCGATACATATATGTGATGCGCTGCTGTCTACCATATTGACGATAACAAACACCATCACCATAAAATCCGGTAATAGGTAAGCACCACCATAACCACGAATAAGGCTGAAAATCGTATGGCCATGCACTATCATCAAGCACTACACTACCAGTAGTAAGTACACGTCTAGGTTCGTCAACACCACATGGATCAACATAAATAGCTTCAATAAGAACTATCTTACCTGGTGGTACAGGCCTATTAGTCCAGGTAGTAGAGCCAGACCGTTGCTGTAACCTAGACCTAAGAAGTCTTTCCTTAGCAGAGTTACCACTAGCATACTTTTTAATAACTGCATCCAATCGAACTAACATACGATGATAAGTAGACGCAGGATATAAATGCTCGCGCACCTCATCCTCATCAACTATCAGATCGTCAATAAGTACGCGCTCAGTCTTAATACAAAAACTAGTGCCCGTGCCATATGGCACATATTTCCAGCCTCCAGTACCAAATATGGTGGAATCTAAAAACGAGCGAGGTGCAATCTGATATATACCAGATAACTCATATGCGCCTAGCATGAATGAGTCCATATCCTCTGCCTGAGTCTGAATATCAAAATCAGCGCCAGTAGTAACAAACGTAGCCTTGGGCCTAGACTTCACAATAAGCGAGGTTGCAGTCTCACACACACCTCGTGCCACATTTTTCGTAACCTCAAATGGACTACGTGTATTAATACCCGAAGTACTACCCCAATTAAGGCCGACAGGAGTATAACCACTAAAAATACGAGCATGGCGACGATTACCTTCATATATTGACTGTTGCCGCCTCTCTATATCTTGTACCGTTTGTAATATGCATACTGCTAACCTCTCCTGTGGTGCGTCCTCTTGCTCATAAGTATACCATGGCATGTCGTCAGGACTGATAGCTGGGCCGACATAGTTGGTTGATATAATGTCAGACACTATGCTCCTCATTCTCAAATAACTTATTACTGTCTAAATTAGGGGATTTCCATCCGCCTGCAGTAGGTACTTCTCCCATAGTAGGAGCAACAGTATCTGGTGCCATGACCACAGATAGTTCAAATGCTTCATGACTATCATCAAATCCCTTCATAGCAGCAGACATGCATCCGGCATCACGTATAACTTTAAGGTACTCAGCTAAAGCGGCTGATGTCATGTATATCCTTCCACCACTCTTGGTCTAATCTACTATCATCCTTGGACCTACGGGCCTGTAGTTCTAGTTCAGCTAGTTCCCTAGTTTGCTCTAATCTATACCACTCAATACTACCAACTTTAATTTTGTCTTCTTCTGGTTTAGCTTGTCGATGTCTACACCAACGATAGGCATAAAGACCAGCATCACATAAGTCGTTAGGAGTTTCTGGGTCTTCCTTACGCTTATCAGTACCAATAGTTTTAAGTAACCATCTATTATTAAGAAGCTCATCTGATAGTTCAGAGTTCTTAAGGATGTGAATGACCTCATTATCAAGATCATTGTTAAATAATTCTATATGGTCTACTTTCTCGCGCTTCTCAGCGGGCTCTATGTATATATTATGCTCGACTGCCAGAGTTTCAATTACCATAGTTGCGAGCCCCGCCGGATCGCCAACTAGGCCAGCAAAGGGTCCATATATCGCATCTACCTCTTTAAACCACCTAGCAATAGCTGAGACTGATAATCGTAAGTCATCGGTGGTTTGTCGCTTTTCACTATATATTTCCCATAGCCCCGGAAACGTAGGACTCCAGGCCCATATCACAAAAGCAGTTCCATCTTTGGTACCAAAGTCAAATCCAATGGCAGTATTCCATTTAGTATCTTTAGGGCATGGAATTCCCCAATGCAAATCTACTGGTTGCTTAATATAGTCATGTATATGTGGTTTGTATCTATACACCAGGCGCATATTGGTAGCAACCCAGTGACCAAGATACTCACGACGCCAGGTTGGGTGGTCATCTTTCCAGCCCTTCTCTTTCTTCTTACGTAGGGCCTCTTCCCATAGTGTGAACTTACGACCAGTACGAGGATTAATAAATTCAATATCATTGTCCTCTAATGTCCATAAATGGAAAGACCATATAGCGGTATGTTCATCTGGACCTGTATTAGCTGGCCAGTTAGACCATCGTAATCCGTCACCAAGGTCTATTAATACTGGTGGCTGACACGTTGCTAGATAGAACTCACCTCTAAGCACGTCGCCAGGAGTACCAATTATAATAGTAGGACCTGACTGACCTAACAAAGCCGGTGCAAGAATATCATCAATAAGCGTCTTAAACGTAAGCTCTGGAAAGCTCTTACATTCATCAATAATAGCTCCATGATATCGACCGCCGCGAATCTTCTCAAGCTCATCAAATTTATCAATACCTTGAAAGTATATAATAGACCCATTTGGTAATGTCGCAGTAAGTTCAGTGTGCTGAAACTTTATACCTAAATCAAATGCCTCAGATAGTTTTTGAAGGTCGGCCCAGTAGACTTTCTTAATAGAGATGCGCGTCAATCCGATAATTATCCAAGAACTGTAGGCTCTCTGTAGACAGCGAATTAGGGCGATAACTAGAGCACCCGTAGACTTGCCTGTCTGTCGTGGCGAAATAACTGAAATTAAATTTGAGTCATCTGCCTCAAGTCGCCGCTGGTGAGGCCGCAGGAAGGTACGCAACGCACTAATCACGTCTACATGTGTCTTGGTTTTTTCTCGTTTATCCTGCTCATTCTTAATATTAGCCCATAAGGCATTCATTAAGTCAGTACGCTTTTTCATAATATATACTGGCCTCTAAGACTCATCGATTGTATATTGACACATTTGGTCGATTGAATTAATCTGAGGCTCTGGCCGACGACAAAGGAAGTATAAGATTACTTTCATTAGGCCGGTATCCATGTAAAGACGTACCATGACCTAGGTATAGCCACATGATGTCCAGTGTTAAATACAAGTAATAGTCCATCCTTAGTTAAGTCAGCAGACTCAAGTCGACTATAACCTAACCTATCCGTATTTTCCCTCAATATATATCTACCATTATGATAGTACACACGACTAAACTCATTAGTACTATCAAGTGTAATAAGATAGCCGGGGCCACACGGAGCAGGTTTAATAAGTAAACTAAGCTCCTTTAATGGCTTGCCATCAAGTGTCGGAGCTCGTAACCCCTGTATGGGTTTAGCAATTTCCGGCGTCCCATTGCTGATGTCAGTGCTGCCGGGGTACTTGGTAAGCACTTGAGCTGCGTTAGTAATCGCTTTGATAGTCCCTGGGACCGTAGCTTTCCCTGTCGTATTTGGCACCAAAATAACACTCTTTCCGGTATGCCTACAGCATAACCTATAATTTCATTGGGGTTGTCAGCCGTGGCTAACACTAAAACCTGTACTTCTTTATCACTAAATATACGTTTAATATATTCACGATGTGAGTTATACCATATATCAGATGGAAGCGAGCCTCTATCCTCTTTACGCATATCGCGTAACCAAGTAGACATTATATATGGTTCATCTGATGGAACATAATTACGTATGATAAATGGGTCATCCATTAGCGCACCTTACTCTCTAGGAGCGGCTTACTAGTTTGTGCCTCCCACTCATCCCACTTCAATCTAAGTGATGCACGATAAGCGGGTGTAAGAGACGTCACCCAATCGATAAATAACTCAGCGCGCTCAGCAAATGACATCTGCTCGACTGCCTGAACACCATCAGTCTGAATCTTACGCGCACTTTCAAGCATTTTAGATGCCGCATTAGATATGGCAAGCATACGAGATTCAAGCTGCATCTCCGTCTTAGGATCGTTACTATCCTTAAGTAATTTCTTAATAGTCTTTAAGCGCGCGCGCAGTGCACTTACAATCTCACCACCAGTTGCAGCAAGACTAGGTCTGTCTTCCTCATCTTCACCTACAACCACTAAATGCTTGCGTATTGGATTACAAAGACTACAACCTGTGTCGGCTGATATTGGAACTCGGCAAGCTCGGCAAGCCAGCATTAGTAACCACTCTTAACCTTACGTCCTGCCATATCACGACTCTTATGCTTAGAGGCTCGTTGTTCACTATATGCTATAGCCACGGCTTGCTTAAGTGGTTTTCCATTGGAGCGCTCAATAGCAATATTCGCGCTCAATGCTTTCTTACTTTTACCTTGAATTAGTGGCATCTAATATCCCTTTCCAGGTTTGTATTTACGTCCAGCAATGTCTTTCATACCTATTACTGTGTCTTTGGGTTCTACCATCGGCATAGTAGGCGGCTTAGATAGCCTCTTATTAAGAACTTTCTGAGACGGAGTTATCTGAATCTTCTTAATGAAACTCATTTCGTTTCTCTCCACTGATAATGTGTTAGTACATATAAGACTGTGGTGCAAGGCATCGCCTCTGTGTAATGGCTGTATAGAGCTAAATAGAGATGAAAGACCTTGCTTTCGATTCCCAGAGCCAGTGCTACCGCTGTGCAATAAGTGACATTCGATTACCATCTCATGTCATCTAGTAATATAAAGGTGTAATTAGCATGAGACTATGCGTGCTTTGCTCACCTAAGTGTGCTTGCCTGGGGCTTACTGTAGCTACAAGTGCCGCCCGCAGCGTCGCTATAAGGCTCAGAAACTAATTACGAATTGAGTGTAGCAATTAAATAGTCGGCTCGTCAAGTACCAAGGGGGTCGAGAGCTCAATTGACTACGTGATTCTGCAATGGCCTAGAGAATCGCTACTGAATTAAAAAGCCGTTTATATATGTTAACTAGACCAATAATGATATAGTTGATGACACATATCAAAATGTCGAAAAGGTTTTGAATATCGCGCACATAGGCAACACCGCGCCGCTGGGGTCCCCTTTGCATTAGGGGGAAGACAGGGGTGGTTATTATAGGCTTGCACATATAGTAACGGGTGTTACCATGGTGCAGCCCTGAGTGATACGACGACCACTGGGGATGCTTAGTACTGGGTACTCAGGTACTCATGGGTACAGCCGCGCCGCAGTCTCCTTCAGTTCCATCTCTGACATACTTGGGTTCCACACCCACCCCATCGTCACATACCATGCGACGCGGTCTCGGTGGGCAGCGCCTGCGTAGTGGATGAGCTCGAGCCGCCCGGCGCGGCGCATGTCGGCGATGATGGCGTCGAAGTACTCGGTCTGGCTCTTGGTCATCTGGTTCGTCATGCCCTCAACGTAATACGTCCCAGTCAGGATGTCAACTGAAAATGTGACATCGAGTGTGACATCCTACTGCCGACCGTCGATCTCCCGGTTGGACCAGTTCCCCATCAAAAATGCTTGCCATTGCCTGGCTAGCATATCCCGTGCCGTCTCAACTGAGTGGCCGAACTTCAGGACCGCCAACCGCTGATAGGGCTGGTATCCCCCTCCTCCGTACCTCTCCTCCCACGAGCTTGCGGTGATGGGGTTCTCCTCCCCGAGGGCGATGCGCCCTACAATGACTGTGACGTCGTCGCCGTGGCGTCCGGCGTCGTTGATGAGCTGGATAAGCTGCGAGTCTTTAATGGTTGTGTTGGACATGTCATCAATCTAAGGCATCACACCTCGCGTGTCAACTGAAATGTGATGTCACATTGGGTGATAGTGCAGTCCGTGCACGGGTAAGCCATGCGGCGTCTGAGCAGCTGGCTAGATGTCCCGGGCACTATGCGACACTCTGCGACACTAGTACTGAACAGATGTCCATAATACTATCATGCACCTGGATGGTGTGACGTCGCATGCGACAGTTGAGTGGTGTCGCACTTCGATGCTCGCCTATCAGATATCAAGCACTTGTACCATAACTGGCGTGGCATACGCCTCGCATTAGTACTTGTCATGCCTACCATTTAGTAGCCTCGGACGGTTATAATGTGCAGCGTATGTATGCACCAGCCAGGCGCGTTGAACTCCCCATCAAGTTAGCCACTGCTGAGCCGTGCGGCAAGGCACAATCTTTGCCCGCTGGTTCAGGCACTTACATCCACAAAGACCATTGGTCTACCACTCACGATGCTTGACACCTCATCAGTCATACCTTATAGTAACATCATGATGCAAGTCAGCCAGGTTAAGCCGGTGTGGTTCGAAGCCAATCAAAGTCTGCGAGACTTAGCTGTTGCTATCTGCGGTTACAAGAGCGACAGCCTCATCACGTGGCAAGGATTCACCCTTTGGAAAGTCAATTAATACCTTGTGAAGAGTCTCATCCTGTGTTAGGTTGAGATTCTGCGGAGGTATTATGAGAGATCGAATCAGCTATGTTGAACTTGTTAGCTCCCTTGGTAATGAATCTATGGCAGTCGAGGCGCTACATGCATGTCTTGATTTGGGCTTCGGCGACACTCCGTTAGAGCTGTATCGATGGGCCATTGAACGCAGTGTTAGTCTCACACAGCCTCATCGACATAAGCAAGCCGCTCGTATACTGGCAGACCATATAGCTGAGCTAGCACTCACTGGTCATCATTGGGTTAGCTTACCAGGTGATTAACTAGGGTTAGTGCTTAACAATCATACCGTGCTTGTGTCCCTCTTCTGAGTCCGCTTTTGACAAAGCTCAATTTAACGACAGATAAACCTCTGTCAAGGGGCAATCGATTGATATGTCAGCAGAATTCTTGATGCGATGTGCAGCTTCATGCAAATGGAGCATTTTCAATCGTGACGCGGCAATCTGGGTCGCTATCATGAGGGCAAATCAACATTAGGAAGGAGGAGATAAGATGCTCAAGACTAGCAAAAAGAAGTTGACACTGAGGTCGGAAGTTACTAATATGAGTGTGAAGGAACTGAGCGGAGAGTCCTAGTAAGTCCAATTGGCGAAATGGTATACGCGGCAGACTTAAAATCTGCTACCCAAAAGGTTTGAGGGTTCGAGTCCCTCATTGGACACTATAAGATTAATATAGCACTAAACCAATACTACAAAAAGAAAGAGCAAGATTATATGGATGACATTACTTTTCCGACTGACACTGATTCGACCGTCTCTGGCTCCACGCAGCCTCTCATCACTAATGCCGGTGCTAAGGTGGAATTGCTGATTAACCAGCCTATTCCTACCAGCTCGCGCGGGCGTAAGCGCAAGCCTCTGGACGAGACCTATCCATTCACTGACATGGTTGTCGGTGCAAGCTTCGTTGTTAGTGGTAAAAAGGAGGTTCAACAGGCGCGTAATGCTGCCCAGCAATGGGCAAAGGAGCATGAGACATGGAAGTTCATTACTCGTAACCTCTCAGGCCACGCTAACCCGCATGGTGGCGTGTATCCAGCTGATACCATCGGCGTCTGGCGCGTTCCTCCTACGTCTACTGTCGTTCGCGATACCACCACTGACCATTCCTCGTAGATTTATGAAGCACACTCGTAAGAAGTTGAATCTCAAGAACGAAACACTGCGTAATCTTCGTCATGTTGACATTACTAGCGTCAATGGAGGCGCTCCAAAAGAAACCGACGAGGGCGCTAGCTGCGGGACGTGCACAATGACATGTCCAACCAATACCTGTACAACTTATCAGTCATACGAGTGTTAGTGTTAGTGGTCTGAATCCTGCTTCGACCTCTCATTGACTATAATCTACCTGGACTAAAGTCTGTAATATGGGGTGAGAGGCCCTTGGAGGATTTATGGCAAAAGATTATGACGGTTCTGAGCTCACTATTAAGATGATGTTCGAGCGCGCGGTTAGGGGGCTGAAGTCGCAAGACTTCAACCCCTCATTGAAGCAGGGGGCCTGCGTATACAAGTCGGAAGATGGAAAACACTGTTCATGGGGGTGGGTTGACATGTACATCCCCGATTATGCCGAGGGCGGAACGGTGACCGTCCTGTACGAAAATAAAATAGGTATCGCTGCGACACTTACCGCGGATGAGCTAGAATTTGCAAAAGATCTGCAGGAAGCACATGACCGAGGTGCCTTCGGGAGTCCGGGCCGGCGGCGAGGCGCCCCACCGCCCTCGGCGATTATTATTGATAGCCTGAAAGTCGTCATGGTTAAGTATGGCCTCCTAAATGCATGCAAGGCTCTTTTCGACGACGGAGAAAGCAACCAATGAGCGACACTAGTGATATTCAGGCGATTATTGATAATGCGCCGCCGGGTACCGTGGTTTCTCTTGACCAAAATAGGCAGTATGTTATCTCCCCAGGGGCCTCTAACATTGGCGGAATTGTTTTACGCAATTCTTATATTACTCTCAATCTTAACGGTTCCACTCTAGTTGCAGCCAATAACGTACCAGTAGCGTTTAGCACTGTCATGGTCACGGGGCCTGGATGTAGGGTGCTCAATGGAACCCTGTTAGGGCCCGTTACTGGTGGAGGGGAGCACCAGCACGGATTATGGGTTCAGGGTGCTGGATTTGTAGGCAGTGACATTGTCTCCAATCTTAATCGTGGAGATGGAATTTATTGCTATACTGGAGCTGATGGTGTGACGCTTAGACGATGCATCACCCAATCAAATTTTCGCAATGGAGTTACCGCAGGAGGAGCCATCAGCGGTATGATGGTTGACAATCTAGTATCCACAGGGAACTTGGCCCAGCAATTCGACGTAGAACCGGATTCGAGTAGTGGTATAGTTGTCAATAACTTGGTTATTAACGGCTCTATTCTGGACTGCATGCAGTCGACCGACTATGCAGTCACACTTGGCGATAAAGGACGTAACCACAAGTTAATCAACTCTACCATAAATGGTGGCATATTTATGCCTTGGGCCGATTCTGTGGACATTATTGACTGTAATGGCACCAACAGGACTAGTAAGGGCTGCGTAGAGATTAACAGAGCGTCGACGAGGATTAATATTAGTCGATGCAATTTCATGGCAACAGTAGCTAAGCGTGCTATATTGTGCGAGGCCACTGCTGGCGGTAGTCCCGACGCCATAACTATCATTGACACTAATCTGACTACACAAGCACCCGGGGCCTGCGCTATTGAGAACAACAATGCAATTAGTCTGCACATTGAGCGATGCCAGCTGCAAGGTAATGGCACGCGCGCTGCGCAGCGTGGTGGCATTATGAATAGAGCAACCATACTTCCGCCTGGCCAGATGAAGTCTGTTACTATCATTGACACTAATATTCTTGACTTCGGAGAAGCGGCCGTTGTGTGTGGAGGTAACAGCGCTGTTCTTGCTGACGGTACCAAAATTGTGTCGTCTATTTATAGAGTTACAGCGTTAAATCTATCTCATAATATGCCAATCAGGTTTCTTATGGACAATACGGTTCAACACTTTGTTTCTGATATGCCTCGTGTTGGACCTGATGCAGGTGGATTTAGTGGCGACTGGACACTGTTATATTAGAGCTATAGCTCCACAAGAAATGGACACTAGAGACTAATAAAGATGATTAAACTGTGTGTATTTGGTGGTAGAAATTTATATCCCACTATTGCTCAGATAAACGATGCAGTGTCAAGTTACTATGAGCCTTATGACCATTTACTGGTGTCTCGAAGTAGCGTAGAGGTTGTGTGTGGTATGGCACCTGGAGCTGACACACAAGGCTTACTATGGGGTGAATTGATGGGACTCCACGTTGAGAAATTCTATGCTCAATGGTCTAAGGGAAATCAGGCGGGCCCTGAGCGCAACGAGAGGATGGCGGCATATGCTACTCATGGGATTGGATTTTGGGACGGTAAGAGCCGTGGCACCTCTAATATGGCAGCTCTGCTGTTGTTGGCTGGAAAGCCTGTTAAGTTAGTACCCATGAGCCCAACACCGCGTCCCCTTAAGCCATAGGATTTAGCGGGCTCTGTCTCCATTACGCCCCCTATACATTTAATCCCAAGCGCGCAGGCCGCACAGGCCGAGCACTCTTAGCAACGTACTAACGGCGCACAGCCGCATACCCAATGATGCATATATTAATGGCGATGTTAGTCTCGTGTATCTCATGCACCTCTAACAAGGAAATTATTACAGTCAAAACCGGAGACACTGTAGTGTATATGTGTGGAGCCATCCCAACTACTCCAGGATATACATACTACTCGCCAGGCACGGGAATCACCGCTATCTCCGATATAAACATTCTCGCTATTACCTCCTACATCAAAGAAATCGATGGGTGGAGTGAGTGCGTTAGGAACATACCATAAGACCGCTCAAGCGCCGCTACGGCTTTGCGTTCTGGATTTATGCGGAGTATCCCGCCCCTTTCTAAATATAACTAAGAAAATAATCACTAAATTTTATATTGTCAAGGGTTGACAGAGTGCCCTGCCACCCGTAGGTTGACCGAACTGACCTCAACTAGCTCATGATGGATAGAGCAATCGCCTTATAAGCGGTAGGTACTGAGTTCGACTCTCAGGTTGAGGACTACGTCATTATGACGTTAATAACAAAGGATATTGTATGAGTCTTACTAAGCTTGTAATCGACCGGTCTAAATGGGGAGCTGGAGGCCTACTTAATGACGACGGGCGTATGTGTTGTCTAGGATTTGCTAGCAAGGCTTGTGGAGCTTCCGAAGATGAGATAGGAGGCCTTGCATTCCCTCCGCATAGTTTTGTTGGCAAATATAATATGCCACCATGGATGTGTTGTAATGAGAAATGCACGGACACCCGCTGCCGACCGGCCGCCGTGCTCGGGCATGCCGCCGCCGCAGGAATCAACGACAGCAGTATTCCTGAGTCAGAAAAAGAAGAAAGGCTTGCGAAGCTGTTTGCAGCAAATGGTATCGAGCTGTCTTTCATTGGAGTCAAGTAATGCTTATTACCAAGCTTGTTATTGATAGGTCTATGTGGGGAGCTGGCTCGTTGCTGCGGCCCGGTGACGGAAAAATGTGTTGTCTAGGATTTGCTAGCAAGGCTTGTGGCGCTACTGATGACGAGATTAAGGGGCTGGACTTTCCACCTCCATATTTTATTGATAAATATGGGCTTCCAAAGTGGATGTGCCTTTCACCGAAGTTCGAGCATCTGTGCGTCGACGAGGGCCTCGCGCCGGCGCTGCGCGCGACTAGTATTAACGATACTGTACATATTAGTGATTCTGAAAGGGAGTCTGAATTAATAAAATTATTCAATTATAATGGCATTGAATTATCTTTTATTGGAGTCAAGTAGTGAGCCATCACGATAAGTCTAGCATTATTGTTCGATACGAGCGTACTCATTGTGTAACCCCAGTGCGCATTAAGAAGGAATGGGTTAATGGTACATTCCGAGCTACCCGGGTAACCGAAGTGCCTTGGAATAAGATGGAGAAGCCTGACAGTGCTAGGATGTCGTCTGGAGAGCTCGACAACTGGGGCTCGTGTATGTCAGTAGAAGACCGCAACGTTGACCCTACGCTTGTTAAGAGCTTCATGGAGTTCAGAGGATTGCTAGGTAAGCCTGGCACGTGGTTGGGCTCGGGGCTTCCCGGTGAGACGCCAAGTCATGACAAGTACCTACCTCTTGACGATAATGCATGGGATTCTCATGCTCGCGATGTTGAGCGAGTCTCACGAGGAGAGGCTCCTACACAACCGAGCGGTTGGATTGAAGACCCATTGACAAGCACTGATGACGACCTTACCTTAGCTGGAGAGAAATATGAACAGCCATCCCGATGATTTTACTTTTGCAATCATTGATAACTTGTCTAAGTTAATTAAGTTTCATGGCATGCGAGCCCGTGCCGAGGAGCTAGCCGCTGCGTTCCATGGTGACACCAGCGAAGAGTCTGATAAGCTTATCAAGCAACACGCATCTGCATATAATACACTTCGCTACACTCGAGATTCACTAGAGGACTTGTTCTATCGTAAATCATGATACTACTCAGTCTTAACCGCGCACCCCTAGGAGTTGATATGATTTATGATGGTATGGTAGATGGACAGCCAAGAAAGCCCGGAGCGGTGCTTAAAGCGGTACTTGAGTTGCGCCGCCGGGTTGGCATCATTGACAAGAAAAAGAAGCCTGGTATGCGGTTTGAAACTCGTAGTAGTGAGGACTTAATTGATGCAATGCGAGGTCCATGTAACGAGCTTGGACTGTTGATTTATCCTACTGAGTGCAAGGGTAATGGATTTCCAGTAGAGGACGGTACACTTGCGTCTGTTGGATTGGATGTTGTTGTCCAATCTGTAGAGGATGGCTCTGCTATTAAATGGGCAGGGTTTGGCCTCGGCGCCGATTCTCAAGATAAGGCCGGCGGAAAGGCCGGTACTTACGCATTCAAGGCAGCATGCTTACAGGGTTTATTGGCTGCCGGGGCTGAGGATACTGATGATACTGACACACCAATTCAGGGCGGAGTTCGAGCTCGACAGCCCTTGACGAAGACACAGGCAGTGACTATCTCTAAGGAGTACGTTCTAAGCAGGCTCAAGGCGGCGTCTGATACCGTAGCTTATGCTGAGGCAAAAGCCTTGCTAAGCAGGCTCAGCAAGGACGATGTGGTCGAACTATTCCCAATTGCTAAGGAAGCAAAGGAGCGAGTAGGTGCATAGTCATGTTAATGTGTGGGAGCATGTTCAGCCAGACTATAGTGCTGCATTGTCTCAGTGGACTAAATACTTTGGTAGTAGGTCTGGACTGTTTGAGGGAGTGTGGTATGACCCAAATCCGTATGCACTTGAGCCTGTTTGGAATGTAATAGATAAACTTAAGAAGATTAATGTGTTCAACGAAATGGGAATCGGATAATTATTGAGGAACTTATTAGGTTAGCAGTTAAGTCGGAGTATAAATAAGGATATCATCGCGGATTTAGTGCTAGTAGTGGTGTAGGAGCCCACGTAATAGAGTCCACCTTCGAGACGGACACATCTAGCTAGCCCTACGGGGCTTCTTTTAAGGGGTAGTTATGTTGGTTCGAATCCAACCCATTCATTGGCAAATGAGTGAAGTAGCGGCATTAACTTAGGTTATGGTAACCGCGCCCTAGTTATTGCAAAGTATCATAGAAGCGAGTGATGATAATTCATGTACGTCTATGTGAAATGTAATCGGTAAAATCTTAGACCGTTAGTCGATGGCATCAATAAGCCTGGAAACGAGGGATCGGTCTTAGGCCTATGACGTCTAACTAGCATAACACCATTGACAATAGAGTCATTTAGTTGGTAGTCTTGCTGAAAGACTTTAAAGACATCTGAGCGATGCTCGCCAACACTTTATGACTTTGCGTTCCAGCTTACTGGCGTAAAGTCGTCCAGGCAACATACATATAATTGTGTAAGCCCTGGCATTTTTGTGAGTCGGACCTTAAATATCGGACCTATAGGTGATGTAATAATCGCTGACTCTATTTTGGGTGTGACACGGCCCGCCATATAGTGTCAATGTCTTATAAGTTTATGGTTAGAATTTTAATTGAGACGTCCAACAATTAGAGGCATGGGTTCGAATCCCATATAAGATACGGCATAGTTGTGTGTATAATCGATAGCATGAACACACTGGTTGACCACCATTATAAGGTCTTTTATTATTTATAACTCAGTAATCGCAAGGAGCTATGTGGGCAAGAGCAAGCGCATTAACTAGACACTTGAACTGTGCGGCCGCGTCATGGTTACCCCGAGATGAACGTCAGGAATGGGTTCCAGGATATCTTGAGAATCCCAATGGCGCAATGGTTCCAGATTCGGATATGTATCCTAATCAGGGTGATAGTGTCTTTGCTGAGTGGGGTACGCAAATGCACCTAGCAAAAGAGAACTCACCGTTCGCAAGTGACCCATGGTTAGGTTATGTTAATCCCGAGCGCTCGAGGTTGTGGCCAAGCCTTCTAGGAAGGCATGAGATACCATACGCATACAATTGTAGAACTGGAAGGGTTTTACAGGGGCCGAGTGACGGGGCGGATAGCTGGAAGGGTAGGCAGGGACCTGATTACATTACGGGTACAACTGATTGGGTTGGTAATGTACCCTCTGGTAAAGACAAGGCGGGCGATTATTGGATTGATGACCTAAAGACCGGTCACGCCACCCCTGATCCCCTTAGTGACCAGTTTAAGTTTTACGCACTGTGCGCGTTGCGTTGGGCCAACCAAGAGGGATTAATAGATTTAAACCCCAGGCGCACGTGCAGGACTAGCGCCACCCACTGGCCGCGCAGCGCAGATAAGCCCACCAGATACTGGTCACAAATCACTTGGGCTGAATTAGAAGAATTCGAGGATGAGATTAAGCGCGCGTGGCGCAACGCGCTTAGAGGTCCAGAAGCTGTGCCTGGTACACACTGCCTATACTGTTCTAGTATGGATGTGTGTGAAGCAATCAACGGAGTTAGAAAAGTTCAGCTGAAGAAAGCTCGTGTAGCATCGGAGGATGACAATGAATAAATACGTTCTTACTGTGTTTGACAGCGATGATAATCGTAGTGTTCCGGCCTACATGCTGCGCAGCGTGTACGGTAGCTCTACCTTCATTAGCGGTAACTTACTTAAGTTAATCGAGAAAGTTTACCGTTATTTATCTTGGCGTGATTGCTCGTTATTAATTAATGAGCTTATTAGAGAGAAATCAGGCGGAGATGTGGATGGTTATATGTACATTGAAGGTAACGAATTTATGTTGTATATTGCAAAGGAAGTTTAATATGAACAACGGAACGTATATTGTGAATCTTGGTGCCGACCCGGAAAAGATTGAGCTTGGTGGCCGTGAGCTTTACAAGCTGAGGTGTGCGGATAAGACGCCCGGTAAGCGCAGTATTGTGCGATGGTTTACTGCAATGGTCGGTGGTCCAGATGTGACGGTTGCTAATCGGTTGGCCAAGGGCGATACGATAGTCTTGACCGGTACTCTTACCAAGGAAGAGTATTCGCCAAAGAAGCCCCGCTACAAGGGGGAAAAGATTGAAACGGACAACATGCCATTCGCAAAGATTTTGCAGGTTGTTAAGAGTGACACGTTCTTTGGCCGCGAGTCTGTGAGCTCTGATGAGGCGCCTCGTGCATCTACTGCTGAGGTCATTGCTACCGACGGTGCTTTCCCTACTGATGAGGACGCATCTGCTGCTATGGAGGGCTTGTGACCACTACTGCTACCATTACTTCAGACGGAACCATCATAATCGATGATAGATTAGACAACGAAGATTATGTCGAATATGATTGCGACGAGTACTATGATGACGATGACGATGATGAATACGACGTCGACGAGTGGGACGATGAGGACACCGAAGTTGAAGGAGAAGAAATTTAATGTATTTAGCCTTGTTTACGGTTACTAGTGTCGTTAATGCTACTCCTGCCGTTCCAGTTCCCAGGCGGGCCATTGTTAACTCGTTCTCAGACGGATTTGTGTGGGCACAAGCACAATATGATCAGCTATCTGTTGTGGGTCCATATGCCCGTGCCTTTAATTTGCTATTTACTGACGCTGATTTATACGTTCCACCAGTCGTTAGTCAGCCTGTCATCGCTCCGACTGTGAGCGCCTAGTGCGTGGCGTTCGGTTCACTGCAGCCGAGCGCAATACTATTGACAAGGCACTTACTTGTCTTCAGGACTATTTATCTGCTCTTGAGACGTCTGGCGCACTGACTAAAGCAGATGATAAAGCCATATCCACAATTCGTACTAAGCTATCTGATAGCGATAAGCCTAGTACCAACGTCCCAATATTGCCATTAGAGCGGCTTTTGGTGATGGCCTGCTCCAAGTGTATTAGCCTTGACAATGCTCAAGGATATGCTAGAGCCAGCATCCTAGCCGGTAAGATGGACATTACTGATGCGGATATGATAGCCGTTGGGCACTGGATGCAGCGTCAGGGCTGGATTACGAGCAAAATGACCATCCTTGACGTGTTAAGTAAGTGGCCATCCTGGCGGGCTAAAGCGCTAGCCGAGGCTAACAATGTTAGACCTAAGCCAGGATTGGGGGATAATAATAATGGGGCAAATACCAAGCAAGAGCCTAAATCAAATACTAACAGACCGCGCCAAGGGTTTGCGTGTTGATGTAGGGCGTAGACAGGCTGGAGAGGCCAACATAACCCACGTTCCAACTGGATTTAATGTCATTGATAGGACATTTGGTGGCATTAGGCGGGGCACTACAACGGAGTTAATGGCTCACACCGGAGACGGAAAATCCACCTTTGCCAGACAGATATGTGAGAGTGTTGCCAAATCTGGTGGGGGAGTGTTGTGGTTTTGCGGAGAAGATCCTGAGGATGCCACAGCAGAGAGATATCTGGCTGACGGGGCGGGAATAACAGCCACGCAGATGGGTAGACTTGATTTATCTGTCAAGGAGCTTGCAGCAATAGACAAAACTGCAACATCCGCCAGTTCATGGGCTAAACGAGTTGAAGTGATATTTGAGGCTCCTACAGTAGACGAAGTTCTTGAGCGTGTGCTTGACACTAAGTCTGTTGGCGGGGCCTCTTTGCTTTTAGGTGTATTTGATTATGCGCAAATTTTTGGTGACAGCACGAACCTTGAGACTGAAATTGCAAAACTTAGTACTAAACTTAATCAGATGTCTGGAGAGCGGAGGCTCGCTAGCCTACTTTTGTCTCAAGTTAGTAATGACGTTATTCGTCGTGGCCGTGATAAGTTTAACAGTAGTCATGACATTAATGGTTATATTCCTACCCTTGGCGATACTGAGTGGTGCCGACGGGCAGAGAAATCGTGCAAGGCAGTGTGGAGCTTGATAAGGCCCGGCCGCTGGATTAAAGAGAATGGTGAGGAAGCGGAAGATAATACTGCCGAACTTCACGTTAAGAAAGCCAATTTTGGTCCATTAGGATGGGAAACCATTGGCTGGGATGGGCCCAAATGCAGGTTCTTTAATATATGAATACAGCTGATAATACTGGTAAAGCCGTTAAATGGCTGTGTAAGAATTCTGCTGTGAATACTAGACGGCGTAGTGAACGTAAAGATATTGAGAATGTTCCTAAGCACCCCTATAAAGGCTGGGCAGATTAATGAACGACAATGACAATGATTATTTGGACGCACTTAATAATAGACAACGCGTTATGTTAGAGCCAGAAGAGTTACGACCAGTATTCTATATGGCACATCCTGTTACTGAGAATATTGATACTGGTAGTCGTGGACCGGAGAATTTTAAGACGAATATTGCCAGAGCCAAGAAATGGCTTGCCTGGTTTATGTTGAACGATAGGAGCCGAGTGTATATTGCTCCTTGGATAGTTGAGGTCCAGCTAGTAGATGAGGGGGTCTTGTTTACCTCCTATGAAGAGGCCTTGAGGGATGACGAGGAGGTTGTTCGTAGAGTTGATGGTCTCGTAATGGTCGGTGGTAAGATTACGGAAGGAATGCGGCGAGAGTTTGACGTGGCTTGTGCTAGGTCTATTGAGATTATCGACATTAGCGGATGGCGTGAGCCACCAGAGAGCGACACTGAGGAGTTTGATGCTCTTGTGTCGTTTATGGATAACAACATGGATAACAATAATGACTAAGGTACCTAATCCTAAGCAAGTTCATGGTGATAAAAAGGTTAAAGTCCAGTATATACCTCCGTCTGCTATTATTGCGCTAGGTCAGGCACTTGGAGAGGGTGGAGATAAGTATGGACCATTCAATTGGCGTAACAATCCTATTGAGTGTCTTACCTATATTGGTGGCTGCATGCGTCACTTATTGGCATACATGGATGGAGAGACCATTGACCCCGAAGGCGGTAAGCATCATCTTGCTGGGGCTCTTGCTAATCTTGCTATACTTATTGATGCTGAGTCTATGGGCACTATGATAGATAATCGACCTAAGAGCAGTAATGCCGGTGCTAAGATTCGTGAACTTGCTGGAGTTAAATTAAAGGATGATGATGTCCTCTTTTGAGACTTATCCCAAGATTCCACGACTGTATCGTGAATGCATTATTACTGAAAAGATTGACGGTACTAACGCACAGGTTGTGATTCCTGAAGACCCTAATGAACCATTGTTAGTTGGTAGTCGTAATCGTTGGATTACTCCAGGTAAGACTACTGATAACTATGGATTTGCTCAGTTTGTGTATGACAACGAAGCAATGATTCGTAGGCTTGGACCTGGTAAGCACTTCGGAGAATGGTGGGGTTGTGGTATTGCTCGTACCTATGAGTTGACTGAGCGACGTTGGTGGTTATTTAGGACTGACAAGCCACTGCCCGAAGGTC
>Ga0302323_100000748_pt1 | contig 26252 bp, 19 predicted proteins | sample Fen_T0_3_FD_201950 | JGI IMG/M metagenome (GOLD analysis project Ga0302323, IMG submission 201950) | Peat permafrost microbial communities from Stordalen Mire near Abisko, Sweden - Fen_T0_3 | ecosystem: Environmental > Terrestrial > Soil > Wetlands > Permafrost | place: Sweden: Abisko...
GTCCGCGACGGCGGCCTCCACCGGTGGCTCACCGGCCCGCGCCTGCTCGACGTGCGCCGGCGTCAGGTCCAGCAACCGGACGCCGTACCCCTGCCCGACCAGCACCCTCGCGTAGGCACCCGGCCCGCCGCCGACGTCCAGGACCCGGGCCGGTGGCGGCGGCAGGACGGCGGCGAGGATCTCCCGGGTGCGCAGCCACTCCAGCCGGCCCTGCGGTCGGGCTTCGTCGGGCGCGAACCGCAGGTCCTCGCGGTAGGCGCCGGTGTAGTAGTCGACGACGACCTGGTGCGGCGGCGCTCCGTCCATCGCCCGAGGATGCCTCCCGGCCGCAGGCCGGGGCCACGGGATTCCTAGAAGTCGCCCGCGGTGCGGCGCAGCTCGGTGAGGACCTCGACCAGCCGGTCGACCCCCTCGGCCGACAGCCCCGGCTCGGCGAACACCCGCGCGTTGAGCTCCGCCGTCGCCCGCCCGGCCAGCTCGCGGCCCGCGTCCGTCAGCTCGGCCAGCGTCGCCCGCCGGTCGCTCGGGTGGGGGCACCGGCGCACCAGGCCCTGCCCCTCGAGCCGGTCGACGGCGTTCGTCACGCTGGTCGGGTGCACCTGCAGCCGGTCCCCGAGCCGGGACAGCGGCAGGGACCCGGCCCGGCTGAACGACAACAGCATGAGCAGCTCGTACCGGGCGAAGGTGAGGTCGAAGGGCCGCAGCACCTCCTCCACCCGGGCCAGCACGATCTGCTGCGCCCGCATCAGGGAGGTCACCGCGGCCATCCCGGGGGCCGCCTCGGTCCAGCCGTGCGCCTCCCACCGCCGGCGCGCCTCGGCGACGGGGTCGAAGGGCAGCGGCCGTCGGTTCATCGCGCCCAGGGTACGGGCGCGCGCCGGGCCGAGCGGGACGCGACGGGACGGCCGGGCGCGCGCCGGGGCGGGCGGCGGCCACCTCGGCCGCGTAGGCTGCTCCGGCGGGCGACGGCGCACGGCCGGCCCGCTCGCGGAGGAACTCGCGGCGGAAAGGGTGAGGATGGGCGGGCAGGCACCGACCGGGACGTCGAGCGGTATCGAGGTCGCACGGTTGACCGGTGACTACAGGCCGCAGGACGACCTGTACCGGTACGTGAACGGCAGCTGGTTGCGCGACACCGCCATCCCCGACGACAAGGCCGTGTACGGCGCCTTCCACGTCCTCATCGACCGGGCCGAGGCCGACGTCCGGGCGATCCTGGAGGAGGCCGCGGCGTCCGACGCCCCGACGGGCACCGACGAACGCCGTATCGGCGACCTGTACGGCGCCTTCCTCGACGAGGAGACCGCCGAGAAGCTCGGCGCGGAGCCCATCGCGGCCGACCTGGCCCTGGTCGACGGCGTCACCGACCGCGACGGGCTGGTCCGCGCGATGGGCGCGCTGGCCCGCGGCGGCCTGGACGGCGGCTTCCACTGGTGGGTGAACACCGACGCCAAGGACTCCGAGCGCTACCTGGTCTACCTGCACCAGGGCGGCATCGGGCTGCCCGACGAGGCGTACTACCGCGAGGAGTCGTTCGCCCCGATCCGGGAGGCGTACGTCGCGCACATCGCCCGGATGCTGGCACTGGCCGGCCGCCCCGACCCCGACGGCACGGCCGCGCGCGTCGTGGAGCTCGAGCGCACGCTGGCGGCGGGCCACTGGGACCGGGTCACCGCCCGGGACGCCACCAAGGCGTACAACAACCTCACCCGCGAGCAGCTGCAGGCGCTCACGCCGTCGTTCGACTGGGCGCTCTGGCTGGAGGCGCAGCAGGTGCGCCCCGACGCCCTCGACGAGGTCGTCGTCCGGCAGCCGAGCTACCTGGAGGCCTTCTCGGCCGCCCTGACCCAGCTGCCCGTCGAGGACTGGAAGGCCTGGCTCACCTGGCGGATCGTCAGCGGGTCGGCGCCGTACCTGTCCTCGGCGTTCGTCGAGGCGAACTTCGCCTTCTACGGCACGACCCTGTCCGGGACGCCGCAGCTGCGGGAGCGTTGGAAGCGCGCCGTCTCGGCCGTCGAGGGCGCCCTGGGCGAGGCCGTGGGCCGGCTCTACGTCGAGCGGCACTTCCCGCCGCGCGCCAAGGAGCGGATGGTCGAGCTCGTCGCCAACCTGATCGAGGCGTACCGCCGGCGGATCGCCGCCCTGGACTGGATGGGCGACGACACCCGCGCCCGGGCCCTGGCCAAGCTGGAGCAGTTCACCCCGAAGATCGGTTACCCGGACGTCTGGCGCGACTACTCGGCGCTGGAGATCCGCTCCGGCGACCTGCTGGGCAACGTGCGCCGCAGCGCCGCGTTCGAGCTCGAGCGCGACCTGGGCAAGCTCGGGCGCCCGGTCGACCGCAGCGAGTGGTTCATGTCTCCGCAGACGGTCAACGCCTACTACAACCCGGGCCTGAACGAGATCGTGTTCCCCGCGGCGATCCTGCAGTCGCCCTTCTTCGACCCCGACGCGGACGACGCGGTGAACTACGGCGGGATCGGCGCCGTCATCGGCCACGAGATCGGTCACGGGTTCGACGACCAGGGGTCGAAGTACGACGGCGCAGGCAACCTCGTCGACTGGTGGACCGAGGACGACCGGGCCCGGTTCGAGACCCGCACCACGGCGCTGATCAGCCAGTACGACGTGCTGGAGCCGGCCGAGACACCGGGCAACCACGTCAACGGCGCCCTGACCGTGGGCGAGAACATCGGTGACCTGGGCGGCCTGTCCATCGCCTACGTCGCGTACCGGATCTCTCTCGGTGACGGCGCGGGCGAGCAGCTCGACGGGTTCACCGCCGCGCAGCGCTTCTTCCTGGGCTGGGCCCAGGTGTGGCGCACCAAGGCGCGGGAGGCCGAGGTCGTCCGGCGCTTGGCGACCGACCCGCACTCGCCGGCGGAGTTCCGCTGCAACGCCGTCGTCCGCAACATCGACGCCTTCCACGAGGCGTTCGACGTCGCGCCGGGCGACACGCTGTGGCTAGACCCCGCCGACCGGGTCCGGATCTGGTGAGGCTCCGTCGGCGCGACCCCTCCTCCACCCCGCCGGCGGCCGGCCGTCGCCGGGGCTCGCTCGGCGGCTTCGGCGAGACGGTCCTCATCCTGGGGATCGCGCTCGTGCTGTCCCTGCTCATCAAGACGTTCCTGGTCCAGGCGTTCTCCATCCCGTCGGGGTCCATGGAGGACACGCTGCTCGTCGGCGACCGCGTGCTCGTCAGCAAGCTGACGCCCCGGGCCTTCGACCTGCACCGCGGCGACGTCGTCGTCTTCAAGGACCCGGGGGGCTGGCTGCCCACCGGCCTCGAGGACGACGGCAGCGGGCTGCCCCGCGCCGTGACCAACGTGCTGACGTTCGTCGGGCTGATGCCCGCGGACGCCGGCGAGCACCTGATCAAGCGGGTCATCGGCCTGCCCGGCGACACCGTGGTGTGCTGCGACGCTCAGCACCGGATCACCGTGAACGGCGCGCCGGTCACCGAGACGTACGTCCGCGTGGGCAACTCCCCCAGCGACGAGCCGTTCACGGTGACCGTCCAGGCCGACCACCTGTGGGTCATGGGCGACAACCGCACCGAGTCGCTGGACTCCCGGTTCCACCGCGACCTGGACGGCGGCCAGGTGCCGATGGGCAACGTCGTCGGCAAGGCGTTCGCCATCGTCTGGCCGTTCGGCCGGTTCGGCGGGGTCACCGAGCCGCCGGACGTCTTCGCGAAGGTGCCCGCCCCCGCGAAACCCTGACGGCGCGCGCGGAGCGCTACATCGTGCGCCGGTAGGCGCCGCCCACCTCGCCGAGCGCCGCCGTGAGCTGGCCGAGCGAGCACACCCGGACGGCGTCCATCAGCGCCGCGAAGGTGTTCCCTCCGCTCGTCGCGACCTCCTGCAAGCGCGCGAGCGCGGCCGGGGCGGCGTCCGCGTGGCGGGCGTGGAAGTCGGCCAGCCGGGCGAGCTGCGACTGCTTCTCGGCCTCGGTGGCCCGGGCCAGCTCCGCGACGACGGGCTCGCCCGAGCCGCCCGGCCCGCCCGGCCCGTCGGGCGCGAGGAAGGTGTTGACGCCGACGATCGGCAGCGTCCCGTCGTGCTTGCGCTGCTCGTAGAAGAGGGACTCGTCCTGGATGCGGCCGCGCTGGTAGCCGGTCTCCATCGCCCCCAGCACGCCGCCGCGGTCGGAGATCCGCTCGAACTCGGCGAGGACCGCCTCCTCGACCAGGTCCGTCAGCTCCGCCACGACGTAGGAACCCTGCAGCGGGTTCTCGCAGCCGGCCAGCCCCCACTCCTGGTCGATGATCATCTGGATGGCCAGCGCGCGCCGCACCGACGCGGCGGACGGCGTCGTGACGGCCTCGTCGTAGGCGTTGGTGTGCAGGGAGTTGGCGTTGTCGTAGATCGCGCAGAGCGCCTGGAGCGTCGTGCGGATGTCGTTGAAGTCCATCTCCTGGGCGTGCAGGGACCGCCCCGACGTCTGGACGTGGTACTTGAGCTTCTGCGAGCGTTCGTTCGCCCCGTACCGGTCGCGCAGCGCGACGGCCCACAGGCGCCGCGCCACCCGGCCGAGCACGGTGTACTCGGCGTCCATCCCGTTGCTGAAGAAGAAGGACAGGTTCGGCGCGAAGTCGTCGACGGCCATCCCCCGGGCCAGGTAGCTCTCCACGTACGTGAAGGCGTTGCTCAGCGTGAAGGCCAGCTGGGAGAGCGGGTTCGCCCCCGCCTCGGCGATGTGGTAGCCGCTGATGGAGACCGAGTAGAAGTTGCGTACCCGGTGGTCGATGAACCACTGCTGGACGTCGGCCATGCACCGCAGGGCGAACTCGGTCGAGAAGATGCAGGTGTTCTGACCCTGATCCTCCTTGAGGATGTCCGCCTGGACCGTCCCGCGGACCGTCGACAGCGCGCGAGCCCGGACGTCGTCCGCCTCGACGTCCGTCGGCGGCCGGCCCTGCCCGGCCTCGAAGGCGGCCAGCTGCTGGTCGACGACGGCGTTGAGGAACATCGCCAGGATCGCCGGCGCCGGACCGTTGATGGTCATCGAGACCGAGGTGGTGGGCGAGCACAGGTCGAAGCCGGCGTACAGCTCCTTCAGGTCGTCCAGCGTCGCGACGGAGACCCCCGACGTCCCCACCTTGCCGTAGACGTCGGGCCGCACGCCGGGGTCCCGGCCGTAGAGGGTCACCGAGTCGAAGGCGGTCGAGAGCCGGGTCGCCGGCTGCCCGGCCGACAGCAGGTGGAAGCGCCGGTTGGTCCGGAAGGCATCGCCCTCGCCCGCGAACATCCGCGCGGGCGCCTCGCCCGACCGCGTGAGCGGGAAGACCCCGGCGGTGAACGGGAACGAGCCCGGCACGTTCTCCGACCGCAGGAACGTCACCAGCTCGCCGTGGTCCGCCGTCCGCGGCAGCGCCACCCGCGGCAGCGACAGCCCGGCGAGCGTCGTGACCCGCAGCGGCGCGCTCACCTGCGCTCCGCGCACCGGGTAGCTGAGCTCGTCGCCGGCGTAGGCCCGCACGACGTCGGGCCAGGCGTCGAGCCCGGCCCGGGTGGCGTCGTCCAGCCGGGCGTCGGCCTCGGCGACGAGGTCCGCGAGGTCGGACGCCGGCCAGCCGGCCGCCGCGAGCGCGTCGTGCGCGGTCGTCAGGTGCTGGCGGCGGCGGGCGGCGTCCGCGAGGTGCGCGGTGGCGGCGTGGTAACCGCGCACGGTCGCGGCGATCTCGGCGAGGTAGCGCGAGCGGGACGGCGGGACGACCCCGACCAGCCCGGTCGACACCTTCGTCGTCACCGGGGCCAGCCGCCCGGAGCCGGGCCCGACCGGCAGGCCGTGCGCGGCGAGCAGCCCGCGCAGGTGCAGGTACAGCGCGGTGACACCGTCGTCGTGGAACCGGGCGGCGCTGGTGCCGAACACCGGCATGTCCTCCCAGCGGCTGCCGAAGGCCTGCCGGTTGCGCACGAGCTGGCGGGCGACGTCGCGGCGGGCGTCGTCGGCACCGCGCCGCTCGTACTTGTTCACCGCGACGACGTCGGCGAAGTCCAGCATGTCGATCTTCTCCAGCTGCGACGGCGCCCCGAACTCCGGCGTCATGACGTAGAGGGAGACGTCGACGTGGGGCACGACCGCGGCGTCGCCCTGGCCGATGCCCGGCGTCTCGACGATCACCAGGTCGTGGCCGGCCGCCCGGCAGGCGGTGATGACGTCGGGCAGGCACGCCGGGACCTCGGTGGCGCTGCCCCGGGTGGCCAGCGAGCGGTAGAAGGTGCGTCCAGGGGCCAGCGCCGTCATCCGGATCCGGTCGCCGAGCAGCGCCCCGCCGCCACGCCGCCGGGACGGGTCCACGGCGATCACGGCGACCCGCAGCTTGTCGTCGGTGTCGAGCCGCAGGCGCCGCAGCAGCTCGTCGGTGAGCGAGCTCTTGCCGGACCCGCCGGTGCCCGTGACGCCCAGCACGGGGACGGCGCGCGCCGCTGCGGCGTCGGCGAGGCGGCCGCGCAGGTCGTCGGGCGCCCGGCCGGCCTCCAGCAGCGTGATCGCCCGTGCCAGGGCGGCGTCCTCCCCGGCCAGGACGGCGTCGGGGAGCACCGGCCCGAGCGCGGCCAGGTCGACGTCGCAGGCCGCGACCATGGTGTCGATCATGCCTTTCAGCCCGAGGCGCTGGCCGTCCTGCGGGGAGAAGATCGTCACCCCGTGCCGCGCGAGCAGCTCGATCTCGGCCGGGACGATGACGCCGCCCCCGCCGCCGTAGATCCGTACGTGCCCGGCCCCGCGGGCCGCCAGCTCGCTCGCCAGGTAGGTGAAGTACTCGACGTGCCCGCCCTGGTAGGAGCTGACCGCCACCCCCTGGACGTCCTCCTGGACCACCGCGTCCACCACCTCGGCGACGGACCGGTCGTGCCCCAGGTGCACCACCTCGCACCCGGCCGCCTGCAGGATGCGCCGCATGATCGTGATCGACGCGTCATGGCCGTCGAAGAGGGCCGCCGCGGTGACGAACCGCACGGGGTGCTCGGGGGCCGGTGCGGGCATGACGCGCTCCTTCGGGCGGCTCGACCAGGGCTGTGATCGTCTTCCGGACGTTCATTGATCGGACATCAAATACTTGGATATCCGACTATCACAGTAGCCCACCCCGCCGCCGGCAACCAGGACGAGGGCTTTCCCTATCAAGACGATCGGGTAAGGTGGAATGGTGCACTTCGATCTGCTCCTCGCGCTGACCGCCTTCGGCATCGGCATCGTCGTCGGGCTGACCGGGATGGGCGGCGGCGCGCTCATGACCCCGGTCCTGGTGCTGCTGTTCGGCATCCACCCGCTGGCCGCCGTCTCGAGCGACCTCGTCGCCAGCGCCGTGATGAAACCCGTCGGCTCCCTGGTGCACCTGCGGCGCGGCACGGTGAGCACGCCGCTCGTGCGCTGGCTGTGCCTGGGGTCGGTGCCGTCGGCGTTCGCCGGGGTCCTGCTGGCGCGCGCGTTCGGCGACGGCGACGACGTCCAGCACGTGATCCAGGTCGCGCTGGGCATCGCCCTGCTCACCGCCGCGACGGGCCTGGCGGTGCGCGGCTACCTCGGCCTGGGCCGGCGGGCCCGGGAGGCGTCGGCCGCCTCGGACGGCCAGGGCGGCCAGGCCGGGCCCGACGACGCGCCCGTCCGGGTGCGCCGGGTGGCGACCGTGCTCGTCGGGGCTGTCGGCGGCGTCGTCGTCGGGATGACGTCGGTCGGCTCCGGCTCGCTGATCATCATCGCGCTGATGGGCCTGTACCCGGCCCTGTCGGCGAACCGGCTCGTCGGCACCGACCTGGTGCAGGCCGTGCCGCTGGTGATGTCGGCGGCGCTCGGCCACCTGTTCTTCGGTGACTTCCAGCTGGACGTCACGACCGCCCTCCTGGTGGGCAGCGTCCCGGGCGTCTGGGTCGGTGCGCGGCTGTCGTCGCGGGCGCCGGGCGGCGTGATCCGGCCCGCGCTGGCCTTCGTTCTGCTGGCCTCGGCCCTCAAGCTGCTCGGCGTGAGCACGCCCGTCACCGGGCTCGCGCTCGCGGGGGTGCTCGTGGTGACGCCGCTGCTGTGGATGGTGGCGCGCCGCCGGCACGGGCTCCCCGCGGTCGCCGAACGGCCGGCCGTGCTGGGCCGCCCGGGGCGGCTCCGGGTCGGGGCGGACGCCGGGCAGGACTGACCTATGCTCGGGCGCATGTCCGTCGCCGGAGCCGTTCCCGACCCGTCCGGCCCGCCGGAACTCCAGCCGGGGCTCCGGCCCGGGCTGCCGGGGCTGCCGGGTTCCACCGCGGAGCCGGGTGAGGGGCCGGCCGAGCCGGGCATCCTGGACGCCCTGCTGGACGACGGCTCGGCCCGGCGGCTGCCGCTCGGCGACGCGCTGGCCCTGCACCGGGCGTTGGTGGGCGGCGACCTGCGCGACCTGGTGGCGGCCCTGGTCGTGCCGGCCGCCCGCGCGGGCGAGCTGCCCGACGTCCTCACCGCCGCCGACCTGGGCCTGCGCGTGCTGCTCGCCGCGGACGACGACGCGGCGGAGGGCGGCCCGGTCGCCGGGCTGCAGGCGCTCGACGACGCCCGCTCGGCGCTGTGGGACGAGGACCGGCTCGAGCTGGTCGGCCGCCGGCTCCCCCTGCCGCCGAACACGCCGGACCCGGCCGCGATGGCCGCGGCGCTGCTCCCCGTGCTGGCCTCGACCGTCCCGACCTGGATCACGCTGCCGCCCGACGCCTCGGACGCCGCCCTCGACGTCCTCGCCGCGGACGGCGCCGAGCACGTCGCCCTCGACCTGTCGGGCGACCCGGTCGCCGTCGCCCGGCTGCTGCGGGCGCTCGTCGACCGCGAGCTGACCTTCCGGACGACGGGCGTGCCCGAAGCGGTGGCCGGGGCGGGCGCCGCCGCCGGTGCCCTCACCGCGCTGTGCGCCGTCCGGGCCGCCCTCAACGGGGCCGAACCGGCGGAGCTGGCCCAGGTCCTGGCCGCCGTCGGGCCGGGACCGCTCGTCTCGGCGGTGCGCCGGATGAGCGCGGCCGACGGCGCCGTCGTCCGGGCCTTCCTCGTTGCCGCGGAGGTGCCGGACGCGACCGCCGCGGCCGAGCACCTGCGCGACCTCGGCCTGCTCGACGACACCTTCTCGTGACGGCACCGATCTCGTGTCAGCACCGATCTCGTGGCGGCACCGATCTCGTGACGGAACCGATCTCGTCGCCCCCGGCAGGATGCGGCAGGCTGTACCCGTGAGCACGCGACCTCCCGGGTGGTACCCGGACTCCTCCGTCCCGGGGCACGAGCGGTGGTGGGACGGCGGAACGTGGAGCCACGTGACCCGTCCCGCACCGGGCGCCCCTCCCGCCGCACCGAGCGCCCCGGCCGGGAGCGGCCCCTCGGGCGGCTACCCGTCGTACCCGGGCTACCCCTCCTACCAAGGGGCGCCGGCCGGGCCCTACGGCGCACCCGGCAAGGCGACGGCGACCCCGGACGGCGTACCGCTCGCCGGCCCCGGCCGGCGGCTGGTCGCCCGCATCATCGACGGGACCATCGTGCTGGCCGTCACCCTGGTCGTGAGCTGGCCGTTCCTCACCGGGCTCTTCGACGCGTTCCGGCACTACTTCGACAAGGCCAGCGCGGCGGCCAAGGGCGACGGACCGCAGCCCGGCCCGTTCGACCTCTACACCGAGCCGGGTTTCGCCAGCGGCTGGGCCGGCCTGACGTTCGCGCAGATCGCTGTCGGGGGCCTGTACTTCGTGGCGTTCACCGCGCTCCGCGGCGCCACCCCGGGCAAGCTCGTCCTCGGGCTGCGGGTGCGCCGGTGGGACGTCGAGGGGCTGCCGGGCTGGAGCCGGGCCCTGCAGCGCTGGGCCACGACCGACCTGCCGACCCTGCTCGTCCCGCTCTACCAGCTCATCGACGACCTGTGGCTGCTGTGGGACCCCCGCCGCCAGTGCATCCACGACAAGTGGCCGAACACCGTCGTGGTCCGCACCCGACCGTGACCGGCGGCCCTCAGCGCGCCAGCGCCCGGTCCCGGCCGGAGTCCTTGGCCGCGTAGAGGGCGGTGTCGGCCCGGTGCAGGACGGCGTCCAGCTCGGCCGCCGTCCCGCTCGACACCCCGGCACTGACGGTGAGCGACAGGCCGGGCGCGAGCCGGTGCCAGGGGTGGTCCCGCACCCGCCGGCAGACGCGGACGGCGGCATCGGCACCCTGGGCGCCGGTGCCGCCGGGCAGCGCGACGAGGAACTCCTCGCCGCCCCACCGCGCCACCACGTCCATCGCGCGCACCGAGCGGGTGAGCACGGCGGCGATCTCCCGCAGGACGGCGTCGCCCACGGCGTGCCCGTAGCGGTCGTTGACCAGCTTGAAGTGGTCGACGTCCACCAGCACCAGGCCCACGCCGCTGGCCGGGTGCAGCGACGCGCAGAACTGCTCGACGGCGCGGCGGTTGGCCAGGCCCGTGAGCGGGTCCTGCTGGGCGGTGACCAGCAGCGCGCGGGCCTGCGCCTCCAGGTCCCGGCACTCCCCCTCGGCCCCGGCGCGCGACCACAACTGGTCCATGAAGCCGCTGACCTGGCGCTGGTGCCGGGTCCAGAGCAGCTCGCCGAACCCGCGGGCGTCGGCCAGCGCTCCCGGCACGTCGCCGGCGTCCTGCCGGGCGGTCGACCGCAGGCGGAGCCCGTGCAGGCGCTCGGCCAGGTGCGGCTCGGTGGTGAGGAGGTCGAGGGCCCGGTCCAGCTCGCCGACCGCCTCGGCCGGGCGGTCCAGGAGCAGCAGGCAGCGGCCCGCGGACAGCCGCACCGGCCCGGCCAGATGGTCCGGCAGGTCGGCGGGGATCGTGTCGAGCACGGCGTGGGCCTGGTCGGCGTGACCACGCTCGGACAGCACGTCCGCCAGCAGCCGCGGACCGTGCACCGTCCGGAACACCTCCGGGTGGCCGCCGCGCGTCAGACGCCGGGCGAGTTCCTCGGCGCGGGCCAGGAGGGCGGCTCGCTCGTCGTCGTCCGGCGGCAGCTCCGCCGCCCGGGCGAGCAGGACGTCCGCGATGGCGGCGACGGGCGGGCACCAGCGCCCGTCGAGGTCGGCGTCGTCCCCGGCCTCGCCGTCCTCACCGGTGACGGCCGCCAGGGCCAGCTCGTAGAAGCGCTGCGCCCGCGGGTAGTCCAGGAGTTGGCGGCACAGGGCCCCGAGGCGGACGGCGAGGTCCGCGCCGGCGTCCGTGCGGCCGTCGGGCACCTCGCCCGGGGGGACGTCCCCGAGCGCGACCAGGGCACGGACGGCGGTCTCCAGCCCGAGCGGGATGTGCCCGGACTGCACCGCGGCGGTCGCCGCGGCGGCGAAGTTGGTGGCGGCCGGGAAGGGCTCGCCCATCTGCTGGAACAGCTCCGCGGCGGTCGCGGCGTCGGCCAGCACCGCCTCGGCGGGCCGGCCGCGGCCGTGCGGGTCGCCCGCCGTGCGGACCGCGGCCCGGGCCTGGAGCAGCTTGGCGCGGTCGTGCTCGCCGGCCAGGGGCAGCAGCCGCTCGACGGCCCGCAGCCAGCGCCGGGTGGCGTCCGGGTCGCAGCCGGCGGCGTCCTGACCTGCCGGGACGTCCGCGAGCACCTGGCGGACCTCCTCGGCCACGCGCTCGGCCGCCGCCAGGTCGATCCGTAGCTCGCCGCCCACCGGCCCAGCGGTCCTCGGCACCTGGCTCGGGAGCCCACGATCCCGCGCGTCGGGGGTCAGCGTCCGATCATCCATGTACACAGAGTGCCATCACCATCGCTCTGCGCACACGAAATCGCTGAACGGGGGACAACCCCACCGCGATCGGCCGGGCCACCCGTCGTCCTGCCGAACGATCTTCGCCGCCCCTCGCCCCCGGGGCGGCGACACTGAACGCGTCAGTGAACAGTTTCCGGTGGCCCGCACCACCGTTCCGGTTCACCGTCGAGTTCACCGACCGTCACGCCAGGCGTGATCAGGCACACTTGAGTTGATCATGCACGGCGGCCTCAGCGGAGAAGGAGAGAACGTCAGGTGGAGCGCGACCCTCGGGACCCGGCGGGCCTGCGCGACGACGCGCCCCTGCTCGCCGCCTGGCTGGACGCCGTCGAGGCCGGCGAGCAGGGGCGGACGGCACCGTTCACCATCCCCGGCCACAAGCAGCGCACCGACCTGATCGGCACCGTCGTGTCCGGGGACGTCCCGCTGTACGGCGGCCTGGACACCGTCGGGCAGGCGCACGGCCGGCTCGCGCGCGCGCAGGCGCTCGCCGCCCGCGCCTGGGGCGCCGACTGGGCCCGGCTGTCGGTCGGCGGCTCCACGCACGGCAACCAGACCCTCGCGCTCGCCGTCGGCGCCCCCGGCCGGCCCGTCGTCGTCGCCCGCACCCTGCACCGGTCGCTGCTGCTCGGGCTCGTGCTGGCCGACCTGCGGCCGGTCTGGGTGCACCCCACCGTGGACCCGGCCACCGGCCTGCCCGGCGCCGTCCCCGTCGAGGCGGTCCGGGCCGCGCTGGCCGCGCACCCCGACGCGTGCGCAGTGTTCCTCGGCGACCCCTCCTACGTCGGGACGTCGGGCGACGTCGCCGGCCAGGCCGCCGCCGCGCACGCCGCGGGCGTCCCACTGCTGGTCGACGCCGCCTGGGGCGCCCATTTCGGCTTCCATCCGGCCCTGCCCCGGCACGCGCTGGCGGCCGGCGCCGACGCACTGGTCACCAGCGCCCACAAGATGCTGCCCGCCGTCAGCCAGGCCGCCCTCGTCCTCGCGCGGACCGACCCCGGCACGGACGGCGCCGACGGGCTCCTCGACCGCCACCGCCTCGACCGCGCCTTCGAGGCGACCCACACGACCAGCCCCGCCGGCGCGATCCTGGCCAGTGCGGACGCCGCCCGCGCCCTGCTCGAGCGCGACGGGACCACCCTGCTCGGCGCCCTGCTCGCCGCGCTGGACGACGTCCGCGCGCGGCTCGCGAGCGTCCCGGGACTCGTCGTCCCGACCGGACCGCAGCCCGGCGCCGTCCTCGAACCGGCCAGGCTGGTGCTGCTGCTCGCCGGGACCGGCGCCGACGGCCGGGACGTCGAGCGCGACCTGATCGACGCCGGCCTGCCCGTCGAGCTCGCCGACCGGGACACGATCGTCCCCGTGGTGACCCTCGCCGACCGCCCCGAGCACCTCGACCGCCTGGTCACGGCCCTGGCGCGAGCCGTCGAACGGCACCGCGGTCGACCCCGCCCACCCGCCGCCGCCGCGGCCTGGTCCGTCCGGGGCGAGCAGGCGATCCCACCGCGCGCGGCCTTCTTCGCCGCCCACCGCACCGAGCCGCTGGCCCGCGCCACCGGCCGGATCAGCGCCGAGCTCGTCGCGCCGTACCCGCCCGGCGTCCCGGTGCTCGTGCCCGGCGAGCTGGTCACCGCAGAGGTCGTCCACCTGCTGCGCCGCGCCGCCGCCGACGGCACCCGCATCGCCTACGCCGCCGACCCCACGCTCGCCACCCTGCAGGTCGTGGCCGACCGGCCCTGATCGCGACCCACCCTGATCGCAGCCCCCGAGCTCACGTCCGACCGTGACCGCAACTCACCCACAGCGATCAGTCCCGGACGTCGTCGCATGTCACACGCCAAAGCGACTGCACAGGGTGATGGCCCTTCGGGAGACGGGTAACGTACCGGGCGAGCCGAGGAGCCCTGCCCCGGCACCGCAGGAACGACTGACCCGAATGGGGGACGACCCGTGCCAAGCGCAGAGCGCGTCGGAGTGATCGGGGCCGGCATCGTCGGCCTCGCCGTGGCCCGCCGGCTCGGCGAGCTGCTCCCCGGCTCGACCGTGACCGTCCTCGACAAGGAGTCCACGGTCGCCGCCCACCAGACCGGCCACAACAGCGGCGTCGTCCACGCGGGCCTCTACTACGCGCCCGGCTCCCTCAAGGCGACCCTGTGCCGTCGCGGGATGTCCCTGCTCAAGGAGTACTGCCAGGAGAAGCAGCTGCCCTACGAGGAGGTCGGCAAGCTCGTCGTCGCCGTCGACGGGTCCGAGCGCGCCGCCCTGGACCGGATCAAGAAGCGCGCCACCGAGAACGGCGTCCCCGGCCTGCGCGAGATCGGCCCGGCGGAGATCCGCGACATCGAGCCGCACTCCGTCGGCGTCGCCGGCCTACACTCCCCCAAGACCGCCATCACCGACTTCGTGGCGATCTGCCAGGCGTACGCGGACGACGTCGTCAAGGCCGGCGGCGAGGTGCGACTGGGCACGGCCGTCACCCGGATCGGCCAGGTCGGCGGCGCCGTCCAGGTGCTCGCCGGCGGCGAGAACCTCGAGTTCGACCGGCTGGTGATCTGCGCCGGGCTGCAGTCCGACACCGTGGCGAAGTGGGCCGGGGACGACGCGGCGCCGGCGATCGTGCCCTTCCGCGGCGAGTACTTCACCCTCGTGCCGGAGAAGTCGTCGCTGGTCAACGGCCTGATCTACCCCGTCCCCGACCCGGACTACCCCTTCCTCGGCGTCCACTTCACCCGCCGGGTCGGCGGGACCGTGGACGTCGGCCCGAACGCCGTCCTCGCGCTCGCCATCGAGGGCTACCGACGGCGGGACGTCTCCGCCCGCGAGCTGGCCCGCACCCTGGCCTGGCCCGGCTTCCGGAAGCTGGCCCGCAAGCACTGGCGGATGGGCATGGGCGAGTACGCCGGGTCGGCCAGCCGGCGCCTCTACCTCAACCGCGCGCGCAAGTACGTGCCGGAGCTCGACTACGGGGACGTCGTCGCGGCGCCGGCCGGCGTCCGGGCCCAGGCGGTCGACCGGGACGGCACGCTCGTCGACGACTTCCGGATCAACCACCTGGGGGCGGTGACGGCGGTCCGCAATGCGCCGTCCCCCGCCGCCACGTCCTCGCTGGCCATCGCCGAGTACGTCGGCGAGCAGGTGCTCCAGCACAGCCGCTCCTGACACCCTCGCAAGCGACCACTGGTTGCTGACCGGCCGTGACTGATCCGTTCAGGTAATTTGAAGTCGCGGCCGGTCCGATCACGATGTGTAGTCGTCACTATGGATGAACGGGCGCTTCACCACACCGGCGCCACGCACCGTGACGACGAGGATGAAGCGCATGCCGACGTATGACGGTCTCGACCCGGCCTCCGGACCCGGCCGGCCGGAGCGCTCCCCGCGCCCGGAAGCGGTGGATTCTTTCCGCGTTCGCCCCCCGTCGGCGGACGAACCCGAAGATAGTAGAAGGGTGCGGACACCCGCCCGGGGCCTGCAAAGCAACCTGACGACCCAGCTGCGACGTCCACCTCATGACCACCGGATCGACGACCAGACCGATGACCGAACGACCGAACGACTGCCGCGCCCCTGGGGCGCGCCGCAGCAGGGGGGTACGAAGGTGACCGTTCCGGAATCAGATCTTCCGTACGGAAGGGACGATGACCGGTCCCCGGACCCCGGCGCTCCCCACGGTCCGAGCTACGGCTCCTCGAACGGCGTCATCCCTGCCCCCGTCGGAGTGGTCACCGGGGTGCGCACCGGGCGCTCGCCCGTCGTGCCGCCCCCGGGCGCCTGGTCCTCGCCGTCCCGGCCCGCGCCCACGCTGGGTGCCGGCGCGAACTTCGGGGCCTTCCAGCCCCCGCCGCCCCCGAGCGGCTCCCTGGCCACCGCCACCCTGGCGCCCGCGCTGCCGCCGGCCCGCACCCCGGGCGACCACGGCACGCACCGGCAGGGGGCCCGCCGGGCCAACCGCCCGGTGCGGACGGCGTCCTCCGCGGCCGCCGTCGTGACCCGCCCGGCGTGGGTCATCGCGAGCTGGCTCCTGCGGGACGGCGTCCGCCCGCTCCTGCTCGGCGCCGACCTGGCGGCCTGCGGGCTCGCCATCGCGATCCTGCACCGGCAGCCGCACTGGACGGTCTACCTCTTCATCACGCTGATGATCGCCCTGTACGGCCTGGGGGGCCTGTACCGGTCGCGGCTGTCGCTCTCCCTCCTCGACGACGTCCCGCGCGTCGTCGGGCGCTGGCTCGCCGCCGTCGCGCTGACCGTCCTGGTGCAGTCGGCCCGCGCCCGCGCGGACTTCGGCAAGGAGGACGTCAACTGGTTCATGGTCTTCACGGCCATGACCGCGCTCGTCCTCGTGCTCGTGCTCCGGGCGCTGGCCTACCACTTCGTCCGGCTCGTGCGCAGCCAGCGTCGGGTGGCCCACCGCACCCTGATCCTCGGCGCCGGCCACGTCGGCGAGCAGCTCGCCCGCACCCTGCTCAAGCGGTCGGAGTACGGCCTGCAGCCGATCGGCTTCGTCGACAACCACCCCCTCATCGACCCGGAGACCTGCGCGGTCCCCCTGCTGGGCGGCACCGAGAGCCTGTCGGACCTGCTCGTGCGGGAGGACGTGCGGAACGTCGTCGTGGCGTTCGGCTCGGTCCGCGAGTCACAGATGGTCGACATCATCCGCACCTGCGACCGGCTGCGCTGCGAGATCTTCCTGGTGCCCCGGCTGTTCGAGCTGCACCAGGTCGGCGACGACATGGACACCGTCTGGGGCCTGCCGCTCGTGCGGCTGCGCCGGGCCACCTACCGCAGCCAGGGCTGGCACGTGAAGCGCCTGTTCGACATCGCGTTCGCGCTCGGCTCGCTGACCGTGCTCTGGCCGCTCATGCTGGCCGCGGCGATCGCCGTCCGGCTCGAGGGCGGTCCCGGCATCCTCTTCCGCCAGGAGCGCGTCGGCGCGGACGGGCGACGCTTCGACGTCCTGAAGTTCCGCTCGCTCAAGCCGGCGAACGACGAGGAGTCGGCCACCAACTGGAACATCAAGCACGACGACCGGCTGGGCCCGTGCGGGCGGTTCCTGCGCAAGACCTCGATCGACGAGCTGCCGCAGCTGCTGAACATCCTGCGCGGCGAGATGAGCCTGGTCGGCCCGCGCCCCGAGCGCCCGCACTTCGTGGCGCAGTTCCGCCAGACCTACCCGCGCTACGTCGCCCGGCACCGCGTGCCGTCGGGCCTCACGGGCTGGGCGCAGGTGCACGGGTTGCGCGGCGACACGTCCATCGCCGACCGGGCGATGTTCGACAACTACTACATCGAGAACTGGAGCCTGTGGCTCGACGTGAAGATCCTGATCCGGACCGTCGGATCGGTGGTCCGAGGCCAGGGTGGCTGACCACCCCGGCCCGACCGTCACAGCCTGACCGGGGCCGTGCGGCACGCGCCGCACCCCCGACCGGCCCGTCCGTGCCCGACAGGGCGTGCCCGCACCTGCTGGCACGCCCGTTAGGCTGCGCGGGCAGGACCCGCCATCGACCAGCGAGGAGCGCATGACGCCGCCGTCCACCCCCCAGCCCCCGACCGACCGGCCGGCCGGGCCCGTCGTCCTCGACGGACTCGACCTCTCCACCGTTCCCGTCGTGATCCCCTGCGGCGGGATGGGGACCCGGCTGCGGGAGGCCAGCGAGAAGCTGCCGAAGCCGCTGGTCGACATCGGTGGCCGACCGATCCTCTGGCACATCATGAAGACGTACCGCGCCGCCGGCTTCCGCCGGTTCGTCCTCGCGCTGGGCTACAAGAGCGACCTCATCAAGCGCTACTTCCTGGACTATCGGGAGTACGTCGCCGACTTCACCCTGACGCCCGACTCGCCGCAGCCGGTGTACCACGGCGACCACGGCGCCTCGATGATGGAGGACTGGGAGGTCACCTTCGTCGAGACGGGCCTGAAGACCGGCACCGCCGACCGCCTGCGCCGGGTCGCCGAGCACCTCGACTCCGAGCACTTCATGCTCACCTACGGTGATGGCATCGGGGACGTCGACCTGCACAAGCTGGTGCGCACGCACCTGTCGACCGGGCGGATCGGCACGGTCACCGCCGTCCACCCGACCTCCCGCTTCGGTGAGATGCACACCGACGGAGACCAGGTCGTGGAGTTCAACGAGAAGCCCACCATGGCGACCGGCTGGGTCAACGGCGGCTTCTTCATGTTCCGGCGCAGCTTCGTCGACAAGTACATCGACGAGGACGCCGACATGATGATCGAGTCCCGTCCGCTGCAGCGCCTCGCGCGCGACGGCGAGCTGACCCTCAACGAGCACGAAGGCTTCTGGATGGGTATGGACACCTACCGGGAGTGGACCGAACTCAACCGACTGTGGGACAGCGGCGACGCTGCCTGGAAGGTGTGGAACGACTGATGCGCGTCCTCGTCACCGGAACCGAGGGTTACCTCGGCAGCCTGCTCGCGCCGGCCCTGATGGCCCGCGGCCACGACGTCCTCGGCGTCGACACCGGCTACTACGCCCAGGGCTGGCTCTACAACGGCGTCCCCGCCACCGCGCGCACGCTCCGCAAGGACATCCGCCACATCACCCGCGAGGACCTCGAGGGTGTCGACGCGATCGTCCACATGGCGGAGCTGTCGAACGACCCGCTGGGCGAGCTGCTGTCGGAGGTGACCTACAAGGTCAACCACGCCGGCTCGGTCCGGCTCGCGGAGCTGGCCATCGAGGCCGGCATCGAGCGGTTCATCTACATGTCCTCGTGCAGCGTCTACGGCGTGGCCGAGGGCACCGTCGACGAGAACAGCGCGGTGAACCCGCAGACCGCCTACGCGGACTGCAAGACGCTCGTCGAGCGCGACCTGCGCAAGCTCGCCTCCGACAGCTTCTCCCCCACCTTCATGCGCAACGCGACCGCGTTCGGCGCGTCGCCGCGCCAGCGCTTCGACATCGTGCTCAACAACCTCGCCGGGCTCGCCTGGACGACGAAGAAGATCGCGATGAACAGCGACGGGACGCCGTGGCGCCCCCTCGTGCACGCCCTGGACATCGCCAAGTCGATCTGGTGCGCCCTGGAGGCTCCGCGCGACGCGGTGCACAACCAGACGTTCAACGTCGGCAGCAACGAGCAGAACTACCAGGTCCGCGAGATCGCCGAGACCGTCGGCGCGATCTTCACCGGCTGCGAGGTCACCTTCGGCCCCGCCGGTGGCGACAACCGCAGCTACAAGGTGAACTTCGACAAGATCTCCAGCCAGCTGCCCGGGTTCGCCTGCGAGTGGAACGCCGCCCGCGGCGCCCGCCAGCTCTTCGAGGTGTTCAACCACATCCAGCTGGACGCCGAGACGTTCACCGGCCGCGGCCACACCCGGCTCAAGCAGCTGGAGCACCTCATCCGCACCCAGCAGCTCGACGCCGACCTCTTCTGGACGACGTCGGACGCCCTCCCGGAGACCTTCGGGACGCGGACGGGCGCCGCGCTGTGAAGATCACGAACACCGCGATCGAGGGCCCCGCCATCATCGACCTGGAGCTCCGCCAGGACGACCGGGGCTTCTTCGCCCGCTCGTTCTGCCGCACCGAGTTCATCGAGGCCGGCCTCGACCCGACCGTCGAGCAGTGCAACGTGTCGTTCAACCACAAGGCGGGCACGCTGCGCGGCATGCACTTCCAGCTCGACCCGGCGCCCGAGGCCAAGCTGGTGCGCTGCACCCGCGGCGCGATCCTCGACGTCATCGTCGACGTCCGGCCCGACTCGCCGACGCGCTTCGCGCACGTCGCGGTCGAGCTCACCGAGGAGAACCGGCGCTCGTTCTACGTGCCGCCGTACTTCGCCCACGGCTACCTCACCCTGACGGACGGCGCGGAGGTGACGTACCAGGTCAGTGCCGCATACACCCCCGGGGTGGAGCGCGGGCTGCGCTGGGACGACCCGGCGCTGGGGCTGCCGTGGCCGATCGAGGTCGCCGTCATCAGCGACAAGGACGCCTCCTGGCCGCTCCTGACCGAGGCCGACCTGACCGGCGGGAAGGACCTGGCGTGATCCTCGTCGACCGCGAACTGCGGCGCCGGCAGGCCGAGGGCAACCCGATCAGGGTGGCCCTCGTCGGGGCCGGGTTCATGGGCCGCGGCCTGGCCAACCAGATCGTCAACTCGGTGCCCGGCATGGAGCTGGTGGCGATCGCCAACCGGACCCACGCCCACGCCGAGCGGGCCTACCGCGAGGCCGGCGTGGCCGAGTGGGAGGTCGTCGACGACGCGCAGGGCGTGACCAAGGCCGTCGCGCGCGGCGTCCCGGCGGTCACCGGCGACTACCGGGCGGTCACCGAGGCCGAGGGCATCGACGCCGTCGTCGAGGCGACCGGCGCGGTCGAGTTCGGCGCGCACGTCGTCAGCTCGGCGATCGACCACGGCAAGCACGTCGTCCTGCTGAACGCCGAGGTCGACGGGACCGTCGGCTCGGTGCTGCGGCGCCGGGCCGAGGCCGCGGGCGTCGTCTACACCGGCTGCGACGGCGACCAGCCCGGCGTCCAGCTCAACCTCTACCGCTTCGTCCGCGGGATCGGCCTGACCCCGCTGGTGGCGGGCAACATCAAGGGCCTGCAGGACGAGTACCGCACGCCGACCACCCAGCAGGCCTTCGCCGAGAAGTGGGGCCAGGACCCGTACATGGTCACCAGCTTCGCCGACGGCACGAAGGTGTCGTTCGAGCAGGCGCTGGTCGCCAACGCCACCGGGATGACGGTGGAGAAGCGCGGCCTGCGCGGCGCAGACCACCGCGGTCACGTCGACGAGCTGACCGCGGCCTACGACGTCGACGCGCTGCGCGAGCTAGGCGGCGTCGTCGACTACGTCGTCGGTTCCAAGCCCGGGCCGGGCGTGTTCGTGCTGGCCACGCACGACGACCCCAAGCAGCGCCACTACCTCAACCTGTACAAGCTGGGCGAGGGCCCGCTCTACAGCTTCTACACCCCGTACCACCTGTGCCACTTCGAGGTGCCGCTGACGGTCGCCCGGGCCGTGCTCTTCGGCGACGCGGCGATCCAGCCCGCAGGACCGCCGACCGTCGAGGTCGTCACCGTGGCCAAGCACGACCTGACCGCGGGCCAGGCCCTCGACGGGCTCGGCGGCTACGACACCTACGGCGTCTGCGAGCGGGCCGACGTCACCGCCGGTGAGCGGCTGCTGCCGATGGGCGTCGCCGAGGGCTGCACGCTGCGGCACGACGTCCCCAAGGACCAGGTGCTCACCTACGCCGACGTCCAGGTTCCCGAGGGGCGCCTGATCGACCGGCTGCGTGCCGAGCAGGCAACGCTCACCGACCGCTGGCCCACTCCCTGGGAGCACTGACCCGTGGCGCTGACCTTCGAGATCGTCCTGGTGACGTACAAGAGCCGGGACCTGCTCGCCGCGATGTTCCACCGCCTGCCGGACGACATCCCGGTGGCCGTGGTCGACAACTCCCAGGGCGCGGACGGCGTCCCGGAGCTCGTCGCGACCCGCAACAACGCCCGGTACCTCACCGGCGGCGGCCAGGGCTTCGCCAAGGCGGCCAACCTGGGCGCCCGTAGCTCCACGGCGGACGTCGTCCTCTTCCTCAACCCGGACACGGCGCCCACCGCGACCCAACTGCGGGCGCTCGTGGCCGAGCTGGAGACCGACCCCAAGCTGGCCGCCGTCTCGGCGACCACCGTCAAGCCGGACGGCCGGGTCGAGCTGGGCGTCGGCGGCTGGGAGCCGACGGCGAGCCGGGCCCTGGCGCACGCGCTCGGGCTGCACGTGCTGTTCCCGACGGCGGGCCTCAACGCCCGGCCCGAGCCGAACAAGCCGCTGGACGTCGACTGGCTGACCGGCGCCTGCCTCGCCGTCCCCCGGGAGCGGTTCCTCGCGCTCGGCGGGTTCGACGAGAGCTTCTTCGTCTACAACGAGGACATGGCGTACGGGCGGGCGGTCCGGCTGGCCGGGCTGCACCAGAAGCTGCGCACGGACATCCTCGTGCCGCACGCCAGCGGCGGCTCGGGCGAGGCCCGGACCCGGATGTTCCAGATGCGGGGCGCATCCATGGTCTCCTACGTGGCCGACCACAACCCGCCCTCGACCGTCCTGGGCCTCAAGCTGGCGCTGACCGGCGGCACGCTGGCCCGCTCGGCCGTGGCCACCGCCCGGGGCAACAAGGCCCTGGCGGCCGAGCACCGCGCGTACGTCCGGGGGCTGTGGTCCGGCGCCCCGGACATGAACTGACGCTCCCGATCTGCGTGATCACGTCCGGTCGGCCACTGTTCACCCGGTCGATCGGGCGTGATCATGGCAAGGGTGGTAACACCCCAAACGAACTCCGCCCCATTCCCCGTGCCCTAGCCTGGAGCCATGAGCCCGCTCGATCAGGACGCCGCCCTCGCCCAGGGCGCCCCTAACGGCGTGATGATGAACTACGGCGCGCCCGCCCCGCAGATGCCCCGGCACACCGATCTGGCCTACGAGCCGGAGCTCGAGGGCAGCAGCTACCAGTCGGCGCCGATCACCTCGCTGGCGCTGGCCCGCTGGACGTGGGCGGTCGCGGGCCTGCTCATCGGCACCCTGCTCGGGTTCCTCTCCGCGACGGGCGGCGGCTGGAAGGCCACCGCGACGCTGCAGATCAACGCCAGCGGCACGGACGTCAAGACGATCGGGCAGACGCTCCAGGCGATGGCCGGCGCCGACACCGTGCTCGGCTCGGCGGTCGACGCGCTGAAGAAGAACCCGCTGTTCGCCAAGGAGGGCTGCGCCAAGGTCGACAAGGGCACGCTCGCCGGGTCCGTCAGCGCGCTGTGGGCCACCGACACCAGCCTGGTGGCGGTCACCGCCACCGACGCGCTCGGCAAGTGCGCCGGGTACAAGGCCACCGCGATCGCCCAGGCCGTCAAGGCGAAGATCCAGTCCGACGCGCTCCAGGCCATCCAGGACCACACCGCCGACGTGAAGGCCGCGATGGCGAGCAACACGCTCGGGTCGCCCACCTCGGACGCCGAGAGCGCCCGGCTGCAGCAGCTCGGCCAGGACGCCGGCAGCCAGCAGAGCAACCAGCTCGCCACCAAGCAGTCCATCTCGGTCATCGACGCCGCGCTGGCCCTGCCCGCCGGCCCCGACCGCAACACCTCCGCCCTGCTCGGGGCCGCCGGCGGCGCCTTCCTGGGCGCCCTGGCCGCCGTCGCCGCGGGTGCAGGCCGGCGCAAGCCGCACAGCCCGCGCGAGCTCGTCGCGCTCGCCCCGGACCTCGTCGTCCGCACCACGGTGCAGGCGGGTGAGCTGGCGGGCCGGGTGCTGGAGACCGACCGTCGCTCGGTCGTCGTCCTGGCCATGCCGGACACCAGATTCGCGGCGACCCAGCTGGCGATGGCCATCGCCCACCACCTGCGCACGCACGGCGCGACCGTCGCCGTCGTCGACCGGGTGTCGGAGTTCAACCCGAGCAACGCCTCGGAGGACCGGCTCTGGGCGCTGCGGCGCGACGTCCGGCGGAACATCCCCGCGAACTTCTCGGCCGACCTGCTCGTCGTGGTGGCGGGTGCCGACGAGGAGGCGCTGAGCCTCATCGCCGGCCAGAGCGACCTGCTCGTGGCCGTGGTCTCCAAACAGCGCAAGACGACCCTCGCGGACATCCGTCGCACGGTCGATGCGGTCCGCGTCTCCGAACCGGTCGTGGTGCTGGCGCGGTGACCGAGGGCCCGCGGACGAGCCCGGAGGGCACCCCGGGAGCCAGCCCCTTCGACGACCAGGGGCGGCTGCGTCATCGCGCCCACGCGAACGGATCGGCCGGCCCCGGCGGGCCGGCCGCGGCCGGGCTCGGCGTGGCGACGCCGCCGGGTGCCGTCCCGGGCACCGTGCCGCAGGGCGCGTACGGCTCGCCGGCCGGAGGGCCGTTCGGGGCCGCACCGGGCCAGGCCCGGCCGATGAACTGGCCGCGGACGGGCGCGATCCCGCTCGGACTCACCGGGCCCCTCGCGCTGACCGGCGGGATCCCGCTCGCCGGGGCGGCGCGGCGGCGCAAGCGCCAGACGGTCTCCGGCTTCGACCCGGTCGTGCGGGGCCGCGGGCTGGCCCGGCTGAGCCGCCGCCCGCAGCCCACCACCGCGAGCGAGCTGCAGCGGGCCGTCGTCCGCTGGGTCGTGACGCTCTGGGCCATGCTCATCGTGCTGCAGCGGTTCGCCGTCCCCAACCAGCCAATCGCGCTCATGCTGCCGCTCAGCGTCGCCTGGTGCGTCTACGGGATGTTCCGCGGGGTGCTCGAGGTCGACCGGCACCGGTTCGGCTGGTGGCTCGCGGCGGCGGGGGCCAGCTCCCTCATCGTGCCCTTCCAGTACGCGCTCTCCCCCGACCCGCGCATCAGCATGAACTCCTGGGGCCTGCTGATGGTCACCTGGCTGGTGTTCGTGTTCCGGCTGCGGGACCGGCGCCGGGAGACGTACCTCAAGGCGCTCGCCGGGATGCTCAAGGTGAGCCTCGCCCAGGCCTCGATCGTCATCTTCTTCCTGGCGATCCAGCTCGTGGTGCCCTACACGGACTGGATCGCGCAGGTCGTCCCGAGCAACCTCCTGCAATCCGGGTACACGCTCGCCTACCCGTTCAGCTACGAGGGACGCTTCTACCGGTCCAACGGCTGGATCGGGCTGGAGACCTCGTTCACCTCCATGCAGCTGGCGCTCGGCGTCATCGCGGCGCTGCTGCTGCGCAAGAAGCTCACCGTCGTCCTGTACCTGCTCGCCGCCATCGCCTGCACCGGCGCCCAGTCGGGCATCCCGATGCTGGGCGCGGCCGTCGCCGTCATCCTGTTCTCCCGGATGCGCTGGGCGCTGGCGCGCTACCTCGTCATGCTGCCGACCCTGGCGGCCTTCCTGCTGTCCCCGCTGGGCGGCAACACCGTGACCCGGCTCACCGAGGGCACCAGCCAGCAGACGTCGACCGGGCAGCGGTCGACCGTGCCGTACGAGGTGCTCTGGCCGCTGTGGTCCAAGAATCCGCTGTGGGTCCTGTTCGGGCGCGGTCCCGGCTCCTCCCAGTCGCTCGTCGAGGACTCCCACATCCTCGGCGTCATCGTGCCGACGCCGATCAAGCTGTTCTTCGACTACGGGGTGATCGCCGGCCTCGCGCTGGGGATCTTCCTGCTGTTCATGTACCTCGGCGGCCCGAGCCGGGCGTACGCGGTGGCCATGATCACCGTGTACTGGCTGTTCCAGCCCGGCACCGGGATCCTGCTGATCATCACCATCCCGCCGTTCATCACGTGGTGGACGCCGCGCAACTACAAGATGCTCGAGAGCGAGTTCGTGCCCTCACCGAACGCGGCCATCGTGCCGGCGCAGGGCCGAAGACCCCGATCGGAGATCCCCTCGTGACCCAGGCACCACCCCCCGCCGTCTCGGTCCTGATGCCGGTGCGCAACGAGGAGGGGTCCGTCGCCGGAGCCATCCGCTCGGTGCTCGCGCAGAGCTTCCAGGAGCTGGAGGTGCTCGTCGTCGACGGTGCCTCGGACGACGGCACCGTGGCGGCGGTCGAGGTGGTCGCCGCCGAGGACCCGCGCGTCCGGCTCCTGCACAACCCCGACCGGACCATCCCGCACGCCCTCAACATCGGCCTGCGCGCCGCCCGGGGCCGCTACGTGGCCCGGGTCGACGCGCACGCCGCCATCAGCTCGACGTACCTCGAGCGCGGCGTCGCGGAACTGGACGGCGACCAGCAGGTCGCGGCCGTCGGCGGCCGGCGCTTCGGCGTCGGCGAGGGGCCGTCGGGTCGTGCCGTGGCGGCCGCGCTGTCGAGCCCGTTCGGCGTCGGCAACTCCATCAACCACTACGCCGCCGAGCCGCAGGACACCGACCACGCCTCGTTCGGCGTCTTCCGCAAGGACGTCGTCCGGTCGATCGACGGCTGGGACGAGAACCTGCTGGTCAACGAGGACGTCGACCTCGACCACCGGATCCTGCAGCAGGGTTGGCGGATCCGCTACGACCCGAAGATGGAGATCTACTGGCAGGTCCGCCGCACGGTGCGCGACCTGGGCCGGCAGTACCGCCGCTACGGGCGGGGCAAGGCCGCGATGGTCCGCAAGAACGGCCCGTCGGCCGTCCGGGTGCGCCACCTGGTCGCCCCCGGGCTGGTGGTCTGGCTCGGCGGCGCAGCCGTGGCCGCTCTGAGCGGGCATCCGCGCGTCGCTGCCGCGATGGCCGCGCCCTACGGCGCCGGCGTGGCCGCCGCCACCGCCCGGACGCTGCGCAAGGCCGGCGAGACCGGCGGCGAGCCGCTGCCGGACGGCGTCCCCGAGGACGTCGCGGCCAACGCCCGCGGCCCGCTTCCCGTCGCCCCGCTGGCCGGCTCGTTCGGGGCCATGCACCTCGGCTGGGGACTGGGCTTCCTCGAGGGCTACGTGCTGGGCCTGCGCCCGGCCCAGGCCAGCGCCCGCGACCCCAAGCCCCGCTCCCACTGACCCTCTCCCTCGCGTTGATCATGCAAACTTGAGTTGATCATGCACGGTTGAACCCTGCGGAGCGGCGTTCAACCGTGAATGATCAACTCAAGTTTGCATGATCAACGCCTGAGGCG
>Ga0302323_100000749_pt1 | contig 26236 bp, 22 predicted proteins | sample Fen_T0_3_FD_201950 | JGI IMG/M metagenome (GOLD analysis project Ga0302323, IMG submission 201950) | Peat permafrost microbial communities from Stordalen Mire near Abisko, Sweden - Fen_T0_3 | ecosystem: Environmental > Terrestrial > Soil > Wetlands > Permafrost | place: Sweden: Abisko...
TGGGCACCGCGCCCGATCCGCTAGAACTTGAACGCACACTCCCTCGCATTGCACCCACCCTCCTCCGTTTGTGTGGCAAGGTCTGCAAGCTGGATGACTCACGCTGAGCGCTGAGGTGGTCGAGACCGTTACCGCTCCCTGACTGCGTAGGTCAGGTGGGTCACCCGCTGTGTCGGCTCCGCGCGGACTCGCTCCAGCGCCACGCGGCCGGCGTCCACGCCCTCGAACAGGCGAATTCCGGAGCCGAACAGCACGGGTGAGAGCGCGATCGAGAACTCGTCGATCAGGCCGGCGTTCACGTACTCGAGGATCGTTGCGCCGCCGCCCGCGATGCGGACGTCCCGGTCGCCAGCGGCCTGGCGGGCCTGGTCGAGCGCGGTCTCGATGCCGTTGTTGACGAAGTGGAAGGTGGTCCCACCCGGCCGCACCCAGGGGTCACGCTGCTCGTGCGTCACGACGAAGACCGGCGTGTGGAACGGCGCCTCCTCCGGCCACGCTTGCTCGCCGAGGTCGAACATGCGTTTGCCCATCACGCTCGCGCCGGTGCGCTCGAACGTCGCCCGCAGGATGTCGTTGTCGCGCCCTTCCTCACCGCCCCCGCCGAGCTTCAGATTCTCCCGGAAGAACCGCAGCGGGAGTATCCACTGCTGCAATTCCATCCACTGCGCCATCCAGCGCGGCTCGCCCATACGCCCCTCGGGCGCGACGAACCCGTCCAGCGACATCGACACGCTGAAGAACACCTTGCCGGCCATCAGTCCTCGACTCCCTTGCGAACGATCGCGGTGACGTAGACAGCCAGGTTGCCCAGGGTCTGCTGGCCGCCCTCGATTGCGTGGTACTTCTCGACCGCCTCGTCGCGCAGCTTTTTGGTGGGGAACACCGTGCGCATCTCGATCCGGGTCGCTGCACCGTCGGGGAGGAACGTGAGGACCGACTCGAAGGCGTTGGGGTCGCCGGGGGACTCACCGTGCAGCAACGTGATCCGCTCCGGCGGGGCGATCTCGGTCCAGAAGATCCACTCCTGGTAGTCCGTCCCGTCCGGTCCGTGCATCACGAAGTCCCACACCCCGTCGACGCGGAACTCGAACGCCCGCGTGGTGGTGGTGAACCCCTCGGGTCCCCACCACCGCGACAGGTGCCGTACCTCGGTGAACGCCTCGAACACCAGCTCCCGTGGGGCGTCGATGACTCGGGAGATCACGATCTCACGGTCGGCCGTCGCTGACTGCTCCGGCGCCTCTCGTCCTGTCACTGCCATCGGTCATTCCTTCTTTCTTGCCTGCTTGAGGTCCTGCACGTACCCGTCCAGTCGGTCAAAACTCTCGTTCCAGAACCGCTCGAACCCGCAGGTGAACTCGTGGACCGGTCGCAGCCCACGGGCGTCGAGGCAGTACAGGCGCTGCTTGCCCGCTTTGCGATCCCGCACCAGTCTGACCTGCCGGAGCACCCGCAGGTGTTTGGACGCCCCCGGCTGGGTCATCCCCAGCTCCTGGGCCAACTCGTTCACCGGCCGCTCACCCGCCCGCAGCAACACCAGGATCTCCCGACGCTGCGGCTCGGCGATCGCGTTGAAGACGTCCGACGTCGTAGCTGCTCTTGCCATGAGCAGCCATCATATGCCGATATCGGCATTCGTCAAGCGGGCGCTCAGCCGGGTTGTCGGACTACGACCGTGAGTGTGTCAGCGGCTGCGGAAGTGCATTTCCCTGAGACAGCGCGCGCCGCGGTGCCTCGCCGAGAGTCTCGACGATGACCGCGACGCCGACGATGCGTGGGCCACGGGACTCGCGGCGCTTATCGACGCTGCGAGACCGGTGCGGCCGAGACGATCACGACTGCTGAGGCGGCACCGTCAGCACGCTCGGGACTGTCGACCCTCGCCTCGTCGCCTCGTGGTGGCGAGTTTCGTCGGCACATTATCTCGTTGTTCGAGATCGACAGCGTAACTGCGCTGTGCGATGTGCATCGGCCGACATATCGGAGGCTCAGTCACTATGGGGCAAGAGTTGGGTTACCATTTCTGGACAATCATCGCGCTGGGGGCCGTTAGCTCCTGCGGAACGCCCTCGGCGAAGCAACCTGCAGACGGCAGCGCAAGCTCGCGTGAATCAGCTGGCGTCAGCCAGCCAAGCAGCGCGAGCACAGATGACAAGTCCTTGATCGCGATGCAGAAGGGCTGCGTCGACAGTTGCGTGGGGTCACAAGGCAGTGATGCTCCCTGCGGGCAGCTCTGCACTTGCATCGTCAGTGGGCTCCGAAAAAACCCGGCGGCCATGCGGGAGCTGACTGAGTCAGCAAGCGCTGAAACGCCCCTCGGTCCGGACCTGCAGAAAGGCATTGCCGATGCGACGTCGGCCTGCGCGGCATCCTTAGCGAGCTTGCCCAAGCAAGAATATGATCCCCGGGCCGTGCGCGCGTTGATTGGCACGCGCGTCAACGTGGCGACGGATCACACTCCTGCTCCCACGCCACCCGCCAAGCTGCTCGACAAAGTAGCTTACCCGGCGCCTCTCGGCGCCAACGTGGCGTACGTGAGCCCGGTGAAGAAGGGCGGACAACGACCGGCGATCCTGTGGCTCGCAGGCGGATTCGACTCGGCGATCGGCGACTCCTTTTGGCTTCCTGCGCCGCGCTCGAATGACCAAAGCGCACGTGCCTTTCGAGACGCGGGCATCGTGCTGATGTTGCCCGCGCTGCGCGGCTCGAACGAGAATCCGGGGCACAACGAATGCTTCTTCGGCGAAGTCGAGGACGTGCTTGCCGCGGGCGAGTTCCTCGCCAAAAGGCCCGACGTAGACCCCAAGCGGGTCTATCTGGGCGGGCACAGCACGGGTGGAACACTCGCGTTGCTCGTCGCACAAAGCACGAAACGCTTTCGCGCCGTGTTCGCTTTTGGTCCCGTCGCCGACCCGCGTCAGTACGGCAAAAGCGGTTGCATTCCAGCGGGCCTCTCCGCCATCGAGCTCGGTGTGCGCGCCCCGCTCACGGGGATGGCGCTACTCACCGCGCCAACGTTCGTACTCGAGGGCCTGGAAGAAGGCACGGCCGCAACGTTTCCCGACTTACGCAAGAACGCGCCACCCACCGTTCGATTCCTGGAGGTTCCCGGCGCCACGCACTTCTCGATACTCAGTCCGGGCAGCGAGGTCATCGCGCGCGCCATCCTCAAGGACACCGGCGAGGACCCGCACTTGACGATCTCGGAGCAGGAGGTCGCGGCGGCACTGACGCCACACAAATAAGGCTTCGCCGGCGCCATCAAAGTAACGCTGCCCCCTTCGTGGGGACGAGCTGGCTCAGGTATTTTTGGCGGCTATTGCGCCGAGCTCTTCAAGGTCGAGGTCGTGCTCGAGATTGTGGAGGACCTCGTCGTTGATTTTGTGTGCGCGGTGGAGTCGGACCAATTCGACGCGGCCAGCGGCGATGCTATCGATGATGACGTCGAAGTGGGCCGCAATGAGTTGCTCCCGCTTTTCGCTAGTACCTTGAAAGTTTGCGGCGGCGGTCGCGCGGCGCCGGTGGAATTCTAACAATTGGGGGTGAATCAGCTTGCCATCGCGGTCGTAAGCAAGGCGCTCTACAGCTACGAGCCTGGCTTTCAAGACGGCGGCCTCGGCAGCAAAGAGCTCGAGCGGTGGCTGTGCGCCTTCATCCTCCCGCGGGCGGGCCCAGCGGATCACCGCACCCAGAGTGGTGCCTTGGAGCAGCACCGTAACCACGATCACCGCGAACGCGGTCACCAGCATCAGGTCGCGCCCGGGCATCGCATCGGGCAGTGTCAGGGCAACCGCGAGGGTGACCACACCGCGCATGCCGGCCCAGCCCATAACCGTTGCGGCCCCCGGACCCAGCGGCTCCGCTCGGCTCACGCCCGCGCGCCGCAGCGTGTACAACACCAGATCTGTCGCAAAAACCCAGGCAAAACGCGCCAATGTGACGGCCAAGACAATGGCGAGCACCGTGAGGCCCATGGTCTGAACCACGACGCCCACCCCGCCCACGCGCTCGAGCACGCCCCGCAACGAGGAGCCGATGAGCATGAACACCGCGGCCTCCAGCAAGAAGACCAGCACCTGCCATGTGGCGATGCCACGAATGCGCGTGGTCGCGCTGAAGACCACGTGTTGGTACCAGCCACAAATCAAGCCGGTCGTCACGGTGGCGATGACGCCAGAGACGTGCAGCAGCTCGCCCGCCATGTAAGCCACCCAGCAGAGCAAGATCGAGGCGCAGATCACCAAGCTTACGTCGCCCAGGCGGCGTACGAGCCGCACCCACACTCCACCAATGACGCCTCCGACGACTATCCCGCCCGCGACCAGGACAGCGAAGCTGCCGGCGGCTGCCGAGATGCTGAAGGCGCCGGTGAGCGCCGCGGCCACGGCAAACCGGAACAGAACCAGCCCAGTCGCATCGTTCAGTAAGCTCTCCCCCTCCAGGAACGTGCTCAGCCGGCGCGGCAGCTTCACTCGCTGCAAAACGGCGCGGGCCGATACCGCGTCCGGCGGGGAGACGATGGCGCCGAGCGCGACGCAGGCCGCCCAAGGCAACGCCGGAACCAGTAGCTTGCTGACGACGGCGACGACACCGGTCGTAAATAGGACCGCGCCTATCGCCAGCGACAAAATTCCGCGCAGGTGCCTGCGGAACGAGGCATGCGCCGTGAACCACGCGCCGTCCATCAGCAATGGCGGCAGGAATATCAGCAGCACGAGTTCCGGGTTCAGGTGGATGGTCGGCAGCCCCGGGGTGAACGCCAGGGCGCCGCCGCCAACGAGCAACGCGACCGCTGGCGGCAGGGAAAGCCGCGACGCCAAGTAGTGCAGCACGATCACCGCCAGAAACATGCCCACGATCAGCTCGAAGACTTCTACCGGCGATTCGCTCACTTGACCGACTCTTAGTGGTTCGTGGGTCGGCTCACACCTGCCGCGTGAGGAGTGTACACCGAAAGCGACCGCGAACCCGTCAATCCGACCAGCGGGATGGGCTAACCTCGCCGCATGGACGGACGAGCCTGGCTCGAGGTAGCAAAGCCACTGACTGATCGCGTCGCGCTCGCAACGGGGCTGGCGCGCAGCACGGTGATCGCGGTGCTGATCTTGGTGATTGGCCTGATCTTGGCCACGGTGTTCGGACGGCTGGCGCGGCGGCTGGTGTCGCGCAGCGCGCGCTGGCTGGGTAGCCTGCAACCAGGGGCGATGAGCGTTCCGCATTTCGACCGGGTGGAGAAGGCGGTAGGCGGAGCCGCGTACTGGTTGGTGTTGGTTTGCGCCGTGATGGCGGCGACCGAAACATTGGGGCTGCCAGTGGTCACCGCCTGGCTGTCTGGGGTGGCGACGTTTTTGCCACGAGTGGCGGTAGCGATCGTGATCGTCGCACTTGGTACGGTGGCGGCGCGCATCACGCGTCACCTGGTGACCAGCACCGCTAGTGGCGCGAACGTGAGTTCGGCGGAGCGGCTGGGCCGGGTGACCGAGTTCGCGCTGTTAATCGGCACCGGCCTCGTGGCAATCGAGCAGCTCGGTATCGAGATCTCGTTTTTGAAGGAGACGCTGCTGATCTGCTTCGGCGGGCTGCTGGTGGGCGCTGCCCTGGCGTTCGGGATCGGCGGGCGCGACCTGGTGGCCAACATCTTGTCGGCGCATTACGTGCATCGGCTGTATCAGGTCGGTCAGGTGGTGCGCATCGACGGCATCGAGGGTCGTATCGTGCGCATCGCCGAGACGTCGGTGATTTTGGAGTGCGACGAGGGCGACGTTTCGATACCGGCGCGCATTTTCGCCGACCGGCGCTCCACGCTAATCGTGCGCAAAGGCGGCGGGTCGTGAGCGCCGAGCTGCTGCTGGTCCGAGCCTTCGCCGCCGCCCACCCCGACGAGGTCGCGCGCTTCTGCGAACGCCTCCCGCCCGAGGCCGGTGCAGAGGTGCTGGGCGCGCTTCCGGTCGAAGCCGGCGCGGAGGTGTTGTCGCGCATGGTACCGCTGATCGCAGCCACGACCTTGACTCGGCTCGACACGGATGTGGGCGCGCCGATGCTCGAAGCGTGCCACCCGAGTCTGGCCGCTGGGTTGCTACTTCGGATGGAGGAGGCGGCCAGGTCCAGGCTGCTCTCTGCAGTCTCGCCACAGCGGGCGGAAGATTTACGGAGGATGACCGAATACGGCCCGCGCCGCGCCGGCGGTCGGCTCGATCCGCGCGCACCTGCCATGCCAGAAACGCTATCAGTGTCTGAAGTATTCGAGCGGCTGCGGGCCTACCCGGCGGGCGTCATGCACTACGTCTATTCGATCGACGCAGAACGACGTTTGACGGGCGTGGCCAACATGCGCGAGCTGATGCTCGCTCCACCGGACGCGCCATTCGGCACTCGGGTAGCGCGAAACCCCGAAGCCCTGTTCGCTCACGACCCGCTCGAGGTGATCGCGCGCCACGCCGGCTGGAAGCGCAACCACGCTCTGCCGGTGATCGACCGCGAGCGGCGCTTGCTCGGCGCTCTGCGCTACTCGACGTTTCGCGCGATCGAGACGGAGCTCGGCCAGGCGGCTTCGGGACCGGACACGGACCAAACGGCCTCGGCCCTGGCCGAGCTGTGCGCGGTCGGTGCCTCGGCCATGACCCGCTTCATTGGCGCCGCTCTAGCGCTGGAGCCGCTACCGATGGAACGAGAAAGGCGCAGCGAGCCGCCCTCGTCCAGCCTGCGGCGCAGCGTGATCCCCGGAGGGCTGCCATGACCGGCACGCTCGGCGATCTGGCGCTCGTCTTTTTGAGCCAGCACCCTGGGCCCGCCGCCGCGGTGCTCGAGCAGGTCGAGCCGGACGAAGCGGCGCAAACGCTGCTACCGCTGGAGGTTCGTCGCGCTTCCCAAGTGCTGATGCGCATGAACGTGGACGCCGCCGCGCGCGCGCTGCGCTGCATGGACGATGGTTGGGCGCGGGACACGCTACTGGAAGCGGACTTCGTGCAAGCCGCGCGTTGGCTTTCGCACTTGGACGACGAGGCGAGCGCGCGACTGTTGGCCGGCCTGCCTGCGCAGAGTCAGCGCAATATCGCCGATGCGCTAGAGTTTCCAGTGGGTACCGCGGGCCACTTGATGGACCCACGAGTCACGACCTTCCGCGAGGACACCACGGTGGACGAAGCACTGCTCTCCATCCGCAAGACGCGCGGTCGCAAGATCACCGATGTGGTGCTGACCGACGACGAGGGTAAGCTGACCGGCGTCGTGTCTCTGCAAAGCCTGGTCGGCGCTCCGGACAACGCGCCCATGGGAAGCCTGGCCGATCGCGACCGCCCCGTCGTCACCCCGATGGCAACGCGCGACGAGGTCGTCGACTTGCTGAATCGATACGCGCTCACGAGCCTTCCGGTCGTCGACCTCGACGGCCGCGTGCTGGGCATCTTGCGCTATGACACGCTGGTGCGCGCCGCGCAGCAGGCGGCGACCGACGATCTGCAGCAGATGGTGGGCGCCGGTAAAGACGAGCGCGCACTATCCGGTCCGCTATTTACGGTCAAGAGCCGCTTACCCTGGCTGCTGATCAATCTCGGCACCGGTTTCGTCGCGGCCTCGGTGGTCAGCTTGTTCGACGCGACCATCGCCAGATTCACCGCGCTGGCGGTGCTGATGCCGGTGGTGGCTGGACAGGCCGGCAACACAGGCGCGCAGGCGCTGGCGGTGACCAGCCGCGGGCTTGCGCTGCGCGAGATCCGCGTTGGTCATTGGTGGCGCGTATGTCGCAAAGAAACAGCCGCGTCTTTCGTCAACGGCGCCTCGGTGGCGCTGGTCACGGCGCTGTTTACCTTCTTGTGGAGTCGAAGCTTCGGGCTATCGTTGGTTATCGGAACCTCGATGGTGTGCTCAATGGTGATCGCGGCCATTGCCGGTTGCTCGGTGCCGATCATTTTGACCGCGCTCAAGCGTGACCCCGCCACCGCCTCATCCATCCTTCTCACCACCGTCACGGACGTCAGCGGCTTCTTCAGCTTCTTGGGCCTTGCGTCCCTGCTTTCACGAATGCTCGTCGCGACGCATTGACCGGGCGCACCGGGCGCGCTGGCCGCACCTGTAAGGCGATTGCGCTGCGAGCGCGAGATCGTCGGGAAGAGTGTCGGCGTGCTTCCTCGGTAGAACAGAGGTCGCCGATCTGATGACCAACGAGCGTCGTTCCGTTCCAATAGCGTTCCCGTCCAGGGCAGCGGGTAGCTGACGCAGCCTCTCAATCGGGCAAGTTGTGGACGAGCTGCTGTTTGTACGTTGCGTGGCAGCTCGTACACGCTTCGAGCGTCTTGGATAGTGCGACCAACACCGCTGCGCCGTCCCGCTTCGCGGCCGCCACTGCAATCTCATCTGCAGTGTGGTGGAAGCTCAGGGCTTGCTCCGTGAAGCCTGGTGCGGCGGCGCCCATGTGTTCGCACATGCGGCCCATCGTTTCAGAGAAGCCCATGCGTTTGGCGGCCACGGCGATCTTTTCGAAGTCGCTCACGGCGGCGGCGGCCACCACGCCCTGCACGGCCTCCAAGTGCTCGCGCATGTTCTCCTTCTGATGCTGAGCCATCATCGGTAGGAGCGGCACTGGTCGTCGCTGGTCCAACCGGTCGAGTGCCTCGCTGGCGCTTGCTGCCGTCGGCAAGGCGGCCGGGGCGGACGACGCTGCGGGTCTCGCCTCGCCTTCGGGAACGGCTCGGCAACCCAGGCAAAACCAGAGCACTATCACGAACGGATGGGCATTCATGCTTCCTCCTCCAACGTTTGCACGGCCGCCGTCAGTACCTTCAAGGCATCGAGCAGCGGTTGTCGCTTCGCAGCCGGCACGGCGTCCACGATGCGCGTGAAGCGCTCGAGACTCGCGGCCTGAATGTTGCTGGCCATGCGCTGACCACTAACGGTGAGCCGCAGCAGCCGCGTGCGCGCATCATCGGGCGCCGCCTCTTGCTTGAGGCGACCGTCGGCTTCGAGCCGTGAACACAGTCGTGTAATGCTGCTGCGGTCCAGCCCCAATAGCTCAGCCAGCTCGTGTTGATAGGTGGCAGCGCCCACCGCCTCCCGGTCGAGCAGCGCTATCAGCGCGTGGGCGACGGAGGGCGACACGGGCTGGCCGCACGGGGTCTGTTTGGTCACGAGCAGGCCAAAACAGCGAATGAATGCGTGAATGGAGGTCTGCAGCTCGCGTGCGGTTGTCGCCTTCGGAGTCAAGCCCTCGTTTCTAGCCCCAGATAGTTGCGCTCGCAATCAGTTTGTTGCGTTCGCAACTATCTCGGGATACGTCTGGGTGACCCCCATGGCTTGCACCATCATCGGACGTTCCAGCTCCACCTTCACACGGGTGGCCCGCATCTTCGCGGCAGAGCTTGGTGTTCCCTACACCCTCGAAGTAGTTCGCGATCTCAAGTCCGTCGAGATTCAGACATATGGCGGGAACCCTGCCCTAAAAGTTCCAAGCATGCGAACGGCCAGCAGTACCTGGTTCGGCGCTCTCAACATATGCCGTGAGCTTGCTCGAATTGCGAAGCGGGAGCTCTGCATCGTTTGGCCCGAAGCATTGGAACACCCGCTGCTCGCCAACATGCAAGAGCTCGTCTTGCACGCCATGGCAACCGAGGTCGGACTCATCATGAGCAGTCTACCCGAGGAGGCGATCGAGACAGTGCACCGAAGCAAGATGAGCAATAGCTTGCACAACACTTTGTCGTGGCTCGACACCCATGTAGCGCAAGCGCTGGCCGCACTACCGGAAGAGCGTCACCTCAGCTACCTCGAGGCCTGCCTCTTTTGTCTCGTTACGCACCTGGAATTTCGCAAGCTGGTTCCCACCGCCCCGTACCCCGCACTGGCTGCCTTCTGCCAGCGTTTCGGCGAGCGACCTTCCTGTGAGCAGACCCAGTTCCGATTCGATGCCTAACACTACCTTCGCCGGCGAAAGGTGATTGTTGAGGAAGATTACAGCGAAAGGTCTGCCCAGCAGACGACCAGCACAGGATCCGACGGGCGCGCCAGCCGAGCGAGCACTCCTTCAAAGCGTCGGTCGCTTTTTTGGACCATTCTCGTTGGTCGCGTCGACTGCCGTCTACAGGGCAGTCACTCCGTCTGCGTATACTAAAAATGTCGAACCTCATCAGAATGGGTCTCCGCTCACCGCGGGCGTATTTCTTGGCTACCGCGAGCCTTCTGGGCATGGCGGCTACAGGCTTCGGATGCTCCTCCGACGGTGGCGCGACCGATGGCACGGCCGGGCTGCCCGGTGCCCGAGCCGGCGGCTCGGGCTTGGGCTCCACTGCCGGGACGCAGTCCAGCGCAGGGAACGCTCCAACGGCGGGGGCGCCAGGCGTCGGCTCGGCGGGCACGAGTGGGTCGCCCGGCACGGGTGGGAGTGGGCTGCCCGGCACGGGTGGGAGTGGCGCCGGTACCGGTGGCACCGGCATCGGAGGCGCTGCAGCGGGGGCCTCTGCAGCGGGCCGCTCGGCAACCGGAGGCTCGGCAACCGGAGGCTCGGCAACCGGAGGCTCGGCAACCGGAGGCTCGGCAACCGGAGGCTCAGCAACCGGAGGTGCTGGGACCGGCGGGCAGTCGTCCGGGACCTGCACCGCATCGAAGAATACCGGCAAGTCGGTGTCGGGCACCGGGCCTCACAAGGTAGTCGTCGAGACGAACTCAGCGAACGGAATCAAGTGTGGCACTATTTTCAGACCCGCAGAGCTAGGCGGAGCCGACAAGTACCCGATCTTCGTGTGGGGCGAGGGCGGCTGCTCTCAGGACGGTCTGTCGAATCAGGCAGCCATGGCCGAGATCGCCTCTTGGGGATACTTCATCGTCGCGGACGGAACTCCGGGCGCTACCGGCGCTTGCGCGGGTGGGCAAAACGGAGCGGCCTTCCTCGACTACCTGACCTGGGCCATCGCCGAAAATGGCAAGTCCTGTAGCGCGTACTACCAGAGCCTCGAAACGACGAAGATCGCGGCCGACGGGTTTTCGTGCGGCGGGCTAATGGCGGAGAACGTCTCGGGCGATCCGCGTTTTGCCGCCATCGGTTTCACGAGCAGCGGGCAGATGAGCGCAAATAAGGCTCTCTATGACAAGATTCACACGCCGTTCAAGATCATGGACGGCGGTTCGAGCGACATTGCTTACGATAACGGGCTGAGGGACTACATGGAGATCAGCACCCGCAACGTCCCGATCGTCTATTTTTCGAAGGACAGCGCCGGTCACGGAGGGGATCTGGGTCAAGCCAGGGGAGACTTCAATCGGGTGAACCTCGCCTGGTTGAACTGGCAGCTCAAGGGCGACCTGGGAGCGACGGGCAAGGGCTTTCTCTACGGGGCGACCTGCCAGTTCTGCACTGATAGCGGCTGGGACTTCAGGTCGACCAACGTCCAATGAGTCACGGCACCGTCGTTCGCTGACCTGCTGGAGTTGGCCGGCGAGCGCCAACAATCCGTGCAGCTTCGGTGGCGATCGGGCTGCCACGCGACGTCGACCGCGACCGCGTCAAAGCTGACTGCGGGAATCGACCGGAACGTACCTGATCCGTGGGAAGAGCGGCTTCGGTGTACTCGATGCTGCGCAGCTTCCTCACGCGTGTCATCCGGGTCGGCATTTGTGCGGCCTCCTGTTTGGGGCTCTTCGCCAGTTGCTCCAGCGACCGCGCGCAACTGGGAGCGCGGGTTTGGACCTGTTCAGACTAGTAGGTCCTTGTGATTGGGATTGGGATTGGGATTGGGATTGGGATTGATGGTCACAAGGTTGTTTCCCTCTCGAAGAAGGCGAGCTTTATCTCACTGGCGTCCCGAACTTTTCAGTAACGGGGCAAGCGCAGCGCCAACGCGCGTCGGCATCGGTGCTGGAGCGACCATCGAAATGCCAGTGCGTCGATTCCCCGCAACATCAAGTAGCCGAATCGGGTATCGTCCATTCCAGCAAGTCGGCGAAACAACTCGCCGCGGCAACAAGAGCCAAGCAACGCCGCCACGGCCCGTAATCCCGGGCCCGCGGCGCATGAGGTCGCTCCATGAAGTTGATGCGTTTGTCGAGTCGCTCTCCGCAGATGTGCGGGGCCGCCTTGTTGGCGCTCGCTGCCTGCAGCAGCGAAGCTCCAAAAGCCAGCAGCGGGGGCAGCGGCGTCGGCGGGCAGACCAGCAGCGGGGCTGGCGGCGCGGGCGCACCGAGCAGCAGCGCCGGCGGAAAGCCGGGCGGCGCCGGCTCCGGTGGTGGGGTGACGTCAACCGGCGGAAGCGGCGCGGGAGGTAGCGCAGGCTCGGGCGCTACGACGGAAGCGGGTGGCAGCAGCGCTGGCGGAGCGATCGGCAGCAGCGGTGCACCCGCCACGACGGGCAGCGGAGGAGCAGGAGGCGCCAACCCTGCCGGTGGCGGCATTTGTTCGCGTGACTTTCTGAAGAGTACGCTCAGCGCGTATTTCAGCGCTCTTGCCGCACATTCGGTGGCCGGTCTGCCGCTCGCGGACAGCGTGAAGGTCACCGAGAACGGTAAGACCATCGTGCTGGGCCAGGATGGCCTCTGGAAGACGGCCGGCATGGTCAAGTACTACAAGAGCGCGCTCGACACCGATGGCTGCAATATCGCCAGTGAAGCCGTCGTGCCAGAAGGGAGCACCGATCTCCCGGTGGCGCTTCGTCTAAAGTTCGTGGCGCAGGAGCTCACCGAGATCGAGACGATCGCGGTCAGAGCGGGCGACTACAAGGTCTCGGGCTCGAATTACCCGTCGAAACCGGAGGCCATCATCGTGAGCGACGCGACCGTCATGTGGGAAACCGCGGTGCCCGAGGCGATGCGAAATACACCGAAGGAGATGAACGCCTGGATGAGTAAGTACTTCAAGGCCTTCCCGGCGGGCGTTTGCAACGCCGACGCAAACTGCAAGCGCCTGGAGAATGGCAACTCTCCAGGAGGCTGCAATCTGGGAGCCAGCTGTCAGTCGGGAGACCCGACGGGCGACGTGATCAAGTCCCACTCTATCTTCGCAGACGCCGAAACTGGCATCGGGGTCGGGTTCGACTTCTTCATGGGCAACGCCGACATGCACATGTTCAAGATGTACGGGGGCAAGGTGTACGCGGTCCACGCGGTCCTCGGCTCCGCTACCAGCACCGGCTGGGACGACAAGTAGGAGGCGCCGAGCAAACGTGCGCGGCGTCGGCCACGGTCTCGATCATGAATGATTGCTGCTACTGCACGCCGGCAGAAGCGGCCTCCCGACTCTCGCGAGATCGGGCCGACAGAGAGCCGGCCCGAGGATCGCGACACACCGTCAACCGCTGATGCTTGCGCGACCGGTCTCCAAGTGACCCGTCAGTCGCTGCGACCAGCTCGAGTCATTGCTGAGTGTAATGGTCAGGTCGTACCAGCCATCGGAATTTCCGCAGGCGTCGAGGAGCCAGGTCTCTTTATCGCGAGCGCTTACCCTGACGGTTTGCGCGGCGCGCGACGAGTAGTTGTTGAACGTGATGGTGAAGGTCACGTTCCGCTTGCCGTCGTTGCTCAGCAAGAGCTCGAGCTTCGGCTGGTCGTCGCGGTCGTGGCGCTCGTCGCGCTCGTGGCCGTGATGGTCGTCCTCGTAATAGGTCGCCTTGACCCAGACGTCAGCGCCGGCACCCTCGGTGTCGCCGGTGTAACGGCGGAGAAAGCGGTTCGGACCGACCACGGTGATGTCGTAACTCGTGTCGCCGGGGCTCGCACCGACCATGCCCGTGCCGACTTGCACTTCTCCGACGCCGAGCGTGTACTGGCTGGGGAATGCGCCTGGGTAGGCCGCGAGAGAAGGCACGCCGGCGAGGTTATTGTAGACGGAAAAATGGCTCGCCTTCGTGGCGAAGGGCGCGACGTTGCTGAGCTCGAGAGACGCCACGAGCACGCTATTCGCATCGATGCCGACGTCCATCAGGTTGGCGTTGGGCTGGCATGGCAGCGGGCGCGCGGGCTTCCTGCCGGGTTCCTGGGTCGGCATCGCGTTGTTGCCAGGCAAAGGCGTGTACTTCACCTCGGGGACCAGGGCGCCCGGGTCGGGCAGCTTCGGTAAACCGTATACCGGCGAGCTGAAGTCGAAGGCGTTGACGAGATCGCCGGCGACTTGGCGACGCCAATGGCTGATGTTCGGGCAACGTGCTGGTTTGCCGAGAGCTGCCGTCCACTTCTCGAGGAACTGCAGCACCGAGGTGTGGTCCGACACTTCCGAGGTGACCCAGCCGCCGCGCGTCCACGGCGAAACGAGGATCAGCGGCACGCGGAAGCCAAAGCCCACCGGCACCGGCACGTTCAAACCATACTTGGCCAAGGTCCCCGAGTCGACGAACTCGTCGAACTCTCCTTGAGGAGGCACCGGCGGCGGGACGTGATCGAATTGTCCGTCGTTCTCGTCGTAGTTGACGATGACGAGCGTGGAGTTGAACACCTCCGGGTCGGCGTTGAGGGCATTCAACAGGGCTTTCAGGAAGTAAGCGCCGTTCGAAGGCGCCGTGACTGGGTGCTCCGAGAAGAACTGGTTGTTCACGACCCAGCTGATCTGCGGCAACGTGCCGTTGAGCACGTCGCTCCGGATCGCCTGCGCAAGGTCGTCGGCGTTCGTCATCTCTTGGCGTTGGTCGGTCGGTACATTGGCGACGCCGTGATCGTAGAAGGGGTTGCCCGGCGCCGGGGTACCGCCCTGGTCAGGATCGAAAACAGCGAAGGCGGCGAAGTATTCCATGCCGTTGTCGCCGTAGTCATCGGCGCATTGGTACACGTGCCAGGTCAACCCGGCTTTTTGAAGCGTTTCCCCGTATGCCTCCCAAGGCAGAAAGCGGCCCATCTCGTCGCCGCCACTATAGGCGATGAAGTCGCCGTGCTGCTTGCTCGCGTTGATCGAGCCACCCCACAGATAGGTGCGGTTCGGGCCGGTCGCGCTCATCACCGAGCAGTGATAGGCGTCACCGATGGTGTACGCGTCCGCAAGCGCGTAGTGGTACGGGAGGTCGTGTCGAGTGAGAAACCCGAGCGTGGTCGGGCCGCCTTTGGCGAACACCCAACCGTTCATCAATCCGCCGTACCAGGCGCCGTGCTGGTCCTCCCAACTGTGGCTCGTGCCGGGATAGTTGGCGGCGCCGAGCTCCGGCGAGGGCGGGACATTGCCTTGATAGTTGCTGGTGCCGCTCAGAGGCCAGGGGTACTGCGTGGGGGAACCAGCAACCGGGGCCTGCGGCTGCTCCCAGACGGTCTTTCCGCCGGGCAGAAGGATCGTTGCGCGGTCACCGAAGCCGCGCACGCCCTTCATCGCACCAAAGTAATGGTCAAAGCTGCGGTTCTCTTGCATCACCACCACGACATGCTTGATGTCGCGGAGGTCCCCGTGGAGCCTCGATCGGGGCTTGGCTTCAGCGGGCAGCGCGGTGGTGGCGGCGACAGCTGCGCCGGCACCGAGGAACTTTCGGCGTGATACAACGGACATGCATTCAATCCTCGGTTGGTGACGCTCGGGCACTGCCCGCGTCGGTTGGCCGCGACCGTAAGTGCCCGTGATGGCGACGGCATGACCCTCCTGTAAAAACATGGCGCAAGATTTTGCTCTTCGCGTGCTGAGCAAATAGCTTGCGACAAATGAGTGACGAGGTGCGCTCTGCAGCCAAAGCGAGCGCACGCTTGCCTTCTCGACGACGGTTTGGCAGCTCGTACCACTCGACGGAATCGTTGGAGCCCCAGCGGTGACGGCTACAGGCGAGCAGGACGAGCGACGCCGACTGAACGCGCGCGGGCGGCTCGATCTGACGTCTGAGTCGCAGGTGATGACGAACCAGGCTCAGGCGCGCAGGGCTTTCACGGATTCAAACGCCGAGCACAGGGCCCAGCGAGAATCAATGCGCACTCTCGACGCTTTCCTACGTGACCTGTTCGGGCCTCGAGTTCGGTGACACCAGGTCAGATTTGCGCTTTTTCGCAAATCAGTTGACCCAAATCTCATTGGTCGCGCGGGAAGAAATTCAGAGTTCGGTGACACCAGGCCAGATTGCGCTTTTTCGCAAATCAGTTGACCCAAATCTCATTGGTCGCGCCGGAAGAAATTCAGAGTTCCAGTCGCGCACGCCACGATTCCAACGGGCTGCGCGATTTACTACCGGACTGCAGGACGCATCTGTTCGACGACCAGAACACTCGCTTCACGAGCGTGACGCGGATCGTCAAAGGCAAGACGCGAGATTGCTGAGTCACGCAGTCGCTGATACCTATTGTGGGTCCTAAAGTATCGCTACGCACGCCGACACGTTCGAGTGGCTAGCCCCAAGCGCGTCGAGTCCCTGAAACGCGGAGACCCTCCAGTATGATCCAATATCGACATCACGTTGCTGCGCTCCTGACGATCAACGCGGGGCTACTCTTCGCCGCGGGAGCACAGGCGGGGAGCTGGGCGAACAGCGCCCCCTTCGGCGCCACCCTGAAAGGGGATCTCTACACCCCCACCACGCCAGCCGCATCGCCTGCGATCCTGGTCGTGATCCATATGTGCACCGGGCACTCTTCGACCGTGCACGGTTGGTTCGATTCCTTCGCGGAAACCAATGGCTTTTACCTGATCGCTCCGGACGCGGGTAAAAATTGCTTTGATTCGAGCGCCAGTCGCGATGGCGACAAGGCAGCTATCGTGAAGATGGTCGACTATGTGGTGATGAACAAGAATGCCGACAAGACCCGAGTCTTCGCGGCTGGCATGTCCTCGGGCGGCTGCATGACCAATACACTGCTCGCGATTTATCCGGATGTTTTCGTCGGCGGTTCGGCGATGCCCGGGTTCCCCGCGGGCGGATGGCCTTCAGGCGACACCTCTTGCACCAAGTGCAGTTCCAACCCGCCAAGCACCGACGGCAAATACTGGGGAGACATCGCACGCAAGGCTTTTGCGTGGAGCGGCACCTATCCTTGCTCTCAACAGTGGGTCGGAGGCGGCGACGAGTACAACTTCAACGGCTGGCTCCCCGCAGTAGCAGCCCAGTGGCAGAACCTCGGAAACCTAGGCGCCGCTAGCGACGGGACGGGCGCGCCCAGCGGCTGGACGCGCAAGGTGTACAAGGACACCGCAGGAAACATCCGGCTCGAAACCAACCTCGGTCCAACCAGCCAAAAGCATGATCTGGAGACCGTGAACCCCACACTGTACGGTAAAGTCGTCACCTTCCTCGGGCTCGACAAGCCCACGGGCGCCTGTGGCGTCGCCACGACCGGCGGCGGGGGGATGACGGGCAATGGTGGAGCCGGTGGCGGCGGCACGAGTAGCGGCTCCGCAGGCAAGGCGAACGCGGGTGGCTCCACCAATGGCGGCGGCGCTCCGAGCGGCAGCGGCGGCGCGGCGACTGCTGGTTCAGGCCCATCGACCGCGGGCGGCACCTCAGCGGCTGGAAGCCCGGGGACTGCGGGCGGGAGCCCGGGGACTGCGGGCGGGAGCCCAGGCTCCGCTGGCGCCACCGCGTCTGCAGGAAGTCCAAGCGCATCCGGAGGGGCTCCCGCCAGCGGCGGGTCGCCTGGATCGGTGGGCAGTAGCGGGGCTAACTCCAACGACGCTTCCACGGGCCATTCGAGCGGATGTTCGATGAGCTCCCTCGGGCACTCGGCGCCGGGACCGCTCGCGAGTTTGCTGGCCGCAGGGCTCGCAACGCTGTTCGTCCGTCGCCGCCGCGCGAAGGGCTAAGCCGCCAAGAACGGCAAGCACCGGCGCGGCGGCGATTTCGTCGGTCAGCTGACCGACGAAATCCCTACACTGGCGTCGGCAAACTGACCATCCAATGAATGCCGAAGCCGTCGACACACATGCCGAAATACGGACCCCAAGGGGCGTTCGCCAGCGGCATGGTGACCGCGCCTGATCCGCTGAGCGCAGCGAACACGCGATCGGCCTCGGCCTTGTCATTCGCGACCACGGACACGTGGAAATTGTTGCCGAAGACGGCCGGTGGCCCAAAGCCTTCGACGACGTCACTACCCATCAAGTGACACGCTTCCGTGATCGGCAGTTGCACGTGCATGATCTTGTCCTTGGCTGCCTCCGGCACGTTGGGCATGAACGAGGTCTCGCCGAAGGTCTGGATCATGGCGATCTTGGTGCCGAAGACCGTCTCGTAGAATTGAAACGCCTGTTTGGTAGTGCCGGGGAAGTTCAAATAAAGGTGAACGAGCTGCATGCCGGGGACTTTACACGCGTCCGAAAAAGCGAGCGCGCCAATTTGTTGCGCGGTCCTGCCAATATTTCAATCCGGGATCGCCCCGCCGCTCAGGTTGAGCACGGCGCCCGTCATCCCGCTGGCCTGGTCCGAGGCCACCCATGCGGCCGCGTTTGCTAGCTCAGCGAGTGTGGTCAAGCGCCTGAGGTGCGCCGTGCCCTCGAAACGCGCTTGATACTCGGCCGGGCTGCAACCTGCGGCCTTCGCGTAACGGGCGAAGTTTTCGCGGATCGTTACCGTCTCCGGAATCGCGTGCGGCATGAGACACACCACCCGTACGCCCTGAGGCGCGAGCTCGGCCGATAGGCCACGGCTGAGCGCCACCACTGCGGCATATGCCGGCGCAGTGCCACCGACGTTGGCCAACCCCACGCGCGAGGGAATGCCTGTGATGGTGAGGATCACGCCCGAGCGCTTGGCGACCATGCGGCGTGCCGCGCTCCGCGCGGTGAGAAAATTTGACTGCGTGTAGGCCGCAATCGGAAGGACGAAGTCTTGCGCAGAAAGCTCCACGAGCGCCGCCTTGTCTTGCAGCGCCTTGGCCACCGAGATCGCGCTGAACGAGATGTCGATGCTGCCCGTCTTTTCGGCCACCGAAGCCACGTAGTTTTCGACCGCACGCTCGTCGAGGGCATCGACTTGCGCGGCCTCGGCGACACCGCCACCGCCGATGATCTCCGAGGCCAGCGCCTTCACCGGGCCCAGGGTGCGTCCACTGAGAAATAGCTTCGCGCCCTCACGAGCGAATGCGCGCGCGACAGCGCCACCAATATCCCCCCCGGCTCCATAGATTAGTGCGATCTTATTTTTGAGCATCATCTTGGTTCTCCAACAATAGGGTCCGCAATTTCACGGTTCACTGAGCTATGACGATGCGACCCCGGAAAGATCATCGGTCTACCGCAAGAAAAATTCCTGTGGCATCTTCTGGTGATGACCGCCGGCCCGAGCGACGACGCCTTTCGAGCCAATTTCGAGCCGCATCGCCGCTCGATCACGCTGCATTGCTACCGCATGCTGGGCTCGCTCCAGGATGCGGAAGAGATCGTCCAGGAAACGTTCCTTCGAGCCTGGCAGCGGCAAGCCGAGGCCGGGTCGAGCAGCATGCGGGCCTGGCTGTACAAGATTGCGACCAACGCATGCCTCGATCAGCTACTGAAAGTGCGCCGGCGTCGAGCCTTGCCGCACTTGGTTGCCCCGTCGTCGAGCGCCAGCGCGCGCCTCGCTGCGCCGACGGATGAACGGCTGTGGGTCGAGCCGGCACCGGACGCGCTGCTCGACGTGGAAGACGACGCCGGTCAACGGCCGGATGAGCGAGCACCACTGCGTGAGAGCATCGGTCTGGCGTTCATTACCGCGTTGCAGTTCTTGTCACCGAAACAGCGCGCCGCGCTGCTGCTTGTCGATGTCCTGGAATGGAAGCCCCAAGAAGCTGCCGAGCTGCTCGAGACGAGCCTGTTCTCGGTCAACTCCCTGCTTCAGCGCGCGCGCAAGAGCGTCGCGGCGCAGAGAGTGGGCAGCGCAACGAGGCCGCTCTCGAGCTCCGACAGGGCCCTGCTTCAGCGCTTCATCGCTGCTTGGGAAAGCGGTGACGCCGATGCATTCACCGCGCTGCTCACCGACGATGCGCTATTCTCGATGCCGCCGCAGCCCGAGTGGTTCGAGGGTCGTGAGGCCGTCGGCCAATTCTTCGCGGCCATGTGGTCAGCACAGCCGGGCCGACGGCGCCTCTTGCCGCTGGCCGCGAACGGCGGCCCCGCCGTGGCCGTCTACCGTCAGCCGATGACAGCCAATGCGGCATACGAGCCGGGAGGAATCACACTGCTTGCGCTGCATGACGGACAGATCTCGCAGATCACTCGCTTCGGCTCGCCGCGACTTTTCGCGCTGTTCGGACTTCCAACTCGACTTCCGAGCGACTGAGTCGGCGCTTCCGCCGGAAAACTCAGGGCTTCAAACCCTCGACGTACACGTAATCGGTCGCGGCCGCGGCCGAGTGACACTGAGCGCAATAAGCCGTTTGTTCGGCAGTCTGGACGACGCCGAGCGCAGGCTCGTAGTACGCGTAGTCCCAATCGCCGTGTGCGGGATCGAAGCCGGCTGCGCGCTTGATCATCATCGCAATCGCGACGAGGTCTGCCGGTGCCGTCTGGGGGCCGGCGTATTTTTCTTTCACGATCACCGCGCCCGCCGGAAACTCGGGCTCGCCCTGCATGGCGATCCCCTGCCCGGCCAGTTCATTGGCCCAATCTTGCAGGTAGCGCCCGTCGCCGTGAATGCTGGCTTCGAACTCGGTTTCGCGCAGCGTCGGCAAGCGACACAACGCGAAAATGTAGCCTGAGACATTGACCGGCGCGGGCGTTTGCGGGGCGTAGCTGTGGTAAGTATCGAGAATCATCTGCACCTCGCTCACGTCGGCGTCGCCAGCGGCAGCTGCCATTCCGGCTTCAGCCGCGCCGCCGCTGCCGCCGCCGCCGGCTGCCGCGCTTCCTTGATCAGCACCGCCCTCTTCGGTGGGCGTACTCCCAGCAGCGCCGCTGGCGGTTGAGCCCGCGGTCGAACCGGCAGACGAGCCCGCGCTACCGGCCGCAGCGCTCGGGGCTCCCGCGCTCGCCCCCGCGTGGGGTTCGCTGCTCTGCGTTTGCCCGCAACTCAGCGACAGCCACAGTGACGAAGCAAGCACGATTCGACCCGGGTTGAGCATCCTCGCTGGACTCCGCATCGCCGGAGATACTGACTGCCCCGGTCCCGCTCGTCAAATTGCGCTGGGGCCGCCATCTCCCCCAAATGCCGGAACGTCTGTCGATCCGCTTGCCCCCTGTTCGTCGCAGCTTCAGTAGGCACGAGGCCCCGCGATAGGAGAACCGATGCGCAAGCTAGTCGTGCCGTTGGCGGGTTGGCTTCTAACCTGGGCTAGCCGCAGACCTGACGGCAGATGCCGTTGGAGCACAAGCCGTTCAGACAGCTTTCGGTGCAAGACGGCAGACATCCGTACTCGATGATCTGGCAGCCATCGGTGGGACCGCATTGAGCACATTGCGTTGCGAACTTGGTTCCAACTGGGCAGCCATATCCTCCGGGGCAGCCGATCTCGGTACAACCGAGTTCGCCATTTTCGCAGCTACACTTATTGCAGCCGCCCGTCGGCTCGGGGATCCCCGTCGCGCCGCTTGGGTAAACGACACCATCGACTTTGCATGATACTTCGCCGGCGCGCAGCGGCGCGTACTCGCAGCTGCCCGCCGGGGTGCAAGTCGTTGCGAGACCAGGCGACAGGCACGGCGGACACGGGAGGGAACATGAGCTACCGGCTTGCGTTTCCACGGAGGAAATGTCGATCAGAGCCTGCCCGTTCGACTCGTTCACCGGCGTTGGGCAACCGCACGATAAATTGCTAGCGATGGTTCCCTGGCACTGGGCCCTCTGCGCTGCCGGATCGCAAGCTTTGGCTCGCTTCAAAGCCTCGGCATATTGATCCTGCAGGGCGGCACAATCGACTTGGCAAGCGTGCAATGTGCAGTTTACCGATCCGGCTCGGCAGGAGCACGTGTTGCAGCCGTCGCTGGCCGGGAAATTCTGGCCGTCGCTAAAGCTCTTTCCTTGGTAGTTGCAGGAACCACCTGCCGCCCCGACAGACGCACCGCCTCCGCCGCTCGCGCCGCCCGCCGTCGCGCCGCCCGCCGCGGGGCCCCCGCCCGAGGCAGGGCCCACTACGACGGATCCACCACACGCAACCGACAGCATCGCGGCTGCAGCGCACCAGACGAACCCAGGGAAGTGCTGAACACGTGCCATCGACCGCGTTCAGCAAAAGTGATGCCACGCCCCCGGAGCGGTACCAGCTGTTTTGCGCAGATACACGCGAACCACTGGCACAACTGGGCCAAAACCGCGATCAGCTCGTCACGCCAAACGCATCAAGCGCGGCGGCGACGGCGGCTCAACACGACACCGAGCACCGCCAAGGCGCCCAAGGCCATACCGCTGTTGCCCCGTGTCGGCGGACTGAATGAGCACTTGGTCGAGCTCTTCGCGCCGTTGCTGGTGGCCGTCACGGCGGCATGCACGGTGACGTCGATATTGAAGGAGAACTCCGCCGCGAGCTGGTCGGCGCAATCCTGCAAGTTGGCGGCCCCAATGAATTGCCCATCGCAGAACAACGCGCCGCCTTTGTCTTTGCAGGTCGTATTACAAGTATTCACGGTGTCCGTTTGACAGCTCTCGTAGTTGTCGGTCTGACAACTGAGGACGCAATCCCGGTTCACCTCTTCAGTGCACTCGTTCTCGATCACGCTCTGGCACTTGGTCTCACAATCGGTCTGTTGATCGCTCGTGCTGCAGGTGTCGCAGCGCGCATTGCAATCGTGGGAGCAGTTCTGTTGACATTTGTTGTGGTCGCCGCCGAAGTGGCGGTCGGAAATGGCGCTCGAGGTACAGCTGTCCGAACAATCACTGACACAGACCTCGCGCGAACTCTTGCTGGTGATGGTCTCGCATTGCTTCGAGCAGGATTCAGTGTGCGTCTTGGTACAGGTCGTAATATCCGACGTCGTACAGCTATCGCTGCACATGCTGTAAGTTTTTTGCGCGCAGACCTGCTCCACGGACGTGGTCGAACAGGTCGTCTGGCAGTCTTGAATCGGCTTGAATTCGCAATGGGAACTAGCGCTCAAGAACACGCCACCACATTGGTCGAGAGCCTTGGCGTGCGCTGTATGCGGCATGAGCAAGACACCAGACAGCATAGCAAACGCAGACAGGGCGGACGTGATTCGAACACTCATGATAAGGACTCCCTCGGATTTTGGCAGCGCCGCGAGCTAGTTCGCGGATTGAGGCGAGCCTTTGCAGCTAACGTACCAGCGCCGGGGCATCGCATGCGTGTGCGATGAGCGGCAGAGGTGGCACGAAACGCAACACTCAAATCGGCCATTTACCCCACCCGCTAGCAAATTGGCCGTGCGAACCGGCACGATGCGCAAGCTCGCCTCAGTAACAATCCCCACGCAGCCCAGCCACATCGCGGCCGACTGTCACAGGCAAAGCGTCACACTCTTGGTACTGCGGGTCGTACTCTTCGCGCGCCAAACTCCGATACTGGTCCACCGATACGGGTCGCCCGAGCTCGACAAGTTGAGCACCGCAATCCGACGACTCGCTCGCTGCTAGAAAACCTCTTGATGGAAACGCAACGCGAGGCGCTCACAGCTGGCGGACAGCTTGCGACCCAAGCCTGGCGGCCCGCAAAAGAACACGTCGACCGGCTCTGGGGCATGACGTGCCGCGATCACGGCAAGCTCGCTGTCGAAATCAGGCGCACCGACCCGCGTTTGCGTGCGAAGGCCAGTCACCCAATCGGGCTTGCCGATCTCGTGTGACAGGTTGCGCGCCAAGTTCAGCGCCAACGCAGCGATGTTGCCGCGCCCGCCAGTCATGCATATCTGGATGTCTACCAGCTGCCGATGGTCCATCTGTTCGACCAGCAACAAGAGCTCCGCAAACCATTCGAACGAACGCGAGTCACGGTTGAGCCAGAAGAAGTACAGCTTTTCGAGTTGATTTTCACCGGCATAGGCACTCGACACCATGCTCTCGAGCACGCTGGCGAAGGGCGTGACGCCAATCCCAGCACCAACCAAAACTGCGTAGCGCGCGCCGAAAATGCTGCGACTCGGCGTGCCAAACGGCCCGTCGATGTTGACGATCACCTCCTCCAAGGCATGGCGATTGTCTGCCATTTGCCGCAGCGACTTGGTCCAATTGCCTTCGGAACGAATGTGAAAGCACAACCGGTCACCGCCCGGAGCGCTACTGATCGTGAATGGATGCCACTCGTGCCGAGCCAGGTGCGGGATCCGCAAAAAGGCGTAGTCACCCGGGCGTTGTCTAAAGCCGGGCGGGCACTCGAGCTCGAGACGCGTTACCCCGGAGCTCAGCCCCGACAACGCCTGCATGCGGCTCACATGCACGCGCCGCCGCCGGCGAAGCAACCATTCGAAGCCGAAACCGAGCAGCGGCAGGAACGCGAACTTGTAGAAACGAGGGCCATGCAAGAGGGCTAGGGCAAACCAGGCAATATACGCGAAATGCGTAAAATAGAAGAGTTCGAAGCGGCCGCTCTTGCGGATCCGAGGTAACGAGAAACCCCACATGACGAAGGACACGAGCAACAGCAGGAGCCCGGTCCGCCCCGCGGACGTTCGGCTGAGCGAAACCCAGAGCCGGTCGTGCACGGAGTAGTTCGCGAAGTGCGCCAGCGCGTGAATTAGGCCAAGGACGAATAGGCCAACGCCCAACACGCGATGAATCAGCAGTGCATCGTCGAGCGGCAAGAGCCGGCCGAGCGCAGTCAGCCGCGCCCAGTGCACAATGCGACGCATCACCGGCAGCAACACGAGCGCGCCGTCCAAATTGAGGCAGCCGCCCGCCCCGTGCGCCAACATCAACCACACGCCCTGACCCCGGTAGCGCAGCGCGCTAGTCGCGAAGAGCACCACGTTGACCACCGTGAGGAGCGCGAAAAATATTAGCAAGGAAGAGCGATTCTCCGCGAGGCGGCGCACCCGGAGCCACCAACTCGCCCGCGGCTTTGCTGGCTTCAGGAGCTCGACGTCCGGCATCAGCCAGCACGCCTCGCTCCTGGAAATTAGCTCGAAAAGCTGCGGCTCGGCGACAGTTACCCGTTCGAACTCTTCGAAACAAAGGCACTGGTTGCCGTCGTCGTCGGCCGTCGACAGCAGCAGGTTCGTCAGTTCATGGACCCGCGATTCGCGGCGCCGCGAGGAATGCACCCCCGATGCCGCAGAGCCGGCCTCTTCGTCGAGGTTCATGGCGATCATGCGCCGAATCTCTTCGGGCTCGATCAGGCCATTGCCGTCCAAATCGTGGATCTGAAACGCGAGCCGCAGCTTGTCGCGTGCACTGCCAAAGACCAGCCGGCGCACAGCACCCAAATATTCCTCTCGACTGACGCGGCCGTCGCCATCACGGTCGAGTATCGCCAGCATGCGCTGAGCCAAGAATTCGCAGCGAATGCGCAAAGCGCGCTGCAGATCGCCAGCGTCAATCAGCTGATCGGAGCCGGCATGGCCTGCGAACGCTTGTGACAACAGTTCGAGCAGACGCGGCTCGAGTGAGCGCGCCGGCCGCGATGACGGCGGCACCCCGAGCGGATCGTACCTGCGAGGATTCTGCACCACCAGCTTTGAACCTTGATCGGCGCTAGCGTGCCGATCAATAGGCATTCTGCCAAGACGTTCCCTGAGTAGCGATGCCAAGCAGCGCCCCACCTGCGATCAGCCAGGTCGAGTTCAGCTTGAAACGCACTAGAAGGGCGGCGCTGACGACTGCCAGCAAGATCGTTTCCAGGTCTACGAGCGCTGCGCGGCATAGCTGCAGAGTGACCGTAGCCATCATGGCCAGAGAGGCGACATTCACGCCGTCCAGAAAAGCGCTCAGCGCCGCGGAGCGCCGGATCTTTGGCAGGAGCACTCCGCTGATGGCCACGAAGAAGAACGCGGGCAAAAAGATACCCAGCGTCGCCAGCAATGCGCTCGGCGGGCCCCCGAGCAGGTAACCAATGAACGTGGCTGTGGTGAACACCGGCCCCGGCGTCACTTGGCCAACCGCGATCGCGTCCAGCAACTGCGCTTCCGTCAACCAGTGCCGGTGCTCGACCAAGTCGCTCCGCAAAAAGGCCAAAAGGACGTAGCCACTGCCGAACAACACCGAGCCGATCTTGGCGAATACCAGAAACAACGCACTGGCACTGAACGGGGCCGCAGCGACCTTGGCTGCGACGACCGATCCCAGTGCCCCCGTCGAGGCAAAACTCCCGAGCATCAACGGTGCGGGCACTGCTGGTCGACGGACAACGAGCGCCATCAGGCCCGCGCTGGCGAGGCAGAGGAGTTCGTTGACCCCGAAGGCCGCCGCGAGCAGGGCAAGGATCCCGATTGCCGCCAGGGACCAGCTCTTGGCCGCCTTGGGGGCCAGACCGATCAGCGCCTGTAGCACGACCGCGATCATCACTGGCTTGA
>Ga0302323_100000756_pt1 | contig 26166 bp, 24 predicted proteins | sample Fen_T0_3_FD_201950 | JGI IMG/M metagenome (GOLD analysis project Ga0302323, IMG submission 201950) | Peat permafrost microbial communities from Stordalen Mire near Abisko, Sweden - Fen_T0_3 | ecosystem: Environmental > Terrestrial > Soil > Wetlands > Permafrost | place: Sweden: Abisko...
ACGGCGGCGGATCGCGCCCCTGCCTCCGTCCGAACACACCTCGCTTCGCTCGCCAGACGTTCGGACTGCGGCAGGGGGCGCACTCCGGCGCCTCCACGCCAGGAGGGGAGTGGCCGTCCCAGCGGCTCGTCCGTTACGGGCACTCGAAGCCTTCGCTCGCAGACACCTCGCTTCGCTCGCCAGACTTGCTGGCTGCGGCTTCGGCGTGCTCCGGCGCCTCCGTGCAGGAGGGGAGTGGCCGTCTCGCCGGCTAGTCCGTCGCGCGCGCTCGAAGTTCCAGGGTGTGCTCCCACTCGTGCTCGAGCATGCGGCGGAGCATCCGCGAGGCAGAGCGGGGAGGTTTGCCCTCGCCGCGCTCCACGACTCGGCTGAGTTCGTCGGGCGTCATTGCGCGAAGCCTGGCCATGAGCGCTTCCCGTTCGGCGGCGAGAGCGTCCCACGGCCGCTCGCCCGCCGCCTCGATCGCGGCCATGACCGCACTGCCGCCGCGAAGCGTCCCCAGCGTCGAACTCACGTACGACCACTCCGATTCCGCCACATGCGAGAGGATGCTCGCGGCCGAGCGCCCGCTCGAGGACGGCTTCTCGTGGAGTGGCCGAGTCTGCGCCATCGCCGCGGCCACGAGTTCCACGCGTGACCACCCGGCCCAGCGGAGCCGCCGCTCCGCGTCCGACGCGCTGAGCGGCAGCCGGTCCTGAGGGAACGCTCCCTGTCCGAAGCCGAGGAACTTGCGCTCGATCACGTGCTCGGCTACGACGAGTCCGATCGGCTCCAGATTGGTTACGTCGTCGCCGTGGCGGCGCAGGAATTCGATGCGTTCGTGGATCGCCTCCCTTGCGGCCTCGGCCGCGCTGTCCGACGTGGCGGCCACCGTAGAGCAGCCTGGGAGTCCGGGCACATAGAGCCAGGTCTTCCGGCGTTGCGGGCCGGACTCCAGGTAGATGTCGTATCGCATCGGCTAGAGCCCGAGGGCCTCCTCGGGTGTTACGTACTCGAGGCCCTGATCTCGCGCCACGGCCTCGTGTGTCACCTTGCCGGCGAACACGTTCAGACCGTCGCGAAGATGGCAGTCGGCGGCCATCGCGGCACGGTGGCCTTTGTCCGCCAGGGCGAGCGTGAACGGAAGCGTCGCGTTGTTGAGTGCGAATGTGGAGGTACGGGCGACCGCTCCCGGCATGTTGGTGACGCAGTAGTGGACCACGCCGTCCACGACGTAGGTGGGATCCGAGTGGGTCGTGGGTCGGGAGGTCTCGAAGCAGCCACCCTGGTCGATGGAAACGTCCACGACCACGGACCCGCGCCGCATGCCACGGATCATCTCGCGGGTCACAAGCCGAGGCGCCGTACCGCCGGGACTCAAGACGGCGCCGATCACCAGGTCCGCCGAGATGACGCTTTCCTCGATCGCGTCGGTCGTTGCGTACCGGGTCTTCAGCGCCGGCGCGAAGATCAGGTCGAGTTCCTTGAGACGCGGCAGAGATCGGTCGAGCACCACGACGTCGGCCTCGAGACCGAGCGCCATTCGCAGTGCGTTCATGCCGACTACCCCGCCGCCGAGGATCACGACCTTCGCCGGGGGAACACCCGGGACGCCGCCGAGGAGGATTCCACGCCCGCCGGCTTCACGCTCGAGAGCGTGGGCACCCGCCTGGATCGACATCCGGCCGGCCACCTCGCTCATCGGGGCCAGCAGGGGCAGGCCGCCCCGCTCGTCGGTGACCGTCTCGTAGGCGATGCCGATGCAGCGAGCCTTGAGCAGGCCCTCGGTCTGGGCGCGGTCGGGGGCCAGGTGCAGGTACGTAAACAGGACCTGGCCCTCTCGCAGCATCGCGATCTCGGTGGGCTGCGGTTCCTTGACCTTGACCACGAGCTCGGCTCGGGCGTACACGGTGGCCGCGTCCGGAACGATCTCAGCCCCGGCGGCCCTGTAGTTGTCGTCGCTCAGGTCTATGGTCTCGCCCGCGCCCGCCTGCACGACGACCTGGTGGCCGTGGGCGGTCAGTTCACGAACTGAGCTTGGAGTGAGACCAACCCGGTACTCGTTGTCCTTGATCTCGCGGGGTACACCGACAAGCATCTCGACCTCGTTGCTGTGTCGAACACGCGCTTGGCTTGCGATCCGCTACTCGTCTCGGACGCTCGTCGCTGCGCACGACGAGCCGTTTGCACCATTCTGCCACTTGGGTCGGAAGCTGCCCGGCGCGGTATCAGCCGGTCCGGTGGTTGCGGCCGGCCGGCGAACCGGCCGGTCCCGGACATGCGCAGACGGCGCGACTGGCCCGTAGTCGCGCCGTCTGCACGAGCATTCCAGCGACTGCCGTGTCCCAATGGCCGTACGGGGACACGACGGTGAAGCGTTTGCGCTCAGCGCCGCATGTTCGCGTTGACTCTCCGGATGTGCGAGCGGTTGACGAGCAGCACGTCGCGGGGAGTGTCTCTCAGCGTCACGCCGTTTACGCTCACGGACGGGCTGAAGACGGGCAGGAACAGCTCCGTGCCGCGCTCGGTCAGCGACAGCGGGTCCTGGGACGGCAGGAGGAGAAGCACGCCCGACACGGTGAACGGCGTGGCCGTGAGCGTCACGTCGTATGCCACCCGGAACTTGCTCCAGGCGTCCCTGTCGGCATCGCTGACCACAGGCTCACCGTCTTCGGCGGGCATTGCAATCGTGATGTCGTATGGGTCGACGTTCTTGAGGCTCGCGGGGGACAGCGGGCCGCCTTCGTTCTTGCCCTGCTGGGGGCTGCTGACGTCGATCGCGGCGCGCTTCTCGAGTGCGTCGGCGAGCTTGACGCCGCCTTTCGCAAGCACGGCATCGATGCGCCCATCTTCGGTGAGCGCCACGAAGTGGCCGGGCTTCTTTCGCGTGACGATGATTCCCGCCGTGCCCATTGCGGGGTTGAAAGTGCCTACGGCCATAGTCTTCTCCCTTTCACCCGCGGACCCCGGGTCACGACCGAGCGGTCGAATCAACCGTGTTGCCGGGCCAAACCAAGGACTGGCTACCAGGCGAGTCCTCAGAGGTTTCGGCATCGGCCGACATCAACTTGACGCATCAAGAGGCCCTGCCCGCACCTCCGGTGGTCCTAATGCGCGTTCCGCATCTGGGGTCGAGCCGAACCATCGTGAAGCTATGCCCGGTTCGTGGGCCGATCAAGGACCCGGGCGTAAGCGGCGCATGGGTGATTCGGGTAGGGCGGGCGGTGAGGCCGGCGGACCTACAACGCGGGCCGGTAGGGCAAGTAGGCCGGATACCACATGGCCGCGTCCACGGCCGCCTCGATCTCATCGTCTCGGTAGAGCCTGCCGACACCGCAGTTGCGGCACTGGCTCACGACCTGGACCGCGATCCGGCGCGAGACCGCCCGCAGATCGGCCACAGCCGGATACAGCGCGCCTGCCTCCAGCCGCTCGGGAGTGACCATCTCCGCCAGTGTCTGCGCCGCGAGCAGGAACATCTCGTCCGTGATGCCGCGGGCTTCGGCGACGATCGCGCCTAGGCCAACCCCAGGGAAGATGAAGACGTTGTTCGCCTGGCCGACGACATGAGTCCGGCCGTCCACAGTCACGGACGGGAATGGGCTGCCGGTGGCGATCAGCGCTCGTCCTCCGGTCCAGGCAAGGATGTCGGACGGGATGGCCTCCGACTTCGCGGTGGGGTTGGACAGCGGGAAGATGACGGGCCGCTCCGTGTGCGCGGCCATTTCCCGAATCGCTTCCTGGGTGAAGTTGCCCGGCACGCCGCTCGTTCCGATGAGCATCGTGGGCTTGACGGCGGCCACGACCGCCTCGATGTTGAGCCGCCCGGCAGGCGCCACGCCCGAGAGGCCGTACGCGGCCATCCCCTCGGGACCGAGCGCGAACTCCAGCTTGTCGGCGTCGATGGGATCGCGAGTGGCGAAGCAGAGACCCTGCGAATCGACCGTGACGATTGCGCGCTTGATCGTGGCGTCGTCCGCGCCCGCGGCCTGCATGGCTGCTCGGACCATTCGTGCGATACCGGTACCGGCTGCTCCCGCGCCGACGAACACGAAGCGGTGCTCGGAGATCGGGCGGCCGAGCGCCCGGGCCGCCGCGAGGACCCCGGCCAGAACCACGGCCCCGGTGCCCTGGATATCGTCGTTGAAGCTGGTAATCCGGCCGCGATAGCGATCCAGGATCCGGATCGCGTTGTGCTGCTTGAAGTCCTCCCACTGAAGCACGGCTCGGGGGCACACATCGAGGATCGCGGCGACGAATGCCTCGATGAAGTCGTCGTATTCGGGGCCGCGCAGGCGCCTGTTTCGGTAGCCGATATAGAGGGGGTCGGCCAGGAGCGCTTCGTTGTCGGTGCCCACGTCAAGGCAGACCGGCAGGGTGTGGGAGGGATAGATCCCTGCTCCCGCGGTGTAGAGCGCCAGCTTGCCGATGGGGATCCCCATGCCGCCCGCTCCCTGGTCACCGAGGCCCAGGATGCGCTCGTTGTCGGTCGCGACTATCAAGCGAATCTCGTCCGGCGTGGGCCCATCGCTACCGGCATCGGGCCGGGCGTTGCGGAGGAGTTCGGGGATCCTCTCGATATCGTCGGGAGTGATCCACAGTCCGCGCGGCCGGCGGAGGATGTGGCTGAATTTCTGGCACGCCCGGCCCACGGTCGGCGTGTAGATGATCGGCATCATCTCCTCGAGGTTCTCGAGAAGGAGCCGGTAGAAGAGCGTCTCGTTGCGGTCCTGCAGCGAAGACAGACCGATGAACCGCTCCAGATCGTCGTGCTTTCGACGGATGTGCTCGAGTTCCAGGCCGACCTGATCCTCGATGACGGACATTCGCGGCGGCAGCAGCCCGCGTAGCCCAAAGACGTGCCGCTCGCCCTCGTCGAAGCCGGTGTCCTTGTTCAGTAGCGGGCGCGCGAGGAGATCGGCGCCGCGCTGCGGGATGCGCTGAATACCGGACGGACGCAGCTCCTTGACGGAGCGAGGGAGTTGTCTCATTCGTTCAGCATCTGCCCTGAACGGCGTGGGCGGCAACGTCCGTTCGGCCCGTAGCAGGAGCGGGTAGTCGTACTACCCGAGGTACCGACCCTCGACTCGCCACCCCTCTCGGTCTCAGCCGCAGGGGCTGTCCTCGCCTGGGAGGAGGACGCGAACCTGCAGCGACTTCTTGACCCCGGCGGAGTCAACGAAGCGTGTCAGCTGGTTGGCGTTCTGGAGGATGGGCAGCAGTTTGGTCAGGTCGGCGCCGGTGACGGTCGCGCACCTGGTGCCGTCACTACCCAACGCGCTGCCGAGCGTATCGAAGTTGCCGGCCAGCGGCCATTGGACCTCCTTGGCCGTAAACCCGGCCTGGGGCTCGGCCACCGGCTGCGTCATCACCGCCACGGCGGTCGGCGCGTACGCGGCCTCTTTGCCGAGTTCGGGCGCGAGCCATGCGTCGAGGGAGTGGACTCGCGTCCAGAACGAGGCGAAGGCGGCTCCCGGCTCGGAGTCACTCGCCTGGATCGGCCCCGTCAGATCGTGGGTGACCCCATCTACCACCAGGCGGATGTGGGCGACGATGGATCCGGGCGCGATCCCCTGGGCATAGTCGGTCTTGCCTTCGAGAAGGCCGTCCCTCCTGGCCTCATCGATGACCGTGGCCACCCCTTTGTCGCTGATCGTCCGCGCCACGGGCCCGACGTAGATGGGCCCCGGGTAAATTGTGGGAATCGCGATCAGACCGCTGACGAACTGCCCGTCCGAGATCGTCGCGGCGGGAAGCCAGCCGAACGTGTACTTCAGGGCGAGCGCCTGGGTCTGCCAGACGCGCATGTAGAAACCCGTGGTCGACACCGACGTGCCCGGCGTGGGCGCCACCGGGGCCGGCGACGCACAGGCCGTGGACGAACCCGGCAACGGCGGGTCAGTGGGCAGGCAGAGGCCCGCGTCATGAGACGGGACGGGCGACGCGGGGAATACAGGTGAGGTGCCCGCGACCGAACAACCGGCCAGGGTGGCCGTTACGAGTAGCGAAGCTCCGAGGAGCCTGAAGAAGCCGAGCGATCTTGCTGGCATTGTCGTCCCCAGTTGCGATGTGGCAATCATGCCCCTATCGACGCCCGCAGGCGAGTCCTGGTTCCGCCTAGCCGGTAATGACCGCCTTCACCGCCGCGACCACGGTCGGCAGGTTCGCGGCCGAGAACCCGGCGACGTTTACCCGGCCTCTGCTGACCACGTATACGCCGAACTCGTCGCGCAGGCGCGCCACCTGGTCCGCGCCCAGGCCAAGGAGGGCGAACATACCGCGCTGCCGGCGGATCGGCTCCCAGTTACCCGGGACGTCGGCTGCGACGAGGGCGTCCACCAGGGCCGCCCGGTTCGCGAGGATCCTGTTTCTCATCCCGGCAAGGTCTACTTCCCACTGGGCCCGCAGATCTGGATCGTTGAGGATCGTATCCACGATGTCGGCGCCGTGGGCCGGTGGGTTGGAGTAGTTGGACCGGATGGCGATCTTCACATGGCTCAGAGCCGAGGCGGCGCGCGCCGAGTCGGCGGCCACGACCGTCAGCGCGCCTACTCGCTCGTTGTACAGCGCGAAGTTCTTCGAGTAGCTCGAGCAGACGAGGAACTCGAGCCCCGGCTGTGCCAGGCCGTCGAGCCAGTCGGCATCCTCGCGCAGTCCGTGGCCGAATCCCTGATAAGCGAAATCTACGATCGGCACGAGTTCACGCTCGACAACGACCTGGCCGATTTCCGCCCAGGTCCGCGGATCCGGGTCCACGCCGCTCGGGTTGTGGCACGAGCCGTGGAGGAGGACCACATCGCCCGAGGCGGCGCCGCGGAGACCCGCGAGCATCCGGCTCACATCCACGTTGCGCCCCGAGTCATCCAGGTACGGATATGTCCGCGGCGTGAACCCGGCCATCGTGAAGAGTTGCGGGTGGTTGGGCCAGGTGGGCTCGCTCAGCCAGATCGTGCGCGAGGAGCCGGTTTGCAGCAGGAAGTCCGCGGCCACTCGCAAGGCACCAGTGCCCCCGGGCGTCTGGGCAGTGGCAGACCGGGCATTGGTCACGATCTCGTGGTCGGGACCGAAGACGAGGTCGCGTACGGCCGACTTGTAGGTGGGACGGCCGTCGATCGGCAGGTAACCCTTGGGCCCCGCCTTCGCGAGCAAACGGCGCTCGGCTTCGAGCACCGACGGGATCACCGGAGTTATGCCGGTTTCGTCCACGTATACGCCCACCGAGAGGTTGACCTTCGTGGGGCGGGGGTCCGCTTTGAAGGTCTCGGCGAGTCCGAGGATCGGATCGGCGGGAGCGGGCGTCAGGGATCGGACGGGCAGCGACACGGGTGTCTTCCTTGAGCTGACGGCTATGTGTGGTCCGAACGATACCGAAATCTGCCGGGTGGGGCGGCGAACCTGATCGAGGCCGTCAGTCGGGACGGGTGGAGCCCCGGCCGTTGTGCCGGGTCTCGAGCGACTTCCGAACCATCGAGGCCAACCTTTCGAGCGAGTAGGGCTTCTCCAGCATCGGCGCGTCCACGTCCGCGACGGTATCGCCGATCTGATCCGGACCGTATCCGGACGAGTACAGGATGGCGGTGTCGGGGTGGTGGCGATGGATCAGCGCGGCGAGTTCCGGCCCGGACATGCCGGGGATTACGACGTCGGTGAACAACAGGTCAAACGGGTGCTCTCGAGACGAGGCCAGCACGATCGCTTCGCTGCCGTTCATCGCGGGAGTGACGTCGTACCCGAGACGACGCAGGCACGCCAGCCCGAATGACGCCACGCCTGGGTCATCCTCGACGAACAGAATCGATTCGGTGCCGCCGATCGGCCCGCCGAGGCCGGACGCCGCGGGCACGACGCCCGACGCCGCGGGGAAGTGAAGCTCGAACGTCGCACCCTGGCCCGGCGGCGAACTAACGACCACGTGCCCGCCCGACTGGGCCACAAAACCATGGACCATGGCGAGGCCCAATCCCGTCCCCTTGCCCGGCGGTTTGGTTGTGAAGAATGGTTCGAAGACATGGTCGATCGAGCCTGCCGGGATCCCGGTGCCGGTGTCCGAGGCGACCAGCGCCACGTGAGCTTGGGGGTCGTCCTCGCCGGAGGCGACGCAGTTGGCGTATCGCCGCACGGCCAGAGTCAACTCGCCGCCCTGCGGCATGGCGTCGCGTGCGTTGGCGGTCAGGTTGAGTATCGCCTGCTCCAGGCTCGGCGGATCCACCTCCGCGAGCTCCGGTGACCTCTCCGACTCGATTCGCACATGGATCGTCTCGCCTACCAGGCTCCGGACCAGAGGCTCGACCCCGATGAGGAATTCGCGCAGGTCGACGAGTTGAGCATTCAGCGGCACCCGGCGGGAGAACGCCAGCAGTTGGCGAGTCAAGGTGGCGGCGTGCTCGGCTGCCGTCAGGATCGTTCGAGCATCCTCGCTCGGGTCCGGGCTGTCACCGGAGGCGATCAGGGACGCGAACCCGGCGATGGCGGTAAGGCTGTTGTTGAAGTCATGGGCCACGCCGCCGGCGAGCTGACCAACCGCCTCGAGGCGCTGAGACTCCACCAGGCGGGCGGCGATCGACTCGCGCTCGGTGAGATCCAGGAACTGGACCACGATCCCCACGATGTTGCCGTCGCCGTCGCGCTCGAGCGCATCGTGGACCTCGGCCCGGACTTCGGTGCCGTTCTTGTGAAGGAATGAGGTGCTTCGGGGGCCCGGAAGCTGGCCGTCCGCAGCCTGCGCGAGCCTCTCTCGGACGGCCGGGTGCAGGTTCTCAGGCACGATCTCCGTGATGCGGGACCCGATGACTTCTCCGGCGGCCCAGCCGAGAAGACGTTCGGATGCCGGGTTCCAGGAGTCCACGATCCCGTCACGATCCAGCGTGACCGTTGGTAGCGGGGAGTTCTCGACCGTGGTCCGCAGCCGCTCCAGCGCCGTGCTCGCGGTCCTCTCGGCCAATCGCGCAGCTTCGGCGGCGCCCTCCTTCTGCGCGACCGAAGCCCTCCAGTGCCCGGCCGCCCAGGCGAGGACCAGATAGCCCAGGAAAGTGCCCACGCCCAGCATCCCCACCGCGAACGGCACCGGCGCCACGTTGGGGATGGACGCGACCTCCGGGCTCGAACGAGCAAGCCACGCTCCGACCACGCCCGACAACCAGGAGCTCGCGAGCGCGATACGCATCGGCCAGCCGTCGAGGATCGACACCACGAGTATCGCGCCGAGGATGGGCACGGACACCGCAATGTCCAGGCCGAGCGGAAGCACGCCACCGGCGAGTATCGCGCCCGCATCTATCACAACCACGGCCGGAATCGCGAGCGTCCGCCACGATCCCCGTACACCTACGAAGACGAGAGCGCACGCGCAAGACGCCCCGATGATGATCGTCAGGAGGGGCGCCTTCTCACTGAGCGCGCTAGGGAGAAAGGCGAGCTGAAGCAGGCACGCGATGGGGATCGCGATCGCGACGGCCACCGCAAGCACCCGCGCGGCACGACGCGTTGCACGGTCGGGCACAGGCGCTGCCAGATTGCGGGACGCTTCCGGACTCGCGCTCACTGGGAGCTCGGGCCTCCAGATACTGTCGTGACGGACCCCGAACGCAGCATGACCGGCAGGGACCTCTCTGTCCAGACGCGGCGGGGACCTGGTGGATCGCGTCGCGCTACGTCCCACTCCCGGCCGCCGAGTTTCAGGCTTTTGTCAGCCAGTCATTCGACTATCTAAGTCGTGGGGCGCAGCGCATTCCCCTCCGCGTTGCGCCCCAGCCAACAGCCCCAACCACCGCACAGCCCCTCGCTCCCGGGACGGATTCGGGGACACGGCATCGAGGGCGCTGCGGGGGCCTCGGCTTGGGCTCCGATCTGCCGACTACTCCTCCGGAGGCCTTCCGGTAGGAGGTCGACCAGGATTCGATCGGAGGTCGACGTTTGACTGAGCAGATGCGCCGGAACGGACTCCCGTGCGACGCGCCCCTCGTCAATGTCGATGGCGCGGATGCCGATCGCACCCCCGCACGCATCGGACCCGGCACCGCCGCGACCCGATCGGTCGCCCTCGTGGTCACCGCGCCAACGGACCGAGTCTACGGCGACCAGTTCTTCTCGGAGCTGCTGCGCAGCATGAACGCGGCGTTGGCCGAGTACTCACTGCTGCCGGTGATGATCACGCCGCAGACTCCAGACGAGGTGACCGCAGCCCAGGAGTACCTGCTCGGCGGGCACGTAAGCGGGGTTATTCTGGTCAACCCGGACGGAAGCCACTCGCTGCCGGAACGGCTCAGGGATGCAGGCGTGTCTGTTGTCCTCCGCGGGACTCCGCCGCGCGGGATGGTGATCAGCTACGTGGACAGCGACAACCGTCACGGCGCCCAGCTCGCCGTTGAGCATCTGCTTTCCATCGGCCGAAGAAGGATCGCCGTCATCTCGGGCCTGCTCGACCAGGTGGACGCCATCGACCGCCGACTGGGTTATCGCGATGCATTGACCGCGGCGGGCATCCACCTGGACCCCACACTCGAGGAAGTGGCGGACTACCTTCCCGAGCGAGCGCACATGGCAATGGAGCGGCTCCTCCTGAATCATCCCGACGTGGACGCAGTCTTTGCGGCATCGGACTCCATGGCCGTGGCCGCGCTCGGCGTCCTGCGCCAGGCCAGGAAGCGGATTCCGGAAGACGTGGCGGTCATCGGCTTCGACGATTCCCGGACTGCCAGCGTCTCCGATCCGCCGCTGTCCAGCATCCGACAGCACATCGACAGGATCGGCCGCGAGACCGTCAACGTCATGCTTCACGAGATGGACGAGCCGGGTGGAACCCCGACGCAGGTGATATTCCCCACCGAACTCGTCATCCGACAGTCCACCGTGCCCGACTCCGGGACGGCCGGCCGCGACTGATCCCGCGAACGAGACGCGGCTGCCGGAACGTACGCGCCCGGAGATGTCACGATGTCTCGACTGTGCGAACGGCTCCGACACGACTATCCGCCGCGCGGCAGGGCGCTCATGCGAAGCGTCACGCCGCCGAGATCCTCCGTCTGTCCGCGGCCGCCGCGATCGTGCCCATCGCCGGCTGGATGTTCTGGGCCTTCATCCTTCACCTCGGCCCCAACGACTTCCACGACTACTGGCTTGCCGGCCGCCTCGTGTTGCAGGGCCACTCCCCTTACGACGCGCAGGCGCTTGCCGATCTCGCCACTCGCGAGCATCTGACGTTCCTGCTCGGCGGCGGGTATTCGTACCCGCTTCCCTTCGCGGTGGCGATGGTCCCGTTCGGGGCGCTGCCGTTCGAAGAATCGGTGGTCCTCTTCAACGCGCTGTCGATCGCGGCGTTCGGAGTGTCGGTTGCCGGCTGGATCGTTTGGGCTCATGGAGCCGATCCACTGCTCGGCCGCCGGCGTCTCCTTCTCGCCCTGGCCGCGGGGGTGTACCCGCCGGTCTACGGCACGGTGGCGATGGGCCAGGCGAACCTCATCCTGTTCCCGCTGCTGGCCCTCGGCACGGCCCTGGCACTCGACGGAAGCGGCCGCGGCCGGCAGGCGGCGGGGGGCGTCGTCCTGGGTGTCGCCGCCATCGTGAAGCTCTTCCCCGGCGCACTGGTGGTGCCGCTCATGCTCGGGCGGAGGTTCCGGGCGGCGGGCGGGATCCTGGCCGGCGCGGCCGGCGCGCTGGCTCTCGCCACAGCCCTTGCACCGTGGGCGGCCTCCGGGAGCGGCGGCCTGTCCTCGCTCTTCGACACGGATGCCTTCTACACGAACCAGTCGATCAACGGATTCGTGAGCCGGCTCGTGCTGGCCACGGACAGGTCCGTGGCGATCGTCCCGGGAGCGCTCGACCCGAGGGCGCTCATGCTCGGTCTCACCGCCGCTTTCGGTGTCGCGACCCTGTGGGTGCTCTGGGGCGCGCGCGATCGCCTGGGCACGCGGCGGGGTCTGGCGCTTGGTCTGGGCCTGGCGCTGGTAGCCGGCACGATCGGCGCCCCGAAGAACAGCTTCTGGAACGAATCGGCCACGCTCCTGTGCGCCGGACTGCTGCTGGCGGTGGAGGCGCCCGATCTGCACCCGGGACGGCTCGGCCGGATCGACCTCGCGCTCCTCGTGACGTGGTTCGGCTGCGCCGTGGCATGGGCCGCCGTTTGGGCCGTCGAGCCACCCGCCGCAGGACCACTCTCGGCCGTGGTGACGCTGGCCTGGTCGTCGTCGCTGTACGGGCTGCTGGCCTTGTGGATCCTCTTTGTCCGTCGGTTGTGGCGTGCCGCCGATCCCGCGGCCGCTCAGGAGTCCGCGACGATCTCGTAACCGAGACGGGCGCGCAGCCGGCCGAGCGCCGCAAGCACGGGCGTACCGAATGCCAGGACCACGAGCGCATCGCCGACGGCCCTGAACGCATCCCAGGCAACCGACGTCAGGGCGTAGTAGCGGACGTACCGCGAGAGCGTCTCCCCGGCCGACAGCCCCGGGATCCAGCCGATGTTCTCAACGCCGCGGTAGAAGGCCACCCAGCCGTAAATGTCGGTCAGGGCTCCGTAGGCGAAACCGGTCACGATGGCGACGGCCACCAGCACGCCGATGTCGACGCGATTTGGGAGCCAGCCGACCCGCGCCGGACGCACGCGTCGGACGACTTGCCCTGTAACGCCGGCCGCAACGCCCACCCAGCCGACGGCGAATGTCTCGTACGGCAGCCACGGACCCACGCCGCCCGTGACCAGGGCGGATACCAGCAGGGCGAACGACCCAACGAGGAAGCCGTAGCTTGGCCCGAACTCGTAACCCGCGGCAATAACCAGGAAGAAGATGGGGCTGAAGCCGCCTACGCCATTGACCATCGCCAGCCTCAAAGCCGCGTCCACGGCAGCGAGCGCGGCGAGCAGGGCCAGCCGGCCCGAGTCAAGACGTCGCGAGCCCGTCTCCATTGCCACCAGCATGGCAACGGCCCCGATCGTCATCGCCAGCGCCGGGGTCTCCGCCGGAAGCCCGGAACCCAGGAACGGCCACAGGAAGAGCGCCGCCCCGACCAGGGACGTAGCGAGGAGTCTCATCTCCGCCCTCGCGCGATGTCTCGGTCGAGCGCGCTCAGCGCTCCGCCGACCGTGACCGGACCGCCGGGGAACAGACGTCCGATCTGCGTCACCCACTCCGACCCGGCCGCGAACGCGACCTCCGGCGGACCCAGGTCCACGGCCCGGCCGTCCTTCAGGAGAACGACACGGTCCGCGACCTCGGCGGCAAGATCGATGTCGTGTGTGGCAATCACGACCGACGACGGCCGCGCGCTGAAGCGCCGAATGTAGGCGCCGAGCGATCGGCGGGCCGCGAGATCCATGCCGCGCGTGGGCTCGTCGAGCAACGCGAAATCGGGACGGCCGGCAAGCGTCGCCGCGATCGCCCCGCGCTGACGCTCACCCGACGAGAGGTCGCGCGGGTATCTGCCGGCGAGGTCCGCAAGGCCGAAATCGGCGAGGACTCCGTCCGCGGTGTCGGTGCCGGCTTCGGCGGCTGTGGTCACGCCAAGGCGGCGGACTGTGAGTTCCACCTCCGCCCTGAGCGTGGGGAGATGGAGCATCGAAGCGGGGTTCTGCGGCACGTAGCCGGCACGGCCTCCATGCCTCTGCACGGTGCCGGAGAGCGGCGGCAGCAGTCCGGCGAGCGTCCGGAGGAGCGTCGTCTTGCCCGATCCATTCGCTCCGACTATCGCGACGACCTCGCCCTGAGCGGCCGCGAACGAGAAGCCCTCCAGGACCGGATCCGCCGCGGGGCCGACGGTCAGGTCTCGCGCCTCCCAGGCAGGCTCGTCCCCGGTGCCACGCGGCACGGACCGGGCGGCGGGATGGCTGAGGTTTAGATCGCGCGAGACCGAGTTCGCCGCTTCCTCCACGGTCAGCGGTAGCGGCATCCATCCCGCCCGTATCGCGAGCTCCAGCAGCGGCGGGGGACTCGCGAGGCGCGCCGCCAGCTCGCGGACCGGACCCGGCCCCAGCGCACTGCCGTTCTCCATCAACAGCAACCGGTCGGCCGCGGGGAGCACCTGCTCGAGCCGGTGCTCCGCGAGCAGCACCGAGCGTCCTCGTGTCGCAAGGCTCAGGCACGCGGCCAGCACGGCATCCGCGCCTTCGCGATCCAGCTGCGACGTGGGCTCGTCGAGCGCCACGAGCTGCGGTCGGAGTGCCAGCACCGCGGCAAGCTGGACACGCTGCCGCTCGCCCCCGGACAGCGTTGCCAGGCGCCGAACGCGCAGCTTCTCGATGCCCAGCAGGTGCAGCGCCTCGTCGACGCGGTCGTGCATTTCGGGCCGGGCCATACCCGCGTTCTCGAGCCCGAAGGCGATCTCGCGCTCGACGGTGCCGTAGACCGACTGCGTCTCCACATCCTGGAAGACGAGACCCGCGTGCCGTGCGAGCCTCGGTATCGGTGTCCGAAACGCGTCGAGTCCGGCGACGATCGCCGAGCCGGATATGCGGCCACCGTGGAACTGCGGCACCAGCCCGTCGAATACGCGTAGCAACGTGGACTTGCCGCCGCCCGAGCCACCGGCGACGAGCGTGAGCCCGGGCTCGATCTCGAGGGTCACGTCGCGCAGGGCCGGCGAGGCCGCGTTCGGGTACCAGTAGGTGAGGTGCTCCAGGCGCGCGATCGGTCCGCTCATCTGACCGGCTCCCGAACCTGCGGCGCCGGCGGCGCGAAGGCGGGCAATGCCAGGGCAAGACAGGCCGCGACGAGGATCGGATTGACCTCCGGGAGCGCAAGCGTGGGGTACGGGTACCAGTCCACGGGAGCGCCGGCGAATCTCAGGACGATGAAGAGCGTCGCGGCGACCACCGAGGTGGCGCAGACGGCGACGTCCCACAGGCGCCATCGATGGCTTGCGAAGCTCGTCCTGGGTCCCGCCCCGAACCCGCGCGACTCCATCGCCTCGGCCAGCAGGACGGAGTCCTCGATCGCGGTCAGGACGACCGGCACCATCACCTCGTTCCACGACCGGATTCCTCGAGGGCGCCAGCCGCGCATTCGTTGCGCGTCGCGCACGGAAGCGAAAGTCCGGCCGAAACCGGAGACCAGGTTCATCGCCGTCGCAAGCGCGATGCCGGTGCGTTCCAGGGGACGGGGCAGGGCGTCCACGATGTCGTGCGACTCCAGGATCAGCGATAGGGGAGCGACGGCGACGAGCGCGGCCGTCAGCCCGAGCCCGACGGTCACCCCAAAGGCGACCGACTCCACGGTGACGGGGCCCCCGAACACGGGGATGGCATCCGGTATTCGGAAGAGGACGTCCGCCCCGGTGTGGCTCACCACCACATTGACGAGCACGGCGAACAGCGCCGAGAAGGCCACGGCGGCACCCAGCCTCCGCAGGCTCCGGCCTCGGGGCAGCCACGTCAGAAGGACGTCGAGCGCGGCCAGCGTCACGAGACCGCGGTACACCGGGTTGTCCGTCGAAAGCGCCGCCACGACGGCGGCCAGCGACCATACGATCCACGCGCGCCGGGCGAGGCCGGTGGCGCGATCGGCGGACGTGGTCTCGCTCACCGAGTTCGGCGGCGAGCGGTAAGGACCCGGATGATCAGGAGCCCTCCCAGGCCGCCGGCGGCGATCGCCGTGAGGACCAAGCCCGGGTCGGGACCGTGCCCCGAGTCCGACGCGGGCGTTGCCGCGGTCCGCGCCGCGGGATCGGGCGTGGTTTCGGCGGACGTTGCGCCGGACGTGGCGCCGTTGATCTCCACGGAACCCGAGTCCGCGGCCGCGATGGGCGAGCCCGAGCCGGAGTCCGCGGCCCCGGCCGTGGCGCCGGCCGTCGCGCCGGCCGCGGCACCGGTCGTGGCGCCGGCCGTGGCACCGGCCGTCGTGCCTGCGCCGTGAGTCGGAGTGGCCGCCCGCGTGGCCGCCGGAGTCGGCGCCGGAGTGGCCGCCGCGCACACACTCGCGGGCGTCGCGGGCGCGAGCACGGCCCCTGCCGCCGGTTCGTATCTGAAGCCCTCGGCGTCGCCGTCGGCAAGCGTCAGCGACGATATGCCCAACGCGGATAGCTGCCACGCGCCGCCGCCTCGCGACACGAACACGGCCCAGTAGTAGTCCTGGCCCGGGCAGCTGGAATAGCGTGCCGGTTCGCTATCGACCGCGCACACGGCGTTCCCGAACCCGCCGAAGACCTGGCCGGACCATGCGATCCCCGTTTGGTTGAGCGTCGCCTCGCCGGTGATCGTGGCCCCGTCGAAGTCCACGCAGCGTTTGAGGACCGAGCCGTCGCCGTGCTGGATTACCACGGCCGCATGGTTCGGCCCCGCGGCGGCGCAACTCGAGACTGCCGGAGAGGCCGGCGCGAGTGAAACGAGCCCGGCCATGAACGACGCCAGTCCAAGTGCTAATCCCAATCGGAGGAACCTGGTCATCGGCGCTGCTCCCAGGGCCGCTCAACGTAGAGCCACCCGGCGCCGGCCACCACGGCCAGGCCGCCGAGGGCGGCGGCGAGGTAGATCAACGCCACGGGGACTCCACCGTCGGAGCCGGGCGACTTGGGTTGGTCTCCGGGCGCGCTCGGCGCCGGGGACGAGTGGTTCGTGATCCCGGCGACTGCTTGCGTGGCGGACTGCGTTGGGCTCGCGGTCGGCTGGGCCGTGGGAGCCGGCGTGGGGCCGGGCGTATCGGTCGGCTCCGGCGCGGACGTCGCAACGGCGACCTGCTTGGTCGTGGGCTTGGTCGTGGGCTTCGGCGTCGGCTTCTTCGTCGGCGTGGGCGTTGGCGTTCGCGTCGCCGTCGCTGTTGGCGTCGGCGTCGGCGTCGGTGTCGGCGTCGCGGTTGGGGTCGGCGTCGTCGTGGGGCTTGGAGCGGGGCAGGCCGTCGTCGGGACCGCTCGGCCGGCTGTGAACGTGACCGCCGCCGCGTATGGCTTGCGCATCAGCGCTGCCGGAACCTGGCTCGTGGTGAAGGCGCTTTCGCCGGAACCCGGGTACTCGAAACCGCCGTCCGGCCCCTGCATCGATCGAAGGTGAGTGAACACCGTGCCGCCGGTCGCCGTCCAGCCCGCCGATTCGGGGTTCTGACCCGCGGCGACCATGGCCTCCAGGACGGACGCGTCCGAGTCGGGGTCGCTGGCGGGCGGCCCGTACGTCGACGAGTTCTGGTACGGAAAACCGCCGTCGGCGAGCTGCTGAGTGTGGAGGTAGGCGAGGCCCGCGGCGTCGGCCGTGTGGACGCCCGCCGAGTCGAGCGCAATGAGCGCTATCGCCGTCGAGTTCGTGTCGCCGTTACCGGCGGTCGCGGGTGTCGTGCCGTAGCTCCAGCTGCCGTCCGAACCTTGAAGTGCGGCAAGCCTGGCCGTTGCCGCCGCCGGCACGGAGCCGCCGGAAGCGGTCACCGCCAGGATCGCGAACGCCTGGCTGAAGGTGGCTCCGTCGCCGTAGGAACCGGTGGCCGAGCCGTATACCGCGGCGAGTCGCGCCGACAGATCGCGTCCCGAGAATGCGGCCGGATCGCTCCCTGCCGCCACGACGGCCAGGATCGTCTTGCCGGTCTTGGCCGCGTCTCCTGTAGCGCCGTCGGACGCCGTGGCGAGGTACGAGAGCGCGCCAGTGCCGCCGGCGCAGCCCTTCAACGTGGACGGGTCATAGCCGGCCGCCGCCGCGCCGATCACGAAATCGGCAGTCTCGCCAATCGAGCCGTCGATCGACCCGTTGGTGCCCTGGGCGGCGAGCAGGTACTCGAGCGCGGCTGTGGCACGCTGCGAATCGGTGCCCGCAAGTGCGAGGTTCGAGGGGGAAGCCGCGGCCTGCGCAATAGGCCACGTGAGGAGTGCCGCCAGTATCGCGCTGGCGACGACGAGTCTTCGCATTGTTCCTCCGGCGGCATAGCCCGCCTGCCGGAAGGGACCTCGCCGCCGGAGGCCGCCCAACCGATCCGCGCAGGTGGGTGACTGAGCCATTGGCTGGCCAATGGCCTTCGCCGTTCGGTCAGGTCTCCTGGCTCGCGAATGTGAGTCATCGGCGTTGGCGATAACTACGCTGGCTGGTCGCCTTCCCGGGTTTCCCCAGTGGCTGAGCATCGGGCGTGTGCCCAATGGCTCGGGACCAGCCGCTCCTCGCTTACAGTTGCGCGACAGCGCCGGTTTTGCACCGGCTTCCCTGAATCGAGCGGCTTTATTCGATTGACGTGCTGAGCGTACCTCGCCGGCGGCGCGCGTGCCAGAGGCTTGGTGCACGGCCCGGCTCGGCGCGGCCGCCAATCCCGGCAGCGTGGCGCGGCCAGAAATCCGTGACCGTCCGACGGCGCCGGTCGGTTCGTCGCCGGGCCGCGGGCGGCATCTCGGCACTGGTACTCGTCGCGATTGCCTCGCTCGCGAGTAGCGCGCGCCCTGCCGCCGGCAGGCTTACTAACAGTTCTCAACGCGTTAGCTGGCGGGCGCGATCCAGTCCCGTGGCCTGCGCCGCTGCGCCGCGTCTGACCTCGCCGGGAGCCGCCACTCTTTGCTACGGACTCAAGAGACGGCGGTATTTACTGATACTTCCACGATCTGCTATGAGTCATCGTAGGTAGTGCGATTCGATTCCTCCCGCACTAACGTGAGCCGGCCCGGGTCCGGGCACAGGAGGAGCAGCCAATGTTGGCAATGTCGCTGAACCTCACGAACTGCGGAGCCTGGAACGGCCGGCTCGGGCAGATCCTCGTATATGCGTCCGGCGAAGCCTGCCTTGAAAACGTGGGGGCCAAGTAACCGCACATCTCCGTCACCGCGAAGAGCGGCCGCGCCCCGCATGGCCCGGCCGCTCTTCGATTCCGGGGCAGGAGCCGGGAAAGTGGGGGCGCCTTTGCGGCCCGCGGCGCAGGCCGGCCGCTCACCGGGTGAGCATATGCGACAGAACGGTGCGGGCCGGCAGGCGGCAGGTTGCTTCTGTCCGAATCGGGACACAGCATCAACGCCGACTCAGCGTCCCAGGTCGATTCTGTGCGTCTGGATGGGCAGGTCTAGCCGACGGACCGTCATCTCTGACCCCGAGTCGTCGCGGATGCTCACGGGATGAGCATCGAGCCGGCCCGCGGCGCCGAGACTTCTCGCTAGAGCGACACGCGCAGAATCACGGCCAGCTCTTCGTCGGTGAGCACTATCGGGTTCGTCTTCATGCTGCTGCCGCGGCTGTCCAGGATGATCCCGTGGATCATCGACTCGCGGATCCCGAACGACGAAAGCCACGGGACCACCAGGGTTGCGCGCCAGTTGTCCAGCAGCGAGACCAGCGCCGCGCGTGCCTCGACGTCCGACATCGCGCTCGCGGCCGCGCCCGCGGCTCCGGTCGCGCCCGCGGCTCCGGATGCGCCACCCGTACCGCCGGCGGCAAGCACACGCCCTACATCCGCGTAGCGGCGGAGCGCCGGGCTCTCCGGGGCTCGCGACTCCAGCGCCCGGATGTTCACACGCGTGGTCGCCGCGAGTACGGATCCGCATGCGGCACCGTGTGGGATCGGGAACTGCGCGCCGAGGGGCGATGCCAGTCCGTGTACCGCACCCAGCCCCGCGTTGGCCAGGCAGATGCCCGAGCACAGGGCCGCGTAGGCCATCCGCTCGCGGGCAATCGCGACCGGGCTGGATGGGGCGCCCGCGCCGTCGTGCCCGGTGTCCGCGCCGTCGTGCCCCGTGCCCGCGCCCCCAGCGCCCGCGCCCCCGGGCCCGGAGAAAGCCTCTTCGTACCAGGCCAGGAGACCGTCGCGGGCGGCGGCCAGGCCAGAAAGGGCCAGGGCGTCCGTGATCGGGTTGGCGCGGAGCGAGACGTACGACTCGATGAGCTGCGTGACAGCGTCCATGCCGTTGCTGGAAATGAGGTCCGGCGGGCAGCCCGCGAGCAGGTCTGGATCCACGATGGCCACCGCCGCAACCAGAGCTTCGTCGCGGAACGACTTCTTGAACGCACCCTCGCCGTGGGTCGACAGGACGGCGTTCTTGGTCGCCTCGCTGCCGGTGCCGGCGGTGGTTGGTACGGCGACGAACGGAACCGACGGACCCCGATATGGCAACTGCGGTCCCACGCCCTCGAGATGGTCCATCACCGAGTTGCCGGGGATGAGCAGCCCGGCGACCGCCTTGGCCGTGTCCAGGACGCTGCCGCCGCCGATGCCCACCACCACATCGACCGGCGCCACGGCACTCCCCGCCGAGCCACCTCGGACCCCGGCCACGATCTCGTCGATCTGCGCCGGCGACGGCTCCCCGTCGACCTCCGCGACGACGAGGTCCACGCCCGCGGCGAATAGGGCCGTACCGATGCGCGCCCAGTCTGGAGTGGCGGTGAATCCGCGGCCGCGAACAATGACGAGCGCCCGGGGCCCGTAACTCAGGACGATTTCGGGCAACTCCCCGGACTTGCCGGCCCCGAACATGATTCGAGGCAGGCGCGCCAGCGCAAACGCAGACCGCCCCGACGACGGATCCGCCACGGCTCCCGCGTCCATGGCCAGGCTGGTCTGGGGCGGTCCTTTCAAATCCATCGTCATTCCGGAAAGAGCCCGTCGTACCGGACGCCACGCCGTGGCTCCGCCATCCAGCCGGCTACCGTGTCGCGCCAGACGAGGTAGTGCGGGGTGTCCTTGTGCGCCCTGGCCGCGGCCTCGCCGGCATACGCCTCGTATGCAACGAACTGCGTGGCGTCCTCGGGCGATTGCAGGATGTCGAAGCGCAGGTTGCCCGGCTCGCGGATCGAGGCCTCATGGTTGATCCGGGTCGCGTCGATGAAGTCGGCCACGTGCTCGGGCTTGACGTGGACATAGACGACTGTGACGAACATCGGACGGCCCTCCTGGCAGGGATCGCAGGATCCGCGACCACCGCCGCAATCATCGCCCATCGGCCGGTAGGTCGGCGCGGCCACACCGCGGTCCGAGACACGCAGGCTCGGGGCGCGCAACGCGATGGGCCTTTACTTGGACACATGCCAAGACCGACAATGCGGACCGAGCCCATCCAGAGGCCGATGCCAGGCGCTGGACCAGAAGCGCCATCAGCGATAGCGAGGTCCACGTTGCGCCGCTTGTTCGTACTTGCGCTCGGCAGCGCCCTCCTGGCTTCCGCTTGCGGCACCTCGAGCTTCTGGCCAGGTGCGAGCTCCGCCGCGTCACAGGCCGTGACGGGAAGCTCCACCACGCCGTCGTCGAAGCCTTCGCCCGTCGCCACCAAGACGAAGGCGGCGCCGACTCTAGCGGCGCCGACTCCAACCGAAGTCGCGAGCTCCGCGGACGTGACCGCGGGATGGAGCACATTCGCTCCGGCCGGGGCGGGGTTCTCGGTCCTGATGCCCGGTGAGCCGGTGCTCAAGACGAGCAACTCCACCGACGCGACGACTTCGCTCTGGACGTACGAAGACGGCGCGGACCTCGCCTATTTCGTTGCCGAGGCGAAGTACACGAAAGGATCGCTCAGCGGGCAGCCGGCGGCCACGGTCTACACCAACGCGCTGGCCGGGATGGCCAAGAGCGGGACCGGGATGACGATCTCCGCGCAGGGAGACGTCACGGTGAGCGGCCACGCGGGCAAGTCGTTCACGCTTACCTCTACCGGCGCCACCGCAAAGGGATACCTGTTCGTCGTGGGCGACAACCTGTACATGGTGTATGCGTACTGGGCGCCGGCCGTGGACGGCTCACCCGATATGGACGCGTTCCTCGCGAGCTTCGCGTTCGCGGCCTGACCGCTACATCCTTACCGCGGGGCCTAGACGCCGGACGCCGAGTGCCGCGGCGTCCGAATCGCACCATCATCGCCAGGGAGCAGGTCATGACGCCGGAACAGCACGCCTCGATCGCTCGGAAGCTCATCGACGAAGTCGCCGCGCTCGTGCCTGAGTACCTCGCTGACCCGATCGACTTCGGCATGTCGAACGGCAACGGCGCCGTGATCGTGATAGATCCCTCCGGCGGCATTGCCGGCCGGATGTTCGGCACGGACCGCGACGCCACCAGGGCCACGTTCGGCAACGCGACCCGGAAGGCTATACAGGTTCGCGTGACCGGCTACGCCACGGGCCGTTTCGAGGAGCTCGTCTTCTCGGGCCGACTTGATCCGCACCAGTTCGGGATAGAGCATCCGGACTTCATCGGCTGGACGGGCGGGGTGCCGGTGCTGACCGAAGACGGCGAGCTGATGGCAGCCGCGTTCTCCGGTTTCCGTGGAACGAGCGATGTGGCCATCATCGAACGCGCGGCCGCAAAGCTGGGGCTTCGGGTCAAGAAGGACTGACGGGCCCTCGCGTCGCTAGTCCTTTGCCCGCCGGCCGTCCAGCGTCAGCTCGAACCAGATCGCACGCCGCGGATCGAGCAGGTTCTCCAGGATCCGCCTTATCGACTCGCGATAGGCGGGCCAGACGGCCAGATCGAGCGCCTCTTCCGGAGTAACCCAGCGCATGGCGTTGTGCTCATGGGAGATCCGCGGTTCACGGTTGGGCTGCACACGAACCGCGAACACCGCCCCGCTGACGATGGCCCCGACGGACGGTTCGTGGAACTGGTTGACCTGATCCAGGTCGTACAGCGCGACGATCTCGTGCGGCCCAAAGCCCGTCTCTTCGACCAGCTCGCGGAGCGCGCCGGCGGTGACGGACTCCCCGTCCTCGAGACTGCCCGAAACGCACTGCCAAAGGCCTGGGAGGATCCGGCCAGGCGAACGGCGCAGCATCAGGATCTCGATCGGCGCGGGCACGGCGCTTTCGGTGCCGGTCGGGCGCTCCCTGAAGATCCAGACGTCCACGAGGTCGGGGCGGAACGGGCTCACTTGCGGTCACCTCACGAGCAAGCGGACGAGGGCGCGGGTCGAGCGCGAACGGGCCGGTTCGGCTAGATCCGCTCGAAACGGTCCACCGGAAGCACGAAGACCACGGCGCCGCCCACTTCCACTTCGAGGGGATATGGCATGAAGAACTCACCCGGCTCCATGATCGGTGGAATCGGGCTCACAGTCTGAGTTCGCGAGTGGCAGTTGGCCCGGACCAGGGCGACCGCGTCCTCCACTTTGTCGTCCTCGACGCCCACGAGAACGGTGGCATTGGACTGCTTGAGGAAGCCTCCCGAACTGTGCAGCCACGTGGCTCGGTATTCGTGAGCCAGCAGGGCGTCGATCAGGACGCGGGCGTCCTCGTTGTGTACGACGGCGACGATCAGTTTCACCGACCGAGTATATGCGGACTTCCGGGCGCGGCGGCGTATCAAGGTGACGATTCAGTCAGGCGGCTTCGCGCACGTCCGCGCCAGATTGCGGGCCCTATCGCCGGATGCGGTTTCGAGCCCTACAATCGCGCCGAGGGACATTCCGAGCATCAGGAGGAACTGTGTCGGGGGATCGGCAGCGAATCGAACGGACAGACGGTCAGCTTCTCGCGGCTGCGGCGGCGGCCGTTGCTCGGGGCGACGACCTCGACGATCAGCTCGCGCAGTTGCTCGGGCTGGCAGCCGACAGTCTCGGCGCCGAGATCGGGGCCGCATACATCCTCGACGCGGATCACGACGAGCTCGAGCTGGCGATCACCCTGCGCGTCGGAGACGAGGACGCGGCCGGAAGCTCGTCCGTCGGGGACGCGTCCAAGAGCCACGACCCGCTTGCGGACGTGATCCGATCGCGACACCCGCTGGAAGTGGACGACGCCGCCCACATCGCGATCCTGCGATCGGCCAGGACGGCCCTCGCGCTGCCGCTCGTGGTCCGCCGCGACGGGATCGAAGTCGCGCTGGGTGTGATGGCGCTCGGCTTTGCCGGCCCATTGCCGTCGCATGAGGCCCTCGTGGCCGCCGAACCGCTTGCCGACCTCGCCGCGGTCGCGGTGGAACGTGCCCTGGCCCTGTCCCTCGGTTCCGAGCGCGCCGAGTGGTTCGACCGGCTGGCGCATACGGACCCGCTTACGGGGCTCGCCAATCGACGGACGTTGGATCAGATGCTCGAACTCGAGGTTGCTCGAGCCGGCAGGCAGGGAGTGCCGCTGAGCGTCACCATCCTCGAGCTGGACGGCTTCTCCGAGATCCAGAAGGCCGGCGGGAACACGGCCGGCGACGAAGCCTTGCGCCGCGTCGCTCAGCTCCTGGCCGAATCGGTACGGCTCGTGGATGCGGTCGCCCGCTACGGAAATGAACAATTCATCATCCTGGCGCCGGGTCCGGACGGGCTGATCGTTGCCGAGCGACTCGTTCGTGGGATTGCCGCGCTGCCGCCCGTGGAGGGCAAGTCGATCTCGGTTTCGGCCGGGATCGCGAGCTTCCCGCTGGACGGTCGCACCCCGGAAGAGCTGCTCGCAGCGGCCGACTCGGCCATGAACAGCGCACGCGAAGCCGGCGGCGGCAGGGTGGCGGCGGCCCCCGCGACGGAGTAGCCGCAAGGACCCAAGGACACGGGCAAGGCGCCGCGGGTTTGGCGGCCTAGAGCGGAATGGCTCCGCTGACGACGGACGGCCCTGTGGGTTTGGTCACCTTGTCGTTCGCTTCTTTGGTGATGTTCACCCAGAGGCTGGCCGAGTTGGGCACGCTGCCGGCGTCGAGGAGGACGGCACCGGGGCCGGCGATACGGAACGACGTGAGTTTGGTCAGAACGCCGTTGTCCGAGGTGACCCAGACCACGTACGTCTCGTCGCCGTGAGTCTGCTCGAAACCGTTCAGCTGGAACAGCAGGTGTCCGGTGGGGAACAGGGCGATCTTCCCGCTGACGGGACCGGAGACCGGCAGGACGTGCGTGCCCGGCTTGTCCACATAGAGATTCCACTGGGCGCTGGGATCGGCGGTTTGACCGGGTATCACGAAGGCGACGCCGCCCACTATCAGCGCAAGCGCCGCAGCCGCGGCCGACAGGCTGTAGATGAACGCCTTGCGGCGCCGAGCGATGCGTTGGGCCGCGAGCGAAACGACGTTCCGGGGCCCGGCCGTCACCGGCTGGACTGCCGCGGGGACCGCGACCGCCACGGGTTCGGCGGCACGACGCTCGATGACCTTGCCGACACGCCGGCTTGCCTGGAGGTCCGCCCTGGCAGCCGCGATTACCGATTCGCGCAGCCACTCGGGCGGCTCGACCGGCTCTACGGTGACGGCCAGGTACGGCACCACGCCGCCCAGCTCGTCGATCTCCGGATGGCCCTTGGCGCACGTGTCCAGGTGATCCTGAACGGCAATCAGTTCGTCCGTGTCGAGTGCGCCGAGCACGAAGCCCGAGGCAAGCTCGCGGACCTTCTCACAGGTCATTTTGGTGGCCATCTCAGGCCATACCTTTCTTGCTGTTGGAGGGCGACGGCGTATGCGCCGCTTCGCCCAGTCCAACGAGCTCTTCGCGCAGGGCAACGAGTCCGAGTCGCATTCGACTCTTGACCGTACCGAGAGGCGCACTGGTCTTGTCTGCGATTTCACGCTGGGTGAGCCCGTCGAAGTAGGCGAGTTCGATGGCCTCGCGCTGATTGGCGGGGAGTTTCGCAATGGCGCGGCGAACCTGTTCGGCGTCGAGACGCCCGGAGACTTCGGGCCAGATGTCCGGCAGCGTGAGAGCCGACGGAAGAACCTCCTCCGACTCGTCAGCGAGGGCAACCCCGTTACGCTGCCGCCGGATCGCGTCTATGGCCCGATGACGGACGATTGCGAGAAGCCACCCTCGGACGCTGCCCTTCGTCTCCGCATAGCGGGCGGCATTGCGCCACGCGCCCAGGAACGAGTCCTGGACGACGTCTTCCGCCAGCCCTGATTCGGTGGTGATCCGCAAGGCAAGTGCGTACGCCATCGCGTGATAGCGGTCGTATAGGGTTTCGAGTCCGCCGATTTCGCCGGCGGCCACTTGCCGCATTAGTTCAGCCTCCGCATGTCCCTCCGACGATTCGTCGGGAGTGACCGGCGGCTGGGGCGCTACCACCGAGTCCCTCACTTGTTCCTACGCACGGAGGCGCCGTCCGGTTCACTAAAGTCCAACATTCGCCCATCAGCTGATGCGTTGAGGTTGCTCGCAGGCAACAGGTCGCCGTGAGGAAGCGCGCCGCCTTGGGGCGTGAGTCCATTGACGTCCAGTCGGGCCCGGACGGTTTCGAAGATTGATCGTTCGATCGATTGGGGACTCATGAGCCCATCCAGCACTACGAAACGCACCGGTTCGGCGGCCGCCAGGGCAAGGAATCCCTCGCGGACGCGCTCGTGAAATTCCAGATCCACGTGCAGTTCGAACCTGGTGATCTCGTCGCCCCCCTGCTTCCGGCGGAGTCCCTCGTCCACGGGCAAG
>Ga0302323_100000758_pt1 | contig 26117 bp, 19 predicted proteins | sample Fen_T0_3_FD_201950 | JGI IMG/M metagenome (GOLD analysis project Ga0302323, IMG submission 201950) | Peat permafrost microbial communities from Stordalen Mire near Abisko, Sweden - Fen_T0_3 | ecosystem: Environmental > Terrestrial > Soil > Wetlands > Permafrost | place: Sweden: Abisko...
CGACGATCTTCTTGTTGATGAGGTCGCCGATGTCCTTGTTGCCCTTCAGCGCCACCATGTCCTTGAAGCTGGCGCCGCGCGGAACCTTGATTTCGGCGTACGGCTGGCCGGCAAACTTATCGCTGACGTACTTGATGAACAGCAGGACCAGGATGTAGTTCTTGTACTCGCTGGCATCCATCCCGCCGCGCAGCTCGTCGCAGGACTGCCACAGGCGGGAGTAGAGCTCGGACTTCTTGATGGGCATCGGATTCCTTCGATGACAGCCCTGGGGCGGGCCGTCCGGGCCGCATGGTAGCACCGGTCGCGCATGATCGAGGCACGGCTACGGGCACCAAAGGCCACAGTGTCCACCGACGCAGGAAACGGTGGGCACGGCCTGACCTGAACAGGTCGGGAAGACGCATGGGCAGACGCCGTCGGTGGGGGCCTGATTGGGACAGTAGGAGTGCCACGCTGTCTGGTTTGCTTCACACCTGGCCTTGGTGGACACCATGCCGCCGCAGCAGTAGGTACCAGTACAATCGCTCGAATTCGCAGGTGCCGTAGTCCAGATGCACCTCACGCAATCGTCGTCGCTGTCGCAGGTGTCTGGGCCTGATCCGCCCGTCCCTGAGACTGCCCCACCGGAGCCGAGCTGGCCACCCGCTGCTCCCCTCGTGGCTCCCCCGGTCGCTGACCCGCCGCCAAGGGCCGGCGTTCCCCCGGCGCCCGTGTGAAGGCCGGTGCGTTCGCATGCCGGCGCGGCGACCAACATGGAAGCAACCAAGAACAGGGCTGGGCGACGCATCGAAAGCGCATGCTACGCGCGGGTGGCGCGACTGCCAATGCCGTCCGGGTGCCGCTGCTGGTCACGTCGCCGGGGGCCTTCTTGACGAGCTAGTGGTGGCGCGGCAAATTGGCGCATGGCAGGGCGAAACACGCGGAGACGGGCATTTACACTGGCCTTGGCGGGGCGCCGGGCACGCGGGAGGGCATTTCGCTCTCTAGAAATGGGGCCGGGAGCGCTCGACCGAGCGCTGACAAAACGCTCGGCGTCGTGCCGGGCACGGGCCAGAGGACGATGCGCAGTGCGAAGCGCGCCGCGGACCCGCGCCGAGCTGGCCAGATGTCGCTGGAAGCCATAGGCAGCACGCAGCGACCTGCTCTCACCAGATGAGGCACGCGCGCGAGCGCTCGGCGCCGCGCCGTCGACCATGTGAACGAACCGCCGCGTGCTCGCCGATCTTCCCCCCATACGTCGAAATGAGCTGCCGCGCGCTTTCGGGCCTGCCAGCGGTATTTCGAGGGCGCCATTCCGTGGGCTGCTATCGACGCCGTTGCAGCGAACGCGCCTGCCGGCCAATCCCCGTTGCGCTGCAGGCGCATCGTTCCGGTCCTGCCGGACTGTCCAACCATCCTCGTGCGTAACCCGCGAACAGCCGCGAACGGCGCGCCTCTCCGCCGAGCGTTAGGACCGCCTTCCCACCCGTCGCACACTTGTCACAAACCCGTTTCCGAACCGTCGGGGTCGTGTCATGGGAACCGCGCATCCTAGAAGCATGAAAACAACGAGCGCATTGAAGGAAGCAGCCCGGCGGCTGCTGGGAAGTGAGCCCCGAACGCGCAGCTGCAGCGTGGAAGGTTGCAAACAACAACGTCTCATCGCGGTGGCGGGAGATGCTTCGGGAACGACCCTGATGTGTGTAAGCCACGCGCTAGCATGGAACAACTCGGGCCTGTGCCGCGACGTCGCCCAACACAACAGCGGGGCCAGCCTGACGGCCATGTCGCAGTGGATCGGCGCCAGTCACGCTGGCGCGTAGGCGGGGTCAGGGCGTCGCGAGCGCATTCGCGACGATGGTTCGAGCGGCCGCGATCTCCTGCGCGAGGCTGGCTACGCCACTCTTCCAGTTGGCGGGGGTGATGCGCTGGCCGTTCGTGGCGGGCAGGGATGCAATGACCGGTTCCAGGCGAGCCGTCCAGGTGGACACCAGCGCGTCCACCTTCGCAAAGGGACCATCCAACGTGGCTTGAAGCTTGGCCCGATAGAGATCCTTGTAGGAGGCCATCCCGGCGACCAGCTTGTCGCAGGCGGCGGAGCGTTGACGCCAGCCGGAGCCGTAGTTGAGGCAGTCGTGGGAGGTGGCTCCCCAGGCGTCGAGAATCTCGATGGCGTTGCTGGTGTCGGGGTTCGCGACCAGCGTGAAGGCCTTGTCGAGATCCCAGGGCAGGAGGTGGAACTTGCCGCGTGCGGGTTCCTCCATCCAGTAGAAGTTGTGGGGCATGGCCGCGCTGGCGGCCGTCTCGTCGAGCGCGTACCAGTGGAACGCGCCATCGTCGTCGTCCAGGGCGAGGGTCAGCGCTGCCAGGGACAGAGCTTGTTCGACGTCCATCCATTTCTCGATGGCGGCCCGCACCGCCGGCAGATCGGCAGCAGATTCCAGCGCCAAGGCGAAGGCACGGAAGTTTGCGACGTTGGCCTTCTTCTCGTTGGTTCTCAGCGCATCGACCATGGCTTGCGCGGGGGCGGCGGTGCCGTCCCACGACAGCGGCCAGACCTCCTTGAATAGGTTGGCGTCGCTATCGGGCTGCCGGGCATCCACGAAACGGCCATCCATATCCTCGACATGGAGGTACAGCCCTTCGAACTGGCCGTTGATAAACAGTTTGCAGAAGGCCGTGCGCGGCGAGGGGATGCCCATCTGGCGCACGAACCAATAGGCGACCGTCTCGGTGAGCTTGGACGGATGATCGTTCATGGCGTGGAACTGCAGGGTCTTCAGTCCGTGGAAGGTCGTGTCCGCTACATAGTCGATCTTCACCTTCATGTTCAGGGGGCAGATCTTGCGCCCGCGTCCCCACGGACCACCTTCCACGCAGTCATACCAGGCCCCTTCGGCGCCCTTGTAGCGAATGCCCACCCGCTGGGCAATGTCGCCATCCATGTCCAAGGTCCCTTCCACCCACTGCTCCGCGGTGGGATTCGCATTGATGACTTCGAGGTTCGCCTCGGGGAGGATCAGGTTGAAGGTGCGGATGCGATCTTCGGCGAACAGCGCGGCCGCGGCCTCCCGTTTGCCCTGCGAGTCGCCCGGCTCGACTCTGGTGTTACTGCCACCGTCGTGGTCGGAGGAAGCGTGGTCCTTGGAGCAGGAAAGGACAAGAAGGGCCGCGCAGAGGAGAAAGCAACGGTTGCGGAGAGCCATCTGGCACAGACTATGACGGCTGTTCTGGACCAGCAAATTGTCCCTGCAAATTGTCCCTTGCACATTCGCCGCACGCGGTATACAAGTCGAAGTGGTGGTGTTTCGCGGGTGTTCTGCTCTGCGGTTTCTTGAGAAGCAGGAACATCGGCGACTGACAGAAGTAGGTCGGAAGTAGGTCGGAAGTAGGTCGATTGTTGGGACTTACCTGTTGCTCCTTCACTGTTCCAGTGATGGCAATCACGTCCCGAAGGGCCTGCATGAGGAGTCTTCCACAGACCTCACAGTGAAGCGCTCCTCGTCGCGTCCATTGTCTCAATACATTCCATCCGGACAACAGAACCGCAACGAAGCACGTTCAACACGGGAGACAACCATGAAAAGCTTGTTCCATATCGGTCTGGCACTTGGATTCCTGACACCGCTGTTTTCCTCCTGCTCGGGTGAGCTGCCCGGAGACACCGAGACCAAGGATCCCGTCAGACTGCGCGAAATCCTGGTCACTGAATCGAACGGCCTGAAGATCCGAACCCTTCAAGCTGAAAACAATCCCGACATTCAGATCCAGGAGGTGACGTCCAGCAAACCAAAGCACGCTGTGCTTTCGGCTACAGGGTGTGAGACCTGGGCATTTGCACAGTTCGGGATCAACTGGGTCAATCGCTACGGCATCCACAATCAGACCGGCAATGCCGAAGCGTGTGCGGCTTTCCCGTTCGCGTGCAGCTCATTCGCCTACGCTGACGTCATTCTCGGCATTTGCAACAACAGCTCGACCGACAGTGTCCCGGCCAACCTGGTTCTCCACGGTGTGACCTATAGCGGGGGAACCATCAGTCCCAATGTTTGGACGGCCTGGCATGCCGCCAACAATCCACATGGGAAATATGCCATTCAAGGGGCGCCGAATGGTGCGCCGGCCAACTACGATCTGTTGACAGGTACCAGCCAGAACTAGGATCCTGTCGCGGTCGTCGCTCCACGTCGCGTGGCGGGCGGCGCTCAGCCACACTCGGTCAGGGTTACCGCGAAGGCGCCCGCGGATCCCACGGGAAAGGAACCGCATGCAGACCATTCAAATCGTGCAAATGCTCGTGGGGACCCTGACTACCGCCATCGGCTTTCCTCTGCTCTGCTACCAGCTGTGGCTGAACCGTCGCCAGGCCAAATATCAGGCACTGACGGAATTGCATAGACAGGTCCTGCTCTCGCCAATGCGCGACGGACTGCGCTGCATTTACACCCGGGATAAGAACGATGATCAGCTCCCCCCTTTCAACACGCTGGAGCGCGACGGAATCGAACTAGTGCTCGAGACCTATGATCTGGTCGGTTTCCGGATTGCAGAGAACGTTCTGCCCAAGGCAGCGACCCTTGAAACCGAATGGTCCGTGGTTTGGCGGGTTTGGCACAAGATGGAGACGTTCGTGCTAGCAGAGCGGAAGCGTCGCCTCGCGCCCTACTACAAGGTGAACTTGGAAAGACTCGCGCAAGCGGCGGACAGATACAGGCAGGAGAAGAACTATCCAGAGCCGCAAATGTTGCGCGACAGCCCCGATGACCGTGTGCAGGTGGCGAGACTGCCACCGTCACCCTCGGCAGAGAACCGCAGTCCAGAAAGCAAACGGCTCGACCCAGCGGCGCATTAGCGTTCTCCGACTACGCTACCCCGGGGTGATACGAGGCCCGCTTACGGCTGCGGCGAAAGGGGCGAGCGAACGCAGGCCACCACCGGAGCGCCAGAGCCAAAGAGCGTGAACTCGGCAACCCACACGCCTTGATCCTTGTCCACGGTCACGGTCCCGCCCGCGAAGGCATCCGTCAGGTGATAGGTCATCCTGCTCGCCTCGGGCCCCATGGTTCCATGGAAGACTCTCGTGGGCGCGGGATTCAACCAGGTGACGGTGACTGCAGACATGTTCGCGCTGAACGCCAAGGTGAGCACCTCATCGTGCGTGTACTTCGTACACGCTGGATTCGGGGTGGGTGCAGGGTTGGCGGCGTCGATGGTGAAGGTCTTGCCAGCGAGGGGACTCGCCACCACACCCGTGTCATCCGGCGACCGGGAATCGTTGGGCCCGTCTCCGGGGGCAAGCGCGAGATCAGGCGGCGCGGAATCGGGCGCCGCCGAACCGACATCCGAACCGACATCCGAACCGACATCCGAAGCAACATCCGAACCGACATCCGAAGCAACATCCGGTGACGCGAGATCGGATGGGGACGGCGAGGCATCGGCAACCCGGACCAAGGTGTCGGAAGGCGAGACGTCGGGGACGAGGAGCGCGGTGTCGGGCGAAGCCGAGTCCGCGCTGGGAAGGGGAAGGTCGACGAGGTCCAGCCCGGCGGTCCGGGCGTCCCCAAGTGGCGACGCGGCGGTGTCAGCCGGCATGGTGTCGGAAATGGTATCGGAAATGGCATCGGGGGCGGCGTCGCTGCGCGTGGCAATAGAGGTGCGCGAGCAAGCCGAAAGGCAGGCGGCGGTGCCGATGGCGATGGTCAACAGCCACAGGTGCATGATGACAGGAGTCTAAATCAGGGCGCATGATTGTGGAACACTCAGGTGGGCGGCTCAGGTGGGCGGCTTGGCTGATCGTGAGCGACGTCACTTGGAGATGGTCGCCTTTTGTGAGCCGTGGGGGCCGGGCAGCGACTCTCAACCGGTATCAGGTCGGCGACGACCGTCGAGAAAACACATGATGCAAGATCGCGGAATGACGAAAATGGTTCTGGTAGCTGGCTTGTTGCTGGGGGCGGCTGGCTGCTCTGGCGATGAGAGCAGCGCCGCCGCCGTGCCCACGGCAAAGCTCTTCATCAACGAGCTGCAGCCTTCGAACCAGGACACCATCACCGACGAGATGGGTGAAGCGGATGACTGGATCGAGATCCTCAACGCCGGCGACAGCACGGTCGACATGCTGGGCTTTTCCTTCGCCGATTCCTCGGGGAAGGTCCAGACCATCCCGAGCTCGGTCAGGGTCGCGCCGGGTGCTTTCCATCTGTTCTGGGCCGACGATTCGCCCGGCCAGGGGGCCAGCCACCTGGGGTTCAAGCTCAGCGGCAAGGCGGGCGATTCGGTCACCCTCAAGGACAAGGAAGGGCGCATCCTCGACGCCGTAAGCTTCGGGCCGACGACGGGCCAAGATACGCGCGCACGCTTTCCCGACGGCACGGGGACCTTCGTCTGGTGCGCAGCCCCGACCCCGGGCACGAGCAATGGCGCCGCCTGTCCTACTCCATAGCTGGCGGCGGTACCTGGGCTACTCCAAGAAAGGACACGTGACATGGCCAAGCCATCCTGCATCCCGCTCCGAAGCGACCGAACCAATCGAATCGACGACCGCGACGACCGCGTAGCACCCGGGCTTGCTCTGGCAGTGCTTGCGCTGGCCGAGCTCGGGGGCGCGTCTTGTGCCGCGGACTCGGGCAAAGCGCGAATCGACGCTGCCACGGATTCCGGCGCATCCATGTGCGGTACGCCCGATCCAACCTTGGCCAGCGGAAATGCCGCCGAGCTGTTCGCGGCGACGCGGGTTCCGACCTTCGATGTCTACCTGCCCAAGGCCGACTGGGATAACTTGAAGGTTCACGCCCGCGACGAGCAATTCGTTTCGGCGCAAGCCTGCTTCGACGGCCGCGCGGTGGGGACGGTTGGCCTGCGCTTCAAGGGCTCGTACGGCTCGCTCTACGAGTGCTTCGACGCCCAGGGGAACATGACCTGCCCGCGACTCAGCATGAAGATCAAGTTCGACGAATACGTCTCCGGCCAACGCTTCTACGGTCTCAAGCGCCTCGCTTTCAATGCGTACCTGTACGACGACAGTCGCATGAAAGAGAAGCTGGCCTACGACCTCTTCCGCACCATGGGCATCGTGGCGCCGCGCTCGGCGTGGGCCGTGCTGCGGGTCAACGGCGAATCGCAGGGCCTCTTCGGCATGGTCGAAACGGTGGACGGTCGCTTCACCGCCGATAGGTGGCCGGCAAACCCCGACGGCAACCTGTACAAGGAGCTATGGCCGACCCACGCCTCGGATGCACAGATCCTCAACGCCTTGGAAACCAACGAAGAGGTGGCGGACATCAGTGCCTACCATGCCTTCGCCCAGGCCATCACTTCGGCCGACGATACCAGCGTGCTCGCTACCTTGGGAGGCTACATGGATGTCGACTATTTGGCGCGCTTCATGGCAGTCGAGGACGCGGTGGTCAGCTACGACGGCATCACCTATTTCTGGACCGACCGAGTGAATACCAACAACCACAACTACTACATCTACGAACAATCCCCAACGCGCTTCACCCTGATTCCCTGGGACACGGAGTCCACGTTCTGGATCGATCCCAACCACGCCGCGCCTCACTGGACGGTGCTGCCTAGCGACTGCAGCCTGACCTACGATTACTGGGGCGGGTTGGCCTACGCGCCGGGATGCGATCGCGTATTCCGTGCCTTGGACACAGATCTCGACCGCTGGCGCGCGGCAGCCCGCACCCTGCTCGATGGCCCGTTCGCACTGGATGCGATGACGGCCGCCATTGATCGGTACGCGGCCCTGATTGCAGACGCAGCACACGCGGATCCAACACCCAACAAGTACTCGACCTTCGACCAGGCGGTGTCCGGACTGCGCAGCTCGCTCCCCTCCATGCGGGCCAGGCTGGAAAAGCTGATCGCGCCGCCAACCCCGTAAGCTCGGGACCAGTCGACGTCAGTCGGCGAATCCGGTCGTTCCGTCCGGCAATCCGGTCGCAGCGGACGGTCGGGGAAGATAGTCGAAGAGGTCGCTGCGGCGAAATATCGCCGAAAGTCGTCGCAGGCTTGCCCGAACCGGTGGTGTGGCAATGTCCTGAACAGCATCCTCCAGCACCTCAAGCGCTCGTTGAAAATACGCCTCACCCTTTTGCTCGACGAGCCCGCGGGCCTCGAAGAAGATTCGATGGTCCAGCCTCGTCAACGGCTTACCGAGGTCGACCAAGAGATACTCACCCATGAGCATGGCCGCAAAGTGCGAAGCGTAAGGCAAGAAGTCGGGAGCATCGGCTGGGGCCTTCTTGCGTTTGTTTTCGGCTATGCGAAAGAGCAGCACGGCGATGATGAGCTGCGGAGCGGACAGGTCCGGGGTGAAGATGCTGTCGTAGTGCTTTCCGAAGTGCTCAATCGTCTGGAAGCGAGCGAGCTGCGGTCTCCGCCGCCAGACCGAAACCACAGCTTCGGCTGCGGTCGCGGTTCCGATCTCGTTTGGTTTGAATGCATTCTCCGATCGCTGTCGACGGTATTCGTAGCCAAGCTCTTTCATCGAGAGCTCGAGCCCCTTCTGACGCTCATCATTGGCGTGTAGATCGCGCAGATCGACGGGACTCTGACTGTTCGTCGCGTAGGTAACCGTCTGGACCCATGGGGCGGTTTCTTTGGGAATCTGGTACAGGCGGACGAGCACGAATGTCTGCTCGATATCCGATGGTGGCGTTGGAAGGGACGACAGCGTCGCCTGGACGGTCTTGCTGGTCTGTCCGCCATTGATGATTTGGAGACCTTCGACCTTGACCCTGTGGTTTTCTGGTTGAAGGGCGTTGTAGTCGAAGCGCTCACAGATCAGCGTGACGCCGTTGTTGTAGAAGAAGAAGTTCGTGCGTTCGGTGTCGTCGCGCAGGGTCTGTTCGATTCCCCTATTCACACGGTTTCCCTGCAACCCCAGGTAGCGGCGAATGTTCCTTTGCAACAGCCGGTCCCCGTGTGTCTCCATCAGACGCGCCAATTCGGTCACCGGAATCTTCCCGATGAATACGCGTGCGTAGTTCATATCCTCGACGATTGACCTGCCCACGAACTGCAGCGTGTCCTTTGCGGGTTGCGAAGACTGCAGAATCCTTATGAGCGTCTCGTGATCGATGTGTTCGAAGCTGACCCGATCAGAAGGAAAGTGTTCTCGATCGATGATGCCCTGGGACTCCGCCGACCAACGTTGTCCGTTGCTGCAAAGGAGGAAACGAACGCGCGGGATATTGGCCTCGCCGATCAAGGAGCGAATCTCCTCGATTCGGGCTCTGAGTCGATGGTTCATCTCGATGACCGCCTCGGGGTCGAACAAGCCTCGGACGGCTTGAACGGCCTTGCTCACACCAAGCTCCGGGAAGGCCCTCACCCCATCGAGATTTTCGTGGTGGTACTTGGCCTGGAAGAGCGTGACGGTGAACTCGCCGTCGACAACGTCCGAAACCTGGATGGCATCCACTCCGAAATCGTTTCCGCCTTCCGTAAGCGCTGCTATCGCCTCCTCGTCGCTGAGCTCGAGAAGAGCCTTGGTGCAAAGGACAACAAAAGCCACCGAGCGAGCCTTGGTCTCGTCGAGCCGCTCATCGAGGGCGGATTCGAGCTGTGGCTTCAGGCGCTGCGCCAGTCCGCGCACCTGTTGGTCGACGATGCTTACGTTGATGTCCATGGCAAACCGCCAGAATCCTTGCACAGCGACCCAACGTGCACAAGGGAAGTCCCTTCGCCGCAATCCCGCGGCAAGATTCTAGTAGTCGAACTGCACCTGGTCAGGGCGGCCAAGGACGACTTCGCGGTCCACCGTCAAAAGCCGATTCTGCGCGATGATGAAGAGCCCCACCCTATGCTTCCCCGGATCCAGGCGCACGCCAGCGAGCGGACAGAAGGCCCCGATCTCTTTGCCGTCGATGAACACGGGGTTCTTTCCCTCGGTCGTGCACGCCACATTCAGCCCCACGCTTCCATCCGTGGGAAAGGCAGCAGCGGCCATGGTCCGCTCGAAGAGGACGCCGCGGGTAGCATCGACCACGTCGCGCAACATGCGGTGGCCAGGCGCCGTGATCACCAGCCGGTGTCCGCCAGGTGTCGTGAGCACCGTCATCGGCGCCGTTCCCTTTTCTATCCCGTCGAGCCAGATGACGGCGCCGGAAGGGTTGATCTTGAGGACCAACTGTCCGGCCTCGAGCGCGGGCGCCGCCGCAAGCTTGGGCTTGGCTGCCTCGATGCGCGCTTGTTCTTCCGTAAAGGCTTGATCCTTGCGCGCGCTCTCGACCCGGGCCGCGCGCCAACTTCGCACGAAGAAGAAGCCTTCCACCGCCGCGATCAACAGAAAGACCGCCACTGGCACCCATGCGTAGCGGAAGAAGCTTCGTGCAAACGCATCCTTCGTCCATTCGAGCAGCCGGATGCCACGATGACGATGACGACGTCTTGCCGTCCCGTTGGGAGCGACGTCGATCTCGTCATCCTGATCATCGTCGTCGAAGACAGCGCCCACGTCCGGATCGTCGGGCGCAATGGCGTTGCGTTCATGGACGGACGGCTGGCCCTTGCCGGGCTTGACGACGGGAGGGTGGCGACGCTGTTGCTCGTCCTCGATGACTTCTCCTTCGCCTTTGCTTGCGCTCTCGCGTTCGCCCCTGTGGCCGGCCAACGATGGACCGGGCAGGGCCGCGGGTACAGCGGGGGAAGGTGAAGGCCGCACGACTGTCGCCTGCGGAACCAGCGGGGCCGGCGTGGCAACGGCAATACCGGCGTTGGCCGAGAGCAGCGCCACCGAAATTTGGCGTATCACATCGGCCGCAGACTTGGGCCGCGCTTGCACCGAATAGGACAGCAACCGCGCCATGCTGCTGGCAATGGCCGGATGCAGACCATCGAACGCGGGCGGACCTTGGGCAATGCGTGCTTCCAGCTCCCGGGGGGTGCCGGCCTCGAAGGGAGGCCGACCATAACAAAGGAAGTACATCAGCGCGCCCAGGGAATACAGATCCGTCGTGCGCCCGGCGGGCTCGCCGCGCAATTGTTCCGGTGACAAATACTGCCAGCCCTCGGCGGGAAACGACTCGCCGAAGCGCAGCGCCTCGGCCAAGCCGCAGTCGAGCAGCAAGGGGTCACCGCTGGGCCTGACCAGAACGTTTCCGGGCGACAGGCCGCCGTGGACCCGCGGCCCATCGGATTGCGCGTGCAGCGGCCCCAGGCGTTCGGCCAGTTTGCGTCCCAACAATCCCACCACGCGGCCATCCATCGCGCCACCCGACGGCAGCGCCTGTAGGCGCAAGTGCCGCAAGTCCACACCTTCCTTGAATTCGAAGGCCGCAAAGATCGGGCCCGGTTCTTCGCCAATTTCGACGACACCAGCCACGCCCGCCAGGGAAGTCCACTGCAGCATCCTGGCTGCGTCGACAAAGCGGTTGCCCAGCTCGGGGTGGTAGTGACCACGGCGCAGCGCCTTTACCACGAAGGTCTGGGTTTCCAGCGAAGACAAGGGTTCCAGGCGGCGGGCGAGAAACGTCTCCGTCACACTTCCCTGCCCAAGCAAGGATTCCGGCTGGTACGGCCCAAGGCGGGCGAAGGCTGCTCTCACAGGTGGACAGACCTCATCCCTACCACCATCGACAGACTGCCGTTTTTTTTCAGCCTTTCCGCCGGCAGCCGCCGCGCGCCATCACCTCAGCGGCTGGCGAAGGCGCGCTGGCGAAACACCTCGAACATGGCTACGCCGGCCGAGGTCGACAGGTTCACCGAGCGCAGGGCGGGTTCCATCATGGGAATGCGCACGGCGCAATGGGCGTACTGAGTCAAGATCGCCTTGGACAGACCGACGCTTTCGCGGCCAAAGACCAGGGCGACCTGGTCCGGGTACACCACGTCCCAGTAGTTGCGCGTCGCTTGCGAGGAGAAAAAGAACGGCTGTCCCAACTCGGGCAAATGCCTTTCGATTTCCTCCCAGCTGGGCCACAGGTGCAGCCGAACCCGCGGCCAGTAGTCCAGCCCGGCGCGGTGCAGGTACCTATCCTCGAGGGAAAAGCCCAGGGGTTGCACCAGGTGCAGATCCGCGCCGACGGCCAGGGTGGTGCGGCCAATGTTGCCGGTATTCCAATGGATCTCGGGCTCGACCAGGATGACGTGCAGGGAGGACACGGTTTTGCGAGACCATAGTTTCACCGGGGCGACAACTCAAGCTCCCAGGTCTCGCCAGGTGATGCAAATTCGCGATTTCACGGTACGACTGGGAACCGCTGGGTGCTCTAGTATCGCGCGCAGCGCTCATCTAATATCGCGCGCAGCGCTCATGGCTACCCTTCACAATCTGGAACGACTCCTGGCCCGCAACCTGGGCCGCTCGCGCAGCGGCGTGCGGCGGTTGCTTGCCGCCCAAGAGACGGAGCTGCCGACCAAATTGGCACCGTCCGACCTTCCTTACGCGTTGACCATCGCCGAGCAGGCGATCTGGTTGCACGATGCCTTTCATCTGATGTTGAACAAGCCGGCTGGCTGCATCACCGCGCTTTCCGATCCCGAGCACGCCACGGCGGCGGCGTACGTGGACGAGGCCCCGCTTTTCGCCGAGCTCCGCCCGGTGGGTCGGCTGGACCTGGAGACGACCGGCCTTCTGCTGTGGACCACCGACGGCAACTGGCTGCACCGCCTTACCCATCCACGCACGGCGGTGCCGCGCAGCTACCACGTCGCGCTGGCGCGCCCGTTCGAGGCCGCGCCCAGCGACCTGGTGCTGCGCGACGGCCACCGCCCCACGATCTTGGACCTGCGCGAACGAAAGCAAGAGGACATGCACGCGAGCCTCCAGCGCCCCAGCGAGCCCTGCTGCTACGCCTCGATCACCATCGCGGGCGGCGCCTACCACGAGGTCAGGCGTATCTTCGCCGCCCTGGGCAGCCACGTGCTTTCGCTCTGTCGCGTCTCGTTCGGCAAGTTGCAGTTACCGGCCGAGCTCGAGCCGGGCTTCTGGCAGCAGATTCAGAAGGACGACGTCGAAAGCAAGTGACGGCAGCACCTACGGGACGCGCGGGGCCAGCGGTTGCGCGTACTTCTCGAAGATGGCCACCGTCGCGGGGTCGCGGCCGAGGATGCACGCGAACCCATCGTCGGCCCCGCGGCTTGTCGGTACCAACTGCCAGAACATGGAGAAGGCGCCGTTGTCCGCGCCGTAGAAGTCCGTCAGCCACTTGTCGTAGATTGGCGCGCGTACGGCGTCACTGGCGCTCTTCTGGTAGCCGAACTCGCCCCAGTAGGCGACCTTGCCGGCGGCCTTTGCGATGGCGGCGTGACCCTCGACCCACGCCTTGGCGTCTGCCTCGACGGCGGTCAGCCCCCAGTCGACCGGATAGTAGTGGTAGCTGGTCATATCGAGGTTGGGCAGCTTGACCATGCTCGTGCAGCTGGCCCCTCGTCGCCGCGGATGACGTAGGCGTTGCTCATGGTCGCGTAGTTGTCCACGTGGTCGTCGAACCCTTCGCCCCCGTCGGCAATGAGAGGCTTGGGGAACAGCCCCTTGAGAAAGGTCGACAGCACAATCCCAGACATGCCCCGCACGACGGTTCGTGATAGTTTTTTGCCGAGGATCGTGGGGAGCCAGGATCGAGCCGAAGGGCAAGATGAGCAAACGCACCGTGTGGTGCGCGGAACCTATTGTTTTGGCGAGCGCTTCGAGGTCGAGTCCCTGGTGGGCATTGGGGGTATGGGGATGGTGTTTCGCGGTCGCGATCGCTTGGATGGGCAGGCGGTTGCGCTGAAGGTTCTGCATCACCGCGGGCGTACCAATGCCGAGCGCTTCTTGCGCGAAGCAGAGGCATTGGCGGCGCTTTCCCATCCCGCCATCGTCCGCTATGTGGCCCACGGAGTGACCTTGGGGGGTGAACCCTATCTGGCCATGGAGTGGATCGACGGTGAAACCCTGGCCGATCGGCTGTGCCGGGGCGCCATCGGTGCGGTGGCGACGGCTCGACTGGGCAGCCGAATGCTGCAAGCGCTGGCCGTGGCGCATGAACGCGGCATCGTCCACTGCGACGTCAAGCCGTCGAACCTGTTCTTGCCCGAAGCAGATTTGGAGCAAGCCAAGCTGCTCGACTTCGGAATCGCCCGATGGATGCAAGGCGGTGGGCCCGTGACGAGAGCCGATACCGCCGTAGGTACGCCCATGTACATGGCTCCCGAGCAGGCGCTGGGTGCGAATGCGGTGGATGGACGGGCGGACATCTTCTCACTGGGCTGCGTTCTGTACGAATGCGCGACCGGCAAGCCGCTGCAGCCTGACCCGGACAGCGTCGGTGTGGAGCGCTTCTGGGATCGGGCGGAAAGCGGTCACTCGTGCGAAAGCGCGCCCAAGGCGCTGCAAGCGTCGCTGGCTCCCATGCTGGTGCCGGACCCCATGCTACGGTCGCCCAGGGCCGACGAACTGGCTATCGATCTGGCCTCGGTGGCCAAGCGCCTGGGTGCGCAGAATCGAACCGGGCAAGATCAAAGCCGACATCAGACCCTGTCGGAGAATGAGCGGCGCCTGGAGGTCGCGGTCGTGGTGGTCGGCGTCCCAGGGCTGACCGAAGAGGGCAGTAGCGATGCCAACGTAGCGGCGGCCCAAGCTCTCCTGGCCCGCCATGGCGCGCGCGCCGAGCAACTGGCCGATGGCTCGACGAAGCTTGTGGTCTCTGGCCAGTGGACGCCCATCGACCGGGCTACGCAGGCCGCACGCGTTGCCCTACGACTCGGGGCCGTGCTGCCCGAGGCAAGGTTGGGCATCGGTACCAACCGCGCCGATTCCTGCGGGCCGGGTTTGGGGGAGGACACGGTCAAACAGACCGCTTCCCTGCTGGCCAATACGCCACCCGGCACCGTCGCTCTCGACGCGCTCAGCGCTCGCCTGCTGGAAAACCGCTTCGAAATCCAGGCAAGGGCCGACGGCACCGCGCAGTTGCGGTGCGAGAAGGGAATTCGCGAAGCCCCCCGCACGCTGATGGGCAAGGAGATGCCTTGCTTCGGCCGGAATCGCGAAATCGGCCTCCTGGAAAGCCTGTGGCATGAAGCCTGCGACGAGCCTGCCGCGCGCGTCTTGCTGATAACCGGAAACGCCGGTAGCGGAAAGTCGCGCGTGCGTTTCGAATTCTGCGACCGAATCCAACGCCAGGGGCGGGCCTTCGAGCTGTTGATTGGATGTGGCGATCCCATGCGCGACGCCGCCCCTTTCTCCCTGCTGGGTCCGGCTCTTCTCGCCTGGGCCGGTGTCACCGGCGGCGAGCCCGAGTCGGTGCAACGTCAGCGACTGACAGCTCACGTAGCGCGCTTCCTGCCTGCCGAAAGCGCCCTGCGCACGGCGGTGTTCCTGGGCGAAATGGCCAACTTGCCCTTCCCGGACGAGGCGCTGCTTTCTTTGCGTGCGGCCCGAGAAGACCCGCGCCTGATGGCCGACCAGATGCTGGTGGCATGGATGGAATGGCTGGAGGCAGAATGCGACCACCAGCCCATGCTCCTGGTGCTGGAGGATCTGCACTGGGGCGATCTGCCCAGCGTGAATTTCGTGGATGCAGCCCTGCGCGTGCTGGCCGACAAGCCATTCATGGTGCTGGCCCTGGCGCGTCCCGAGGTCGACCAGCGTTTTCCCTCCCTATGGCAAGAGCGCAATCTCCAGCGCGTGAATTTGACGCCACTGTCGTCCCGTTCGCTGCACGACATGATCACCCATGGGGTGGGCACCCTGCCTGATGAAAGCGCGCGCTGGATCGCAGAGCGCTCTCAAGGGAATCCGCTGTTCGTTCAGGAACTGCTGCGCGTGGTGGCTGGCGAAGGCAAGGTGGGCGACGACAGCAGCCTGCCTACCACGATTCTAGGCGTGGTCCAGGCGCGCTTCGATCTCTTGGGCGCAGACCCCAAGCTCGTTCTGCGTGCTGGCAGCATCTTTGGCCGAACCTTCCGCCCGGCTGGGGTGAAGGCCTTGCTCGACAAGGACCGGCGCAAGGATGCTACTCGTTGGCTGGAGATCCTGGCCCAACGGGAGGTCCTGTTCGCCCGCGGGTCTGGCGACAACTGCGAGTACGCGTTCAGGCACGCCATATTCCGGCAAGCTGCCTACGAGCTGCTCCCGCCGGAAGAGAAGTGTCTGGGCCACCTTCTGGCCGGGCAGTACCTGGAACAGGCTGGTGAGCGCGATGGTCTGGTGCTAGCCCACCACTTCGGGCACGCGGGGGACAAGGCGCGAGCCATCCGCTGGCTAGGGGTGGCAGCCGAGCAAGCGATGGACGCAGATGACCTGGCAGGCGCCATCGACCGCATCGACCAAGCCGTCAAGCTCGGAGCAGCGGGCGAGGAGCTCTATGCCATGCGGGTGATAGCGTCGCAGGCTCACTATTGGCGGGGAGAATACCTGGAGGCAACCAACAGCGCACGAGAAGCGCTCCTCTCTGCCCATGCGCGAATCAAGTTGTCGGCGCTCTCGGCGCTCTTCGACGGTCTTGGTCCGCAGGCCAAGTATGGCGAAATTGCGGCACTCTTCGCCAACCTCGAGCGACCGGCGGCACCTGAGCTATTGAATCCCTGGCTGGACTGCGTGCTTGGGGCTACGGCTTACCTAGCTGCCGGTGGAGACAAGGAAATTCGCGGCCGAACGCTCGCACTGCTGGAGGAGTACAAGGAGGCGCTAGCGCCGCATGTTGTCGGCCAGGGGATGACCCTCGCGGCTCACGTTATGCGACTTCAAGGGAACCCCATGGAAGCTGCCGCGTGCCTTAGACGCGCTGTCGAGTACTTCGAGAGCATCGGCCATCATCGAAACAGTTGCATGGCCCGCGGGAACCTCGGTGTGCTTCTTGGTGAGATTGGTCAACTCGAAGAAGGAGAGGCATGCTTGCGCCAGCTCCTGGCGACGGCGCGAAAACTGGATATGAAGCACCTCATCGGTGGAACACTGCAGGGCCTCGCCAACATTCTCGCGTTCCGGGGCCGCCTCGACGAGGCGAGAGCCCTGGGTGAGCAGGGGCGCAGCGTGACCATTGCCCAAAACGATCGTCACTTCCAGGGCTCTGCCGAAGCCTATCTATCCGTGACCGAGTATCTGGCGGGCGATTACCCACGCGCCGAGCATTTCGCGCGCGCAGCCCTTGCGACATGGAAAGGTATCCCGCCATTCCATCCCTTCGCCAGCGCCTTGGTCGCTCGCGCACTTCTCGCGCAAGGCCACGCAAGCGAGGCGCTACTGCACGCTCGCGATGCCTACGCCGAGCTCGAGCGCCTTGGTGCCGTCTACGATGGTGAAGCGACGATACGGTTGGCGCTGGTCGAGTGTCTCATCGCCGTCGGTGATGTGCAGTCCACGCAGGAGCTCTTGGACAAGGCCACGACGTGGCTTCACGCCTGCGCCTCCAACCTAGGCGACCCCGCTCTGCGCGAGGCGTTTCTTACCCGCATTCCCGACAACCGCCGGATCTTGGAGCTTGCCCGGGATTGGGCAACGAGCTTGCGCGCGTAAAGACGTAGGGCTCGGTGATTCGCCGCTGCTAATGGGCGAAGCTAGCGCTTCCGCATCGACCAAGCCCTGAACGACAGCGCCGACCAAAACGATAGGGGCTCGTCGAACCCGGCTTGGCTGAACAGGGCCAGGTGACGTTCTTCATCGATCCATCCGGCGCGAGCCCGTCGCTCGGCGAAGTCCTGCTCGACGCGCGCGTCCCCGATGTCGACCCCATGGGCGTGGCACCAATGCACCTTCCAGGCGGAAAAAATCGTCTCGAATGCGGGCGTGCCGGGCTGGCCCGTCATGTCGGCCAAGAGCAACAAGCCCCCTTTGCGCAAGCGCTGGGAAATGGCCTGAAGGAAGTCGGCCTTGGCGCCATCATCCGACAAGAAGTGCATGACCAGAACCGCAGTTGCAGCATCGAAGGACGTTTCCGTGGGAAGCCCGTCGGTCGTCCCGTGATACAGGTCCACTTGCGCGCCGACGCCTGCGGCAGCAATTTTCTGTCGCGCCCGTTCCAGCATGTCGAGCGAGGGATCCACGCCCACCATGTGCCACAGCGGCCGGGCCTGGGCATACGCCACCAGCTCGTGCCCCGTGCCGGCGCCGACCACCAAGAGCCGTGCGCTCTCCGGCAGCGCACTTTCCAGCATGGCAAAGGTGGTGGTGTGAAGCGATTCGTACCCTGGGATTCTTCGGCGGATTCCCTGGTCGTAGGCGACGGCGGCGTCGCCCTTGAACAGCTTGGTCACATCGGGCTGGTTCATCGCCATTACTCCAGATCAGGTTGTCGGTAAGCCATGTCCGGCCTCGAAAAGGCAAACCCCTGCAAGAGATCCACGCCAGCTGCCAGCACGGCATCGCGTTCGGCGATCGATTCGATACCGGCGGCAATGACCTTGATGTCCATGCTGCGAAAGACGTTGGTCATCTCGCCCAGCAGCCTGCCTTGCACCGGATTGCGGTCGGCGCCGCGCACCAGCGACAGGTCGTACTTGACGTAGTCGGGCCGCAAGCGCGCGAACGACGACAGCCCCGGATAGCCGGGGCCGAGGTTGTCCATGGCCAAGCGAAACCCGAGTTTGCGCAGGCTGGCCGCGCGCGATTCGAGATGGGCAACATCGTCCAGCAATGCATGTTCGGAGATCTCCAGCACGATGCGCTTTGCAAAATGCGACAACGGCGAGGCATGGGCAAACAACTCGCCGTCGAGCAGCTCGTGCGCATGCAAGTTGACGAACACGTACTCGGCCGGCGCCCTGGCCATGGAACGCGCCACTCGCTCGCGTACCAGGCGACCGACCTGATCGACGCGGCCGAGACGCTCGGCCACGGCCAGCACCGAAGCGGGGTCGGGCAGGCTGGGATCCGAGCTGCGCAGCAAGGCCTCGTGCCCGATCACCCGGCGGTTTGACCACGAAATGATGGGCTGAAAGGCAATGGACAAGCGTTCGAAAGCCCGCTCGAAAACCAACTCGAGGGCCACGCGGTCACCCATCTGGCTCCACTCGCCGCCCAGGTGGTCCAGGGCCTTGCGCCGTAGCTGGGCCACCTTGTACAGCTTGGTCGCGTAAGACATCGTGTCAACCAGCACACCGGGTGTGATCGGCGTCTCTAGGTAGCAAAGCGCGCCCTGCTGGACGCCGACTGTCGACAGCCCCACCCTGGCCGTTTCCGTAGCGATCACCAACGGCACGTCCAAATCGCGCCGCCGGGCCGCCCGCAAGAGGCCAAGGGCATCGATACGCGGCAAGGCAACATCGGCAAGCATGGCGGCGTAGGAATGGGCGTTGATGAGCGCCAGCGCCGTCGATCCGTCGCTGGCCGAGTCCACCGTGAAGCCGGCCTGGGCCAGGATGGACACGAACGCCGCAAGCTGAAGATCGTCGCCATCCGCAACGAGGATTCGCAACTGACCATCGGCGCCCGTTGCTGACCGCTCTTGCACATGAACGCTGTCAGCGGCCCGACTGGGAATGGACGATGGATTTTCCGTAGAGCGCATACCCGACTTCTCTCTTATCATGGTCCGGCGCCCCCGCGCTCGCCATCCCACCGCCACCCAGCCAGACCATGAAGGAAACCGCCGCCAACGCACCCTCCGACGACAAGGGTGCCAAGGATTCTATCGAGGGGCAGTACCTACATTTCCTGGAATTGGCTTCGGAGGGATTGTGGCGCTTCGACTTGGCCCAAGCGGTGGCCACCAACCTGCCCGTCCACCAGCAGGCCGAGGCCATCGTGCGCGACGCACGCATCGCCTTGTGTAACGACACCTTCGCCCGTCACTTCGGCTACGACAAGCCCGCGGCTATGGAGGGCATCGCCTTTGGGGACCTGCTGTCCAGCTCCCGGGAAGAACAACTGGGCTTCGTGGTCGCCTTCATCATGTCGGGATACCGCCTCGACAACCTGTTGCTGTCCGAACGTCGTCGGGATGGCAGCACGTTTCGCTCGCTCAACAATCTATCGGGCGATGTCGAACAAGGCCACCTGGTGCGGGTCTGGGGCGTCAAGCGCGATGTGACGGATTTGGTGGTGGCGCAAGAGGCCTTGCAGGAGGCGAAGGACTACGCCGAGCGCCTCATCGAGTTGGCCAGCATCATGGTGGTGGGCCTCGACAGCGATGGCCACGTGCGCGCCTTCAACAAGACCGCGGAGAACATAACGGGCTACTCGCGCACCGACATCGACCAGCGCAACTGGTTCGAAATCATCGCCCCACCGAACCTATACCCGCAAGTCAGTGAAGAATTCAGGCGACTTCTCGCTGGTGGCGAACCGAGCACCTTCGAGATGCCCCTGCTGACCGCCACCGGCGACCAGCGCTACATCGTCTGGCAGAACAATCCCATCGTGGAGGATGGGCGAATTGCGGGGACCATGTCGTTTGGCGTGGACATCACCGCGCGCCAGCGCATGGAAGAGGCGCTGCGGTCGCTCAACGAACAGCTCGAGGTGCGCGTCGAAGAACGCACGGCCGAGCTGGCCACCGCCAACCGCGAGCTGGAGAGCTTCGCCTACTCGGTGTCGCACGACCTGCGCGCGCCCTTGCGGGGCATCGACGGATTCACGCAAGCGCTGGTCGAGGACTACGGCGACAAACTCGACGAACGCGCCAACGACTACTGCCGACGGGTGCGCAAGGCTGCCGGTCGCATGGGACAGTTGATCGACGACTTGCTGAACCTGTCGCGCATCACGCGCACCGAAATGCGCTATGAAGACGTGGACCTGAGCGCCATGGCTACGGATGTCTTGGCCCTTCTCCACGAGCGCGATCCCGAACGCAACGTCCACGCACACGTGCAGGCCGGCTTGCGCACACGAGGCGACATCGGACTCTTGCGCATTTTGCTCGAGAACCTTCTGGACAATGCGTGGAAGTACACCAAGCGGACCCGCGAAGCAGACATCGAGGTCGGCGCGCGCTGGGAAAACAACCACCAAATCTATTTCGTGCGCGACAACGGCGCCGGCTTCGACATGGCCTTGGCAGGCAAGCTGTTCGCACCTTTCCAGCGCCTACATGCCGCCCAAGAGTACGCGGGCACCGGCATCGGACTGGCGACTGTCCAGCGCATCATCGCCCGACACGGCGGTAGCGTAACGGCTTCTGCCCAGGTCAACCAAGGCGCGATTTTCGAGTTCACGCTGCCGTCACGCCGCTGACGAGACGTCAGCAGATTGACGTTCTACCACCGTCGGAAAAGCGACACCTCGCCCCCTGTCAGAAATGTGGATTTTCTTGCTCGGAATCTCTCAAGATGGGGTCTATGCCGCCGATGGTTCTTCTCGACAAATGGCGGCTCCAGATCTAACCCAAAGCAAGGGCTCAACGATGTGCCTGTCCTCGCGGGGAGGTCAGCCGGTGGTCCCCGTGGATGCGATCCTGGGTCAGACACTTGGCTCGTTCCGCGTGTTGTCGCTTTTGGGTGAAGGTGGCATGGGGCGGGTCTATCTCGCGGAGCACATTCTCATCGGTCGCCGTGCCGCCATCAAGGTGCTCTCCGCCGACATCGCCGCGAAGGAGGAGCTTGTCTCGCGATTCTTCACCGAAGCGCGTGCGGTGAACGACATTCGCCATCCCAACATCGTCGAGGTCACCGACTTCGGCACCTTCGGCAACCAGCCTTACATCGTCATGGAGTTGCTGGATGGGGAAACCCTGGAACAGCGTCTGCTGCGCGTGAGCACCATGGATGCCAGCTCTGTGGCGCGCGTGGTGGCCCAGATCGCGGCAGCCGTGGGCGCGGGTCATGACCACGGCATGGTCCACCGCGACCTCAAGCCCGCCAACATTTTCCTGCGCAACCATCCCGACTACCCCGACTTCGTCAAAGTCCTGGACTTCGGCATCGCCAAATTGATGGCGCACGATCGCAACGTTCAGCACCACACCGAGATGGGCGCCATCATCGGTACCCCGGCCTATATGTCGCCCGAGCAGTGCCTGGGCGATACCCACCTCGACTACCGCAGCGACATCTATTCGCTGGGCGTGGTGCTGTACCAAATGGTGACTGGCCGACTCCCCTTCACGGCGGAGACAGCGGGGCGGCTGATCATGAGTCACGTCCAGGAGACGCCACCGCCGCCCCAAAGTATCAATCCGGAGATCTCGTCGGCGACCAACGCCATCATTCTGCGGGCCATGGCCAAGAAGCCCGAGCAGCGCTTCTCTTCCATGCGCGAGCTTCGCGATGCCATCTTGCTGGCCAGCCCGGCTGTTTCCAGCACAGCAGAAACACTCGCGAGCGACCGCGACGATCTCTCGCAGCTGATGACCCCGCCGCCCGTCTTGACCAGGTCGGGGGCGACCATGCAACCGGCCTCGGCTCCACTGTCGGTTTCCACCGGAGCCCCCGTCGCTCGCGCCATGCTCTCGACGGCTCCGACCGCGTACAACCCGCACTTGGTACCTCCCCCAGTGATCCAGGCCCCCGCGAGGGCACCCCTCCACGCCGTCGCCAAAGCAGCGCCGTCCTCGCCGAGCGCAAGCTTCACGGACCGTGCGGCGCCAACACCGGCCCCGACAACGGGAACCTCCATTTTCCAAGCGGCCAACCCGCCCGATCCATCCGGTACGCTCGGCTCGGGCAAGAGTGCCCTTGTCGATCGCGTGATCGAAATCGTCAAATCGCATATGTCGGCCGAGGCCGAGCTTCCGCTGCCCTTGCTCCCGCGCTCCATTCTGCGCGGCATGGATCTACTGGCGGCGCCGGATTTCTCCTTTGCCGGCATGGCCGCCCTGCTAAGCAGTGATGCCCGGCTGGCCAACCAAGTCGTCCAAGTCGCCAACACCAGCGGCCCGACACGAACGCCCGCCCGCTCGACCGAGCAGGCGATCGCTCGCTTGGGCGTCGAAGGGGTACGCAGCGGCCTTTTCGAAATCGCGATACGACCTCTCCTCGAGACTGCGTCGGTGCGGTTGCAGACCATCTGCAAGCAACCCTGGCAACACGCCCTGGCGGTGGCCATCCTGTCCCAGCGCCTGATGCAAGCGCACGGTGCGGGTGAACGAGATGTGCTGGACGGCTATCGCTGTGGCCTGTTCCACGACTGTGGCAAGCCCATCATCGTCGCCCTCGTTCTCGATATCGAGAAGCAAATGACCAACGTCAAAGGTCGCCGAGTCATCACCGACGACATGCTGATGACCTGTGTCGATAAGACCCATGCCAGCGCCGGAGCTCGCCTGGCGCGCTCGTGGGGACTGTCGCCCAGCGCGGCTGCCGCCATCGAAGACCCGACCCAACCGGCGCAGAACAAGTTCAGCCTGGGCGCCGTGATTCGCTTGGCCAACGCCTTGGCATACAAGGGCGGCTTCCACACCCGGCGCGACGAGCTCGACCGCGCACCCTTGCTGGTCGACGATGCCCGTCGTGCGGCCGGATTCGACGAAGCGACTTGCCACCGTGTTCTCGACGGAATCAAGGACATCGTTTCACGGAGGCTCTAGAGGGTTGCACCCTCATTGCATCAACCATGAACCCAATTTTCCCTAACCACCTACGATTCACAGTCACCCTTATTCATCGAGCCATGTCTTGGCTCTTCCAAGGATTGGAATTCAACCGACGCACCCAGGAAGCCGTGCGCATTTACTACAAGTTCGACACGGGTCGATGGCAAGCCCGCCGCACACGCCAACTGCAGAAGGTGTATCGATGCAGATGACCGCTCTCCACCCACAAACATCCGTCACGTCCATTTCAGTCTCCAGCGCAGACGGGATCGTCTGCTCACCCGACTCGTCGCTAGTCGATGTGATTCGCGCCTGCCGGCGCATTGCCGCCAGCGACGCGACGGTCTTGCTGACCGGAGAGACAGGCACAGGTAAAGAGGTCTTCGCCCGTTTGGTTCATACGCACAGTGTGCGATCCAAACGCCCCTTCGTTCCCGTCAACTGCGCGGCCATTCCCGACGCCCTATTGGAAAGCGAGCTATTCGGCTACGTGCGCGGCGCCTTCACCGGGGCCGTGGCTTCGCGCCGGGGTCGCGTGGCGATGGCCGAGGCGGGCACCCTGTTCCTCGACGAAGTGGGCGATCTTCCCTTGGCGTTGCAGGTGAAGCTGCTGCGTCTGTTGCAAAACCGCACCTACGAACCGGTCGGCAGCTCGGAATCGGTGACCGGGGATTTCCGCCTGGTTGCCGCCACCAACCGCGATTTGACCGAAGACGTGCGCGCTGGACGCTTTCGGCGCGATCTCTACTACCGCTTGCACGTCTGCCCCCTGGTGTTGCCGCCGCTGCGCGAGCGCACGACCGACATCGCACCGCTCTTCTTTCATTTCTGGCACAAACACGGCGAAACCCGTCCCGTCTCACCCGCAGTCATCCGCCTACTAGAAGGCTACGGCTGGCCCGGCAACGTACGCGAGCTCGAAAACCTTGCCGAACGTCTTTCCGTATGCGCCGAGAGCAGCACCATCGTCGTCAGCGACTTGCCCGCACCCTTCCTTGCCGTGCGCGCCGCTGCCGCGCCGGCCTCCCATGACATGCGTTCGGGCAATACGACAGGTGTAGACTGCATCAATGGGGCGGGCGCTCTCATCGACCTTGCCGAAGCGGAACCCTTGGTAGACACGGGTGGGCTCACGATCGCATCCATGTCAGGCGAGGACCTGGAAGCCATCCCCTATACCGGCCTACCCAGCTCGGACGAAATCACGCTGCCGGTTTCGGTGGCGCCCATGACAAATCCGCTGGCAACCATGCGCTTGCCCATCGATCTGCCGCGTTTGTTGCGCGAAACCGAAGAGAGCTTCATCCGACTGGCCCTCGAGCAGTCGGGCGGCAACAAGAAAGAAGCAGCACGACTGCTTGGCATGGGCCGCACCACGCTGGTGGAAAAGCTGCGCCGCAAGGCCGCAGTCGCCGAAGAAAAATCCGGCGTGGACGTTTCCCTAGGCTAGGAGCCCTGGCTGGCCGCCCGAGAGCCAACGGTCGACCACGCTCGATCCGCGGCACCCGACCGGCTAGAGTTGCGGGCATGACCTCAAGCGACGCCGACCAGCCTGCCGACTTCATTCTCGTGTTCGTGACCGTCCCCAGCGCGGATGTGGCCGGCAGCCTGGCGACGACCCTTGTCACCGAGGGGCTCGTCGCTTGCATCAACATCGTGCCGGGCCTGCGCTCGATCTATGCTTGGCAGGGCAAGGTGTGCGATGACACCGAGGTGTTGTGCCTGATGAAGACGCGGCGCACTCTCTTTTCGGCTGTGCGCGATCGCGTGACGTCGTTGCACCCCTACCAAGTCCCGGAGATCGTCGCTGTTTCTCTGGCAGAAGCCAACGCGCCCTACCTAGCCTGGCTAGTCGGCGAAACAGCTCAGCCGGCGGAGTGACATCGAGCGTGACCTCGAACGAAAGGATGTCGCTCGTGCAACCGACACACAGGGCAGGCTTGCGTACCATCGCCAGCTTCGAAGCCGCAAAAGGTATTCTCATCCTTCTCCTCGGCATGGGCTTGCTTGGGCTCATCCACCGCGACGTCGAGAGGGTCGGCGAGCAAATCGTGGAACATTTCCACCTCAGCCCTTCCTCGCGCTACCCGCATATCTTTCTCGAGCTCACCGCCAAGGTGACCGATGGCTGGCTGTGGGCGATTGCCCTGGGCTCGGTGGTGTACGCGTGTCTACGCTTCGCCGAAGCCTACGGACTGTGGCACGGCAGACGCTGGGCAGAATGGCTGGCCGTCGTCAGCGGTGGCATCTACGTGCCCTTCGAAGCGGTCGAGCTGGCTCGAAAAGCAACCCTCGTACGCGCCGCCTCACTGGTCATCAATCTGACCGTCGTGGGTTACATGCTGCTGGTCTTGCGCTTCCAGGGCCATTCTCGCGCCAAGCCCTGAGCCGACCCAGCCCAAGGCGGGCACGTCGCGTGCAGAAGCACGGGACATGCGGCTTGTCTTCGATCGCGGAACCATCGTTCTCGTCGGCCCTACACGGCCGGGTGACTGCGCCGATCTGCCAGGTGCCCTCTGGGATCAGCGAATCGCGGCTACGCGCTGCCCGGCACGCTTTCACCCGGCGTTGGTGGCCGAGCTACGGCGCAGGAATGTCCGATTCGTGGACGAGGTGGCCGGGCACGCGTCGGGTGCACTGACCAAGAACCTCCGCCCGGTCGAACTGCGGCCCTACCAAGAAGCCGCGCTGACGGCCTGGGAGCTTGCTGGCCGACGGGGCACCGCGGTC
>Ga0302323_100000759_pt1 | contig 26096 bp, 18 predicted proteins | sample Fen_T0_3_FD_201950 | JGI IMG/M metagenome (GOLD analysis project Ga0302323, IMG submission 201950) | Peat permafrost microbial communities from Stordalen Mire near Abisko, Sweden - Fen_T0_3 | ecosystem: Environmental > Terrestrial > Soil > Wetlands > Permafrost | place: Sweden: Abisko...
GAGCGTGCGGCGCTCCGCGCGCACCGTGAGCAGAAGGAGGCCGCATGCGGCTGAGCCGTCTTCCGCGCGCCCGGCGCGAGCGTGCGGCGCTCCGCGCGCACCGTGAGCAGAAGGAGGCCGCATGCGGCTGAGCCGTCTTCCGCGCGCCCGGCGCGAGCGTGCGGCGCTCCGCGCGCACCGTGAGCAGAAGGAGGCCGCATGCGGCTGAGCCGTCTTCCGCGCGCCCGGCGCGAGCGTGCGGCGCTCCGCGCGCACCGTGAGGAGAAAGAAAGAGGGGGGCTGGGGGTGTCTTCCGCGCGCCGGGGCGCGAGGGCGTGCGGCGCTGCGCGCGCACCCAAAGGGAGAGAGGATCCGATGCATTGGGGGGGCTTTACGCACCCGGCGTGGGGGGGGCCGCGGCGAGAGCCGCGCTAAATTAGCGCGCGGGTGGGGCTACCAGTTCTGAACTTGCCAGCCACGCGCGCGCGCCGCTCTCAATAGGCGCCGGTCTGGGTTCACTGCGACAGGCACGTCCACCTTAGCCAGCAAGGGCAAGTCGGTGATGCTGTCACTGAAGAACGTAACCTTGTCGAAGCCTATGCCGTGCTTGTCCAGCAGCACGCTCGCGCGAATGATTTTTCCTTCGCCGTAGCAGAGCGGCTCGATCGCTTTGCCCGTGAAGCGGCCGTTCTCGACCTCGAGCTCCGAGCACACGACGTGATCGATGCCGAGTTCTCGCGCCACCGGCCAGGCCACGTACGAGGTGGCAGCCGTCACGATCGCCACCAAGTCTCCAGCCTCACGGTGACTCTTCACGAGCTCGCGCCCGCGCGCTTGAATCTCTGGCAGCACGTACTGTGGAAACCATTCATCACAGGTTTTGATCAGCCAGCTCTCTTCCTTGCCCGCGAAATCAGCCAGCGCTTTGCGCGCCACGCGCGGAGCGTCGATCATGCCTGCCGTGTATTGCAGTACCCACCAGGCGACCTGCAAAGAATCACGCCAACTGGCTTCTCCCTTGGCGCGCCGGTAGCGCGTGTACAGCCGGGGCGTGTCGACCCGCACCAGCGTTCGGTCGAGATCGAAAAATGCAGCGCGACGCTCGGACATGACGAATCAGCATAGCCTAGAAGCGCCCTCTGAAAACCCCGAAGCCGCGCGTCGTTCCTTTGGGGTCCGCGGCTCACTTTGGCCCCCGGTATGCCCAAGAAAGTCGGCGCCATGTCCCCCCGATCATTCTAGGGATCCTCACGCCAACTTGGATGTGCGGTGGGCGTGACCCGCCGGGCGAACCTCGGCTCACGCCTTCGATTGTCGCGAAGCGCATCAGCCAGCGACGCGCTTGGCGGATGGTCTCTCTCTGCTCCCTCGTCCTAGCGCCGGGCAGGCGCGGCTGCAGCGAGCCAGCGAGCGGCGCTGCGTGGCCCCGACGCGCGTCTGAGCGGTGGAGCGCGCCCGTTCCTGAGTGGCCCCAAAACCCTGCTTTTGCGCGGCACGCACCGTCCGCGATGGGAGAATGCTAAGCAAGCGCTCGCATGTTGGTGTTGCCGATCGATGAGGTCTTACCCGACCTGGAACGCGCGTTCCGCTCGGCGCGCGCGGTGGTGCTCGAGGCCCCTCCCGGCGCGGGCAAGACCACGCGCGTGCCGTGGGCGATACAGAGTTGGCTCGGCGATGCGGAGGTGTTGGTCGCGGAGCCTCGACGCTTGGCGGCGCGCATGGCTGCCAAACGAGTCGCAGACGAGCGCGGAGAAGTGCTGGGTGAACGGATCGGCTACAGCGTGCGTTTCGAGGAGGTGGGCAGCGCACGCACGCGCGTCCGCTACGCAACCGAGGGCATCGTGTTGCGACGCTTGCTCGCCGATCCAACCCTACGCGGCGTGGGCGCGGTGATCCTCGACGAGTTTCACGAGCGCCATTTGGCGACCGATCTGCTGCTGGTGTTGCTCGACCGGTTGACTCGTACGGCGCGGCCAGATTTGAAGCTCCTGGTGATGAGCGCGACGCTGGATGCCGAACCCGTGGCGCAGTTCTTGGATGATTGCCCGCGACTGCGCAGCGAGGGGCGGATGTTCCCGGTCAGCACCGAATATCTGGCCAAGATAGATGATCGCCCGCTCGAGAAGCAGATCGTGAGCGCGGTCCGGCAAGCCCTGCAGGACGAGACAACCGGCGATGTGCTGGTCTTCTTGCCAGGCGCCGGTGAGATTCGCAAAGCCAAGACCGCGCTCGAAGCGCTGGCCAGCGAGGCAAGCCTATTGGTCTTGCCGCTGCACGGCGATCTACCGATTGCAGAGCAGGCGCGCGCAGTCGAGCGAGCCGACCAACGCAAGGTCGTGCTGGCGACCAACGTGGCCGAGTCTTCCGTGACCGTCGATGGCGTGACAGTGGTCGTGGATTCGGGACTCGCGCGGGTCGCGGGTCATTCTCCATGGAGCGGATTGCCGACGCTCGCGCTCGAACCGGTCAGCCGCGCATCGTGCATCCAGCGTGCAGGACGTGCGGGGCGCACGATGCCCGGGCGCGTGCTGCGCTTGTACACGAAGGGCGACTTCGAGAGCCGCCGCGCTCACGATGCGCCGGAGATCGTGCGCAGCGAGCTTTCAGAAGCGTTCTTGATCTTGCACGGCGCCGGCGTCGGCGAGCCGGAAAAGCTGCATTTTCTCAACGAACCACCGAAAGCGCGCGTGGACAGCGCGCGCGAGCTGCTGACGCTACTGGGTGCGTTTGCTCCGACGGGGGGACTGTCCGAACTCGGACAGCGCTTGCTCCGGTTTCCTGTTTCGCCACGGCTTGGCCGACTCTTGGTCGAGGGCGAACGGCGCGGTGTGTCCAAGCAGGCCGCGCTGTGCGCTGCGCTCTTGGGTGAGCGCGACATCGTGCAAAACACACGCACAGCCTTCGGCGAGAGAAGTTCGAGCTTTGGCACTCGCGGACCGAGCGACGTGCTCGAACGCTTGGAACGCTACCGAGAAGCCGAGGACGCGCGCTTCGAGGCCAATCGCCTGCGCAGCTTCGGACTCGATGTACGTTCCGTGGAGAGCGTGCGTCGCGCCGAACGCCAACTCTCCCGCTTGGTGAGAGACCGCGTGCAAGGCCCGGGCAGCATGGAGGCCGTCGAGCACGAGCTGTTGCGCTGCTTACTGGCAGCGTTTCCCGATCGCGTGGCACGCCGACGCCGGCGTGGTGAGCGCGATCTGGTGCTGGCTTCCGGTGGCGTGGCGCGCCTCTCCGAACAGAGTGTGGCCGTCGACCCCGAATTTCTGCTCGCGCTGGACGTGGAAGAGCAACGCGGCGCGAGTTCCAATCAGATCACCGTTCGACTCGCGAGCGCGATCGAGCCCGATTGGCTCTTGGAGGAGTTCGAGAGCAGAGTGCTGCTGACTGACGAGCTGGAGTGGAACGCGAGCGCGGAGCGCGTCGATCGCGTCGAAAAGATGGCCTTCGGCGCGGTCGTGTTCGACGAGGCACGGGGCGCAGCACCGCCCTCGGCCGCTGCCAGCGGGGTATTGGCAGCGGCCGCACGACGCGGCTCCTCGCTTTCGTTTGCCAAAAGCGATGCCGTCTCGTCGCTGAGCCTGCGCCTGCGCCTGCTGCGCGAACACTTTCCAGAGCTTCAGTTCGTGGCGCTCGACGAAAACTCGGTCGACGCGACGCTCGACTTGATCTGCGTAGGGTTGACCAGTTTTGCCGAGCTGGGCGCGGTCGACGTGCCGAGCGCGCTGCTCTCCGGCCTGACCGCGGCGCAACGACGCGCGCTCGAGAACGAGACTCCGGAACGCGTTCGTTTGCCGGGCGGGCACACGGTTCAAGTCCACTACGAAGCCGATCGCCCGCCCTGGATCGAATCCCGTCTACAGGATTTTTTCGGCATGCCCGAGGGCCCGCGTCTGTGCCGAGGCAAGGTGCCGCTGACCTTGCATCTGCTCGCACCCAACCATCGAGCGATGCAGGTGACCACGGACTTGTCGGGCTTTTGGGCACGCCATTACCCGAGCATTCGCCGCGAATTGATGCGTCGCTACCCGCGGCACCCTTGGCCGGAGGACGGCCGAACGGCGACACCACCCGAGCCTAAGCCGCCACGACGGCACTAAGGGCCCGTCACGTACCTGGTCGCCTGCTCGACGATTTCTAGCGGGCTGAGCTCTGCGGAGACGCGGAGCGCGTCAATCGGTGGCTCGAGGTCGCGGTATTGCCCGTCCAACAGGCCCGAGAAGTGGCGCACGATCGCGTGCTGACCGCGCCGCGCCTCGAGCCGTCGCTCCGCTTCCGCGCGAGACAGCTCGAGGTACACCACGCGCGGCGCAAGTGCATGCTTCGACAGCACGACGCGATACGCTTGCTTGAGCGCTGAACAAGCCAAGACCGCCCCCCCCTGGCCCTCCCAGCTGGCGGCGAGCGCTGCCAACTGCTCGAGCCAGGGCCAGCGGTCGGCATCGTCGAGCGCGATATCGGCAGCCATTTTCGCGCGATTCTCCGGCGAGTGGTAGTCGTCCGCGTCGTGGAAAGCGAGCCCGAGACGCGCGCCGAGCAGCTTCCCGATCGTGGATTTGCCACAGCCGGCGACTCCCATGACGAGCACGAACATTCGGCATCTCTCCGGCGAGCGCTTACAGCTTTTGCTTCAGCCGCGCTAGAAACTGCAGAGCTTCGAGGCCCGTCACGCGATCGAGGTCCAGCGCGCGCAGCGTCTCGAGTACTTCTTCATTCCCCCGGCTCTCTGCCGAGCGCGCGCCAAATAGCGGGAGTTGGTCCGTATTTGCGCGTTTGGCGCGCGCCTTGGGCGCGTCAGGCGCCACGCTACCCCCCTCCAAGGTCGCCAAGAGGGCCCGGGCTCGAGCCAAGACGGTCTCCGGCAAGCCCGCCAGCTTGGCCACTGCGATTCCGTAACTGCGACTCGCAGCGCCCGCCACCAAGCGATGCAAGAACACCACGTCTCCGTTCTGTTCACGCGCGGTCACGCTGTAGTTTGCGGCGTGCGCGCTGCCTTCACCCAACGCCGTCAGCTCGTGATAGTGCGTCGCAAACAACGCGCGACAACAGATCGCCTCGTCCAGGTACTCCGCCACGGCCCAGGCGATCGACAACCCGTCGAAGGTGCTCGTGCCGCGACCGATCTCATCCAAGATGACCAGCGAGCGGCGCGTCGCGTTTCGCAGAATATCGGCGGTCTCGCGCATCTCGACCATGAACGTGCTCTCGCCGCCGGCCAAGTTGTCGCTCGCGCCGACGCGTGAGAGTACGCGATCGACGACGCCGATGCGCGCTGAGCGCGCGGGCACGAAGCTGCCCATTTGCGCCAAAATTACCGACAATGCCACTTGTCGAAGCAGCGTGCTCTTGCCTGCCATGTTGGGCCCGGTAATCAGCCACAGCCGCTCGCGCTCCAGATCGAGATCCACGTCATTGGGCACGAAGCGCCCTTGCGCAGCCAAGCGCTCGACCACGGGGTGTCGTCCATCTCGGATCACGATTTGATCGGACGCGTCCACGGTCGGGCGCGCGTAATCGTAGCGGTGCGCGGTGTGGGCCATGCTGGCTGCGACATCCACGCGGGCGATCTCACGAGCGAGCGTCTTTACCCGTTCGCTCTCGCGCGCGGCTTGGGCGCCCAGCTCGTTCAAGAGCGACAGTTCGCGTTCGCGGTGCAGCTCTTCGGCCTGGGCGATGCGATCTGCCAACTCGTCCAGCTCAGGGGTGGAGTAGCGCTCGCCGGTAGCCACGGTTTGCTTACGCCGATAGTGCTCCGGCACGCGCCCGCTCTGGCCGCGACTGACCTCGATGTACCAGCCAAAAACGCGGGTAAATCGCACTTTGAGCGTGGCAATCCCGGTCTCTTGCTTGAGCCGCGCCTCGAGCTCCACCATGCGCTCGGTGCCACTTTTGCGCAGCTGGCTGAGCTCGGCCAATTCAGCATCGAATTCCGGCTTGAAGATCTCGCCATCCTTGGGCTGCGCGGGCGGACGCGCGACCAGGGCGCTCTCCAGCAGCGCAGCGAGCTCGGGCACGGTGTCGAGCCCCGCGGCCGTCAGGCCCAGAGTTTCGCGCAGCCCGGGATCGGCAACGCTCTCCAAGACGTTGGTCGTCGCGCGTGCGGCCAAGAGTCCGTCGCGGAGCGCGCCCAAATCACGCGGCGTCGCTGCCCGCAGGGAGCTGCGCACGGCCAAGCGCTCGATGTCCCCCACCTGGCCGAGCTCACCTGTCAGCTCCTCGCGCAAGCGAGCGTGCACCACCAGTGACTCGACCAGGTCCAAGCGCCGCCGAATACGCTCGATATCGGTCAACGGCGCCAAAAGTCGTCGCCGCAGTAGGCGGGCGCCCATGGGCGTGTTGGTGGCGTCGAGCACGCCGAGCAAGGTGGCCTCGCGCCGGCCGGACACGGACTCGACCAGTTCCAAATGGCTTTGCGCGACGCGATCGATGGCGAGCAGTGTGGCCGGCTCCCAACGCGCAATACGCCGCGCAGGCAGCTCGACCCCGGGATTGCAGGCCCGAGCAAAGCGCAGCGCGCGAGCCACCGCACGCCGCGCGGCGGCGGGCAGCGGCGCGGCATCCTGCCCGAGCTCTCCGAGGGCCTGCACGGCCTCGGCTTCAGCGAGCGCGGCGTCCTCCCTCAGGGCGGCGCGGCCAAGCGCGCTCACCGCCTCGAATACTCCCGGGCGCGCCGCGTCCGATTCGAAGCCAACCAAAATCTCACGCGGCCGCGCGCGGCTCAGCTCCGCCAACGCCGACGGCACGTCGGGCAACTCGGCCGAGAGCAGCTCCCCGGTGGAAAAGTCGAACAACGACACGCCAACCGCGCCCTCGGTCACTTCCAGCGCGGCCAAGAAATTGTTGGCACTCGACTCGAGGTGCTCGCGCTCGGTGACCAGGCCAGGAGTGATCACGCGCACCACTTGTCGCGGCACGATGCCTTTGCACTTGGCCGGGTCGGCCATCTGCTCGCAAATGGCAACCTTGTGCCCCAGCGAAAGCAGCCGTGCGATATAGCCCGCGGCGGCATGATGCGGGATCCCGGCGAGCGGGATCTCGTCCGCTTTGCCTTTATTTCGGCTGGTCAGCGTGAGTTCGAGCAATGGCGCGGCGACCACCGCGTCATCGCCGAACATCTCGTAGAAATCGCCCAGACGGAAGAAGACGATTGCATCCGGATGGGCTCGCTTGGCCTCCGCATGCTGTTGCATCACCGGCGTGAGGCGCGCCGACATGACTCAGAAATACGGCGAAGGCAGCACCACGCCAAGCGAATTCAGGTCAAACAGTACAAGGCCCAAGGTCGAGGCGTCGACCACGGCCAGATAGCCAAGCTGTGACAGGTAGCCCAGTGATTGCGGATTTACCGAGCTCGATTGAGACAGAAGCGACATCGTCTGCGGCACGAAGCCGCCGGTCGTCTGCCAGCTGAAGGTCATCCCACGAAGGCTCGGCTTCACGCCGCGATAGACGACGAAGCGCGAAGTCAGATTCTCGAAGATGCAAGCACTCGCCGGGCCACCGGGCGTGACAGGAATTTGGTCGCCCACGCAACCCACCTGGGGCTCGGTCGCCGCGCAGGTGAAATCCGTGACGTCCACTTCCTTTTCGACGCCGTTCTCGAGGTACGTTTCCTTGTGCGTGTCAGGCGGACGCGACGGGTCGCAGACCTCGAACGCACGCGAGTTGAAGTATTGCTTACGTCGATCGCAGCTCGCCGTGTGCGTGCAGCGACCACCCGGCCCGATGGCAAGATCGTGTAAAGCCCCGGTTCCGGCCAGCATCCATTGGTTCGAAGCGCGCACGGTGTACGCGGTGCCCGCGGGGAAACAGCACGAAAGCTGCGACAATGTGCCCGCGCAGTCCGTTTCTCCCTGGCAGTGGCGAGGCGTGACAGACAACTCTCCGCCGGAGGCAGCCAAGATCGACAAATCTCGGGATTCCTTGAGTACGCCCGGGGTGTCGATGTTACCGAACTTGCGGACGCAGGCATCGCGGTCATCGACGTCCGGCTTGCTTGGGTCGATCAGCGCGGCGCAGCCATTGCCGCGCCCCTGGCGCCAGTATTGGTCGTCGGGCGCGGGGTAGTCACCAGTGATTTGCACGTAGTCAGCGTGCTCCTTGGCCCACGCGTCGAGGTTCGAACTCGGGATCCCCAGACCTTCGCCGCGCGCACGGATCGTGTCACTGTCTTCCACGCCGGCAGCACAGAAATTCGCATCCGGATCGCGCAGCACGGCCTCAGTCACGCCATCTTCGACCGACAAGAAACCGCTGCTGCGATCCGGAAACACGCGTCCTTCGAAACTCAGCGTTGGCGATTCGTCCTGTGCGTAGGACCGGGGCTCGACCAGGGGCAAGGTCAACGAATTCTGAACGCCGGTCTCCCCGGGGTCGATCACCAGCGGAGTTGCATTGCCGTCGCACGGTGGCTGCTTGGCGTTCAGCTGCTCGATCGTGCAATGAGCATACAATTGCGTGCTGATATTGACTTCGGCGGGCAGCGTCGCGGACGTATTGCCTGGATTGGCAAAATCAGTCGCCAGCATGCGCGGCTGCTGGTCCACGCTGATCACGCCCGCCGGATTCACATTGGAGAACTGCGGAAACGAGCGCAAAGTCGGAGCCCGCAAGCCGTTGGAAGAGCTGGAAATCGACAGCGAGGCCGAGCGCGGACGATGCGGCTCGACGACGTGGCAGCTCGATTCACCGGTGACCGTGAGTGCCCCCTGGGCGGTCTTGAAGGGTGTGCTGATCTCGTCCCCGCCGCAGCCGTGTAAATCCTCGAACGCGGTGCTCATATTAGCGGTCGCCGGACGTCGACAGGGCGCGTCGAAATCCTCGACGTCGATCACCGCGACCTGACCATTGGTCAACATCGCAAATCCGAAGACGCCGCGCAGATTCACCGGCCGCGCCCCGTCAGTGAAGTCACCGTTCGGACGGTAGCCCGTGGCCGGCCCACTGGCGTTCGGATCGGGCTCGCAGCTGAGCCCAAATTGGCCTGCGCCGGTCACTGGATCGGGCTTCGGGAAGTCGCGCATCACGAAGCTGACGTCCCGCACCGGCGCGTTGAAGCGCAGGCGGTCGGGCGGCATGTATGGCTGCCGGGCTGTCCCATCGAAGACCAATGGCGTGCGATAGTTAGCGTCCTTGGGATGTTCCGCCATCCTGATGATGTCGAAAACCATCACGCTGGCCGTCGGTTGATCGTCCTGATCGATCGCGTACACGAACTGCTGACCGTTCGGCCATTTCTTGCTCGGCGGGGACAGTGGGCTAACGGCCAAACGCGAGGTGGTGACGACGCGGTCCGGTGCAGAGTAGGAGTAAGGCAAGAGCGGCGGGAGTTCCTTGCTGGCGCAAGGGTCAGTGACATCGAGCACGTGCACCACGGGCCGACTGCTATCGGCGACATACACTCGGTCGTCCATGGCCGCCATGCCCGCGGGCGTCGGCGGCACGCGCGTATCGCGCGCCGGGTAAGACGGCTTGATGCAGGTGTTGGTGTCAGCACCGGCGGCGGGTGTCAGGTCCATGGGCAGGACCGGCGCGAGCGGAATCGTCGGCGCATCCTCGCCGAGCGCGAACGTGGCTTCAGGTTCGCACTCGGGAAACTCACCGGGCTGTTGGTCGAGCAAGTGTTGAGCGTCGAGCAGCACGAGTTTGTGTTCGTCGGGCAGCGCCACCAGTAATTTGCGCCGGCCAAAGGGACCGCGCTCTTGGGTCAGATCTGCCGGGCAAGCGTCGACGAGCTTCGGGGAGGTAGGCTTCAGCGGGAGAGCGTTCGGGCAGCTCACGCGCGGCGCACTGCCTTCCTGTCCGGGGAGGATCGGGTGGCCCTGCGCATCGTTCGCATCCAAGACCACGCTCATGTCACCCGGGGCGGAGCTCAGATGGCAGGCCGACCAGGTCGTCAAATCACGTGCAACCTCGCCCGCTAGCGGCGGCACGACACAAGTCGTGGGCAGCGCGAAGATGCCATCCTTTTGCAACCCGCTGACCGCCACGAAGGTCGCTGCGCCGCCCGGAGTGGTGACGATTGCGCCGGGCCTCGCGCCCACGCGCAAAAATGAGTAGCCCGGCGTCGTCTTGTCGAAGTCGACAATCGATTGTGCGTACAGATCCACCACCGCAACTTCATTGGTCGCGGTCTGTGTGACCAAGGCGAGCGTGTGCCGCGTCGCCAGCTCGTAGTCGGGGCACTCGTCGAGCTTGTGACCCGAGGGGGAATTGTCGGCACCGTGACAGACGAAGCTCACCCGGCCGCTTGACTGCATGGCGTGCAGTTGGACCGTGATCGGGGTCTGCGAACAAGACCCGAGCAGCGCTGCCCAAGCGCAAATGCCGAGCACCGCCAGTTTCAGCGGATCGAAAGCGGGAAGCAGAAGCCTAGAAAATATCTTCACTTGGAGGACCGAGGGGACTTAGGAGCACCGATACTCGCGACAATCGTCGCGTAAGTTTTGGGAAAGCGCTGATCCAAGCTGATGACGCCCAGATACGAGTCGGTGAAGTGACCCAGATACGCGAGCCCGCGCGCCCCGTCGATAGCGAGCGCGTACGGACCGCGGCCCGTGCTCACGATCGAGTCAATCACGCGCCTTTGCGGGTCGTACACGAAGATGCGACGCGAATCGAAGCAAACGACGAAGACGCGACGCTCGAGCTCATAAGGCCCCGCGTCGTCTGAAAGGACACTATCGGCCGTGCCCGGCACCCTTACCTCGCCCAAGATCACGCGAGAGGGGCCGAAGGTCAGCGGCACCGTGTCCGTGAAGGACGGCAGGTCATTGGTGCCGGTGGCACTCAGATCAGCGGTCATTGCGCCGACCAGCAGCGACGCGGGCGCGCGGCTCGCCACGTACACTGCGGGCTGGTGGGCGGCGCGCAGACATTGCGTAAGCTGTGTCACGCATTCAGTCGAAGTGTTGGGCGGCCCGCATTGAGCTGCTCGACAAGCCGCGTAGTCTTTCTGCCGCTGCGCGTCGTCGATGGCAATCCCCCGTGAATCGAAGCCCAGCGAGTTCGCGTTGATCGGTGCCGACCCCGCTGGCCGAAGCCCATCGCGGGTGTAGGACACGCCCGACGGGCCGGTGAACGGGTCGGTGTGCACCCGCAGTAGGTCCACTTGCGAGGCGCTCCGGTACGCGACCAGAAAACCCGCTTCTTCCGGCAGCTCCCCGCTAGCCACCGCGGCGGGTGGCACGGCGGCAATGGCCACCGGGGTCTGCGGCAGACCATTCAGGATGCTGGCCAGCTTCGGCCCGCGGTCGCTCCAATCATTGGCGTATAGCGACACATTGCCCGACGTCTGATTGGTGACGGCGACGAACCCGCCATCGGCGGTCGCATCGACCGCGTACGGCTCAGGCGGCTGCAAGAGCTGGTCGGGATTGTCCGAGGTAGAATCGCCGGAGCGGTGCTGTTCGTTGCAACGGTCGTCATCGCTGCCGTTTTGACCGCACGAAAAGTGGCCGTCGCCGTTCGGGTAGCCGTCTGAACTATCAAGATCGATCCAGTGCAACGTCGAATCGCCGCGCACCGGAATGAACAGGCGCGACTGATGCTTCGAGTCGGCTTTGGGATTCGAGTCGGCTTTGGGTTTGGCGCGCCAGATCACGTCGGTGGCAAACGCACCAATGCCGACTGAGTCGACCAGCAGCTTCTTCAGCGGCGAGAGCGGATCGATCGATTTGCAGCGCCCCGGGGTGAGCACCAAGTCCGCTTCATCGCGTTCGCCGAACGGGCACGGCGCGGTGGTGCCGGGATCGACGCAGAAGTAGCTCGGGACGCGCGTCGGGTCGTCGGGAATGCCCGCCACACCAGGCGCGTCACAGATGCCACCACCAGGCCCGCAGTCGGCAGTCGCGTTGCAATTGCGCGGCACGACTTCGCGCAGCCTGTCTAGATCGTACGAGATCACCGAAGCCGCGCGATATTGCAGGTCGAAATCGCTGTTCACGACATACAGATACTTTGGCCCGCCCTTGCCGTCGTCGCTCTTCGCCAAGCCATCGAGCGCGAGCCCGGTCGGGAAATACAGCTCCTCGAGCGGCGGCGCTTTGCCGTCGCCGGGAGAATAACAAGAGTTCAAGAGCAGCACCGAAAGGGCCGCGAGGAGTGACAGGGGTCGCATGCGCGGGCGGAGCCTAGTGGCGAGTGCCACAAGTCGCAATCACTGCGTCGACCGTCGTCGCACCGCGCAGGTCGTCGCTCCGCGCAGCGGTCGTCGCTCCGGGCAGCGGTCGTCGCTCCGCGCAGCACGTGCTTCAGCCCGCGAGTCAGCGTGCGGAATACGCTCGGACGCCGGACCTCTGGCGGGCAGCGGCGGCTGCTGATTTCAGCTAGTCAGGGAAAGAGAGAAGAGAAGAATCAGCCGAGGTCGAGGATGATCACACCGCGTTCGATGTCGTCTTCGCTGGGCTTGGGTTCCGGCGCTGGGTGGTACACGTCGATCGGTAACTCGAGGCGAGGGCGATCGAGTTCTTGCCGACGCTGCACGTCCTCTTCCCGCCGCCGGATCTGATCGATAATGAACGGAGGAAGCATCGCTCGAGTCCTCGCTTTCTGTCAGGGCTTGCGCCGGGAGTACCTTTGAACTGTAGCCACCCCTAGACCTGGGTCAAGCCTCAGCCGCGGATCCAAGTTCATGGGAAGGTTGAGGTTTTCGGTCGGTGCGCGGAGCAGGGCACCCTACCTCTCGTTCGGCGGCCGTTCGGCGGGCGGTTCCGCAGACACTCGGCAGCCGTTCCGCAGACACTCAGCAGCGGAAAAAAGCTAGAAAGCAGTACGAGGCTTGCTGGTCTCGCTGCTTTCACGGCTAGGGTACGGCCAGATGGCGATTTCGTTAGCACCTGCGACGCCAATTCGGCCGCCGGGCGGAACGGGAACTCGGCGGCGACGGCTCCCAATTTCGGCTGCGGCTGCACTGATATTTGTAACCCTGGCCGGGCCTGCGTCGGGCAAAGGCTTCGAAGTCGCCGACACCAGCTGGGAGGGCACGAGCGAGCTGTACGCCTTGGCTCAACAGGAGCTCGGAAAGGCCAAGGTCGAGGTATTGGCCTCGGCCGACTTCGAACGCCTCGGTAAAGACGACGGTTTGCTCGTGCTGCATCCGGAGCGGGAGCTCGACTACAACGAGTTGTCCGCATTCCTGCGCGCTGGCGGGCGTATGGCAGTGCTCGACGACCGCGGCGAAGCGGCGCATTTCCTGGCGCGCTTCCAGATTCATCGTGTGGAGGCGCCGCGCAACCCGGCTCAGTCATTGCGCGACAATCCAAACCTCGCGATCGCCGTGCCGGCGGTCGAACAAGTGGCGGGCCAAGAACAGAACCGACATCCGGTGGTAGCCGGGGTCGATCGCGTGGTGACCAATCACCCGACCGCGCTCGTGCATCCGAACTTGACCCAGGTGCTCAAAATTCCGGCCCTGGGTGAGCCGGACGCGACGCTCGCCGTGACGGGCATCATTGCCAAGAGCGGCCGCTTGTTCGCAATGGGCGATCCGTCCGTGTTGATCAACGAGATGCTGCGCTATCCCGGCAATCGGGCGTTCGCGAGCGGCCTGCTCAAGTACTTGGTGGAGAACGACGCGGGCGTGAGTCGCGGCGGGAAGCTATACATCCTGGCCAACGACTTCAGCCAAAAGGGCCACTTCGGCGGCTCGCGAGGAGCACTCGGGGAATTGTCGAACTTGTCCGATACGCTGGCAGAGTTCGCGACCGAGCTGGAGAAGCACGGCCTGCCCAGCGCGCTCTCATTGGCGCTGGCGGTGCTGGCGGGCTCGGGCGCGCTCGCTTGGGCGATCCACTACAGCTCACGCCGCTATCGTCGCTCGGTCCCGCGATACGCGCTCGCACCGCTATTGGTGGCACAGGGCGGGCTCGCCGGCCGCGCGGCCGTCCTGTCTGCACCGACGACTGATCCCGCGCTCGTTCTGCTCGAACTGCGGGCCGCGCTGAGTGAGGCGTTGGCACAACGGCTCGACTTGTCACGGCTGGCATCGCCCGAACAAATCATCGCGGAATTGGCCAAAAGACCGCTATTCGACGCCGCACGCGTGCGCGAGATTGGCGAGCTGTTCCGCGCCTTGGCCGAGGGCCAAGCGCCCATCTTGGCTCGCAGGCGATTGAAATTGGGCAAGGGTCGCCTCGCGGAATTGGCGCGAAAGGTGATGGAGATTATCGGCGAAATCGAGGAGCGTAGCCCAATCTAATTCATGCAAGCGTTGAACGTCAGTGAGATCGAAGCCGCCCGCGAGCGGCTCGCCGAAGTCAGGCGACAAGTAAGCCGCGTCTACATCGGAGACACGAACTCGATCGATCTGATGATCGTCGCATTGCTGGCGCGCGGGCACGTCCTTTTGGAGGGCGTCCCCGGCATCGCCAAGACCACCCTGGTCAAAGCCTTCGCCATTACGCTCGGTTGCTCGATTCGACGGGTGCAGTTCACACCCGATCTGCTGCCCGCGGACATCACCGGCACCTACGTGCTCAATCCCAAGGACGGAACGTTTTCACTGCGCGCGGGACCGATCTTCGCCAATGTGCTGCTAGCCGACGAGATCAACCGCGCGCCGGCAAAAACTCAGTCCGCCTTGCTCGAGGCCATGCAAGAGCGGCAAGTGACGATTGAGGGCGATCGCTTCGAGCTTCCCGATCCGTTCTTCGTACTTGCCACGCAAAATCCAGTCGATCTGGAGGGCACGTATCCCCTCCCCGAGGCCCAGATCGACCGCTTTTTGGTGCGCGTGCCCATGGGTTACCCGAACGAGCGCGACGAAGTGCAGATGCTCCGTTCGCACGGCATCATCGCACCCGAGCCGTTCGTGGTGCTGTCCGGTGCAGACGTGCTCCAGCTTCAATCGATCGCGGCGCGCGTACACGTCGAGGACGACTTGTTCGAGTACGCGGTGGCGCTGGCCAACTACACGCGCAATCATCCGCGGATAGTGCTGGGCGCCTCGCCGCGCGCATCGCTCGGCTTGCTGCGGGCTGCAAAATCGCACGCCGTGCTCAGCGGTCGCCCGTTCGTAACACCGGACGACGTACGGGTGGTCGCGTCGCCCGTGCTTGCGCATCGGTTGATCCTCACGCCCGAACTCGAGGGCGACTCACGCGCCAGGAGCGCGCTGGTCGAAGAAGCGCTGCAAAAAGTCAGCTATCGCCGAGCCGTGCGACCCGTCTGATCCCCGTAAATGTGCTGTGCCCGAATCGCGCAGCCGGGAAACGAGCGATCGACGCGCTTCGTGACAACCGAAGGGGTGCGATCCCGCAGTGCACCTCGAAGTGCGCTGTCTTCTCGACTCATCAGCCATCGAGCACACGATGGCGCTGTCCAGCCCTGCAATCTCCAAGGGCACCCTGAACGATCCCCTGAGGAGCCCGCCAAGATCGCCAAGGGGCCAAGATCGCCAAGTCCCTACAGTGCCCCAGATCCGCCAAATGAAACCGATCGAGCGATCAGAGATTTTTGGGGTTCGCTGATCGCGCCGAGTCGAATCATTTTCCAAGACGGAGGCCGCCCCGCAGAGCAACCCCCAATTGTGCAGACCGGGCATATGAGGGTCAGTTCCGAGCCGTTTGTGCAACCGAGAAGATAGGTGGCGTTTCTGACCGGGCACATGGGTGACAGGTTCAGATTGCAGCCGGAGGGCTGGCTGAGGTGATCGGAGTGAAACGGTTGCATCGGGGTTCGACGTAACCGAGGTCGACGTTCATGAAGGAGACAAGCCAGCGGTCGTCGCTTTCTTCGCGTATGCCGACCTGCGGGACGAACCCGGGCTCACCCCTTGGTATCGCGAAGCGCGTCGCCCCGCGGCGCATCTGGTGGTTAGTCCGTCGGCAGTGCGCCACTCGTCGTTGGCGCTGGGCTCCGTAAATTGGACGCCGAAGGCTGAGTTGGTCACGGGCGAAGGGTGACCATCAAAAAATCTCTGCCTGAAGAAAGTCGGGCACGGACACGTCCACGGGCGCGCCCACGAGGCTACGCCGCGACTACTTCCAGACCGCCACCACGCAACCCGCGCCGGTACGCGCCGGGAGCCGAGCCGACCGCGCGCTTGAAGGCCTTGCTGAAAGCGGCCTCTGAATCGTAGCCGACTTGGGCCGCAACTTCGGCTAGCGTTTGTTTGCCTTCGCGCAGCATTCCAGCCGCCTTTTGCATGCGCCAGCGGGTGACATAAGAGAGCGGGGGTTCGCCCACCAAACGCATGAAGCGCGAGGCAAAGGCCGAGCGCGACATCGCCACCTTCGATGCCAATGACTGCACGGTCCAGTCTTGCTCCGGATTTTGGTGGATGTGCCCGAGCGCTGCGCCGATTTGTGCGTCCGCCAGCGCACCGAGCCAGCCGCTGCCATTGGCGGGCAAGCTCGCCAAGTGGCCACGCACGATCTGAATGAATAGGACGTCTGCCAAGCGGGCGATCACCGTTTGAGAGCCGGGGCGCCCCGAGGCCGCTTCACAAGCAATGAACTTGAGCGTCGGCTCGAGCCAACGTACGGACTTCCCCATCTCGCCCTTGAGCGTGATCACGGGCGGCAAAACGGACAAGAGTGGGTTGTTCTTGCGATCTTCGAAACGGAAGCGACCACTGACGATGGTCGCCGATTCTCCGCCCCCACCGACGCGGAACACGCTGCCGTCGCCGCGAGCACGACAGACCAGCAGTTCCTCCAGTGGCTCGGCCACGGCATGCGGATCGTCGATCAGCGAATGCGCGTGGCCGTGAGGCAACGCGATGATGTCGCCAGCGCTCAGCTCGATCGGTTCCTCCGTGCCGTCGAGCAGCAGCCGAGCACGCCCCTCGAGCACGACGTGGAACTTGGCGTCTTCGCCGGCGCGAATGCGGATCCCCCAAGGAGCCGTCGCCTCCATGCGGCCGTAGCAGGCGGCGACCACGCGAACGGTGTCCAAAACATCGGTAAGTACATCCATGAATTGCCTCGCCAAACGAACGCTTGGACAAGTCAGGAGCGGTAAACCGCGCTGACCGTCCAGTCAGACGAATACACATGCCATTAAGACAGAACCCACCTGACCGTCCAGTCAGATTCGTCTGAGCATATAAATCTCGTGATTTCAGTTAGTTCCGCAGTCAATCCAGAAATCGGCCGGCGGACCGGCGCCTTCGCGCTGCTTCTCCACCCCTCAGGCGGCAAGTGACGACAAATAGCGGAGCCCCGAGGCGATCGGCTCCCGATACGCAAACTTGCGCTCCAAGGCCAGCAGCTCTGTCTCGAGCTCACGCCCGAAACTGGCGCTTTCGGCGCTCTCGCCCCATTTGCACCAGCACTCGAGCAAGTTCCAGCGCAGCAGCCACTCGTCCGGAAAGCGCGCCCCGAGCTCCGCGTGAATGGCGCGGAACACGGGCAGGGCAGTGCTGCCGGCCTGCTTCTTGAAGGCCTCGATAGCGCGCTCGTAGAGGGAGAGCAGTGCCCGCTCGCGCGTCGCCAGCGTCCTCGGCTTCGGAACGCTGCCGGGCGCTGGCCCTGGCGCTGGCGCTGGGTGGAACGCGGGATCGAGCGCCCCTGCCTGAGCGGTGTGCAGGTCGGCAGCGACGAACAGCAGATATTCAGCGCCCTGGTCGCAAATGCCGGCGCGCTCGGACTCCAACCGGTAGTTCAGGAGGCGTGCGCTCAGCAGTCGTCCGCGGTCGTCGTGCGCGGTGCTCGCGAGCTCGCCTTCGAGCATCGCGCCCGAGGCGAAACGCAAACGCACGCGCTTGCCCACCGCGGGCAGCTCGCCAAGCGCTGCGCCGTCCGCGAGTGGCCCGAACGGCAAATGGTAACCTTGAATACCGGCGTCAAAGACTTGTTCCAGCCTTCCCTGCGCGCCCAGGCCGACGCGTCCCTGAAACGTCAAGAGACCGCTCGCCGCGCTGCCGGATACGGCGCGCAGCGTGCCGCTGACGAAGCGTTGCCCGCGAAAACTCAGCGTCGCCAAGTCCTGACTCTGCAGCGCGGCCAGCAGCGAATCGTCTCCTCCGCGTCGATGGGCGAGCGAGGCTTCCACGTCACTCAGCACCGAAAAGAGCTGGTCGAAGTCACGTGCCACGAACAATTGCGGCTGGGTGCGGGTGATGTCGTAAGGTTGCTCCACGCACTCCGCACTGAGCGGTAGTTTACGAACTGCCGGGTCGTGGCAAGCGTGGCTCTCCCACAGAGACGACAAGAGGCCGGCGCCATACAGTCGATAGTCGTGAGGCGTCCCGATTAGCCCGTACTCCGCCGTCCACCAATAAAGGCGCGAGATGCGGCTGGCTTCGCTGGCGACGGTGATTTGCGAAAGTGCGTGCTCGAGCCGCTGCTCAGCGCGCTGCAAGAGCGCGGGCGAAGCGCCACGAGTCTCTTTGGCTTCCGACAGCTCGAATATTGCCGCGTATACGCGCGCGTCCTCGGGCGAAGAGAACGCCTTCTTACCCACCTCGCCGACCGCCCTCAGGTAGGCGGCGTAGCGAGCATCCGGCAAAATCGGCGCGTGCCCAGCCGCTTCGTGGATGATGTCCGGCGCGGGCGTATACGTCAGGTGATCGATCGAGCGAATGTCGGCGGCGATCGGCAAAATGCTGGCCGCTTGAAATTCTTGAAACGCGCGCGGCGGGATGAAGCCGTCCACACAGACCGCGCTCCAACCGAAGCGTGAAAGGCACTCGCTCATCTCCGAGATGCGCGGGATGCGTTCGACGGAAATACCAGTTTGCGCGAGGCCATCGCGGTACGCCGAGTGCGCGGTGTGTTGTAGCCGCTGGTGGGTCTGGAGCAAGACGAAGCGCCACACGGCCTGGTCGACCTCGTTGTACTGCGCGTAGTCTTGTTCGACGACGTAGCGTCGAAGTTGATCGGGGACACGCGAGAGATCGCTCATGAAAACCCCAAACCATAGCACGAATTTACAGCTTCTCGGTCAGCACGCTCGGCACGGGCACGCCCGGGACACTGAAGGCCTGGCCGAAAGACAGCACAAACGCGCCGGGAAAGCTCTGATACCCCGGGCTTAGTGGTAAGCCCCAATCGACGCGCATCACGATCCGGTCGAACTCGGGGAACAGCACACGTAAGCCCACTCCGACGCTTTGTTTGAGCCGGACCTTCTCCATCGGGTCCCATGCGTCGCCCGCGTCATAGAAGGCGGCCGCGCCGACTTGCGCCGACAGAATATCCAACGACGTGCTGCGTAGCTCGGCATTCATCGCGATCAAGCTGGAGCCAGTGATTGGCCTCACGTAGCCGCGCAGCCGGTTATCCGCGCTCAGTGCGAAATGGCGATTGGAATAATTGCGATAACGGTCGAAGTACTCCCCGTCGAGAATCAGACGACCGAAGCCCAAGCGCGGCGAGACGAAGCGCAGAGCAGCTTGAAAGAGCGCATCGTCGCGATTGAGTGAGGCAACTTCGATGGTCGAGCTCACCACCGGTCGAATGAAGCCGTCTGCTACGGGTTGCGTGTACGAAAACGAAGCTTGAGAACCGAGCAGATCGCGCGTCGAACCGAGCGCACTGCTGCCCGCGTATACGCGCAGCAATAGATCATGGCCGCGTCGGTAGTCCTCTTGCAAGCCCAGGGTCTCGACTTCCAAGAGAGAGCGGTAGTCCGTGCGGTGGGCATGCAGTTGCACGAATGGGCCGACCCGTTGATCGGAGACCGGCAACTCTTTGGCTATGAAATAATCGATCCGTGCTTGCGAGTAGTGGGACAAGTCACCGGTGTGATACACGCCGCGGTCCGCTTCGACCCCGATCGAGAGATCGTACTTGAAGCGTCGACCGAATGAGCGCACGAGTTCGTAGCCGCCATACAAGCGATCGCGGTTGTACTCGACGGGGATCCCTGCCGTCTGGACCACTGTGGCACCCGCGAAGCGCCGCGCGATGTCGGTCCGCCACAAGATCGATGTTCCCCACGACCACTTGGTATCGAGCGAGTACAGAGGTTGACCATAGCGAAACTCGCCGAACGAGCCTTCCGTGACGCCGCTATCGCGATTGTTGATCACGCTGGCCGACAGCGCTAGCTGCTCGTGTGAACCGAACAAGCGCCGGTGCGCGAGCGAGACACCCAGCGAATACGTGGCCGGATCCAGGACGAAGAGCGCGCCGACGATGGCGTGGGAACCGAACAGATTCTCTTCGCTCGGATTCAGCACCAGGGAAGTGATGCTCGAATTTATCACTTGCAGAGCCCAGTTGACGCGCAAGCTCCAGACGTCCTTGGTGATCACGAGCACGCGCACGCGGTCGGGTCGACTGCCCTGAGCGGGCACGACTAGTACGATCGAGAGCTGCTGCAGGTTCCGCAAGTTGCGCGCGGTCTCGTGCGCGTACGCGCCGCGGTACGGCTCTCCCTCGCTAAACAAGAGCTCGCGCCGAATCACGCGATCGAGCGTGGTCGCGTGCAGCACGTTCACGAAGTCCGGCATTGGGTCGCGCTCGTCGAACACGTCGAGGGTGACTATCTCCACGCCCTCGATCAGTTTGCCCTCGGGCGCGTACTCCGGGCTGAGCCCGCGCTCGGCGAGCTTCTGCTCGATGACGCTCCTCTCGAGCGCCGAATACGCGTCACGAGCCGGGGCCTGACCGGCCCCGGCGCTGGCATCCTTGCCGGCAGCAGACACGCTGAGGCTGAGAATGGCGGCAGCCAGGAGCGATCCCACAAAAGAAAGGCCGAGCCAGCGGTTCAAGTCTACCCGAAGCTAGGATAGTCTGTCCGTTCCGTGCAGGTCCACCCGACTCGCACCAGCATCGATCTCGCAGGGGCAGCCCTGGTCGCGGTCGCCGCTGGGCTTTTGATGCAAAGCGGCCCCGTCGTCGCTTGGGCAGGTTGCTTGCTCGTAGGCCTTTCGCTGGCGCGCGCGGTGACCGAGTTCAGCGTGAACCGCATTCGCAATGCGGGCTTCGAGATGCTTTGGCGCGGCGAGGCGCGCAGCGCCCGCACTAGCCGCGGAGAGGTGCTCGAGATCGAAGCCGAAGTGCGCAATCGGGACTCGCGCGCGGCCCGCTTCGTCGGCCTGCGCGCGGTGTTCGCACCCGAGCTCAGTGTCGAGATCATCCCCGCACAGGGTGAAGTGCCGGCGGGCGGGCGGCTGCGCGTCGTGCTTCGTGTCTTGGGCCGACGCGTCGGCCGCTTCGGGATCCATGGCTTGTCGCTCGAGGTGCAAGGCAACCCAGGTCTGTATGAGGTGCCGCTGACCTTCGCCAACCCGTTCGGGGTGGAGGTGATGCCACGCGCCTATCAGGCGTTCGCGCACCAAGCGCGCGGCGGGCGCAGCCACCGCGGCGCCGATCGAGGCCGCCCGGGTCCGGTGGCGGGCGACGGCGAACAACTGCGCGAGCTGCGCGAGCACCGCGCGGGCGACCCGCTCCGGCGTGTGGCTTGGAAAGCGACCGCCAAGCGCGGCCGGCTGATGGTGCGGGAATACGAGCGTGAAGAGCGGGACGTCGTCTGGCTCGTGCTCGACGCTTCAATCGAGCTCGGTGCGGGAAACCCCGGAGACACGCCGCTCGATCGCGCGATCGACGAGGTGTCGGGCTATGCCACGCGCCACGCGGCGCGTGGTGATCGCATCGGACTGTGCGTGGTCGGAGCGCGCACGCTGAACTTGCTCAAGCCCGATCGCGGGACTACGCACACCACGCGCATATTGCGGGTGCTCAGCCAAACGGCCACCTTCGTCGATGCCGATCGCAGCGGCCTGGACGAAGCCGACGTCGCGGCGCGCGTGCTCGAACACATGAGACCGCTCGATCCGAGTGCGGCGGAGCGCGTACGATCGAACGAGCTCGATCGTATCGCGCGGCGCGCGGACCGCTTGCGAGCGCGCGCGCCGTTCGAAGCGCACGAGGTGCTTTCGGGCTCGCGCCGCGAGCGCAGTTTACGCCGTTATCTGCTGGCCTTCGGCCTGAGCTGCCCGGCGCGTTTGGAGCCTGATCGACAGCGCACCGATCAAGAGCTGATGCGCGTCTTGACCGAGATCAGCCGAAGCAAGCCGCGCCCGAGCCTGATCTATGTCTGGTCTCCTACGCCCGACCCAACCAGTCGCGGCGCGTTGGAGCGCGCGCTCGCGCATCACGCCAGACGACGCCACGAGCTCTACTGGGTGCCGATGCGTTTCGATTTGGATTTGGCGAACGCCGCGCCGGGCACGTCGGACGCCGTCCTCACCGCACTCATCGCGCAAGCCAAGGCCGCCCACGAACGCGGCGTAGTCGCACTCGCGCGCTTGGGGATCAAGGTCCTTCGCTTGCGCTCAGCGCCCCGCGTCGGCCTCACGCGAGCGGAGCTCGCGCGGGTCGAACACCAACACATCGCGATCGATGACCGGGCGCTCGTCGACCTTCACCCGCACGTGCCAGCTGCCGAGGACCTGCCCCTGCCGAAGTAGGACGGGCACGTCGAGCCGGCGCTCCCCTACCCTCGCCGCGGCCTCCCCGACCTCCGTCACTTGATCCGCACCGGCGTCCGCTTTGGCCGCCTTGGCACTGAGTGGTCTTGCGATCTCCCAGCGAACCTGCACCGAGCGCGCCAAGGGCGCGCGAAAATCGACGCGAATACCGCAGCTTTGTTTGGCGCGATCGAGCTCGAAGGGCAGCTCATTGCGGTCTTGGATCTGACCTCCGAAGAACACCCCGAATGCCGCGCGGTCGACTAACGGATCACGCTCCGGCGGGCGACTGCAGCCGAGCAGGAAGAGCGCGAGCACGCAGCCGAAGCCCCTCAAGGCTCGAACTCCGCAGCCATCCGAGCGAAGTCTGCGACGGCCAGGGTCTCGCCTCGCGCGTCCAGGTCGATCCCGGCGCGCTCGGCTCGGGCCGCGAGCGTCTCGCGATCCGCACCGCAGACATTTTCCCAGGCGTTGCGCAGCTTCTTGCGCCGCTTCTGAAACGCACCGCGCACCAGCGCGCGGAAGGCAGTGGTCTCCGCTATGCGCGAGGCGCGCGGCTTCAAGAGCGCCACCGCGGAGTCCACTTCCGGTTGGGGGTAGAACGCGCCGCGACGAATCACCAGCGCGCGTTCGACCTCGAACGCTGCTTGTACGAACACCGACAGCGCGCCGTAGTGCTCGGAATCAGGCTTCGCTATCAAGCGATCGACGACCTCCAGCTGAAGCAAGAAGATCACGCGCTCGACCTCGCCGGCCATGTGCACCGCGGCCTCCAAGAGCGGACCCGAAATCTGGTACGGTAGGTTACCGGCGAGCACGAAGGGACGCGGCGCATCTTTGAGCAGGTCGCTCACGCTGACCGCTTTGGCGTCCGCCTCCTCGACGCGCAATTGCCCGCTCTCGATTTCGGGCGCGAACAGCTCGACCAGCGCCGGGACCAGATCACGGTCACGCTCGACCGCCACCAATCGCCCAGCCCGGGTCAGGAGTGGTCGAGTCAGTGCGCCGAGACCAGCGCCCAATTCGACCACGCTCGCGCCTCGAGGCACGAGATCGGCGATCCGCTGGGCGAGCTGCTCGTCGGCGAGGAAGTTCTGACCGAAGTGCTTTTTGGGACGGAGCCCGCGGCTTTGCAGCTGGGCCTTCGGGCTCCACTGACTCAATGGGCTGGCTTTTCCCCGCTGGCCGCCGCTTCAGTCACCTCGGCGGTGCTCTTCGCTAGCTCCTCCGCGTAGTTTTCGCGGTGCCCGAACGCTAGCTCATTCAGGGTCTTCATCCGCGGAGGCGGCGGATCACCGTATACCTCGAGCTCGGCAGCAGCCCACAGCTCGCGCGCCAAGAGCTCGGTGTATTCGGGGCCCTGCAAATCGCCATCGAACTTGTCGAGAGCTTCGTCCGCAGCCTTCAGATCGAGGCGGACGACCACCGGGTCGATGTCCTCTTTCCTGATGAAGTTCGTGGTGAGCAAGGTCGCCTTGTCCGCCGAAACTTCGGCGAAGCCGCGGCCGATGGCCACGACGTGCTTCTCGGCGCCGAGTTGGTACGTGACGATGCCGGTGGCAAGTGCCGTCAAGAGCGGCACGTGGCCAGGCAATACGCCGAACTCGCCCTCGACGCTCGGTGCCGTGAACTCCGTCACGTCAGCGGCGAGCTTCAGACCGTCCGGCGTCACGATCTCTAGATGGATCGTGTCAGCCATCACGCAGCCGCCTGCTTCAGCTGCGCGGCCTTGGCCTTTGCCTCTTCTACGCTGCCGACCATATAGAACGCCTGCTCCGGCAGATCGTCGAGCGAACCGGACAGAATTTCCTGGAAGCCCGCGATGGTCTCCTTGAGCGTCACGAATTTGCCGGTCAGACCGGTGAATTGCGCGGCGACGAAGAACGGCTGCGAAAGAAAGCGCTGCATCTTGCGTGCGCGAGCGACGACGAGCTTGTCGTCTTCGCTGAGCTCGTCCATGCCCAAGATGGCGATGATGTCCTGCAAGTCCTTGTAGCGCTGCAGCGTCTTCTGCACTTGGCGTGCGATGCCGTAGTGGATGTCACCGACGATCTGCGGCGAAAGCATGGTGCTGGTCGAGTCGAGCGGATCGACCGCCGGGTAAATGCCGAGCTCGGAGATGGCGCGCGAGAGCACGGTCGTCGCGTCCAAGTGCGCGAACGCGGTGGCGGGCGCAGGGTCGGTGAGATCGTCGGCCGGCACATAGATCGCCTGCACGCTGGTGATCGAGCCCTTCTTCGTGGACGTGATGCGCTCTTGCAGACCGCCCATTTCAGTCGACAGCGTCGGCTGGTAACCGACGGCGCTCGGCATGCGGCCGAGTAGCGCGGACACCTCGCTACCGGCCTGCGTGAAGCGGAAGATGTTGTCGACGAAGAGCAGCACGTCCTGTCCCTCTTCGTCGCGGAAGTATTCGGCGGCGGTCAGCGCGGATAGCGCGACGCGAGCGCGAGCACCCGGCGGCTCGTTCATCTGGCCGTAGACCAGCGCCGTCTTGCTGAGCACGGTCTCGCCGCTTTCCAGCTTGGACTCGCTCATTTCCAGATACAAATCATTGCCTTCGCGGGTGCGCTCACCGACGCCGGCAAAGCAGCTCACGCCGCCGTGGGCCTTGGCGACGTTGTTGATGAGTTCCATGATCAACACGGTTTTACCGACGCCAGCGCCGCCGAATAGACCAATTTTCCCGCCCTTACGATAGGGAGCGAGCAAATCGATGACCTTGATGCCGGTCTCGAAGATCTCGACGTTCGTGCTCTGGTCCACGAAGGGCGGCGGTTCGCGGTGAATGCTGCGATGCTGCTTGGCGTTCACGGGACCCCCACCATCAACGGGCTTGCCGATGACGTTGAGGATGCGGCCCAGCACTTCCTTGCCGACCGGCATTTGAATCGCTTCGCCGGTGTCGGTCACTTCAGCCCCGCGCACGAGGCCTTCGGTCGCGTCCATGGCGATGGCGCGTACGACGCCTTCACCCAGGTGCTGCGCGACCTCGAGGACGAGGTTATCCTTCTCGCCATTAATCGAAGGATTGTTCAGCGTCAGAGCGTTGAGGATGCGCGGCAACTTGCCCGCCGGGAACTCTACGTCCACCACGGGTCCGATGACCTGAGTGATCTTGCCTTTGTTGCCGGCCGTGCTCGCTGTCGTCGTCATGTTCGCTTAAGTCCTGCTCGCCTGTGGGGTCTCGGTGCGCTACTGCGCGCCTGTTACTGGGTCACTAACCCGGGGCGCGTGTACCACGAGCCGCCCGGCCTGCCAACGCACTCGCGCAGGCTCGAAAAACTGGCTCGATCTCGCCCGCGAGCGGCGCCGGTGCCGCGTGTCCCCTTTTCCACTGACAGCGGTTTGGAGTCTATCCTGGGATAGGCTCCTATAGTCCGCCCGGGCGACCATGCTTCAGCCTCGAGACCGCGCGGCCCGCGTTGCAGCCGTCCTCCTTCAAGGACTAGTCGTCGCGCTGTTCGTCACTTGCGCGTGGTTCTCGTTGCGACGCCACCTGCACGTCGACGAGCTGTCCGGGCTGTACTCGATTCAGCTGGGAGCCGCCTTCGGTCACGCAGCCTACGGCTCGATCGAGCTGAGTAGCGTGCTGTTCCGCCCGCTCGCCTGGTGGCTCGGTTCGAGCGAGCGGCTGTTCGTTGGCTTCCGCTGTCTCGAGCTGACGCTCTTGCTCGGGCTGTGCTGGAGCATCTCGCGCGTGCAGCGCGCACTGCCGAGCGCACTCGGTCGAGCCGGCGTATTCTTGGCTGCCGTCTCG